>Ga0315280_10003761_pt1 | contig 23007 bp, 26 predicted proteins | sample YL17G06_40_MG_FD_203697 | JGI IMG/M metagenome (GOLD analysis project Ga0315280, IMG submission 203697) | Sediment microbial communities from Yellowstone Lake, YNP, Wyoming, USA - YL17G06_40 | ecosystem: Environmental > Aquatic > Freshwater > Lake > Sediment | place: USA: Wyoming | collected... | reverse complement strand
ACTGTATTCTTTGAACTGCTTGTCCATTTATTTTCTCCTCTCGACCTTTTTGTGTTATTATATCATAGATGTCAAGAGGTGGAATTCTCCGACAGACTCCTGGTATGATAAAGGAGTCACACTCACAGTCACAGCCCACAGGAATCCGGGGTGGGTATTCCAGTTCTGGTCAGGCGCGTTGAGAGGCACCACTAACCCGCAGACCCTGACTATGCGCGGTTCAAGAAGCGCTACAGCAGTCTTCGCGTTCCTGCCACAAAAGACATACTTTACAGTAATCTCTCCTTACGGCGAGCCTGACCCGCCTGCCGGCACATACGAATACTACGAATGCGATACCGTCAACGCGAACTGCGGACCTACACCTTGTGAGCCTATACACCCAATGATATACCCCTGGGCGGGAACAAGATTTATCTGCACAGGGCACTCAGGAACAGGAAATATTACAGACGGTCCGGAAACAAGCATATCGTTTGTGATAACTATGGACTCTTCTGTCACCTGGCTCTGGCAGACGCAGTATGAACTGACAGTAGATTCTCTCTATGGAGACCCGCAAGGAGAAGGCTGGTATAACGCGGGCGAGACAGCAAACTGGAGCATAACGAGTCCGTGGCCAGATATGGAAATCCGGTATGAGACGGGAATCCGCTATGTCACCTCCCCCACTTCAGGCGCAGTCTTTATGGATGCGCCTAAAATTGTGACTGTGCTCTGGGATACACAATTTTTACTGGAAACCGACACTTCGCCCCCCTGGTCGGGAGTAGAAGGTTGCGGATGCGTGGAACGCTCGCCTGAAGGAGAACCAGACGAAAGAATCTGGCCTGCCATAATGATGTCTTACGAAGCATCCTGGTATTACTCAGGCACCCCTGTCCTCTTGACCGCTACAGGGAGTTCAGGGTATGTTTTCACCAACTGGTCAGGCGATTTGAGCGGAACTGATAACCCCGCTACATTAATTATGGACGGGCATAAGAGCGTTATCGCAAACTTTGCTGTGGCTTCTTGGGCGAAGACATACAGCGGCGCAGCCGATGACTCGGCATATTCAATCCAGCAGACAAGCGATGGCGGGTATATTGTGGCAGGATACACAGAGTCTTTTAGCGCTGGTTATTATGGTGATTTCTGGGTTCTCAAACTGAACAGTGATGGCTCAGTATCTTGGCAGAAGACATACGGCGGCGCAAACTTTGACCGGGTATATTCAATCCAGCAGACAAGCGATGGCGGGTATATTGTGGCAGGACACACAGAGTCTTTTGGCGCTGGTACTTATGATTTCTGGGTTCTCAAACTGAACAGCGATGGGACAGTTGCGTGGCAGAAGGCGTACGGCGGCGCAACCCACGATATCCCGTGTTCAATTCAGCAGACGATTGATGGCGGGTATATTGTGGCAGGAGAGACGTCGTCTTTTGGCGCTGGTCCTTATGATTTCTGGGTTCTCAAACTGAACAGCGATGGGACAGTTGCGTGGCAGAAGAGATACGGCGGCGCAGACAGTGACTGGGCAAGTTCAATCCAGCAGACCAGTGATGGCGGATATATTGTGGCAGGATATACATTCTCTTTTGGCGCTGGTGATTGGGATTTCTGGGTTCTCAAACTGAACAGTGATGGGACAGTTGCGTGGCAGAAGAGATACGGCGGCGCAAACAGGGACTGGGCCTATTCAATCCAGCAGACAACCGATGGCGGCTATATTGTGGCGGGGTACACAGAATCTTTCGGCGCTAGTGGTTGGGATTTCTGGGTTCTCAAACTGAACAGCGATGGGACAGTTGCTTGGCAGAAGGCATACAGCGGCGCAGGCGATGAGCAAGCAAACTCAATTCGGCAGACAACTGATGGCGGCTATATTGTGGCAGGAGGCACTTCCTCTTTTGGCGCCAGTTCTGCTGATTTCTGGATTCTCAAACTAAACAGTGATGGCACAGCATCTTGGCAGAAGAGATACGGCGGCGCAAACTATGACTATGCGTATTCAATCCAGCAGGCAAGCGATGGCGGATATATTGTGGCAGGAGAAACATATTCTTTTGGCGTCGGTTATTACCCTGATTTCTGGCTTCTCAAACTGAACAGTGATGGGACAATCGCATTCAACCCTGCAAGTGGCGCGCAGATGGCGGATACTAACGCGGTTCCTGTTGACACAAGCGCTACTGTGGCGGATACGACAGCGACCGTAACAAATACCTCGGCAACTGTGACTGACACAAACGCGACAGTGGTGGACACGGACGCGACTATTGAGCAGCAAGCGCCGTGATTCAGTAGCGACGGGTGAGGGGAAAGAAGCCGCGGGTTTCAACCCGCGGGTGTTCTTATAGATTATCTCCCCGCGCTTACGCACGGGGCTTCATCCGCGGCTTCTAAGCATCGGGATTTTTTGGTTGCCTTCAAAGACCACTTTCTGCTATCATTTCTATGTTGATTCGCTTTGCCCACATAGCACGGATTTTTCACCGCGGAGGCGCAGAGAACTTAGAGAAAGTAAAAAGTATGAAGGCAAAAGGTAGAAGTGAAAAACAAAACTGAACTTTTCATCCTTCAGCCTTCATACTTCTGCCTTCTTACTTTCTCCGCGCTCTCCGCGGCTCGGCGGTGAAATATGCAGGATAATCCATTTTTTGAGGCGCTCGGGCGGGTTATATGTTCCAACTGCGCAAATATCGCACAAATTCTCGGGAAAATCCTTTTGATGATTAGGAGAAGTGTATGGACTGGCTCAAAGTTTTGGGAGGTGTGGTTGTTGGCGCCATTATGGTTTGGGTCCTCTTGAGGGAACGCTTGAGGAAACTTGAGCGGAAAGAGGACGAGGCAGTTGACGCCCAGGCGAAGAAGGCGGCAGCCGAAGCCAGAGCGCAGGAGATTGAAAAACAATCCGGGGGAATCCTGCAAGATTTGAAGGAGGTAAGAGAACTAAATACTAAACTGGCGGTAGAGAAAAAAGCCGTTGATGAGAGGGCGCGGCTGGTGGAGAAAGAGGCTGAGTGGCTTCAGGAGAGAGAGAAGCAACTAAAGGAGGCGTTCTCATCATTAGCCACAGATGCGCTCAAGACAAACGCGGACGCGTTCTTAACAAATGCAAAGACAGCGCTTGAGACGCTTGCAGCGAAGATGAGCGGTGGGCTGAGCACTCACAAGGAACAGGTAGAAAGTCTTTTAAAGCCGCTCAGCGAGACTCTTGAGAAGATGGACGAACAGGTGCGCACCCTGGAAATAAAGAGGGAAGGGGCTTATGGAGAATTGAAAGAGAAGATGGAGAATTTGGTTTCTGCAGAAAAGGAACTGAGAGGTGAAACCAGTTCTCTCAGGCGTGCGTTGAAAGCCTCCCCCACAGAGCGTGGCAGGTGGGGAGAGTTGCAATTACGGAATCTTGTCAAATTGGCGGGTATGGAACAGTTCGTAGATTTTGATGAGCAAGTGACCACCGATACGGGACGTCCTGACATGACAATCAATATGCCGAACGGGGGTATCTTGCCAGTTGATGCAAAGGTGCCTTTGCAGGCATATATTGAAGCAGTTGATGAGGATAACAATGACGCGAGAGAGAGCAAACTAAGGGAGCACGCCGAGGCATTCAGATCTCGCGTTAGCGATTTGAGCAAGAAGGAGTATTGGGACCAGTTCAAAGGTGCGGCAAAGTTGGTAGTAATGTTTGTGCCAGTGGAGGCATCAGTTGCTGCGGCGTTTGAGTACAAAAGCGACCTGTTTGAAGAGGCGCTCAAGAAGGGCGTGCTAATAGCAACCCCCATAACGCTGTTTGCCTTGTTACACGCATTTGCATACGGCTGGATGCAACACCAGGCGGCAAAAAACGTGCAACAGATCACGGATCTCGGCAAAGAGTTATACGAGCGCTTTCTTAACTTCAAGAAGAGCATAGAAGTCATAGGAGAAAAGATGGGGGATGCAGTTGAAGCATACGATAAAGCAATGGGTTCCTTTAACAAGCGACTTCTCCCGTCTGCGAAACGTTTTGGCGAGTTGAGGGGCGACACGGCAGGACTAACAGATGTTTCATACATCAAAGGCGATGCTATCCCAGAAGGACAAGAGATGGAGGGAGCACAAGAAGATGCTCCTTCAGCGTGAGAAAGAAGCCGCGGACTTGAGTCCGCGGCTTCGGTGCGCGGGTGATTTACCCGGGGTTATTATTTTTACGCACTCCGTAAAAGATTTCAGAAAATCGCATTATCTTGAACACTTTGGCACGCCGCTTGCTAATCACAAACCGTAATCCGCAGTTCGGTCGGATGGACACTATGGATATGTGAAACGTTGTCTGGGTGCAAGGACATATCTTATAACTTTCTGAGGAAAGGGGCGAACTATGCCAGACAGTGTGTTGAAGGTTTGCGACAGAGTTCAAGAGGCTGACTGGCAGAACGAGAAGCACGTGCCAGTAATAGAGATTCCTGACACTATAGGAGCCGGAGACTGGGTTCAGGTCAGAATCAGTCTGGGCAAAGCGATTGAGCATCCCAATACCACGGAGCACCACATACGCTGGATAAAGTGTTTCTTCTCACCGGATGACGAAAAGTTCACTTACGAGTTGGGACGGTTTGAGTTTGGCGCTCACGGCGAGTCTGCGGAAGGACCAAACAAAGGACCTGCATACACCAACCACTACATAATCTTCTCATTCAAAGCGAAGAAGCCCGGCACATTGCACGCTCTTGCCTTCTGCAACATCCACGGGCTCTGGGAGTCTGACAAGAGAATAGAACTATCCTGATTGGAGGCGGCGGTCAGGATGTATTCAGCACTTCACGGACTTTCCGCCCGAGAGATTCAGCAGTAAAGGGCTTCTCAAGAAAAGGTTTGCCCCGGTCAATAATGCCTTTTTGCAGGATGTCGCGCTCAGCGTATCCGGAACAGTAAAGCACTTTGATGGCGGGTCGCTCCTTAGCGAGGAGGTTGAACATATCAGGTCCGCTAATGTCGGGCAGCACCACATCTGTTATCACCATATGGATTGTGCTGTTATGATTTCTGCAAATTTCAAGCGCCTTGCTACCGTTTGACGCTTCCAGCACTGTATAGCCCAAATCCTGCAGTTCAAGGGCAACGAGTTCTCGGACTGTGTCTTCGTCCTCCACCAGCAGTAGGGTTTCTGTGCCCTCAAAAGATTTTCCCTCTATTCGCTCTTGCTTCTCACGGATTTCAGGGATTTCTTTGACCTGTGGCAGATAGACCTTGAAAGTTGTTCCCGCGCCAACTTTACTATAGACCCTGACATCACCGCCGCTCTGACGGACTATTCCGTGCACGGTGGCAAGTCCTAATCCGGTGCCTTTGCCGCCGGCTTTGGTAGTGAAAAAGGGCTCAAAGATGTGCGATAGCGTGTGCGCGTCCATACCGCATCCAGTGTCCCTGACATCAAGCAGAACATAGGGACCGGCAGGAGCGAGGTAACCTTCAGGGTGATTTTCGTCAAGATAGACGTTTGAGGTTTCTATTATGAGCGTTCCGCCGTTGGGCATAGCGTCACGAGCATTTACCACGAGATTCATAATGACCTGTTCTATCTGCGAAGGGTCAACTCTCACACGTCCGAGGTTCGGCTCAGCAAGGGTAAGCAGGAGTATGTCTTCTCCTATGAGGCGTCGGAGCATCATCTCAAGGCTTGACACAACCGCGTTCAGGTCAAGAACTCTTGGCTGGAGAACCTGTTTGCGACCGAACGCAAGAAGTTGGCGGGTAAGTGAAGAAGCCGATTCCTCTGCCCTGATGAGTTGTTCAATTTCCTGCCGCAGCGGGTCGTTTTGCGCTATGCGGTTGAGTGCGCGCCTGGCACGCCCGCCTATTACCACGAGCAGGTTGTTGAAGTCGTGCGCTATCCCGCCAACGAATCTACCGAGAGCCTCCATCTTCTGCACTTGGTATAATTGCTGTTCAAGTCGTTTTGTTTCCGTGATGTCACGCGCTGCAGCAAATACACCGACTACTTTTCCGCCTTCGTCACGGTAAACAGAAGCATTATACAAAACGGAGGCTATATACCCGTCCCGGCGGCGAATCTCCAACGGGTAGTCACGGACAGTTCCTTTCTCAAATACCTGCTTATAGCCGGCTCGCGCCTTCTCAAGTTCAGTGAAATAATCTGAAAAATCCGTGCCAATGAGTTTATCCCGCGATAGACCTGTAACCTCTTCAGTAGCACGATTCACATCTGTGATTTTCCCATCCGGACCTATCGTCACAAGAGAGTCTAAACTCGCCTCTATCAAACTTCTTGCGTACGCACTTGCTGAACGCAACACTTCTTCCGCCTTCTTGCGCTCGGTAATATCCTGGACAGTTCCTATTGACCGCACCACCTTGCCCATCTTATCAACGATGTCTTCAGATCTCTCGTGGACGTATCGCACCTCACCGTCGCGCCTGACTATCCTGTGAACAACATCGTACGGTGTCTTTTTCTCAATAGCGGTGCGGTAGGCTTCATCCACCATCTTCCTATCGTCCGGATGAATAAAACTCAGGAACTCTTCATAGGTGGCACCGAACTCCTGGGGTTTTACTCCGAAGATGCGGTAAACTTCGTCAGACCACCACAATTCGTTCTTTTGGAGGTTTAGTTCCCAACTGCCGATGTGTGCGACCTGTTGCGCTTCGGCAAGACTCGCTTCAACCTTGCGCAGAGCAACTGTGCGCTCCTGAACTAACTCTTCAAGGTGTTCGTGGAGGAAGGTCTCACGGCGCAACGCATCCTGCAGTGCCGACAGCACAAAGACAAACAAGACGAAGATGCCCCAGCGCAGTGCTATGTTCAAGACCAACATCGCTGGCGCTACCTCACTCGGACCAAGGCTCCATTCAACGAGAAACAGGACAAGAGCGGCAAGAACGGACATACCCAGCCCATGCCAGCGCCCCGCCCGGATTGACAGCAAGCCGATCGGAACGAGATAGAAGAGGGCAAGCCTATAGTGGTAGCCAGCCCAGTAGTTCACGTACCCGAGCAACGCCAGGAGCAGTAGTCCGAGGAGCCATAATAGGGGCTTAGAGACGGACCGGAGCAACAGGCGCCGACTTGCCTCAGATTGCTCAATACCTTGGTCAGAGTTTTTCACTGCTCGCCTCTTCCCCTGCCCGAGTACTGTCTCTGCCGCTCACGCCCCGCCCTTTTTTGTTATCTTGAACATTATAGCGTCCTGACATCGGTGGTCAACGGGAATCCCGCCACCGTATCAGGCTCTTAGCATCAGCCCATTGGTCAGACAATCGGGAGAATGTAGCCGATGACTATGCTGACCAATGCCTCAGGTAGCCGAATGCTACACTTTGAGGTGCTCTGCTATTTGCCTCCTCGCCGCTACCGGGATTTTTTACCGCAAAAATATCCCAGAAACCAAACAAGCCCGTATCTGATTTCATCAATTTGTCCGAGCAATTGGCACATTTGTTGCTCTTATGTAACGAGAGATTCGCAGGTTGTTCTGGAGCAGAATATGAGTCAAGTTCGGAAACAGCGATACCTATCGCCTGATGGCTACCAGGCGATTGGTGCGATAGCGGATTATTCCGAGGTGCTTGAGCACTTCCGAAGAAAAAAGTATTCGCTCTGGAAGCGTGTCGTTTGTTGGTTTGCACGCTTGGTTCTGGGAAGGAGGTAAGGTATGGCGATTATGCGGTATGGTGACTGGAACCCCCTGAGAGAGATTGCTCATCTGCTGGAGTGGCGTCCGAAGGTCTGGAGCGATTGGGGGATGTCAGAGATGCGGTTTCCCGCGGTGGATGTTGAGGACAAGGGCAACGCCATCGTGGTGAAGGCGGAGGTGCCGGGAATAGAGCCCAACGAGATGGATGTGGAGTTACACGAAAACCATCTCGTGATTCGCGGCGAGAAAAGAGAGGAAAAAGAAGAGAAAGACGAGGAGAAGAAATACTACTACAAGGAGCGGACTTTCGGCTCCTTCTACAGAGTAGTGGCGCTTGGTCAGGAAGTAGACCCGGAAAAGGTGAAGGCTGAGTATAAAGACGGCGTGCTGACAGTAACACTTGAGAAGACCGAAACCAGGAAAGCGAGAAAGATAAACATAAGAACGTAAGCGGTCCGGCTGCTGAATGGCGCGATACAGGCACGTTCTCAGTAGAGAGGCAAGGAGCCTGATATGGAAAAAGTGATATGGGATAGCACCCCCCTACAGGCTCCTTGCCAGTTCACAGATTGAACTGGGAGAAGGTTATGGACAAACTGCTCGTTGTTGAGGATGATACTCACCACGCCGCGCTCCTCAAGCAGGAACTTGAAGAGGTCGGGTACAAAATCATACTTGCCTCTGACGGTAATGAGGCGCTTCAGAGAATCAAGGAACATACAATAGACCTCGTGGTCCTTGATATTAGAATGCCGGGAATGGATGGGGTTGAATTGCTCGGCAGAATACTTGCTCTTGACAGAACGCTGCCTGTGATCATCCATTCCGCGTATTCCAACTACAAGGATAACTTCTTGACGTGGGCTGCAGACCACTATGTTGTCAAATCTTCTGACCTCAGTGCGCTGAAATCCAAGATACAGGAGACGCTCAGGCAGCGCAAACAAGCGGCACTATGAGGAGAAGAAAGACTCTTGGGCGAAGGCTAATGGGAAAAGTTGTTGCTGAGAAAGGTGGGCGACTATGAGGATTCTCATTGTTTACTATTCTTTGTACGGACATATTCACCGTATGGCGGAGGCTATCGCAAAAGGCGTCCAGGAGGTGGAAGGCGTGGAAGCAGTGCTGCGCAGATGCCCCGAAACGTTGCCGCCGAATGTTATAGAAAAGATGGGTGCGACAGAAGCCCAGAAATCTATGAGTCATATCCCGGTGTGCGCGCTGGATGAACTTGCCGGCGCGGACGCGGTCATCTTCGGCACACCCACCAGGTTCGGCAATATGTGCGGACAGATGCGGCAGTTTCTCGATGCCACCGGCCAGTTATGGGCCAAAGGCGCGCTTGTCGGCAAGGTAGGCAGCGTCTTCACCAGCAGTGCAACACAGCACGGCGGACAGGAGTCAACAATTCTGAGCACTCATATAACGCTTCTCCACCACGGAATGATTCTGGTTGGACTGCCATACACTTTTCAGGGGCAGTCGGGAGTGGAGGAAATCACAGGCGGCTCTCCCTACGGCGCATCTACAATCGCAGGCGCCAGAGGTGAGCGTATGCCAAGTAAGAACGAACTTGAGGCAGCGAGGTTTCAGGGTAAACATATCGCCCAAATAGTGAAGAAACTGGTAAGTAATTGAAAGGAGGCGACGCTGTGAAGAGCAGGCGTGCATACTTGGTAGCAATAATTGCCTTTGCCTGTGCGGCTGGCATTATGGTGCTCTCTAATGCAGGTAGTGCACAACCATCTCAGGTAGATAAGATTGTGAGCACGGAGTGGCTGGCTGCTAACCTGACGAGAGATAAGATGCGCATAATAGACGTCCGCAACGATGTAAAGGATTACTGGGGGGGGCACATACCGGGCGCTGTTTACTTCAGCCCTGAAGCGATGAGGCTGTCTGAACGGGGCGTTCCAGTTATGCTGATGCCGCCGGAGGCTCTTGCTATAATGCTCGGCAAAAGGGGGTTGACAGGGAGACCCTGATTGTTGTTTACACCGAAAAAGGTGACTTCAAGGCGCCCTACCTTATCTGGGCACTTGACTACATAGGGCATAACTCCTCCGCGGTTTTGGAAGGCGGCTACGGCAAATGGATAGGTGAAGGACGTCCTGTTACACAGGACTATCCTGCAATAGAGCCGAAGAATTATCCAGCCCCTTCATCGCTGAACGATGTGCGAGCAGACTTGGAAGAAGTCAAAAAAGTTGTGGACGGAAAACTCGCTGCAATACTCATAGATGTCAGGACGATGGACCTCTATATGGGAGAGAAAGGTCCCTGGAAAAGGAAAGGTCATATCAAAGGTTCGCTTTCCCATTTCTGGGGAGATGACCTGAAAGAAGATGGCACGTGGAAAAGTAAGGAAGAACTCAGGAAGATATATGATAACCTCGGCGTGACACCGGACAAACTCGTGATAGTATCTTGCGGCCAGGGGCAGATGTCGGCGCACGCTTACTTCACTCTGAGGTATTTGCTCGGTCATCAGCGCGTGAAGAACTACGACGGCAGTTTCAACCAGTGGTCAAACATAGACAGTTTGCCCATTGAGACCGGGATGAAATAGAGAAAACTGATTTTTACTGGATGCGGAGAACGTGACCTGTTCCACGGAGTTGCGGGGATTCCTGATTCTGAATAATTAGAATGATGCGATACCTTGAAGGGAGGAACTACAATGGCAGCACGAGTAGGTGGTAAAGTGGCGGTCGTGACCGGTGCCGCGCGCGGACTTGGTATGGCACATTGCATTCGTTTAGCCCAGGAAGGCGCTAAAGTCGCCGTTACCGACATCCTGGACGATGACGGTCCAAAAGTTGCAGACCAGATAATCAAATCTGGCGGCACCGCTGCATTCTGGAAACTTGATGTTACGAATGAAAGGCAGGTCCGCCAGGTTATTACCGAAGTCGCCAACCGCTGGGGAACAATCAATATACTCGTAAATAACGCGGGAATAGTGGGCGTCAACAAACCAACTCACGAAGTTACCGAGGAGGAATGGGACAGGGTAATGGCAGTCAATGTCAAAGGGGTTTTTTTCTGCACAAAGCACGTAATACCGTATATGAAGAAAGCCGGAGGCGGAAGCATAATCAATATCTCCTCCATTTACGGACTTATAGGTGCCGCTGATGTGCCTCCATACCACGCTTCCAAAGGCGCGGTCAGACTGATGACCAAGACTGATGCGATGATTTACGCAAAGGACAATATCCGGGTCAATTCAATTCATCCTGGATATATTGCTACGCCGATGCTTGACGAAGCGGCGGTTGGACAAGGTGTTGCCCCTGAGGAATTCCGCAAAATGGCTGCTAAAGAACATCCAATAGGCAGGGTAGGAGTGCCGGATGACATCGCCTGGGCAGTGCTCTATCTCGCGTCTGATGAGTCCGGTCTCGTCACAGGGAGCGAACTTGTGGTGGACGGCGGTTACACAGCACGGTAGTTTGATTGAGAGGTTGAAGAGTGCCCGGAATGAGGATGAGTTTTACCAAATCGTTTTGCATTGAAGAAGGTCAGTTGTAAAAAGGAGTTGTTCTTATTGGATTCCAGTAGCAAGGTTTTGACCATTGGCTGTCGGAAAGAGAAGGAGGTGTTGCGATGGCAAAGGCAAAGACTGGCGACATACTCTGCTGTAACGAGTGCGGACTGGTGGTGGAGGTGAAGGAGGTTTGTGCCTGCGATGAGTGCGAGATAATCTGCTGCGAGGCGCCTATGCAAAAGAAGGAGAAGAAGCCCGCGGAAGGCAAGAAGAGCATATGCTCACGCCGCTCTGGCTCCTGCGGTCGTCTGATGCCGTAGTATAATCTTCGGAAAACACAGTCACAGAAAGAAGGTGGAAATGGAGCCTGAGATTACGCCTGACGCAGAACTGGATTGCATCGGTCTTTACTGCCCGGTGCCCATCGCAATGACAAAGGAGGAGATAGAAAAACTGAGTGTGGGGCAAATTCTTAAGGTGGTCGCGGATGACCCCGCGGCGGAAGAAGATATCAAAAGATGGGCAAAATACACAGAACACAAAATCTTGAAGTTTGAAAAGGAAGGTCCGGTTCTAACATTCTTCATAAAGAGGATGAAATGAACCAGACGAAGCCAAACTAACTGCTCTGTCAAATGAAAGGAGGCAGGGATGGCTAAGAAATCTATCCTGTATGTGCAGACAAGTGACCATCCCGAACGGCAGTACTCGCCACTTGTCCTGGCTCAGACTGCGAAAGAGATGGAGATTGACGCGAAAGTGTACTACCTGGGTCAGGGTCTGCGAATACTGCTGCCGGGAGCAGCCGAAAAAATAAAACTCGGCACCTTCCCAAGCGTCGCGGAAATGCTGAACAAAACTCTGGAAATGGGAATTGAAATTTACGTATGCGAAGCCTCAAAGCGGATGTTTGGCTGGGAAAAAGTTGAATTGCGACAGGGAGTAAAAATAGTCGGCGCAGCAACGCTGAACGACCTAACACTTGAGGCAGACGCAACAATGTGGTTTTGAGGCTGATATGAATCGTATATATCTGGACCATACTTCGGCTACGCCTGTTGACCCGAGAGTTCTTGAATTCGCCGAAAAATATCTGATGGGCGGCTTCGGTAACCCTTCTTCCCTGCATTCAGCCGGCTTGGAGGCGAAGGAGGCGATTGAAGAAGCACGCAGCAAAGTGGTTCAACTCGTAAACGCCCAAAAAGATACTTGCATCCTCTTCACCAATGGCGCGACTGAATCTAATAACCTCGCTGTCAGGGGCGCAGCGCTCAGGAACAGCCGAAAAGGAACAGAGGTCTTAGCCAGCGCTATAGAACATATGTCTGTCCTCAATCCTATGAAAGACCTTCAGAAAAATGGCTTCAAGTTCACGATTGCACCGGTTGATTCCACCGGCATCGTGGACCTGGCAAAACTGGAGAGCATCTTGACAGAGAGCACTGTTATCGCCTCTATAATGTGCGCCAACGGCGAGATAGGAACCATACAACCAATCAGAGAGATAAGCGAAATTGTTCACAAGAAGGGCGCTTATCTCCACGTGGATGCTACGGCTGCTGCCGGCAAAATACCAATAGACGTGCAGAAGGACGGGATTGATTTACTCACGCTATCGTCTAATGATATGTCTGGCCCGCAAGGCGCTGGCGCACTCTACGTGAAACCAGGCGTGAAACTCCAGCCAGTTATTTTCGGAGGCGGACAGGAAGCAGGACTCAGGTCCGGGACGGAAAACCTGTTCGCCATCGCGGGAATGGGCGAGGCCACGAGAATCGCACGAGACGAAATGGAGCAAGAAAGCACAAGACTGACGCGGATGCGAGATAAACTCACCAAGGAAATACTCAAAATAGAAGAAGCGTATCTGACCGGACATCCCACACAGAGGCTTCCCCATCACGCGAGTTTCAGGTTCAGTCGTATAGAGGGCGAGAGTATTCTGCTATATATGGATACAAAGTTCAACATCCAGGTGTCAACAGGTTCTGCCTGTTCTTCAAAGACTCTGGAGCCCTCACACGTCCTGCTTGCGATAGGACTGAAGCACGAAGAAGCACACGGTTCAATGGTGTTGACTCTGGGACAGTCCAACAGAGATGAAGAAGTGGACTACATTGTAAATGGCGTCAGGGAGACAGTTACGAGACTGAGGGAACTTTCACCACTTTAGGATGTAAAGGAGAATAATCCTATGGCAGAAGCGTCTTACAGCAAAAAAGTGATGGAGCACTTTATGAACCCCCGCAACGTGGGTGTGATTGAAAACCCGGACGGATACGGCAAAGTGGGAAACCCCGTCTGCGGCGACCTTATGGAGATGTTCATAAAAGTGAAAGACGACATTATAACTGACATAAAGTTCAGAACCTTCGGCTGCGGCTCCGCAATCGCGACAAGCAGTATGGTGACTGAACTGGCAAAAGGGCTGCACATAGAGGAGGCTATGAAGATAACACGGGACGATGTCGCAAATGAACTTGAGGGTTTGCCGCCCAGAAAGATGCACTGCTCAAATCTCGCAGCTGACGCACTCCACGAAGCAATCAAAAACTACAAGCAAAAAAAGCAAAATGGACAGCGCTCATAGAAATCTCTTGATGGGGTAAGGTATGTCCTCAACTATATCTGAGCGGTCAACTACAAAAGTCTCAATAATAGGCGCGGGAATGGTTGGTTCAACGCTTGCCTATAGCCTCGCGATAGAAGGAACTGTGGGCGAGATACTGCTCGTGGACCTCAACAGAGAACGTGCAGAGGGAGAAGCGATGGACTTGAACCATACACTTCCCTTTACGGCTCCAACCCGGGTGTGGGCTGGAGATTTCAGCGATTGCGCCAAAAGCGACGTTATTGTCATCACCGCTGGTTTCGCTCAGAAACCGGGCGAGTCGCGCTTGCATCTTGCCAGTCGCAATGTGACCGTTATCAAGGACATAGCAAACAGATTGAAAAATGTGGTCGGAAGTGCGATTGTTATCGTAGTAGCCAACCCCGTAGATATCCTCACTTACACGTTTATCAAGAGCAGCGGACTTACGCCGAGCCAGGTCTTTGGCTCCGGTACGGTTCTTGACAGCGCACGTCTGCGCTACGAACTGAGCGCGCACTGCAGGGTTGACCCTCGCAATGTACACGGTTATATTGTCGGTGAGCACGGCGATTCAGAAGTGCCTCTCTGGAGTCTGACCAATATCGCAGGGGTGAAGATCTCCGACTACTGCGCAATATGCGGACGAGAATGCGCCCCGGGCGAGTTGGAAGCAATCTTTGAAAATGTCAAGAAAGCCGCTTACAGAATAATTGAAACAAAAGGAGCAACCTATTACGCGATTGGGATGGGCACGCTGCGTCTTATAGAGTCTGTAGTTCGCGACCAGCGCTCCGTGTACACTGTTTCTGTGCTTCTGATTGGTCAGCACGGGCTGAGCGATGTCTGTTTGAGTTTGCCCTGCATCATAGGAAGAGAAGGGATAGCGCGGGTAGTGGAACTGCCGCTCGATGAAGTTGAGGCGGAGAAACTCCGCAAATCTGCGCGCATTTTGCGCGAAGCGATTGTGGAAAGCGGAGCGTGAGGTGCTTGCCCCGGGTATTTGCTTGATACTGCAGGCTGCTGCGCCTGACCACATTTCTCTCTTCGGCGGATGTTCATCAAAAGCGCACTGTGTGACCGAGGAAAAAGAAAAATACTATTGCCAATACGTGAAGTATCCACCAGTTCAATGAGAACATCCTGAACTGATTCATATCTACCTCCATAGCGCGCTGCCGAGAGTATAGATGACGCTTACAGTCACAAGGTGGATAAGCCACCAGCCGAGGTTTGGATAACGATACGTTTTGCCTTTTTTCTCCCTGCTGTGGTCGTAGCCGTAAAATTCAAGGTCAAAGAGAGATTTTCCAACAAAAAATTTACTCCATAATACCAGTATGTCGCCAAGAGTCGTATTCAAAATTACCGACTCAGGTGTTGCAGGATTGGGCCAATGAACAATTGAAAAATGAGCCATTACAATTGTTCCTATAATAACCTGAAATCCATTTAGAACATAGCCGTAAGAGAGCGTTTTCCTGAAGGAAAAAAGCAGAGGCACAACCACAATGCTGAGAATACCCGAAATGACCGGAATAAGGTTTGAGTAGTTTTTGGAAGACGGATGGATTCGCAAATGGAGAAGAAACCCTCCGAGAGAGAGCGTAATAAGCGCGGTGAGCAGGATTGTCTTGACATAAGTTCTGACAGTCATACTCCGCTCCTTTACCTCTTTACCTGAGGCTTTCAATAATGGTTTCCAACAACTGCGGTTTCCACTCGCGTTTTACAAGCGGTTTTTTCTTTATTGCAGCCTCGTGACTCTCCAATGTGTCACGTTCCCTGTTGCAGAGCACGCCTACCGGTATCTTCTCGCCACATTCCTGTGACCTGACAAACGCCGCCGTTTTATCGGTCGGGTCGTAGGTGGTATTTTCTAACTTGTACACCCTATCCCTGTACCATTTGAATGTATTTACTTTGTTGAAAGTCGGACAGGGCTGCAAAATATCAATCAGCGCAAAGCCGCGGTATTCTATACCCTTTTGAATGAGTTTGCTGAGGTGTTCCTGTTCTCCGACGAATGCACGGGCGACAAACCCGCAATTAAGCGCTATCGCCGCCGTGAGCGGGTTGTATGGCTCAACATAGTTACCGCTCGGACTGGTGCCGGTTTCAAGCCCCAAATCGCTTGTGGGTGATGCTTGCCCCTTCGTCAGTCCATAGACCTGATTGTTGTGCACAAGGCAAGTTATATTTATATTCCTGCGTATCGCGTTGACAAGATGGTTACCGCCTTCGCCGTATATACAACCATCTCCGCTTTCAACGATAACTACAAGTTCGTGATTGGCGAGTTTTGCTCCGGTTGCTGCGGGGAGTGCGCGTCCGTGCAGTCCGTTGAACATATTACAATAAAGGTATTGGGGCGTTTTCGCCGCCTGACCGATTCCAGACACTATGAGAACCTCGTTCGGCTTCAGTCCAGATGCGGCAAGCGCCGATTTGAGGCTCTCAAGTAACATAAAATTCCCGCAGCCCGGACACCACGCTGTCTCAAACTTACCGTAATCTTCCTTTGTGACCACGACTATTTCTCCCGTGCCAACTCTTCTGCAACGTCCTCAGGCAAGAACGGTCTGCCATCGTATTTGAGAATCTTGCGGTCAAACCCCAGCCCTGTCTCTGCCTGAATCAGGTGCGCCATCTGACCGGTTGCGTTCATCTCTATGCAGGTTCTCCTTTTTGCAAGGCGCATCGCCTTCGCAATCTCCGCTTTCGGCAAAGGCCACGCCTGCTCTATGTGCAGGAGCGAACAGAGTGCCCCGCTTTCGCGATACGATTGGACTGCCGGAAGCGCCGCACCGAGTGTGGAACCCCAGCAGACAACAAGTTCTTCATACACCTGGGGACCGTAGAGGGTTGGTTTCAGCGCCTCTTCTTGCAACGCTTCAAACTTGAGCATTCGTTTCATTACCTGGCTCTTGCGGACTGCGGCATCCTCTGTTATGCGACCCCACTCATCGTGCTCATCCGAATCAGCATAGACGAGGGCGTTGGAGTCGCCCGGGAAAGCGCGCGGTGACACTCCGTTTTTACCAGGTGCGTACCTCTGATAATTTTGCGCATCTCCTGCTTTTCCCTGATAGAGTGGTCCGCGGTCAATCTCCACCTTACTAAGGTCAAATACTTTCTCTGTCCAGAGCGAGTCGCAAAGATACTGGTCAACCAACACGATAACAGGTATATGATATTTTTCAGCGAGGTTGAACGCTCTCACCATCGCCCAGAACGCCTGTTGGGCGGTTCCCGGTGTAAGAATCGCTCTCGGAAACTCTCCCTGCGATGCGTAAATTACAAACTCAAGGTCGCCCTGCTCGGTGCGTGTCGGGAATCCTGTTGATGGTCCGGGACGCTGTCCCTCAACAATCACGACCGGAGTTTCGGTCATTCCGGCAAGCCCGAGCGCTTCAACCATAAGGGAGAATCCACCTCCGCTTGTAGAGGTCATCGCGCGCGCACCCGCGAAGGAAGCGCCAATTGCCATATTTACTGCAGCAATTTCATCCTCCGCCTGCATCGCTACAAGTCCCAGTTTTTCTTTGTGCGCAAAGAAATATTCCAGAATCTCGGTGGCGGGTGACATCGGGTAAGCGCTTATGAAGGAGCAACCAGCCGCTATCGCGCCCAGCGCTATTGCATGCGCACCGGGCAGCAGAACCGTTTCGGGCTTCTGTTCAGGAAGATGCAGGTCAAACCGTTTCCCGAGGCGCTCTTTCGCGAGGTCATAGCCAGCCTTTCCAGCAGCGATATTCTTCTCAATAACCTCGCCGCCCTTATCGCTGAAATGGGAGACCAGATAGTCCGCGAGTATCTGAAACTCAACCCCGGTCCACGCCAGCGCCGCTCCCACAGCAACGCTGTTAGCCATCAACTTCGCCCCGGCTTTTTCCTTTGCGATCTGACTGAATGGCAGCCCGAAATATTTATCATCTTTCGGCGCATCCTTTGTAATATCCGGGTCAAAAAAGATGATGCCGCTTTCTTTCACCTCATTTGAGTGCAGGCTGACTGAAGCCGCGTCCAGGCATATAAGGAGGTCCAGTTCTCTTCTTGCAGAGTACACAGGCTGCGGACTTGCGGCTACGTGCACGAAGTTGTGTCCGCCGCGGATGCGGGATTCTTTGTCCTGGTATGCAAAGACCCACAGACCGGTCTTCTGCAGCGTTTTCGCGAGCATAGAACTGACAGATTGAACACCCTGACCTGCTTCACCGCCGATTTTTGCGCTGAGTTGCGAAGCCATTACTGCTCCGAAGGCGCTGAACATCTTCTCTGCTGGTCTTCTGTTTTTTTCGCCTCTTTCTCAGTAACAAGAATCTTGCCGAACTCTTCAAAGCGGTCTTTCTTTGCCTTACATATCGGGCAAACTGATGGGGGCTCTTTTCGCGCGCACAGGTAGCCGCAGACAACGCATCTCCACACAGTCTCGCCTCCGGCAGGAACTCTGTCAATCTCTTCGCTGGGCTGTGAAGGCTCTGTTCTGCGCCGCTCGGGGATTTGGTCGTGGCGTTTCTTCCCGAGAAGCCACTCGTCAGTTACGTATAGCGCTCAGTAACACTGCCCGTGTTCGGAAAGGTCGGCGTCGCGGTAGTCACAGGGACAGATTATGTCACGGTCAAGGGCGATGTCGCCAGTTCCCATTCTGCACGGGCAAAGCGGATAGCCATAACGCTCTATATTGCCTGCCAGACCATCCAGGAGCCAGCCAAGTTCTTCTTTCTGGTTAGTGAACTTGTAGCCTTTGATGTCCGCTTCCGGCTTCAACTCTTTCCAGACATCTTCCCCGGTAACAGTCATAGTCCGAGCGCCTTCCTTATCTCGCTTACATTATAGCCGACAATGCATTTTCCATCTATAATGATGGTTGGGAATGTACATCTCGGGTTATACTTCTTGACCTCGTCAATAATCGTCTCGTGTTCAGCGCCTTGAAGACTATCTACGTCAACAAACTCATATTCCACGGACTCATCCTGTAGCAGTTTCTTCATTTTCTTGCACCACATACAAGTAGAGAGCGCGAACAGCGTGACCTTGTGTTTCCTTTTTTGCCCGTCCACCTTCTGCATAGTCGCCTCCCTGTGAACTGTAAGGAGTTCCTTGCGCGCACGCAGGTGAACGCAGAGGAGTCCTCTCCATAGAGTTTTTCGTAGAACCCGGTCTCTGAAAGAACCTGTTTCTATACCTCTTCAAGCAGAGTCGTGAAAGTATCGTGATGGTCTTCCTCATCAGCCAATATGGCTCTGAAGAGTCTGTTGGTCACTTCGTCCTCTTCTTTTCTGGCGAGGTCTATTATCTGGTTGTAGAGTTTGATTGCGCCCTCTTCGTCTTTCACATCTTGCGTTATCATCTCTTTGAGGGTCTTTCCCACAACTATGGTCGTAGGTTTTGTTGTGGGTATGCCCTCAAGATAATAGAGTCTTTCAGCAATCATCTCGGCGTGCTTCATTTCGGCGATTGCTATCTTTTTCAGTTCTTCCTGGACGGCGAACCCTTTTACGCCGCTCCAGAGAACGTGTTGCCACATATACTGTATCGCCACCTGCAACTCTCTTGCTATTCCCTGGTTCATAAGGTCCTTCAACTGTTCCGACGCCATACCAACCCTCCTTCCTATAAAGGTTGCACAAACTCAAAGACAGTCACATCAACAGTAAGACACTTTAGTCCCCTTTCAGGCAAACCCGCGACCGTTCTGCCGGACGGGAAGCCCTGGCCTATAACAATGTTCATAAGCCGTTCCGTTTGCTCGCGCACAGATGCACTGTGTCCGCAAAAGATATACCAATCAACTGCCGCCGCTCTGGACGCGTTGAGATAATCCCAACAGTCTGCGCTAATATTGTGCAGGATACGCAATCTGTGTCAAGAGTGGACAATAACATTTTTCGCTGCGCACTACATCGGAATCTATTATCACCGACATCGGTGTCAATGCTTTGGTGAACTGTTTGGCTATATTGCTGACTGGCTTGTGCAGCAATTGGCTACAACGCAGAGGGTCCAAAAGTGGCAACCAGCGCATTCAGTTGAATTGCCGGGATATAGCACAGAGATGACACACGACGTGGGAGCCTGAAGAGGCGCAGCGTATCGCGACACAGCAAGTTGGTGCTTTGGATAGGAATGGAGGCGGGGGGAATCGAACCCCCGTCCCGCGACGCTTCAGAAGCGACATACTACGCTAATAGCAAATCTTCTGTTATTCGCCTCACGCGACTCCGATTTGCAGGATTCGCGTTCGGCTATCCCGGCTATAATTTTCGCCATTCGCACACCGGAAAGATGCGAACGACTATCCTGCTGCCTTACCCACTTTTGACCTCGCAGGAAAAATCAGAAGCGGGTGCCGCCTTATTTAGGCAGCAAGTGCGTAATTGTGTTCCGCACTTATATGTGCGCCGGGTTTTTTACGAGGCCACCCGACAACCTCGGAGCGCAGTCGCAACCTCAATTCGTCCGGTCGATTCCGTTCGCCCCCTTTCTGCGAATGGTTACTTCATAGATTATTTTAGCACGCACCGGGCTAAAATTCAAGGACAAATTTACTCCTGCCTCCTGTTCGTGTGCAGGACATTTTTGTGGTAAAAGAATTCAATTTGAGGCGAGGAGGCAAAGGAGAAATGGGGGCGCAAATTGAGGCTCACCATTCCCGGGCGTCCAAAGTGGTTGACAAGCGCTTAAAACCTGATATATTGTTGCGGCAATATAGAGAGAGTTTTTGAGGGATTCCAAAGTGCGCAGGAAGCGGGAAGTTGACCTCCGTTTGCTTCTGCACCGGTACTCTGACGATGCGCAATATATTATGGACAGGGACACAGGAAAGTACTTGCTGGTAAATCGCGGCTTTGTTCGGCTTTCAGGATATTCAGAAGAAGAACTTCTGAGCGGCAAGATAAAGCCTGTAGTAGATGGAGAGTATCGGGAAAAGGTCAAACTGCTCGCTCATCCGCGCAGGAAGGACATACACAACAAACTCCAGATAAAGATAGTTCACAAGTCTGGCAGACGCAACGATGTTGAACTGACAGTTCACAACGTCCGGGTCGGCGGACGCAGACTCCAGATAGGCTCACTACGCGACATAACTGACAGAAAGCGCCTTCAAAAGCAACTTGAGGAGCAGGTCCAGTTGCAGAATAGAAAGGCTATAGAGGTGGCAAAAGCCTCTGTCAGAATCTACCAACTGACTGAAAAGATAAGAAATGTTCCAAAACTGACCAGTCTGCTTCTTGAGGCTGACTCTGAAGAAACTCTTCTTGAGCGCGCAACGAAATTTCTCACTGACCCCACCGGGCTTGACTATCGTGACGTGGTCTTCTACATAACGGAGGGCGACTACCTCATACCCAGAGCCTGGTCATCGCGCACAACCGCTCCGAAAAGACACAGCATTTACGAGACCTCAAAAATCGCTTCTCTCCTGCGCGGCGAAAAGAATGGGATTTCCAGCCCGGGCGAGGAAATCCTGCCCCTTCGCGGACGCGGACAGACTATAGGCGTCGCCTACATCAATTTCGTAGAGGACGAGAGAGTCCTCTTCGCCCGCCGGACAGCGGGTGAAACTGTCAAATCTGAGCAGAGAGATATCCTTAAAACTATCGTTGACATCATCGCCCTGACTATCGTCAACCTGCGCCTCTTTCAGACAGTGGAGCAACAATCAATAGTTGACCAACTTACAGGCGCTTACAATAGAAGATTTTTTGAGAACAAACTCCAGGAAGAGATGGAGAGAGCGCACAGATACAATCGCCACCTCTCAGTCATCTACGTTGACCTTGACAGTCTGAAAAAGATAAACGACTCTCTCGGTCACGAACAGGGCGACCTGATACTGAAAGAAACCGCTCTCCTTATGAAGAAATCGTCGCGCAAAATAGACTTTATCTGCCGCTGGGGCGGAGACGAGTTCGCCATCATCCTTCCCGAAACACGCCTGATGAAAGCAGGAACAAAAGCGCAGAAACTTCGCTTCCTTTTGCGGCACCATCAGTTCTCCAGAGTGGATGGAAAGCCAGACCCTCTCTCCGTCACGGTAAGTATGGGCGTAACTCGCTTCGCCAAAACCGACACGACAATCTCAGACCTGTTCAAAAGAGTTGACAGCGCTCTCTATCGCGCCAAACAGAAGGGCGGAAATAGAGCGGAAATTGCCAGTCCAAACTTGCAAATCCGGAGGTGAAGATGGAACTTCTTGAAGCCATTTCCTCAAGAAGAAGCGTCAGAGAATTTCTTGATTCTCCTGTCTCAGAGGACAAAATAAACAAACTCTTAGAGGCTGCGCGCTGGGCGCCTTCCTGGGCAAATACCCAGTGCGCAAGATACATCGTAATAGGAGACCCGCAAACCAAGAACGCTCTAAAAGAGACCCTCACCCCCACAAACCCCGCAAGAGGCGCTTTTGACACCTGCCCTCTCCTTATCGCTGTCGTCGCTCAACTCGGGCTTTCTGGCCACAAAAGAGGCGCGCCCGTTGATGACAGACAGTGGTATATGTTTGACTGCGCACTTGCGGTTGAGAATATCTCACTCGCCGCCTGCGCACTCGGTCTCGGCACAGTAATTGTCGGCGCGTTTGACTACAAAAAGGCTAACGAAGCGCTCGGTGTCCCGCAAGGATTTCAGACAGTCGCGATTCTGCCTGTCGGATTTCCGAAGAGCGTCCCTTCCGCGCCGTCCCGCAAAACCCTCTCAGAAATCGCTTTCAAAGACAGATTCGCTCAGCCGCTGACCTGAACCACCGCTTCCCGCCGTCAGGTTTCAGGTGTCAGGTATCAGGCGTCAGCAGAAGACCTCCTGACCGCAAACCTCATCCCTCACGTCTTGCAGGCTTGAGACTTGAGGCTTGAGCAGCGAGGCTTAAGAGGAATATTCCCTTCATTCCTCAGGCCTCATCTCTCACGCCTCACGCCTGTAAGAATCCTGTAAATTGCGATTTTTAGCAACTCTATCGCCGACATTCACTTGCGGAATTCTACCCCTTCCGAATTTACAGGATTTCTATAATATCCCCCCGCAGCGAAAAATCCCCGAAATTCTGCCCAAAAATATCACCCTCGCGCGACTCCTGATTCTCTTTTAGACACTGATTTACGCTGATTCAAATACCCGGGGTTATCATCTTCAATCTGCGTGAATCTGCGTCTAAATTATCTTCGCGCGAAAAAACGAATATGGGAAGCACCACGCCCCAATAGCGTGGTGAAAGAAGTTTCAACGCGGGACAAATCCCCCCGCGCAATACCTCCCTGCTGCAAAAAAGTTGTGGAGAAATGTGCGTATCGCGT
>Ga0315280_10003760_pt1 | contig 23009 bp, 24 predicted proteins | sample YL17G06_40_MG_FD_203697 | JGI IMG/M metagenome (GOLD analysis project Ga0315280, IMG submission 203697) | Sediment microbial communities from Yellowstone Lake, YNP, Wyoming, USA - YL17G06_40 | ecosystem: Environmental > Aquatic > Freshwater > Lake > Sediment | place: USA: Wyoming | collected... | reverse complement strand
CTAGACAACGATTGTCGCCAAATGGATACCAGAGCCGCACATGGCGGTGAACCTGGGGCGCTGGCGTCCCCGCGCGCGAAAGCCGCGAGGCCAGAAGTCGTGGGTTCAAATCCCACCGGCCCCACCAAACCCCGAACCCGCTCCACCCGCCGCTGACACCGCCCGGGCTTGGCGAGATACTCTCCTTAGGCTCATGGATGCAGAAGCAAGGATACAGGGAAAACCTACTTGGCGTTGGCCAGCCTATCAGAGAACCGCAAGGGCCACATGGTAACAGTTCCTTGAAAGAAATGTGCGTGTCCCCGTTCTTCATTCTTCATGGCAAGGTCCACGGTTTGTATGGTTTGACCTCGGCCGTTTCTAGGCGGCGGCATGTTCCATTCTTTCATTGGCCGTTCGATCTCGATTCCGCATCTTGCACATTTCGCCATGTTAAGGTCGTCTCGTGAATGCTCCAGGAGGATGCCAATAACGGCGTAACGATACAGCGCTCGACAGGTCTCTATGATTGTCTTGAACTGGTGCGCCGTGCCTTAGTCCGTTGCAAGGCGTTAACCAAGAAAAGGAGTGCTCCCGTGAAAATGAAAAAGGGACATACCGAACCTAAGATGACATTCAAACCGGGATCCATGAAGCCGCCTGTGCGCCATTGAACTATGTCGCTGAAGATGCCAAACCATACCAGAAACCCGCCGAGGATTGTAAGGGTAAGTGCCGCTATTACTTCTTGCCTGGCGGACATCCGAACCCCGGCACAATGAAAAACACATATTGCCGCTATGAATATGAAAATGGCCATAAGGAGTAAGAAAGTTCTCAAACCTGGGGATACATACATCACCGTCAACTCTGCACTATATGGATACGGGCCAGATTCTTGGTCCCGTACCATGCCACTGAAACCGCCAAGCCATGCCAGAAAACCCCCGAGGATAATTAGGATAAGCGCCAATACTGCCTGTGCGAATCCAGAGTTTCTTACGATTCTTGTGATCGCTACCAAGCCTGCCCAGCCTCATTCGATGAAGTTGCGTTTCACTCCGCCATAGGCTCTTGCTAGTGGATTGTGTAGATTATTGTGAGGTACGCGTAGCGGATGACCAGTACTACGAATGCGATGAAGAAGATCGTGCTCCAAGCATGGAGACAGTAAGCATGCACCGACATGAATCACAGCTGAAGACGATTTTCCAACCATTCACGTCCTCGCGGCTGAGGCCCCGCAGCCGTCTCTCCACGATCACCTGCTACGCGCTTTCCTCGTTTTCCATCAAAATAGATTCACCTAGGTAGTCTCTGTTTAGTGACTTTCTTGAGAGCGTCTTGAGCTGCTCGCCTTACGCCTCTGTCCTCATCTTGAGAAGCCAATTGCAGGGCTTGGTAAGCCTTCTCTGGCGAAGAATCGAGAAGGGACTGAGCCGTAGCCACGCGAATAAACGGGTGCTGGTCTCCCAGTAGGGGTAGCAGGATATCCATATCCGAGGGCTCACCAATCTTTGAAAGACATGAGGCAGCTGCCGCGCGAATGCGCCAATCCTCGGCGGAGAGCATCGTCAAGGCTACCTGTCGGCCTGTCATCCCAAACACCTCTTTGTAGACATCGCTTGCTTGAGCAAAGAGTCGCATTGCCGAGGCTATCTGTTGGCCTGGCGTCCCAACATCGAAAGCTATCTGTCGGCCCGTCATCCCAACCTCGATGTTTGGGACGACGCGAGGTAATGCTTTGAAAAACGCAGCTGCAATACGGCTTTGCATTTCTTCCTGTTGCCAACCACGGGTCTCCAGCCCCACCTCTTCTTTGAGCGCCTGAGTTTGTAGTTCCAACTTGTCGCTTGGCAGGATTCGCGTGAGGAAACCCCAAAAGAGCCATAGGGCAGGCCGCGAACCCAACAGTTTGAGCGGAGTGAAGAAACTAAAGGAGAGAATATCGCGACTTCCGTCCTCTTCTTCCATGAAAACGTGGATGATGTCATAAGGTCCGGTAATGAATTTGGGTGGCGTTGGTCTCGTCGCAGCCAACACTTTCAAGATATCTGCAGTTGGTATGTGACGTGTGCGATGGCGAAGCGATTGGAAAAAGGTTTTGACGAAAATCTCTCCTAGGACACCTGCTGAAAAGACGCGCTCGACAGGTGAAAGTCGAGAAGAACCCGTAATCGTTAGCTCTGTCTTAGTCACTGAAATTGAACCCCAACTGCCGGGATCCCAGTTCGATTTCACTCCAACTCCGCCAGTGACTTCTCGAAGCGGATCCTCAAACTGAATATCGAATACTGCCATTCTCTGTCTCCTTTTACACTCTATTCTGTCTTGCGCCGCCGATCAGAGGGATGCGGTATCGACCGCAGTCGGAAAAGTTCATTAAGCCTGTCTTGTCGAAGGCGTTTCGCCATCTTCTCCTCGAGAGCAATTCCACCAGTCGTAAGTACAATGCCCATACTAAGCGCGACAGACCAAAAAAGGGTGACTTCGCCAGACACCATCGACTTGAGGCCAAATAGAATAGAAACGAATCCAAACAAAGTGCTTGCTGCACCAGCACAGCGGGCAAAATGGCATAAGACGCGCGTACTTCTGCGCATACCTTCCACTTCACTTGCTTGTGAAATTGTCAGGGCTGGTCGCCAGCGGAGGTCTGCCTAGGCGGAAGACGATGAGGCATCCTGGGCAGTCTTGAAATACCTCCACCTCGAAGTTGCCGAGTAGCGTGTATGCTAGGGCGTTCTTCCCTTCCAACCAATTCGGTACTCGCTCCTGCTGTTGCAGAAATGCAAGCTGCATCGCGATTTCCTCGGCACCCCGCAATTCATGCCATGGTGTCCTAAACCAGATGAGAAATATGTTCTCTCCGCCAAGACTGTGGAGGTCACCACTGCCCTTTGAGACCGTACGCACAAATTGGGCACGCCCCTCTGTAAATCGGAGTTTTTCATCTATTAACCTGTTGAACTCGTCTACCGGTTTGCTTTGCAACTACTTTACCTTGCCTTTTCTCATTTGTTCCAACTCCAATCGCAAGGACTCATCAAGATCGTAATGGACCGCCTGCGGATCATAGCCCCAGCCGGCTTCTTTGCATAGATCATGTTCCATTCGTGTCCACTCGTCAGTAACCAAGCGGCCGTACACATCAACTATGCCCATCTCGGTCAGACCTATCTGGTCAAGCAAAGGCTTCTCGATGAATCGTCGATGCATGGGCGCGAGCCTCGGATCGTCCATTCTTCCGAAAGCCTTCTTGACGTAGTTCAAATCCAACGCGGGGCCGCAAACGGCTACACAATAATCGTAATAGCTCCTTACGACCTCGGATGGCGGGCGCTTTACATCGCCATCGAATATCGTGCACATCATGCTGCTGGCAAGCTGCTTCGGGTCGGTACAGCTCATAAACACTTTTACAGCATGGTAGCCGTCCTTCAACTCGTCAAGGTTGAAGACCACACCGATACCGGGGAACGGAAGCCGCATTTTCAATCAGCCTCCGGACGCATCTTCAGAACAGTCGTTTTCGACGGATGACGTCCTGCAGCCATGTCTCTAATGGTTCTCATTCCCGCCACTAAAGCTTACTTGCTAAGCAGAAGAAACCGACAACGAGGCCCGCAACGACCGCGAAGGCGATAATGGAACTCCCCAATTGCTTTTGTTAATGGCCTCAGAAAATTCCGAGCCCGCGCCGACTTTCTGCAATAGCATGTAAACTCGGTGGCTTCGACATTTCTTCTTTGTGGGGGATGTCATCAGGGCCGCCAAGAAAGCACTATCTCCGTAGAGGAGCACCCCTTGTTAGGGCAGAATCCTTTTCCCAAACGCAACAATCCCCTATCCTCACCATAGATGATTACGTGATCAAAGCCTATCTTTCCCATCATCCAAAGTTCTGCAAGGTCCTCTCCGGTAATAGTATGGCGACATTGAGTGCAAACTGCGAAGAGATTAACCCTTATCATAACTGTAATCTCAGAGGCGGAATACCCTTGGGATTTGAGCCCTTCCGATAGGGCCTCATACGCGTTCTGAAATTCCTTGGTTTTGATACGACAATCAACGAGCTGTCTTTGTAGTGCCTTACTTATGAAATTGTCAGGGCTGGTCGCCAGCGGAGGTCTGCCTAGGCGGAAGACGATGAGGCATCCTGGGCAGTCTTGAAATACCTCCACCTCGAAGTTGCCGAGTAGCGTGTATGCTAGGGCGTTCTTCCCTTCCAACCAATTCGGTACTCGCTCCTGCTGTTGCAGAAATGCAAGCTGCATCGCGATTTCCTCGGCACCCCGCAATTCATGCCATGGTATCCTGAACCAAATGAGAAATATGTTCTCTCCGCCAAGACTGTGGAGGTCACCACTGCCCTTTGAGACTGTACGCACAAATTCTGCACGTCCCTCCCTAAATCGAAGTTTCTCGTCCATTAACCTGTTCAAATCAGCCATCTTTTCACAACTCCTTGGCGACACATTTTCCGCCGACGGCGATTACCGTAGGGCGCCACAACTCCTGCCTTCCACTCGTGCAACCTCATCACTCATCCACCCACCGTCTGCGTCCCAGCAGCTTCTCTTTCCACGTTCTTGGCCTCAGTGCTTCATTGACTCTTGCACCGCCTATGTGGTGCAGTGCCTGTCTGATACACTCGCGAACTTGCCTGTCATCTTCTTCCGCGAGAAGCCTGATCAGTGGTTCTACATCTCTTGCACTGATAGGCTCCCCAAACGCCTCAATGCACCGCAGGAGGACACCTAACTCCTGTGTCCTGCGACGGACATGAGCAGTGTCTCTACGCTGTAGAGCCATACGTGTTGCTTGCATCCCGTTGTCCACGATGCTCTTCATTTGGGCGGTTAAGCGGCCACCCTGTGCGGACAAGCTCTTCTCCACCTTATCGACCATGGCATCCGCATCGGTGAAAACGTCGTATTCGCTTCTAGCAATAGTCGTACCGGGGGCGACTATTGTCACCTTCTTCTCTTTGCCTGTCGCCAAGTCTTTGGCGTTTACGCTGAGGATACCGTTGGCATCAACGTCAAAGGTGACTTCAATCTGAGGTACCCCCCTGGGTGCAGGAGGGATCCCTTCCAGCTGAAACTGGCCTAACAGAATATTGTCGGCGGCCATCGCTTGCTCGCCTTGGTAAACCTTGATGTCCACGTTTGTCTGAAAATCTGCTGCGGTAGAGAAGATCTGACTTCGCTTTGTTGGGATAGTGGTGTTTCGCTCCATCACCTTAGTGAAGACTCCTCGGGGCGTTTCGACTCCGAGTGAGAAAGGAGTCACGTCGAGCAACAAGAGGTCCTTGACTTCGCCTGCAAGAACCGCGCCTCGAATGGCTGCACCTAGAGCAGCAGCTTCAACAGGGTCTACTCCCCCGCGTGGATCCTTACCAAAGAATCTTCTAGCTGCTTCTCGTACAGCTGGCATGCGCGTCTGCTGACCAACCAATACAACCTCGTCAATGTCGGCGGTGGTGATGTGTGCGTCTGCCAGTGCCCGCCTACAAGGTTCTAAGGTCTCCTCAATTAGTTCGTCGACCAGTTCTTCAAGTTTCGCCCTTGTTAGGGTCATCGACAAATCTCTGTGGTCGCCACCTTCGGCGGTGATGTAGGGCAGGTTGATCTCCGCTTGAAGCACCGAAGAGAGTTCGCATTTGGCTTTCTCCGCTGCCCATTTCAGACGCTGGAGTGCCGCTCTGTCCTGACGAAGATCAATCCCCTGTTCCTTCTGAAATCCGTCACAAACCCAGTCAATGATCCGCTGGTCAAAGTCATCACCGCCCAGATGAGTGTCGCCATTCGTTACCATGACTTGGAAAACGTCTCCGCCGATGTTGAGGATCGAGATGTCGAAGGTGCCGCCGCCAAGGTGGTACACAGCCACGTTTCTGTCACCGCCTTTGTGCAACCCATAAGCCAGACAAGCAGCTGTAGGCTCGTTGATGATGCGCCGCACCTCCAACCCAGCGATGCGACAAGCGTCCTTGATAGCTCGGCGCTGGCTGTCGTTGAAGTAGGCAGGCACGGTGATGACGGTTTGCGTCACTGACTCGCCAACGTACGCCTCAGCGTCTCGCCTGAGCTTGCACAAAAGCACAGCCAATATCTCTGGCGGGGAGTACCATCTTTCACCCACCCGGACAGAGATACCACCGTCGCCAGCGGCTCGAATCTTGAAGGGGGCGAGTCTTGCATCATGTCTGATTGCTGGATCAACTGACTTGAGTCCGGCAAAGCGCTTGATAGAGAAGACCGTGTTCTCAGGGTTCGTCACAGCTGGCCGTTTGGCCGGTGTCCCAGCTTTCAATACACGTGTGTTGGAGTCAAATGCGACCACAGAAGGAGTGACTCTTTCTCCTTCAGCATTTGGAATAACGATCGCATTCCCTCTCTCCATAACTGCCATGACCGAGTTTGTTGTTCCCAAGTCTATGCCGATGATCTTCCCCACGTTCCTCAGTCTCTCCTAACTTTCAGGGCGCGCAAGCTAGATAGACGCCAACAGCGCCAATAATCGTACTCAACCTCGAGCATCGTCAGCCGTTGTCTCTGGGCTGCATAGAGTTTCGTGAGAAATCTGGCTTGAACTTAGGCAGTGACAGACGACCGGCTTAGTCCGCTGATGGAGGTACATCTCAAGCAGCCTCTTCAATTAGGATTGGGGCAGGGAAGCCATCATTGTTGCGCTGCGTCTGCTGTGTCAACATTGGCGTTCCTCCTCTTCCGGCAGGATGATCGCCTTTTTCTTCTCGATGCCCAAGTACACTCTGATTCTATTCCAACCGTTCCTTTTCAGCTGCCGAACCTCTGCGTCTCCAAACCATCTTCCCTCAGTGTGGGTCAGGTGCAAAGTCGTTGTACTAGTCTTGTCTTCGAACAATATCTTTCGTATCGCCGGATACAGCGCATTCGAAAAGCAGTCAAGCCCGGACTCCCACTCATCTTGGCGTATTGGCTGACCATCCGCAATTCCAATTCTCGCGTACACCTGAGAATCAGGGTCATGCCAGTGTGATGTTGACGCGACATGGATTGTAAACAATCTGTTCTTGCTTGTCAGGGTCAGGTTGCTATGCAGATTCATGAGCGCTTGTTTGACTGGGTGCCAGCGCTTCTTGCCTTCCGCATAGATATCCGCACCTATTGCACCCAAGAAAGCGGCCAATGGTGGGCCAGTTTCAAACCAAACTATAATGTTAGCCCAAGGCGCTGGAAAACAAGGAGCGCCGGGTATCTTTTTGAACTGAGCATGAAATCCGGCATTGATCAAATCATTACGGAGATTCTGCAAGACTTGATCTAGTTCCCGGTCCTTCTCCCTGTCATAGTCGAGCAGAACCAGTCCCGTGCTAGCCAAACGAAGCCATCCGCCATTTTGCCGAACGGAACCAAACGCGGCTCACAAATTCCGCCCACTTCCGCGCCGAGACGAAGAAAAGCCTCGGCATACCATAGGCGAGTGATCAGCTTTAGGCGTATCGATTGGAAAGATTGGGGGATTCCACAAAGCCTACGCCATGGAGCCTCAACCTATCCAATTCGCAGAAGAATTCAGGATATGAGTGAACCCTGTCATTTGGCAGGTTCGCTCCCCGATGCGCCCACCGATTTTCGGACTTTCTGCGGAGATCACGTGGATTTCTGACGTATGCTCCGTCCACCCGGATTTCGTTGGTTCAAAACGTGAATTGTCACCTAACTAGCCCCAGCAGCTAGTTCTCAGGTTATGTCATGCTGGGACCAGCGACCCCCTCCCCATGGGGAGGGGGTAGGTCGGGGGCGATCATTACCATCCCTATTCCAAGTAGGTCGAGGAAAAACGTTTCATCTGCGATCGGGCGCAAGGGAATGAAAGATCAAATTGACACTTCATTCCCACAACTCCGATGTCTGTCACGTGGCTCAAGATTCCGCATGCATGCCATTCTTGGCTGAACGCGAAAGTCGGGTGTATGACACCCTTCTCAGGGTGTTTAACACTCCCTTCTGGGTGTATAACACCCTCCGAAACTGGTCATCCTGAGCCGTTCCGGCTCAAGCGTGTCCCCTTATCCAATGTCACCTATGTCGACGCCTTGCCTCAGTTTCTTGGCAAGTAGTCTCTGGTGCAGAGCTCCTCAGCCCTGTCCATGTCTTCCCTCGTATTCACGTTGAGAAACGTCCGCAGATCAGAATCGAGCATGCCTACCTCGTCCTCAACTGAAACATACACGACCTTAGCCAACTTGCCGATCATGACCGTCAACGGGGATCCAGAGAGAGACAGGGTCTCGCGCGTCGCCACTAGTGTCGAAGAGGTCCGATAGACGGCTTCGAGCGGCTCGATGTGCCCTTGATTCCACTTTGGAATTGCTGCATCAGCACCCGACGCACGACGATAGAGCAGCTCGACCACTTCTTGTTTGACGAATGGGAGATCACAGGCACAGATGAACGCATATTCTGACTTTGTAGCTTGAAGGCCAGTCGCAATCCCAATCAACGGCGTCTTCCCTTCCTGGCTGTCGTTCATGATCTTGACAGAGTTTGGAAGGACCGCCTCGTAGCTAGCTCTGGGTTCACGATAGCCAATGACTACGAGAGTCTCATCAGCGATCTGAGACAGACGTTCGGCAACATGACGAATCAGCGGTTTGCCGGCGAGAAGTTGAAGTGCCTTGTTTGATCCGAACCTTGAGCTTTCCCCTCCCGCTAGTATGATCGCTATTCGCTTCGAAGAGAGAAGCATTGCTTGACTAGCTCTTGGGAACCTGCTACGTCTTGACCCATAAGTACAACTCTTAAGGCAATTGACCTCTCGTACGCGTAGAGTTAGCAGCAGGATCGAGGAAGAACCGATGGACTTGGCAGAATATCTCAAGAACGCAGGTGTCTGGCATCGTTTCATGGACAAACCGGAGACTGTTCATACAGCGGACGCCTCTCGCGCGACCGGCATAGAACTCAGCAGGATCACGAAGAACCTCGTGTGCAAAACGTCGGATGGACGCTATGCGTTGCTCGTAGTTCCGGGGAACCGTAGAGTCAGCCTCCAGAAGGCGGCACAGGCACTGAACACGCGTAACATCCAGCTGCTGGGGTTCAATGAGGCGGAGGCGATCAGCGGCTACCCGCCCGGCGGGACTCCATCGCTCCATCATAAGACGGCAATGAGCGTGGTCATCGAGAAAGACCTGTTGAGTAACGAGACGATCTTCTGCGGCGGAGGCTCAAGAGATAGGATCCTCGAACTGAGAACCGAAGATCTGCTGAAGCTGACTCAAGCGATTACAGCTGACATTTCCGAGAAGTAAGCCCATAAGACGTGCGAATGACCTCAGAAACCTTCTGAGGTGTTCTATTCTCCGAACAGTATGTTCCAAGCTCTAGCACTTTATCCTCATTCCACTGAAAAGATCGCTGATGAGAAATGAACCGAAGAAAGGCACTGATCGTTTCATCCGGGATTGTAGTCCTCGTGATCGCGTCACTTTTCGTCGGCACGTTCTACTCGCACTATGGCGTGATCGGTGGAGAAACGCTGCCAAGCGCGATGACCCAGACCCAAAGCGCACCTATGTACGCCGAAGTGCGTAAGGATCAGTCGACGCCGCAGGAAAGGGTAGTCATATACAATGCTCAGTTGTCGCTTGAGGCCAATGACATTCAAGGAACGCTCCAGAAGATTAGAGCGCTGGCAGAGGGCTACGGCGGGTACGTAGCGAGCTCATCTCGCTCGACGTACGGCGTCCAGGCGAGAGCAGACATAGCTATTCGAGTCCCGAAAGACAAGTTCCAAGCAGCCATCCAGCAGATAGAAACCTACGGGAAGGTTCTCGATGAAGGCACCACCAGCGAGGACATCACTCAACAGCACATTGACCTGAAGGCCAGACTCAACAACATGCAGAGGCAAGAAGAACGACTACGCGAGATCCTAGACATGGCAAAAACGGTTGATGAGATCCTTAGAGTCGAAAGCGAGCTCGAAAGAGTCAGAGGAGAGATAGACAGCCTACAGGGACAGATCAACTATCTCGAAGGTAACGTTGAGATGTCTCTTATTTCGGTCATGCTGACGGAGCCCGCGCCTCCCTTCACGCCACCTGAAATGGACTGGAGCGAAACTCTCGAAATAGCCATCTCAGGACTCTTCACAGTTGTCCGCGGAATGATAATTCTAGTAGTCTCGCTAGTACCCGTACTCGTTGTCGGTGTTCCGATCTACTATCTCTACAATCGAAGAAAGCAACAGCGATTGCATCGAGTGGCCAAGTAACACCGGTGACCTGTCAAGATGGAAGCAAACAGCTCGACTTTCGACCTATCGAGCTGCTCAATAACCCCTTTTAAAGACGGTCACCCTTGTGCCGCCTGTTGAACGGCAATGAGCGCCGAGCCACTCGATGAACTCCTGTCACGAGGTTCCTACAGGAAGAGGAGCCTTCGATTCAGGAGGTTACTGAGCGTAGTTCTCTAGCATGGACGCTAGATGCGCGCACGCTACGTGCGAGCGCTTCAAAGCCCTAGATGGGCGACGGCCTCAAGAAAGCCCTGGCCGTACGATTGTGTACAAACGAAGTTCGCTTGTTGTTTGACTTCATCTGGAGCGTTTGCGACTGCGATCTTGTAAGCGACTTTCTCGAATAGGCTGAGGTCGTTGTAGTTGTCACCAATCCCCGCCGAATGAGACAGCGTCAATTCCGCTAGTCGTGCGAGCCGAACCAGGGCCTCCCCCTTGCTCACGCGGGGATCCATGAGTATGTAGGTGACGCCGGTGTCGATGAGATCGATTCGCATTCTACTCTTGCGAAGGAGCCTCCTCGCTTCGTCGAAATCGAACGATCGCTCCAACGATATGCTCGAAAGCCGCATTCCGAGCTTGCTGTCAGCCCGTTCTATCACCTTGCGGCCAATTCTCTTCCTAAGCAGTCGGAGCGCAGTGCGCGCGTTCTTGATTCTTCCAAGAACCTTGATTGGCGTTTGATACCTAGCGATCACGCCGCCGTTCTCTGCCACAACAAATCCAGATGTGCCTATCAGCTGTGCGAGCGATCCCGTTGCGGGCAGGTTTCTTCCACTGATCAGAATTACTCTAACGCCTCGCGCCTCAAGCTCTCTGATCTTCTCAACAGCAGCGGTGTCAAGCCTCAGGTCGGCATCTGTCAGCGTATAGTCGATGTCGGTTGCAATGACATGTATCTCTGGCATTGTTGGTCTGTGCTTCATCATCCAACTGCAAGTTAAAAAGGAACGCAATGGCGCACGCTTAGAATCTACACGTGCAATAGCATGTGAGTGCCAGAGTTGCCTGCGATGAAGAACATACAGCTGAAGCTCGTTTCCTTTGACTTGGATGGAACGATCTTGCGAGGCCGAATACTCGACTACGCAAAAATCCCTGAGGCGCTGCATCGCAAGATACAGGAGACTGATAATCTCATGGACGAAGGAGAAATCGGATACGAGGAATCACTGCAAATCGAATACGCTCATTTCTCTGGAATGAGAGTCGATGGAATTGCTCCGGACCCCGACAAGTTGCCGCTAATCAATGACCTTGACGAGACCATTGAAAAGCTCAAACGCGTAGGCGTCAGGGTCGTGATTCTGACCGATAACCCTTCGTTCGCGGCGGAACCTCTCAGAACGCGCGGGTTCCAAGACATTATCGCAAGCGAAGCCGAGATTTCCAACGGCATGTTGACGGGGGCAATTAAGATCTTGGCAAACAAACTAGTCGGCCTGCGTGAATATTGTGCGCGTCATGGAGTCGAACTAGCATCTTGCGCGCACGTGGGCGACTGGACCAATGATATAGTCGTCTTCAAAAACGTAGGCCTGTCAGTCGCATTCAACGCGTCGGAGGAGAGCGTATCGAAAGCTGCGACCTACACGGTAAACAGCGACTCTCTGCTGGATGTCTACCGCGTCTTGGAACCGAACATTCCAGCTCGATGAACCCGCTCTACTAATCTCGCGTCTTGTGAACGTCGTGCAAACTTACTTTCGCGCTCCAGTTTCTTCCACCAGAGCGGTACTCGAGGACGCGGCGTGCTGTCGTGTCTATCGTAAGGCTTGAGATCAAGCACAGGTGTGCCGTCATATGCATCGAGCCCTTTCACTGTTAGAACTCTACCTCTCCTGCTGAGCAGCTTCACGAGCGTAAGCGCGATCGGATTCGGACGGTGAGGAGATCTTGTAGCGAAGACTCCTCTCATCTCCAGGTCGGCTCGCCCTCTCGGGTGAACCATCAGGTTGCCTTTCCCTCTTGGCGCCTTGTGCAATAGGAAGAGCACGTACAGGTGTGAGAATCCCTCGAGGTCTTTCAGCCCCCTCGCGTATTTGTGGTCGATGACGACCTTCGACAAGGCAACTCTGTGCCGCAGTTCTTCGTGGGTCGCATCCGTGACAACATGTCCTATTGGCGTGAGTCTAAACTGCATTTTTTTTCGTGCACCCCTAGCGCTAGCTGACCGTTCCCCTATCGAAATGAAAAAACAGAATTCAGTGTCCGGAGAGGAATGCGCAAGCTACTCGCTTAAGTGCGCCTCCAGTTTTGGCCGGGTTTCCTATTCAGTTCCAGTCGCTTCTCTGCGTTCCTGCGAACATGCAATCTGGGAACCAGAGAGCGTTTGTTTGCTCCCTGGACTTTAGGCGTCTGCTGCCGGACTTTCCCAGCCTTCGTAAGAGATCCGTGAGTTGGTATCGTCAACACCTCCCATGACGCGTATGATTGTCAGCTCTATTCGAATCAGCTCATCTTAAAGGTATTCTCAAGGAGACGGCCTAGCGGACTCTCAGAACGATCAATAATAATCTACGACGATCCTATGATGACCGGCCTGCCAGAGGCGTCTCTTGTTGACTTTCCGAACTCTGGCAGTCCTCTCAGGATCTCGCTGCTGAAGACGGGGCCGTCTTTGCAGGCTAGGTAGGGTCCGATACAGCAGCTGCCGCAGATCCCTGACCCGCACTTGAATATGCGTTCGAGGCCCGCTTCGGCGGGGATTCGTGCTTCTGCTGCGAGATCCACAACCTTCCTCATCATCACCTCGGGACCGCAAGTGTACACGCGATCAAATGACCTTCCATGCAGGATCCTTGCGGCCTCATCTGTGGCGAGCCCTTTGGTTCCAGTTGACCCGTCGTCCGTTGTGATGCTGACGATTCCTTTAGTTTCTTTGGAGAGGCGTTCTATCTCGTTCTTGAATAGGAGTTCTTGACTCGTGTGGGCTCCAAGGATGAAGGTGCATTCGGCTCTCGTTGAGGCGAGTCTGCGAAGCAGTGCAAGCAGGGGGATTGCTCCGGTGCCCCCAGCGATGATGAGTGCTTTCTTGACGCCAGCGATCGTGAAGCCTCTTCCGTATGGGCCGCGGATTCCGATGAGATCCCCAACTTTCTTTCTAAGAAGCGCTGCGGTACCTTTGCCGCGTTCCTTCACGGTGATCGTGACAATGTCGTCTCTGCCATGTGGCAGTAGGCTCATGGGAACCTCGTCCACCCCGGGTGCCCAGACCATTCCGAATTGACCCGGCCCCGCGGCCGCTGTCAAGTTATCCCTGAAACTAAGCGACCTTGTGCTTTGGGTCTCGTCGACGGACTGTAGGATAGGCACCACTCTTGGTCGATTAAGCACGTAGCTTGGCTTCAGGAGTGGGGAGCCCATGGATCGCAACTCGGTGGATTCATGTGTGCACTCGCATATGGTGCAGTAAAGACTTTCGAACGATTTACCAGTGCCAGCATCTTCATGACCACGCTACTTTGGACACACTATGCTGCTCTCTTGAAAGAAGTACCTCGTGCCGCCAAGAGCCTCGACATCAAGCGGCCTAACGTTCACAACGATTGGGAAGTCTCGGACCACGTCACCGATCGCCAGGCAGTGCCCTGCGGGCAAGTCTTTGACCAGCAGTTTGACGCTCTCGCCGTCGATCTTGGCGGCTCTGGCGACGACCTCTAGGTCGCGTTCGTTTGTGAAGTTGAAGAGGAATATGTTGTCTGCTTGTCTGTAGATGCTTTCCTGGATCGTGTCTGGCTGATTTGTGATGAACGTAGTGAATATCCCGAGGTGTCTCATTCGGGTGACTATGTCGTCCCAGTATGTCTCGCGTAGGTAGAGGTGTGCTTCCTCCGCAAACAGAAACACTGCTCTGAGTCGATTACGTGAGAGCAGTTCGGTAATCTTGCTCAGGAGAAGTTCGACAACGATACGGCGAATCATGAACGATTGATTCTTCATGTTCACAACAACGGCTTCTCCTGCCGCCAACCGTTCGAGTAGCTGGCGCGAGTTTGCCGCTGAAGGATCGTCGGTGAAGATTCCAGAATCGGCGAGCGTATTGTATCTAGACTGGAGGGCGTCGCGTACGCTTTCGTGGCAGTCAGAGTCCGAGATCGCCTCCCCGAGCGACTTCACTGTCAGCTCATTTTTCTGTTCGAGCTGACGCCAGATCCTTGCGAAGACACGAGCGGATGTTCCCGGCAGGTCTAGTGCGTGAAGGAGGATATCCATCATTGTCCCCAAGCCGACTTCGGCTAGCGTGAATCTCAGACTCAGCCTGGGCGTTAGTACTGCAATCTTGCCTTCGTATGGGCTACTCTCTCCGCTTGCTCGGCGCGTGAGGTTGGTGTATTCTCCGTTCACGTCGAGGATTAGGCAGGGAGCACCGTGATCGAGAAGGCTCATTGCGAGTAGTTTGGAGAGGTGCGATTTGCCCGTTCCCTTTTTGCCGGTTACGATGTTGAGTCTGCCGTCGAGCGTCTTTGCGTCAATTGTGAACTTGGGGTTCTGCTTGATTCCTCCGAGTAAGATCGGTCTGCTCGGCGACGGTTCGGACGCTACGGTTTCGATGGGGAACTTGGAGACCGAGGAGTTGATTCTTGAGGGAAGCCATGACACGTCGTGTGTTGGGTGGCCGTTCTCAAGAGCGCCTCTAATCTTGCAGATGAGGAGTTTGGTGTCTTTTAGCACAGCGACTTGGGATGAAATGTCGAGAGGATCGATGTCGTTCCCCTGTATCGATTCCTCCGTCATCACATCCCGCAATATGTCCTCTAGTATTCCTGGGATGTTTGCGAATTGTATGTCGATGACTTGAATGATCAGCCCTCTATGTGATCGTTGATCTTCAACGAGCAGGTAGTCGCCCTTGTTTACTTCTTCCTCGGGAAAGCTGATTAGCTGCATGACGTCGCCCTCTTTGCGGTAGATTTTCACTGTTCTATGCTGCCCCCCAAGTTCCGAACGGGCCGAAGAGTGACTTTCTCAGGTTGAAGCGGGGCGCGATTCTCAGTCCGTGAGCGAAGGCTAGGTGACGCTGCACTGCGATTACGTCGTTGGCGGTGAATGTCGAGAAGATGTGAGCAAGCCTAAGTGTTTCCGGGTAACCTTGCATGACGACGTCGCTTGCGATGAGTCGATTCATCGCTTCTATTCGCTCCTGCTGCGGAACTTGGCGATCCGCATCCAGTCGGAAGGCGAATCCGTTGTCGGCGAGTTTGGCAACGTAGACGTGGCCGGCGAGGCGAACTGGATGAGACTCGAACTGTCCTCTGACGGCTTGATCGATGTCGACGAGACATGGCGCCTGAGCGCCGGAGACTAGCGAGGTGATCCTTCTGCCAAAGGCACAGAGCTTCGTGCTCTTCGAAAATGCCAGTACGACGCTTCCTCTTTCTCTTGCGGACTCCATAATGCGAGCGAGATGTGCTGATGGGTTGTCTGGCGTTCCGACAGTGAGCGAACCGTCGAACAGTACTACCGCGTTTTGAAGTGAGGCGCAGATTTCCCGCTGTATCCATCGTTCAAGCGTGTTACGTAGTCGGCTTATTGCGCGTTCTGTGAAGAAGTGACTTGACCCAAATCCAAGAGCGATGGAAGATGCTGCCTCGTCCGAGCTTTGTCCCAGGTGGAAGGCCAAGGGGCCGCATCTGATGTATTGGTATCCTTGATCGGATCTCCACACGACTGCTCCTCTGATTGCGGCCAAGACGCCGGTTTCAGTTTCGCCGATCTTGAGACTGGAGACATCTACCGCCGCTACGGGCGATTCTTCAGATGGCTTCAGATGAATCGTTTCGCAGTCATCAGAGTCGTCGATTCCAAGAGCTGAGGTTGCGTCGGGCGACTCATCATCAATGCTCATGGCGAAGATCGATGTTTCTCTAGGACTGAATGCTCGACCGTTCACCTGTTGCATTGTCTTGCTGCTCAGTTCTACGAGGAATGCTGGTAGTAGTGAGCGTTCGCTGTTCTCTAAGCGTAGCGAACTGCTTATCTCTTCAATTGAAGCATGTGTCATTTGGGTGCGGTGGATCATCAGATTCTCACCCCCCTGTTACGGGAGCTGGCAGAAGCTCCTGTTGCCGCCGCACCCGAATTCCCCCATCCGAGCGCGACGGGTGTGACCCTCACGGTTTTTGGGAGACCCCTCCTTCAAGACCGCTTGGCGAAGTCTGCAGTTCCTGTTCCATCTTCATGATGCCGGCAGTTGTGATCCGGTAGGTTCCGCGTGCGGCTCGTTCGATGAGACCTTGCTTCTGGAGTTCCGCGATTGTGTTTCTGACCGTCTTCAGCGCCTTGCTCACGGATCTGGAGATCTCTTCGGCGTACAATTCATCGCTTGAACGTTTCTGGAACTTGCTTGCCACGTGCGCCCCCAGCAGAACCGCAGTGATCGCTTTCTCAGCCGGCAGATCCGCCTGCAGGAGAAGGACCTGTCCATCAGGTGTAATCTTCAGAATCTTGGAAAGTGAGTCAAGCAAGGTTCTGTATTCCGGAAGATAGAGAAGTTTCGAGGCTGCATCGTAGCTTGGAATGGCGCGTGACAGAAACGCAAGCACCTCGCGGAGTACCTCGTCTACTGTTCCCTTCGCGGTGTGCTTCAATTCGCCGAGTTGTAGCTCGACTGTGAGAGTTTTTTCTTCGCTCAGTTCTAATCAACCCTTCAGTTTTGGAAGTACGTCTTGTCGGAAGCGATGCAGTCCGAAAGTTGTTACACGGTACTCGCCCTTCCCAGTTCTTTCCACAAGGCCTTCGCCTGAGAGTTCACTCAGTCTGCCTGCCACTGTGCCGGATCCTTTGCCGGTGAACGAGATGAGATCCGATGCGAGGAGAGTTTCCTTTTCTGACCTTCCGGTTTCGAATGCGACCTTTGCTCTGACGAGGTTGAGCATAACAAGTTCGCGATCCGTCAATGCTTCCAGCGGTGTTAAGACGACAACGCCTTCTGGTGTGACTGCAAATACTCCTGCGGCTTCCCTGAGAAAATCGGCGAAGTTGACTGTGAGGGTGATCCGTGAGACCACGTCTAGTGCAGGAATGGTCTCAGAGAGGAATTGGAACACGCCTCGGAAGGCCTCTTCAGGGCTGCCTCTGATTGTCTTCTCCACGTCGCGGTATCTGATTACGACTTCAACTTGTCCTTGTTCACTCACTTCGTGTCCCTCGCCGGCCTGACCGATTAGATGCCGCCGTGCACCGCTCGCTATTACATTCACCTCTGTAATCATCACGCACTCTAAAAGCTCTTACGCGTGCGCCCTATCGTCAAGAGTAACGCCTCGCATAATTCAGAGTGGGGCGCTCAAGTAGGCTCGCACGGAAATACGAGTACATGTGATCAGAGGCTTCCGCTAGATGTTACTCGGCATCACTTCACTTTCACTCAATCACATGGGGGGTCAAGAGCGATCCTCATACGCAAACCTCATATTCCATCTATGGATTACGCCTTGATGGAGAGCCTTGAGGTACAACGAACTAAAGACTGCAATTCTGAACCTGCTCACCACCGAAGGATGGTGCGACTCTAACCGGATCATAGAGCGGGCACGGTCAGAATCAGGACTCTCAGCCTCTTCCCGCGCAGTTAGGATGGCGCTTCTGCGATACCACCGACATGGTCTCTTACACAGGGAGTGGCGTCGAGGAGAGTATGTCTACAAGCTTTCTGACAGGGGTGCTAGAAGGCTGGTGTGGCTGAGAGGTCTCACCACTGACCAGTTGGCAGGCTCCGTCGAGTCCATGACGCATTCAGGATTGAATGGACCGAACCCCTCTCAGTGAGGGGATAACCTCTGCTCGTACCCACTGAAGTCCGGCGCCAGAGAGCGAGTACCTGCCCTTCTCGGTGATCAGCTTTCCATCCTTGCGCAGTTCGCTTGCTCGTGCTCTAATGACGTGCGGTTTGGTTGTCTTCCAGCTTGCGTTGAGAAGATCGCTCAGCTCCTTGTCGCCCAGTGGGTTGGGCTGAGCCTTGTAGAGCACTAGGCCTATGGCCTCCTTGGCTGTAAGCGAGTCGAATGGAATCGTGAAGTGTGGCCTTCCGTCGGGTCCTGTCTCCAGGATCCCTTCCAGATCCTCACCACCTAAGGTATCCATGCTGGGGGGCTCGGTCCGAGCCACTTCCTGCGCGGAGCCGGAGTAGGATGGTTGCTGAGCCATCAGTTCCTCGAACTTTTCCTTGACGTATCCGAACTCGCCTTCAAGCTCGACCTCGAAGCTTCCCCGTCGAATTCGGAACCGCAACCTGTTCTCAGCTGACAAGCGAATCGACTCAGAATAGGATAGTCATCGCATTTCACTCTTGTCGTAGCAGAACTACGGCAGACCCTTCGCATCAGCTTCTCTTCAAGAGCCTCTTGACGCGTGACATTAGCGAAGGAAGGTCAGCCTTCAGTAGGGCTGAAGCGACTAATACTGATGCAACTGCGGTGGCGATGATGTATTCGTTCGAGGGAAACAGCCCCTGAAACGTGATGGCGGATTGCCGGCCTAGATATGCTCCGGCAACTGACACCAGCACCTTCCCCGCGAAGTACGCCGAAAAGAACTTGACCGGTGAATATCGTGCTATTGCGAGTGGAATAACGACCGGATCATCGGGGATTGGAGTGGCAGCAGCGACGAATGCTGCAAGTGCACCCCATCTACCAAGACGCCTTCCGTATGATTCCAGCCTTCCCGCCTTGTTGCCAGCCTTTGCGCCCAGATAGGAAGCGACATAATAGTGAGCGGTCTTCGCTATCGAAGCTGCGACAGCCACAGCCAATCCTACCGGGAGCGGATTCATGCTGGGGAATAGAAACGTGACAGCTCCCGCGAGGATCAGGTTCGATGGAGATGAGAATGGAAGCAAGTTCACTGCGAGGCTGACCAGGAGAACGCCTAGGTAGCCGTATGTTACTAGCAAATCCTCAAACAATTGTCAGCCAGCCTACGATACTGTCGGCGCGTGAAGACGTGTTCTCCTATTTGCATCTTGTGAGGCGACACTTCACCTGGCGAGATCCGTTGAGTCATCTAGGCCAGCTTTGCCTTGCTAACCGCGCGGATGGTGAGGCGAGTATTCCGGCGCGCGTTTCGTCCAATGAGCCTTGAGCGAAGGCATAATTACCCCCATTGAGTGCTGTGAATCTGCGGCCGCGGCCGTAGTCTAGAGCATGGGATCGTCTAGATTAGACGGAGAACATGCGGATAACCTGGTCTAGGACATAGCAAAGCGTCCAATGGCCTTCCATCCGTTACAGGGAAGAAAGCCAACGACCCGGGTCCGAATCCCGGCGGCCGCACCAAACCTTTTGGCGTGGTTTGTTCAGACGAGTATTACCTCAATGTTAAGGCTGCTGAAGTAAGAGGGGCTCTTTCGCAGACCGAAGCGCCACCAACCAACTGGCGCTGATTTAGCGATAAGCAACTTCTTGACCCGAACCACCGGGCTGAAAGATGAAGCTGACCGAGTTTGTAGTCCATTTTAGATTGGTTTGTCTAGGACATGCTCATGAGAAGATCCTTCGATGCTTGTACAAGTAGGCTATGGCGAGGATGCTCCCTATGAGCTGGACTGGTCCCCCGTAGATCCCAAAGAATAGGCCGAGTAGCTTCCAGTTGAAGGGATATCTCATGATGACGTGGAGCTGACCCATCCAGTTGGCTAGGTTATACGAACCAGCAACCAGACCAACTACACCCATCACTATTGTTAGCCATAATCCCCAACGCGTCATCCTCCATAATCCAACAATCCCGATTGCAATGATCGTTGAACCGAGCAGGTTGAAGTAGGCGATTCCTGGAGGATAGCCGACCAAAAGTAAGAGACCAAGATTTCCCAAGCCGATTCCAATGGAAAGTAAAAGATACGCGATCACTAACTTGACGCCAGTAGGATGCGATGAGCTCGTGGAATCTCCTGGATGCATCTTCTATTCTCCGTAGCTAACCTATCTATTGAGATCGGCTTTAAACTCATGCGCGCAGCTGCCTTGTGACAGTCAGCATTCAGTCAGTTCCGCATTAGAACATACATACACACACCGCTACTTGCGTCATGTTTGGTGTAGTGATACGCACACAGTTCAAGTTCGCCATCAACAACCAGCTGTGATACCCATCAGGTATCTGCAGCATTCCGCGCCGTTGCCGGATCGACCCGTGTCCGGTAAGGACGTGGTGGTCGAGTGCAAACTTCCCCAGCCGTAAGTCATAGAACAACTAGACCCGTACTGACCTGACAAGCGGGCGCTCAAACATCCAAGGAAACACCAAGCACCGACACCCAAAACACCCTCGGAATCTAGGCGGCCGCGCCAATTGAAATACTCACCTGATCCACCGACGAGATGTAGCAGATTCCTCTGTGCACCCAGTTCTCAAAGTATTTCCTGAAGCCCTTTCTCTAGTCGTGAGATACCTTTCACAGCCACACTCTCGTCTACGTTGGCGTATGCCACTCTGAGTGCAGGATATCGTGTACCAAAGACCTCTCCCGGTATCGTTATGACTCCGTATTCCTCGATTAGTCTCCTTGCGATATTCCAGTCGCTCTTCTTCGTCCTGATCCTAAGTAGAAAGTAGTAACTTCCTTTCGTGACAGGCATTTCAAGAAAGTGCAAGCCGGTCAGTCTATCTATGAATATCTTCCTCACTTTTTCTATCCGAGGAATGAACTGTCTTGGATAGGCCGCGCCCAGCTTCATAGCGGCTTCTGCTGCAACCTGGAGTGCACTCGGCGCGCATATAGTCAGCGTGTCTTGAACTTTGAGCATTTCACTGTAGATGCCAGCTGGGAAGACTGCGTAACCGATCCTGTATCCTGACATCCCGTATGATTTTGAGAATGAGAAGAGCGATATTGTGTGCTCAATGTCCTTGTCAAGCGAAAGTGCGCTCACAAACTCAGCGCCATCGTACACGAAATGCTCGTAGGTCTCATCAGTTATGAGGCGAAGGCCATTCTTGGCGCAGAGCGCACCTATCTCGTTGATCGTGTGCCTGGAGTACACGGCACCGGTGGGATTGTTAGGCGATACCAGAACTACTGCCCTGGCACGCTTGGTTATTCTCTCAGCAATGCGCTCAACGATCGGCTGATAGTTTCTATCAGTATCAATGACTACGGGTTTGCAGCCCGCCAACTGTACGGCCATCACGTGGTTGAAGTAGTATGGCGAAAGCACTAGGACATGATCTCCCGGCCGAGTGATTGAGAGGAGCGCGTTCGCAAATGCCTGATTTGCTCCTGCTGTAACCATGATATTGCTGCTCGGATCGGCTTCGACTCCGTTCTCGGAAGCAAGCTTCCTAGCGATTGTTTCTCTAAGGTCTGGGAAACCGGAATCTGGAGAGTACTTGAAGCCTAATTCTTTCTGAAGCGCTTCGCTCGCAGCGAGGATGGCCTCTTTCGGAGGCCCATAGAACGGCACGCCTTGGCCCAAGTCTACAACGTCGCTGGGTAACTTCGATTCCGTGATCAGCTTCACGATTGGTGCTTCTTGTATCCTCTGCGTGCGTCCTGGTTGGGGTTTCATGACATGCAGGAAGCTGCGACGAGAATAAAGGCCTGCGCTCCCCGAGCTCGCCATTCGTCACGTGAATTATGATGCCCGTGATAATGCATTGAATCAGTGTCGTGGCTCGAACCGGGAATAGCCGCTCATCCACAAAATCAACGCACGTATCTACTTGTTCAACAACAAATGCTGAGTGACATCCTTGGCCGGGAGAGCGAGAAAAACGCGCGGGACACACAGCCGGAACGAGAAACGCACATCCTACTTCGTCTACATGCTCCTGTGTAGTGATGGTAGCTACTATACTGGATACACGAGTAACGTGCTGTCAAGGTTTGAGCGGCACAAGAAGGGACACGGGGCGCGGTACACGAAGATGCGTCAACCAAAGACGATTGCATATCTGCAGAGATTTACGACACGCCGGGCGGCGATGAGGAGGGAGCGGCAGATGAAGGCGCTCAGTCATGACCAGAAACTGGATCTCGCAAGACGCCACAGATCGAGGACAGTAGGTTATTGGCGGGGGAAACCCTTGCGGGTTACGTAGACTGTCCTGTCTTCTACTCTGATCCTCAGAGCGTACTTGGCTCTTTCACTTTCCCCTACTCTACGGGATCTTGCCCTGAATGCACGTGCAAGGTTCTCTGCGTCCTTTGTCGATTGACAACGAACCTTGAATCCGTCCATTATGCCTCTGGAGACCAGCAGGAGTTTTCTTTGTCGCTGCCCATAGGCAACATATCTGTCGAAGGTTCCGGGCCTGTACTCCTTCATCGATGAGTCCTCAGATCATGCATCTACAGATTATCTATTGTTGAGTCTTTGGGATGAGTCGTATGGTGAAAGATCTGAGTCGCCGCCTTTGCCCCCGCAGCGGCGTTGGAAAACGACGATATTGGCGCCGTTCACTCGGTGACAGTGATGGCTTGGGTGGGGCATTGAACCTCGCAAGCTCTACAGACGATGCATGCGTCGTTGTTGACGACTACGGATTTCTTGCCTTCGTAGCCCTTTACTTCTTGTAGCTCGAATACGGCAACTGGGCATACGTCTACACAGACGGAGTCGCCGTTGCACTTGTTCAGGTCAACTACAACCTTAACCATGATTTCTCACCAGCGAAAGTTGATGGCGTAATCTGATACGAGGTAATAAGCTCATGGTTTCCCTGTGTGCCCTATTCGCCGTGTCTAGATAGTGGACTAGAAAGTAAATAACAGGTCAGCTACCAACGATTGA
>Ga0315280_10003759_pt1 | contig 23012 bp, 22 predicted proteins | sample YL17G06_40_MG_FD_203697 | JGI IMG/M metagenome (GOLD analysis project Ga0315280, IMG submission 203697) | Sediment microbial communities from Yellowstone Lake, YNP, Wyoming, USA - YL17G06_40 | ecosystem: Environmental > Aquatic > Freshwater > Lake > Sediment | place: USA: Wyoming | collected... | reverse complement strand
GCGTGGCAAGTGTCCGATCACACTCAGAAATGGTGTGCAGCTAATTCTGTCGCGAGGTACTAGCCGCCTGGGGGCCACGGGCAGGAGTGCCCGTGCTCCAGCCGTTGCACACTCGTTATCAAGATTCTTCGCGGAGTCTACCCTGAGCGAAGCCGAAGGGCTCAGAATGACATTTTCGTTCACCCTATGCATATGCATAGGGTATGACCTCGGAAAGTGGGGATCGCCGGCAGACTTGTAGGGGCGCAGCATGCTGCGCCCACTCCCAGCCGAGGGCGGCTGGGCCACATTCCAGTGCGTCATCTAACCCTCCCCACTAAGAAACGTCATACCCTATGCATAATTCGGGTCTAATCGCCGTGAAGAGCGTCATCGTCTCCTCCACCAGCCATGGATCGTCGAGGTGCGATTCGATATAAGCGCGCAGCCGCGCCAGGCCGCGGGCGCAGGCGTCGTCGGGCATCAAGCGGAAGACGGAGCATACGCGCGGCTCAATCTCGAGCAGCCACTCCTGCGGGGAGTTGTGCGTTCTCATGCGCACCGGCTCGGCAGTGACGCGCTCGAAGCCGGCCTCGCCCAGCCATGTCTCCACTTCGACGCGGAAAGGCGTGCGCTTCCTGTCAATCGTGATCGCCTCGGGGAAAAAGCGGTGCGCGGGGTCATCGGCGATGTCCTCCAGCGTCCCCTGGCGGATGAGCAGCGCGCCACCGGGTTTCAGGACCTCATGCGCGGCGCGAAATGCTGCCACGCAGTCGGCCAGGTGATGCAGCATGAGCGACATCAGCGCGCAGTCGAAGCTACGCGCCACAACCGGCGGAGCGACGACATCGCCGACGAGCCATAGCACGCGACTCGCGGCGTCCTTCGCCCGCGCCTTTGCGAGCATCGCGGGCGAGTTGTCCACGCCCACCGCTTCGCAGCCAGTGCGCGCGGCCAGGGGTATGACCCAGCGCCCCGTGCCGCAGCCGAGATCGAGCAAGCGCTTGCCTGGGTCGAGCGCGCCGGCCTCGGCCAGCTTCCGCAGCCACCACTCGACATGCGGCTTATCGGCGGAGCGCGCCGCATCGTACACCGTGGCGATCTTGGAATAGTCGGCTTTACGCACCCCCATCACGCCTCCTTTCGCCTGGCATCGCCGCGGCCCTCGGCCTCAAGCAACCGTCGCGCGCGGGCGCACGCTACGCAGCCGCTCCGGTTGCACAGCAGCCCGGCGCGGTCACGCGCCAGCAGCGACAATGCCGCGGCGACAAGGTCATTATGCCGCACGAGATGCGCCCGCGCCGCGCCGACCTGGCCTTGCCGCAGTTGTTCGCGCTCTTGCAGCACCGGCACGACCACGTTGAACCCCTGGCTGCAATCATAGTCGCGCGCGCTTTCGATCCATTTCTCCGGCGCGATCAGATAGCGTTTCGGCGGATCGCGGCGGACATACGGCACGCCGGCGCGCTCTTCGGCGTGATGGATCGAAGTGGCGACGCGGAAATCCACGCCCCGCAAGAGCACCCAGCCTGCGAGCGCAGCCAGTCTCTCAAGGCATCCCAGCGGGCGGGAAGCATCCTCGCCTTGCGCCGCTGCGATTTCCGCCGCGCGGGCGCCGAGCGCGACGAATGACATGGCGGGATGTTTGCTGCGCTGGGCGTCGGGCGCACGATGCACGACGCGGGGGAAAACGCCGAGGTCGGTTGCGATCGGGGAATCGGGCGCGAACGGCACCAGTTGCGCGCAGGCAGCGGCCAGCTCTTCGGGCGGCGGCGGCTGATTCCAACATGCCGGGTCAGTCGCGCCCCAGTAGAACGCCGGAACCATGATCGTGCCCGACTCGCCGACGACATCCTGCAATGCGCATAGCAGCCCTTCGGCGCCGCCGACGATAGGCCCCACCGCGCGCAGCGCGGCGTGAACGAGAACCGCCGCCTTGCGCGGAAGGCCGAGGGCATGCAACTGAACCGCAAGCGCTTTGGGCAGAACCCCATGGCGGAAATCCGTGGCTGGCCGAAGCATGGACGATTCTCCTTGTCAGGTTTGGGTCCATTACAGCAGTGCGCGAAATGCGGGTCGCACACTATACTGGCAAGTCCAGCACGTACTCCGCCTTGTCCGTGCCGTCAGGCCAGCCGTGCGGCTGGATGCTTTCCAGCCGGAACCCACATGCCTCGTAGAAAGCCCGCGTTCGAGCATAAGGCTCATACTCAACCGTCGGAGCCACAGTCTTCACGCGCACGCGCTTTACGCCTGACTCCCGGACCTGTTCCAGCATCCGCGCCAAAAGCATCTGTCCTGTGCCACGGCGATGAAGCTCCTTCGCGACCGCGATCCAGCAGATCTCCCACTCATCAAGCCGCTGCTCCCACACCAGGAACCCGATCACCGCGTCGTTTTCGTTAATCGCCGCCAGGCCAGGCAGGTCGGCCGCGACCGCACGCACGGTTTCGACCTCCTCCGCCGTGAACCATTCCGGCAGCCTCTCCAACAGCGCCGCCAGCGCCGGCGCATCCTCTGGTGTGGTCTCGCGCAGTAAGATGCGCTTCACTCTTCTCGCCTCGCTACGACAAGCATTCGTCTCGCCTCAGGGTGGAACTCCGTCATATTCAGGTCGGCGAAGGTGCGCTGCCACTGGAAGCCCGTGCGCGCCAGCATCTCGATGATCTCCGGGTGCGTGTACTCGCGGAGATCGAAGCTCCTGCACCGGCGGCTCCAATCCCGCTCGATGATCGTGCGGTTCATCCGCAGGCGCTTGCCGTCGTCTCCCCAATTCCATTCCTCGAGCACCAGGCATCCATCGTGCTCCAACCAGTCCCGCTGCCCTTGTCGGATTGCCTTCGCAAAGAACTCGCGATTCGGCAGATCCAAAAGCAGCCGTCCCCCAAGACGCAGCGCTTTGCGGGCTGCACACAGAGCCTTTTCGTTCTCGTCATCCGATTCGAAGTAGCCAAATGACGTAAACATGTTGATGACCGCGTCGAACTCATCATGCCACGGCAGCTCGCGCATGTCGCAGCGGCAGAGACGGACTTCCACTCCTGCTTGTTGCGCTGCCTGCTGGGCGCGGCCGAGCAGATGCTCCGACAGATCGGCGCCGGTGACATCGAACCCGCGGCGCGCCAGCTCGATGGCATGGCGCCCCTGGCCGCAACAGAGATCGAGGATGCGGTCGCCCGGCCTCAGATCGAGCGCCTGCACGACGAAATCGCACTCGGCCTCGGCGCGCTCCGACTCACGCGCCCCGCCGCGGAGGTGATATCGGATATAGTCCGCGTCGAAGAACTCCTCGTACCAGGGCATCTTCGCGTTGCTCGTCGGCGGCGGGTCGGCCGTCTCGCGTTCGATTGCGCGGATGCCGGTGATCTGGTAGGGGCGAAACCCCTGGGCGGTCCAGAACGGAACCGACAGCGGATTATTCGTCGCATAGCCCGCGACGGCGACGGGCAGGCCGCGCCCGCGAAACCGCTGCATCGCCTCGGCGACGAGCATGCGACCGATGCCTTGGCGCCGCTTGGCGTGGGTGACGCAGATGCCATTGATTGCGCCTTGCTCGCGGGGGGCGATCACCGGCGGGCGCAGGGCTTGGGAGGCGTGGATGAACCCCATAACCTCGTTGCCCGAGACCGCCACCGCGACCATGTGCTGCGGGTCGTCGAGGCACGCTGCCAGGTACGAGCGGAAGATGTCATCGGCATCGGCGGCGATGGTCCAGTTCAACGGCTCGATGCGCTGGTGCAGCTCCATCATCTCGCGCCAGATCGGCACGATGGCCGCGATGTCGGCGTGCGTCGCGCGGCGGATGGTGACCTTGTTCATTGTGGCCTCCTCGCTCTTACGGGGCGGGGTCGCTGGCCCCGCCGTGATCGCGCGGCGGGCATAGGAGAGGCTGTTGCACAATCCCGAAGTGACGGGTCGGGGTGGAACCCGACCCCTACGGTCTATGCTCACTGGCGTAGGGGTCGGCCTCCTGGCCGACCCGCGACGGGCAACTGTGCAACGGCCTCAGGAATACCCGCTCTGCACGTTACATGATACGACGGCGCATCGGCATCGAAGTCCGTGCGGGTTTCGTCGAAGCCGGCGGCACGCAGGCGGCGCGTCAGGTCTTCCGCCCGAAAAGGATAATAGGTCACCGGAAACGACTTCACCGCTGTGCCACCACCTTGCTCGGTGATCACCACCACCTCGATGAGATGCGGGTCAGTGAATCGCGGCGGATAGTGACGGACATTGAGCCAGATCAGGCGCTCGCCGTTGATCACCTTGGCGTTGAAGGTGTCGAAACGCACGCGCCGCCGACGATAATCCTCCCAGCAGCGTGTGTCGAGGTATAGCGCGCCGCCGGGCTTGAGAACGGCGTACATGCCGCGCAGGGCGTGGAGCATCTCGCGCTCGCCGTGGCAGTGGGCGATGGCGTTGCCGGTACACAGGACAACGTCAAATCGGCGAGGCACCTTGCGCGGCAAATCGTGCCACGCGGCAACGGTGAATTGCGCGTTGGAGGCGAGTTCGCGGGCGTGCCTCCGCGCGATGCGAATCATCGCCGGGCTGATGTCGGCGCCGTGGGTAACATAGCCCATGCGCGCCAAGCCCAATACCAAATGCCCCGGACCGCAGGCGCAATCGAGCACCGCTGCCGGCGGCGCGACGATCTGGGTAATCGATTGCATTCCGTAAGCGCTCGCATCGCCTGCCAGCAAGGCCTCAAGCTTGTCGGCGAAGTAACGGTCGTAGGTTTCGGCAAGCGCATCATACTGTCTGGCAGTCGATACTGGTGCAGGCGTGATAGGTTGCCTCGCTTTTCGCTAACGGCGGGCATAGGAATGCCCGCCCTACAGGGCAGGGGCAAGCGCCTGCCCCACGGCTTATTATCCCTGCGAAGCCGCTCGCCGCGCCACAAAGATCATCTCTGGGCTGGCGGCGGTGAAGGGGCTGCGGTCGAAGTCGCCGTATAGCGCCGCGACCTCGAAGCCGCAGGCGTCAAGCATCCACTCCATCTGGGTATGACCTCGGAAAGTGGGGATCCCCGGCAGACTTGTAGGGGCGCAGCATGCTGCGCCCACTCCCAGCCGAGGGCGGCTGGGCCACATTCCAGTGCGTCATCTAACCCTCCCCACTAAGAAAGGTCATACCCCTCCATCTCGAAGCGGAAGAAGCAGCGCAGCTCCAACGCGTACTCGCGAATGGTGATTTTGCCGTCAGCGTCGGTGCACTCATATCGCGGGCGCCCGACGAGACGCTGCGCCGCGATGTCGTACTCGGTTTGGCCGGTCTCGCGCACTACGGTGCCGTCGGGGCACGTGAACTCGTGGGGCTTCTCCTCGATTAGCCCTTGTGCGGCGAGACGCGACATGCGCGGGTTGAAAACGTTGATGCCCAGACGCCCACGCGGCGCGAGATGCCGGGCGCAGCACTCCAGGCAGCCGCGCTGATCCGCCCGCTCCAGCAGCGCCTGGAACGAGCGGAAGGTGATGAAGATCAACCCGAATCGCTCGCCGAGATCGAACTGAGCCATGTTGCCCTCGACCAATCGCGCGCGCCGGCGGACGTCCCCGGTTTCCTGCGCGAGCTTGCGGCGGGCGACCGCCAACTGGTGCGGCGACAGGTCGAGGCCGGTGATCTCGTATCCGCCGCGCGCGATAGGCAACAGCGTTCGCGCGGTGCCGCAAGCGAGCTCCAGCACCGGCCCGCCGGTCTTCTCCGCGAGCGCCAGCCACAGCGGCACGTCGAGGTAAACGCCGGTCGCAGGGCGCTGCATGTCGTACAGCTCCGAGCTCCAGGCATCTCCGTACAGCGCAACCGGTGTCGTCATCGTATCCTCCGCGCCACAAAGATCATCTCTGGCCTTTCCGCCGTGAACGGTCGTAAGTCTCCGAAATCCGCGCGTCGCGGTAGAGGTTGGAGTCAGGTCTCATGGTCAGCCCCCACAAGTTTGCGCAAGTAAGTCACGCCTTCGATGACCTCGTAGCCCAGGCTTTCGTAAAACGCGCAGGCCTGGGGCCGCTCTGCTCCGGTGAGCAGGCCGATGCGATCCGCGCCCAAAGCGACGAGGCGCGCCTCGACCTCCTCGAGCAAGCGCTTGCCAACGCGCCGCCGCTGATACTGCGGATGCACCGCGACGCGGTTGAGAAAAGCGCGCCGGCCGTCCCAGGCCCCAAGCGCAGTGCCGATAACACGGCCGCCTAACTCCGCGACCAGGAAAAGACTCGGGTCGCGCAGAGCTCTCTGCGCCAGCGCCTCGCGGCTGTCGCTGGCGCGGTAATCGAAGCCAACGGCGAGCCACAGCGCGGCGACCTGATCGTAGTCGGTGAAGCGGTAGGAGCGGAGGCGGACATCACTCGCATCCCTCCTCCCCCGCTCAGGGGGAGGACTCAGGTGGGGGTAAGCGTCGCGGCCGGCTACCCTCACCCTGCCCTCTCCCTGGCAGGGAGAGGGATTGCGTTGCGCCTCCCACTCCTGCCGCAGGATGGCCATCAGCAGGTCGTCGTGCCATTCGCCATCAACGAAGAAGGAGTCGCGCTCGATGCCTTCGTGGCGAAAGCCACACTTCTCGTAACAGCGAATGGCGCGCAGGTTGTATGCGGCCGCTCGCAGCTCCACGCGATGCAGGTTCAACGTCTCGAAGGCGTAGCGCAGCATCAGCCGGATGACCTCGGCGCCGTAGCCGCGACCCCAGTAGTGAGGGCTCTCGATGCCGATGGCGAGGCTCGCTTTTCGGTTCTCGTGGTCGATCGCTCTCAGGCCGACATGGCCGATGTAGTGGCCGTCGGTCTCGATCGCGAATTGGCGGCCACTCTCGTCGGCGGTGACTCGCGCGAACCACTGCCGGCGATCCTCCATCGTCGGCCGTCGCTCGGCGGTGAGGCTGCCGCCGTACATGTGCCGCAGCTCCGGCGTCCACACGCGCAGCGATTCCTCGACGTCGCTCTCGCGCAGCGGGCGCAGCAACACGCGCTCGCCGCAAGTCATGAGGTCGTGATCGCCCATCGCAGTCATCCCTCCCCGTCTCACGAGCACAGCCGAGGCTTGCCCGCAAGCGGCGGGGCGGCTGTGCCACGCAGAGAACACGAAACCACAGGCTGGTTCGGTTGCCTGTGGTCTCGCCGGTTTCGTATCGTGTCAGTTGAAGTCGCTAGATCAGGGCGGACCAGCAGGCAGCGGATGCAGCAAACGCGTGTCAATGCGGCCGAAGACGTGCTTAACGACGCACGAATCGGCGCACCCGCAAGACGTATACGTGCTATGCCGGCCCTGGTTCATCGTCGTGAGCATAGGGTAGCAGCGAAGCGGGCGGTAGTCAAGAGAGGCGGAAAGGGGTATGACCTCGGAACGTGGGGATCGCCGGCAGACTTGTAGGGGCGCAGCATGCTGCGCCCACTCCCAGCCGAGGGCGGCTGGGCCACATTCCAGTGCGTCATCTAACCCTCCCCACTAAGAAAGGTCATACCCGCGGAAAGTCACGCGGAGAATCAGCCGCGGATGAACGCGGATGGGCGCGGATATGGAAGAGGGGGCAGACGGCGGTGGTCTTTAACCCTCACCTCAGTGGCTAGGCCTGAAGGCCGCCACGGCGGCTCCGTCTGCGTCGGAGCTTAGCCGTCCTCTCCCTGAAAGGGAGAGGAGATGCATGTGGCCGCCAGGTCGGCATTCTGTGCGCACGCGCGCTTAGACATCCACAGCGTAACGCGGAGGCGCGCCCTCACGCCACCATGCCTTTGCCGGGCCCGATGACATGCAAGTAATCGTGCTGGCGCACGAAGTCGAGCAGCACCGGCAGCTTGGCGGTCGCCAGCCCGATCACCGTGTCGGCCGCGCCGTAGTACATCCATAAGTCGTCGCCGCGCAGCAGCGCGCCGCAGGTGTAGACAACGTTGGGCACCAGGCCGCGCTGCTCGAAGTCGGCCTCGGGCGCGAACACCCAGCGCGAGGCCCGCACCAGCACCTTGCGCGGGTTGTCGCGATCGAGCAGCGCCAGCCCCAGCCGATAGACGCCATGCCCCGCCATATCCTTGACGCCGTGGTAGATGAGCAGCCACCCCTCTTCGGTCAGCAGCGGCGGCGCGCCGACGCCGATGCGCAGGCCGTCCCACCACGGGCCGCCGCGCTCCTCCAGCAGCACCCCAGGCTCGACCCAGTTCCTATAGCTGTCCTTCGCCGAGGAGTACCAGATGTGCTCGTAGCCCGCGGTCACCGGGCGGTGCAGCAGCAGGTTCATGCCGTCGAATGCGCGCGGGAAGATGGTCGCGTCCTTGTTGGTCGGCGCCATGACGACGCCGAGGCGATCAACGCTCTCGAAGTCGCTGGTGGTGGCGAGGGCGACCGCGGGGCCATAGCGCGAATATGCGGTGTAAGCGATGATCCATTCGCGCGGGCCGACCTGGGTGACGCGGGGATCCTCGCATCCATATTCCTCGAAGGGGAACTCGGGCAGGTCGGGCTCAAGCAGGGCTCTGTCGGCAAAGCGCCAGCCGTCTATGCCGTTGTCGCTGCGCGCGACGCGAATCTGCGAGATGCCCTGGCGGTCTTCGATTCGCAGCAGGAGCACGACCTCGCCATTGACCTCGGCGACGCCGGGGTTGAACACAGCGTCCACCTCGAGCGGCAGGTCGTTTGGGGTGATGATCGGCTCGGTGTAACGGGTGAAGACCTTCTGTGCCATGGCAAGACCTCCGACGCGATATGCGGTGAGATGGAGTGACCGTATCTTGTCGGCCGGCGCAGCTTCAGCTCGACCCCTCTCCCTCTCGGAGGGAGAGGCGAGGTGAGGGTGCGTGAAGCGGCGGCTGACCCTCACCCAACCTCTCCCTGGAAGGGAGAGGAGTGCTGGCGGCGGCGCGATGCCAACGTTATCCGATCACGCCTCGATGGGATTATCGCTGAGGTGTTTTCGCCGCCGCGGGCAGGTATCCTGCGGGAGGCAACCCGGGCAGAGGCATAACCCTCGCGCTGCGGTTCCTACCGTTCCATGCGCAGCGAGAGGTCGTACGTCGGCCGGCGGGGTGGAGTCGCGACCTGCGGGCGGGGCGGCGGCGGCGGGAGCGGTTGGTGCAGGCGGCGCGCCCGTGCCTGAGCTTTCGCCACTATCGCGCCCACGGCGGCGCGCAGTGCGGCGTCTCGCTGCGCGGCGTCGGCGCGGCTAATCCCGCCGTCATCCTTGAGATCCTCGCCTACGCTGTAGAGGAGGTATCCCGCAGCCTCGCGGCGGTACCTGAGCGGCTTGCCGGAGAACGGATCGTCGGCTATCACCCAGCCGCCGCCGTACCGCAGCTCCTCAAGCGACGCCGGGTAGGCGCCGTGACGAATCTGATAATTCCTCAGCGCCAACCCCGCCTCCGTCAGGCTTATATACGCGGCCGCCCCGGCGCGCAGCCGACAGCCGCGCTGGAACACAGCAGTCGTGTAAGCCCGCGGCAGGACGCCGTAAGACCACCCGCCGCGCCCTTCTTGCTGCTTGAGCAGCCGCTCATACTTCGTCTTTACCTCGCGGTAGGGCGAGGCCGCGAGCGCGATCGCAGCGCGGTTGTCACGGATGAGCCAAACCTGGGCGAGTTTGAGAAACGGCGCCCAGACGACGCGCGTCACTCGCCAACCTTTGGTCATCGCCCAGGTCTGGAGGTTGGCGCGCATCTCCTGCCAGCGCGTCTTGCGCTCCCAAAATGGGCCCGGGTAGAGCAGGGCCAGGTATTCGCGCGAAGATGCGTCATAGATGTGCACTGGGCGGCCGAGCTCGAACTTCAGCGCGCGAAGGTAGGGGCGGGTGAGATCGAGGCGGTTCAAAAGATCGTAATATGCGCGCGTGTCGGCTTGGTCGGGCGGAGACTGGCGTAGGATTTGCTGGATCGCGATGCATATGTTGATGATGCAGGAGAAGCGCACAAGTTGTGCGATCATCCGCGGGCCCTGGCTCACGCGGTCGGTTACGCGGAGGGCGGTCGCGAGGTCGCTGACGGCGTCGTGGGAGCGGCCGCGCTTCGCGTCCGCCCGGGCTTTGATGGCAAGGAAGCGCACTGCAAGCCGCGCCCGCAACAGGTTGGTGGGCGTCATGGGCGCGTACTGCCGCTCCCAGTCCTCCACGCGGCCATTGGGTATGCGCAGCGCCTGATCGAGCAATCGGAAGTCGGCCTCGTGGCGAGCGAGGATCTTCTCAATCTGCGCGAGATCGGACGATGACGGGGTGCCGCTGAGGGGGTAGGCGAGGGTCCAGAATGCCTTCAGGTCCTCCTTTGCGAGCCCGTCGAACGCCTTGCGAAAGGCGACGGCGGCGTGGTGGGTGTCGGGAGGCTCGGAGCGCAGGGCCTCGGCGACGGTGAAGGGCACGTGGTCGGCCTTGAGGCGCGCCACTTCGCGCGCCAACAAGCGAGCGGCGACGAGGTTCAAGACGAGGTAGGCGACGACGAGCAGGACGAGCAGGCCAATCAGCCGGCGCAGCCAGCGGCGCGGCCGGCGCGGCGCGCCGGGAGACGATGACATCGTGGCGTTCATGGCGCAGTCACCTCTCTTGCGGATCTTGCGGAGCCGAGGCGCGAGAATCCCCGCTTGGCTGTCGAGAACATCTAAGACTTTCTGGGGCCAGCGCTCGCCTCCTTCTAGCCCGGATTGTGCATTTGATTTCCGACGGTGTCATTCCGAGGGAGCGAAGCGACGGAGGAATCCCCTATCCCGTTGGAGCACGGGCACTCCTGCCCGTGTGGCCCAGGCAAGAGTGCCTGGACTCCAAGGGAATTCCTCGCGGAGTTTACCCCTTCGCGTTGCTCCGGGCAGGCTCTGAGCGTGGCCAAGATCCTTCGCTTCGCTCAGGATGACCGAAGCGCTGCGCTCGGAATGACCGCGCCTGGCTCCTCGCAAGAGGCTCGAACGCGGCTGGATGAGACGCGGGCAAATGCTCGCCGCTCAGCGCGTCGTGCGCAGGGGGATGTCCCAGGCGGGCCGGATGGGCCGCAGCGCCGCCTTGGGGGGTTTAGCGGCCTGGAGGCGAGCGAATCGCGCCGCCGCTGCCAACGCGGTAGCCTCGTCTATGCCGCGGTTGTTTTTCATGTCTTCGGCGACGCTGTAGATCAAATATCCCGCGCCCTGCCGGCGGTAGATGAATGGCTTGCCGGAGAAAGGATCGTCGGGGATCGCCCAACCGCCGGGTGCGCGTAGTTCCGCCAGCGATGCCGGGTATGACCCATGCCCGATCTGGTAGGCGCGCAGCGCCATCGCGGCTTGCATCAATCCGATCTTGGCGATCGCCCTGTCGCGCGCGGCGGTGGCGCGAGCATAGATGGGCGTCGCGATGCCGCTCACCGGCCCATACCAGGGCAGGCGACCGCGCGCATCCTCTAATGCCTCCTGACCGGGGAGGCTGAGGCGATAGGGCTTGGCAGCCAGCTCGATCGTGGTCTGCGCGCGGCGCAGAAAGAGCACTTCGTCGAGATTCAGGAATGGCATCCACGCCACGCGCGCCAGCGGCCACGCGTACCGCATGGAGAAACGCGCGACGGTCGCGGTCAGAGGTTCGCCGTAATAACGGGCTTCGCCAAGGCCCAATATGCCGATGAGCGGCTCGCCGGATTTGGCGTGACGGAACTGGTCGAAGACCGCGAGGCCGAAGCAGCGCTCGCCCTCCATCGCGTGCACCCATGGCCCGACCATGTCAACCTTCGCCAGGCAATCGCAGAAGGCGCGGCTCTGCTCGGCATCGGGAGGCGCGGCGGCCATCGCGCGCGGAAAGACGCGGAACGCATCGCCGATGCCGTACCCGCGCAGCAACTGCGAGATAAGCGTCGGCTCGGCGCCGAGGTGGTTGCCCATACGCACGATGATCGCCAGGTCATCGAGCGCATCGCCTGAGCGCCCGCGGCTTGCATCTACCACGGCTTTGGCGGCGAGGAAGCAACTGGCATCGCGTATCCCCGGCAGGTGCCGAAAGGTCACCTCAAGAGCGTCATTCCAGTTCACCGGGAAACGGCAGGCGGGGCGCAGCGACGCCTCGCGCAGTAAGCGAAAGGCCGCGAGATGCCGCGCGATGATCGGCTCGACTTCCGCTAACGTGGGGCGCGGTTGCGAAGGATGCCATTCATAAAGAGGCTCCGGCCCCACGAAGCGCTTGACGGTCTGTTGCTCGGACCTCGATTCCAGTTGGGCAAACGCCCGCAGGTAGAGCACTGCGGCGTTTTGCGAGTCCGGCACCATCGGCGGCGCAGCCTGGGCGAGGGTTAACGGTGCGCCCTGGGCGCGAAGCTTGTTCAGCTCGGCCTCGAGGCGGCGGCCTGAGATCACATTGAGCGTCACGTGCGCGACAATCAGAACCGCCAGGATTATCGCGACGGGCCGCCACAGCTTGCGCCACAGCCAACGCGCTGCTCGCCACAGGACGCGCGCGAGACGCCGCGGCGCCGCGCGGAAGGTCGGGAAGGCGCTGGTCATGGGTTGGCGGTTCACAGGGGTCTCCTATCCACCAGTGAGGACACCAAGGCTTTGCGTTCGCGCAGCGCGGCGACCATGGCGCGGCCGGCCTGCGGCGAGGCGGGCATCAACTGCCCATCGCCGACGAGGCGCGACAGGCGCGCGGATTGGGCGCGGTCAACGCCGATGTCCAACGCCAGCAGCGCCAGCAAGCAGAGCGCGTAGGCAAGCCCTCGCTTCCAGGTCACGCCCCGTCGGCGGTCTGGCATGGCGGCCGCGGCGCGCAGCATGCGGTCACGGGCTTCGGCGGGCGGCGCCAACGTCGGCAGCGACCGCAGGGTTTGTTCCAGTTCTCGATCTTGCTCATTCATCTTGAGACGACTCCTGCAAGGCTCTGCGCAACTTCTCGACCGCGTAGCGATAGCGGCTGGCGACGGTGTTGGGGCGCGCTCGCGTGACGGCGGCGATCTCGGCGAAGGTCAGCTCTTCATAGACCTTGAGCACGATCACCTCGCGCTGCTCCGGCGGCAGGTCGCGCAGCGCGGCCTCGATTCGGCGCGCAAGCAGCGCCTGCTCGCGGTTGAGGCGCGAATGGTCGAAGAAGACGGCGTCTGATGGCGCGACCGGCGTCTCGCGCTTGCGCCGGCGAAGGACGGAGATCGCTTGATTGCGCGCGCTTGCCAGAAGATACGCGCGGGGACTGCGGATGCGGCGGAGATCTAGCCGGGCCGTCTTCAGAAAGACTTCGCTCAGCGCGTCCTGGGCATCCTCGGGCGAGCCGAGCATGGCCAGCAGCAGGCGATACACCGCGCTGGCGTGCCGATCGTAAAGCTCGGCGAGATCGGCACGCTCTGGATTGCCCGCACGCGCTCGCACGGCCGCAACGCCCTCCGCTGACAAGGATGTTGCCGTCCTCATGCGCCTCTGATTTGTAGACGCACCAGGGGTGGGGATTTGTCTAACGGCTGGTGTCACCCCGAGTGGCTAGGCCTCCGACCGCCACGGCAGCGGCGAAGCCGCTTAGCCGCGCAGCGAGGGGTCCCCTACCGGGGTTGCACCAAGGCGACAGGGGATTCCCGCCAAAGGCGGGTAAACCTCGCGGAGTCTACCCTGAGCGAAGCCGAAGGGCTCGGAATGACATTTCGTTCGCCACGGAACAACTGCCTTCGCGCATCGTCCCGGACACAGCCGCGCCCAAAGGGCACCCGGGCTGTGCGACATTCTCCCTCTCCGCGAGCGAAGTTGATCTTGGCGACGATGACGCCACGATCACGACCGCGTGCGGGTGCGCAGCAGGTAGAGGAAAAACGGCGCGCCCAAGAGCGAGGTGATGACGCCTACCGGCAGCTCCCACGGCCCGGCGACGCGCGCCACGGTGTCGGCAAGGATGAGGAAGCTGGCGCCGATGAGCCCCGACGCCGGCAGCAGAATGCGATGATCCGGGCCGACGATCTTGCGCGCGATATGCGGCATTACCAATCCCACGAAGCCGATGATTCCCGCGAATGACACCGCCGCCGCGGTCAGCAGCGATGCGAAGACGATCACGAGCCGCTTCATGCGCTCGACATCAACCCCGAGCTGCTGCGCCGATTCCTCGCCCAGCGCCAGCAGGTTGAGATCGCGCGCGACCGCATAGAGCCCCACCGCGCCCACTGCGGTCGCCCCAAGCACCAGCCCCACCGGCCCCCAGCCCTCGACGAAGAGGTTGCCCATGAGCCAGAAGACGACCTCGGACAGGCTGCGCCCGGCGAGCGCCATGACCACCGTCACCAGCGCCCACATGAAGCTGCCGACGACCACGCCGGCGAGGATGAAGCTCTCCATCGGGATTTTGCCGCGCGCCTGGGCCAACCGGTAAACCGCGAGCATGGTCGCCAGGGCGAGAATGAACGCGGCCAGGGGCACGCCGAATCCCACGGCCACTGCCGACCCTTCGAGCACGATGGCGATGCTGGCGCCGAGCGCCGCGCCCGAGGAGACGCCAACGAGGTAGGGATCGGCCAGCGGGTTCATGAGCATACCCTGCAAGGCGGCGCCGGCGACGGAGAGGGCGCCGCCGACGAGCGCGCCGAGGGCGATGCGCGGCAGGCGCACGGTGAGCAGGATGTAGGCGATATGGCGGGGCGCGCGTCCGGTGGCCGCGGCCCAGAGATCGCGCAGGGCGATGGGATACGGCCCGAGGGAGACCGCGGCAACGGCAGCGCCGGCGAGGATGGCGGTGAGAATGGCGCAGGTGAGGAGCAGACGCGGCAAGAGGCGCGCGCGGAGGATGGGCTTCTCGGATGCTGTGGTGACGGACTGCGCCACTGTCTGATTTTGCCTCGAGACCTTGATGCGAGACGATACTTCACCGCAGCGACTTGAGCAGCTCCAAAGCCGCGGACTCGACGATTCCTTGCACCTCTGGCGTGAAAGCGAGGAAGCCGTACCAGCGGTGCGCGTTGTCCACCTCGTAGCCGCCCTCGTCGAACGCCTGCCGCGTGGGGATATAGCCGACGAGGCGATTGGCATAGCCGACAATGAACGTGTGCTGGAACGGCGACGCGGCGACGATGTTGGCGCCGATCTCGACGAACACCTCGCCTGGCAGACCGACGATAGCGATGTCATCCGTTGTGATCGCCTGGACCTCGGCGGCGACCGGCTCGGCCGGCGCGCCGCGGGACGGCAGCTCACACATCTCGCGCGCCCAGTCGAGCATCGCCGCGTGGATTTTCGCCGCCCGCGCGTCGCCCGCCTGCTGCGCGCGCGCCAGCTCGGCGCGCGAGCGCTCGGCATCGGCCTGCGCCTCGGCCGCGGTCGGCGCGCGCGTGGGCAGCGCGATGGCACGCACGCCGGCTTCGATCTCCACCTGTGACGAGAGCGCGATGCTATCCATGATGCTCAAGCCGGCGCGGGCGATTTCGGCGCCCTGGCGCTCGACCGCGTCGAAGCTTCCGCGCTGCGCCGGGTTGATGTCGCCGCAGGCGCCGTTGGTCACCATCACCATGGCGCTGGCGAGCCGTTCGCTCATCGCGCGGGCGGCGGCGCCGGGCCAGTCGGCGGAGATCAGCAGATTGGTGTCATCGAGCACGACGCCGTGGCAGGCATGATTGAGCATGACGCAGATGGGGCCGCGCTTGCCGTCCACGCGCAGCACGCCGACGCGGCGATCGATGGGCCCCGCGGGCTGCTCGCCCAAGACGATGCCTTGCGGCGTGCGCTGGCGCCGGTTGACGCCGATGGCGCCGGTGGCGAAGCCGGCGCCGATGCTGGCGTCGGTGGCGCTGCGAGCGGCGGCGGCGACCGCCTCGGCGATGCCATCAACCGCGCGGTCGAGGAAATCGGGATCGGCCGGCGCCATGCGATTGAGGCATTTCACCGATGGCCCGGCGTGGGTATGGGTCGCGGCGAGCATGAGGTGCGACGGGTGAATGCCTGCGGCCTGCTGGACGCGGTCGCGGATGCGCGCGACGAGGTCGTCGTCGAAGCCGATGATGTCCACCGCCACCAGCGCCGCCCGCTCGCGGCCGCTTTCGAGGTACAAGGCGCGCGCGAAGAGCGGATCGTGAACTCCAACCGACGGCTCGATGCGCGAGCCATAGCCTGTCAGCCAAACCCCAACGCGCGGGGTAATGTCAACCTGCGCGGCGCCAGCTCGAAGCATGGTGCGTCACCTGTTAATGGTCCGCCACGGACCGTGATCCCGGTATGAGATGTCATTCCGAGCCTGGCTCGCGGTTGCGCGAGCTCCGGAATGCGGCGCCTGGCGCCGCATCAGGCGAGGTTTACCCGCCTGTGGCGGGAATCCGCCTTCGCGGGCGACGAAGTTCCGCTTCGGCGGACGAAGGCGTCCCCTACCGCGCTTGAGTAACGGCAGGGGCCCCCTCGCCTTGCGGCTAGGCCCGATGAATCGGGCCGCCGTGGCGGCCGCAGGCCTAGCCACTCGGGGTGACATCACTTGCTGCCGCTCGCAGCGGCCGTCGGCCTTTCGCTCAGCGGCGGCTCCTGCTCGATCAGCCGCTCGACCTGCGGATCGAGCTGGCGCGCCTGTGTACGCAGGGCATCGGCCTTCTGCTCATCTCCCTGGCGCGCCGCCAGGTCCGCCTGCCGCCACAGGATCCTCGCGTTGAGCTCGACCAGCACTTGCTCTGACCGCGGGCTGATCTCACCCGCCTCGCGCAGAGCAGCGCGCATGCCGGCGCCAACGGTCTCGCGCGCTTGCAGGATCGCCAGGGCGCGGCCCAATTCGGCGCCGGCCGACGGCAGATCGCCCGATTCCAGCGCCGCCCGCCCCAGCGCGTAATGCGCGTAGGCATACTCGGTCTCGACCCCCTGCTCCAGCGCCTTGTAGCGCTCGTAGGGGCTGTGCTCGATCTCGATCATGCGCCGGTAGAGTCCGAGCGCGATCTGGATGCGATGACGCCGGGCCTCGAGGTCGGCCAGGCCGCGATAGGCGGCGAGGAAGTTGGGATAGAGATCAATCGCCTGCTGATACTGCGCCGCGGCCTGGTCCCAAGGGCCGGTAATCTCGTACATCCTGGCCAGCAGCAGGTGATTGACCGCGTTGGTGGGCTCGAGCTCAACGGCGATCTCAACCTGCTTGATGCCGCGGGGCGCGCTCAAGATGCGGCCGAGCTGGCGGCGGTAGTCGCCGCTGCCGGGCGCGAGGCGGACGGCCTGACGGTAGTATTGCTCCGCCGCCGCCAGGTCGCCGCGGTTCTCGGCGGCGCGCCCGCTCAGGAATGCGTTCTGCGCCAGGGCCGCGCGCACGGGCTGACTGGCCAAAAGAAACGCGATCGCCGCGGCGACGACGAGCGCCGACCACCTGCTGGCCGCGCTGAGCGGGAGGGCGTATCGGCGGGGCGCCAGCAGGGCCGGCTCCGGATCAAGCGCGGGAGCGAGCGCTTGCTCAGCGCGCCGACGTTTTCGGCTGGGCGCGGGCGATGCTTGAGGCTGCGGCGCGGGCGCCGCCATGGTATTCGCGGCGAGGCCGAAGAGCCCGAACACGGTCAAGGCTATAGCGCCAATGTACCAGCCATAATCAACCAGGCTGTGAATGCAGAATGCGATGACGCCGGCGATGCACGCAGCGCAGAGCAGTCGGCTCTCGCGCTCGCGCCGGCGGCGGAAGCCCTTGCCCGCCATCCAGAAAAACGCGCCGAGCATCCAGACGAAGGCGATGGCGCCCGGGACACCCGTCTCCGCCGCGAGCTGGAGGTAATTCTCGTGCGCCATGCGCGTGAACCCCCCGATGGCATAGCGCGGGTAGATGAACTGGAAGGCGCCGGGTCCGACGCCCAGCACGGGACGGGCGCCGACGATGGTCATCGTGCCGCGCCAGGTGAGCTCGCGGAAGGCGTTTGAGCTGTGCTCGCCGCCGCCGAGTATGCGCGTCCGCAGCGGCGCGAAGGCGAGCGAGACCGCGGCGATCAGGGCGATGACAACCACGCCGCTGGCGAGCGCCAATCGCGTGCGCCGGAACGCCGCGCCGGCGAGGAGGGCGAAGCCGAACATGCCACCGGCGAGGCTCAGCCACCCGCCGCGCGAGCCGGTGAGCAGGAGCGAGAGGATCATCAGCAGCGCGGCGAAGGTGGTGAGGATGCGCGTCGCGGCCCAACGCGACCACAGGAAGGCAGCGATCGCTAAGGCGACGACCAGCTCGAGGTAGCCGGCGACCTCGTTGGGATTGAAGAAGGTGGCGAAGATGCGCCAGCTCGGGTTGCGGCCGATGATACGCTCGAGGACGTACTCGCGGGCGCCGAGCCAGGAGACGACGACCCCGGCAAGCACGAGGATTGCGAGATAGGCCCGCCGCCGCCACGGTGACGCGGGCTGATTGGCCATGAGCCAGAACAGCGCCGCGCACGCCAGGATCTTGTAGAGCTCCAGAAAGCTCTGGTAACGGTTGACCGAGACGAAGATGCTGGAGGCGAAGGCGATGACGAGGAAGAGCGCCAGCGGCAGGTCGAGCGGCGTGCGCACGAAGCGCAGCTCGCGGCGGGCGGACAATGCCACCGCAAGGAACGCCAGACCGGCCGCAGCCATCAGGCAGAATGTGAGCGCCAGGCCGGAATCCTGAAACCTGCCCCACAGCAGGGGCGCGGCGAAGAGGGCGGCGACGACGGCAGCGTCCACGAACCAAACGCCGAGGCGTTCGGCCCTGGTCACGGGCGGAATTGTCGTATTGGCTTGGCTCATGAATCCAGAGTCTACCTGTGCTCAGATGAGCGAAGGCCGACCGGCCCTGGAGCGCGGGTGTGAAACCCCCGCTTTGACAAAGCGGCGACTATGCCGCCGCACTCCAGATCGGCTTTTATCGGCGTTCATCGGCGGCAACCCCTCGCCGGCGCCCACGGGTGATGCGATAGCCGAGGTTGCGCGCGGCGGTAAAGACGTTTTCGGCGAGAACGATCGCGGCCCGCAGCCAGATGCCCAGCGGCACCAGGGGGCGCAGCAAAGGCGCAGTGCGGGCGGCGTAGTTCTTGCGCCAGAAGCGCAGCATACTGCGGTGGAACTCGGCCACCATGCGCAGTGGTCGCTGATCGCTTGAGCGCCCGATGGCATGGGTCACCACTGCTTGCGGCAGATAGTAGATCTTCCACCCCGCCTGGCGAGCGCGGTAGCACCAGTCCACGTCCTCGCAATACATGTAGTAGGCCTCGTCGAGCAGCCCCACTTGCGCCAGCGCCTCGGCGCGAATGCACATCGCCGCCCCCGACACCCAGTCAACCTCGCGCGGGGCGTCATGGGCCCAGTCCGACATCAGGTACTCGCGATTCCAGCGGTTGTCGGGGATCAACCGTCCGAGGGGGACCTTGCGGAAAAGCCCGGCGGCGATGGTGGGAAAGCGGCGGCAAGAGTATTGCAGGGTGGCATCGGGATTGAGCACGCGCAGGCCGACCGCGGCGGCGGCGGGATGGTCGTCCATGAATCGCACCAGGTGCGCGAAGGCGCCGGGGTGCGCGACGGCGTCGGAGTTGAGCAACAGGCGGTAGGGGCCGCGCGCGCGGCGCAGCGCCTGGTTATTGGCGGCGGCGAACCCACGGTTGACCCGGTTGACGATAAGCTCGGCGCGCGGGAACTGCCGGCGCACCATCTCCGCCGAGCCATCGGCGGAGGCGTTATCAACCACGATGACCTCGAACACGGCCTCGCCCTCGCGGTCAAAAACCGACGTCAGCGCCTGGCGCAGGTCGTCACAGGTGTTCCAGCTCACGATGCACACCGTGAGCTCGACGGCGCGGGCCGGGTTCACTTCTGCTTCGGCTTCCATCCGGGCGCGGGCGCTTCCGCCTCTTCGACGAGCATGATGGGGATGCCGTCGCGGATGGGATAGCGGCGGCCGCACGACGTGCACACCAGCCGCTCGTTATCCTGCGTCACCGGCGCTTTGCACTGCGGACAGGCGAGTATCTCCAGCAACTCCTTATCCACCATTATCCAGTCGCCTCCATCGCATCGAACATAAGCTGCATCATTCGTCTCCCTCGGAGCGCAGCGGCGGAATTAGCGGTTTCACTGCTTCGATGAGCGCCGCAACCTGCTCGCTGGCAACTCGGAATACCAACTCGTGCCTGATTTCGCCGTACTCATGTGCTAGTACCTCGTGACATAAGAACCGGCATGCGTTATTGAGCGTGGCAAGTGTCCGATCACACTCAGAAATGGTGTGCAGCTAATTCTGTCGCGAGGTACTAGGACGTTGCGTAACCCGATGATCCGGCGCCAGGGTATCTCGGAATGAGCAGCACGGAACGCCGGCGAGACATTGCGTGCGGCCTCGCCGATGATCTCTAGGCGTCGCTCCACTGCCAGTCGCAAGTTGTCGTCGGCGATATAGGCCTCGAACTTGCGCCCGTGCATAGCCCGCTCCACTCCCCGCGCATAGGTGAGCATGTCCCACAGCCGTGCAGCATCCATCTCATCGGGCTGCATAGATCACCTGGCGCGTACGCAGGATGTTGTGGCGGCGGAACGGGTTGCGGATCGCCGCTTTGTCAACCAGGTCCACGTCGCGCCCGAAGATATCCCGCAGCGCATCAGTCATGTCCACCCAGTCGAAGGCATCCCATGGGGGGTCCTCCTCCAGCTCCACCAGCACGTCCACGTCGCTGTCGGGGCCGAAGTCACCCCGCAACGCCGAGCCGAAGATGGAAAGCTCCTTCACGCGCCATTTGCGGCAGAACTCCGCGAGCCGCTCGCGGTCTGTTTCGATTGCCAGTGGCATGTCTGACTTCCCACTCACCTCATCCCACCCGAATATCCGCGCCCAGGCGCCGCATCGTCGTCACAAACCCCGGGAATGACGTCGCGATCCCGCCGGAATCGGTGATGACCGTCTCACCGTCGGCAACCAGACCTGCCACGGCGAGCGCCATCGCCACGCGATGGTCGCCGCGGCCCGAAACCTCGCCGCCGCGCAGGCGCTCCACGCCTTCGATGACCAGGCCGTCGGGCTGCTCGGTGACGCGGGCGTCCATCTTCGTCAACTCGGTCGCCATCGCCTCCAACCGGTCCGATTCCTTGACCCGCAGCTCCTGCGCGCCGCTGATACGGGTCGTTCCTTCGGCGACGGCCGCCGCCACGCACAGCACCGGCAGCTCGTCTATCAGCCGCGGGACGATCTCCGCGCCAATCTCGCCCCCGTGCAGCCATGAGCCAGACGCCGTGACCGTCGCCAGCGGCTCGCCGCCTGCGGTCTCCTCGTGGCTCGTCACGATGTCGGCGCCCATGGCGCGCAAGATATCGAGCACGCCGGTGCGCGTCGGGTTCACGCCAACCCTGGCCACAGACACCCACGACTCACCCACGAGCAGTCCCGCCACCAGCATAAACGCCGCGGCCGATAGATCGCCCGGCACATCAATTGAGCGGCCGGTCAGCTCGCCGCCGCGCACTGCGGTCGTCAACCCCTCGGTCCTGATCTGCGCGCCGAAGGACGCGAGCATCCTTTCCGTATGGTCGCGCGACTGGTAGGGCTCGGTGACCGAGGTCTCGCCGTCGGCGTACAGACCGGCGAGCACGAGGGCCGACTTGACCTGGGCGCTGGCGACGGGGCTGACGTAACTGATGCCGCGCAGCGCGCCGCCGCGCACCGCGACCGGCGGCCGGCAGCGCTCGGTCTGGCCGGCGATCTCCGCGCCCATCTGTCGCAGCGGCTGCGCCACGCGATCCATGGGGCGGCGGGACAGTGACTCGTCGCCGATCAGGCGCGCGGAAAAGTCTTGCCCGGCGAGAATGCCCATGAGCAAGCGCATAGTGGTGCCGGAGTTGCCGCAATCGAGGTCGGCCTGCGGGGAGCGCAGCCCGCGCAGACCCACGCCGAAAACCGTAACCGCGGGCGCGTCGAGCTCGCCCATGCCGACGCCCAGCGCGCGCAGGCAGCGCGCGGTGGCGGTGGTGTCGTCGGCGGCGAGGAGCCCGGTGATGCGCGTCTCGCCGCCGGCGATGGCGCCGAGCAGCAGCGCGCGGTGCGAGATAGACTTGTCGCCCGGCGCGGAGACATGGCCTTGCAGCGGCTGGCGCGCCTCCTGTACTCGCAGCGTGGTCTGACTCATGCTCGTCACTCCAGACTCAAAGCGCGCGGCGCGCCTGCTGCGCGTCGGCGAGCAATCGCTCCAGCTCCGGGCGATTGCGCGACCGCAGGGCCTGCGCAAGGCGCGTCATGCTTGCGTTCATTTCGTCCGCCGCGGCGAGCAGCGCATCGGCGTTGGCGAGCGCGATGTCGGCCCACAGCGCGGCGTCGCCGGCGGCGATGCGCGTGGCGTCGCGAAAGCCCTGGCCGATGACCTCGAGCGCCTCGGGGTGCGAGCGCGCCAGGGCGGCGACGACATCGACCAGCGCCGCCGCCGCCAGGTGCGGCAGATGGCTCGTGCGCGCCAGCAACCGGTCGTGCTCGGCGGGCGCAAGCAGCAGCGACCGCGCCCCCAGCCGCGCCACGAGATCCTGCGCGCGATCGAGGGCCTGCTCGCCGGTGATCGCGGTCGGCGTGAGAATCCAGGTCGCGCCCTCGAACAGGTCGGGGCGCGCCGCGGCGATGCCCCGCGCCTCCGAGCCGGCGATCGGGTGCCCGCCAACGAAACGGCTCGGGTGCGGCAGGGCCTGTTCGGCGGTAGCCACGATGGACGCCTTAACGCTGCCGACATCGGTCACCAGGCAGTGCTCGGAGACCGCCTCGGCGATGGCGCCAAGATGCTCGATTATCAGCGACACCGGCGCGGCGAGCACGACCAGGTCGGCGCCGGCAACGGCCTCGGAGAGCGCGCGCGTGGCTGCATCCGCCGCGCCGCGCTCGACCGCCAAGCGCAGCGTTTCGTCGCTGCGCGCGACCGCAACCACAAAGCGTGCCAGCCGCCGCCGGCGCAGCGCCAGGCCAATCGAGCCGCCGATGAGGCCGGCGCCGATGATGGCGACGCGGTCGAAGACGCATGACTGCGCGCCGCGCGGCGGGATATGGGATCGCGCTGGATCGGTCATAGAGGTCTTAGACCCGGATTATGCGCAAGGCAAGGAAAATGTCATTCCGAGCCCTTCGGCTTCGCTCAGGGTAGACTCCGCGAGGAATCCGCCTTCGCGGGCGACGAAGTTCCGCTTCGGCGGACGAAGGCGTCCCCTATCGCCCCTTCGCTCTGCTCAGGGCAGGCTCTTCAGCAACCCCG
>Ga0315280_10003758_pt1 | contig 23016 bp, 23 predicted proteins | sample YL17G06_40_MG_FD_203697 | JGI IMG/M metagenome (GOLD analysis project Ga0315280, IMG submission 203697) | Sediment microbial communities from Yellowstone Lake, YNP, Wyoming, USA - YL17G06_40 | ecosystem: Environmental > Aquatic > Freshwater > Lake > Sediment | place: USA: Wyoming | collected... | reverse complement strand
TCTTTGTAAAAAATCAATTGCTGGATTAAATAAAACTGAAAAAATTAGAGCAAAAATAGTCAAAATTAAAATATCTCTTATTAAGTAAAGAAAGTAAAAACTAAGAAGGAAAATCCCAATTTTAAAAATCGTTCCCCAAGAAATATCAAGAATTTTTTCTTCGCTCATAACTTAAGTAATTTCTCAAACATCTTTTTTTCTTTAAATGGTCCAATTAAGACTAAATTTAGTCTTTCCGGTTTAAAAATTTCCTTAGCCAATTTTAAAATATCTTCGCGGCTCACTTTATCAATTTTAGCAAAAATTTCTTCGGGAGTTAAAATTTTCTTTTCCAAAAGTTCTTGACCAGCGTAAAAAGAAGCCTGGGCATCGGAAGATTCTAAGAGCAGTGTGGTCTTTCCCTTTAGATAATCTTTGGCTTTTTTTAATTCAGAAATGGGAACTCCTTTTTGAGAGATTTTTTTATATTCTTTCAAAATGATTAAAATTCCCTTTTCCACATTTTTGTTATCTAAGCCCGTCTGGGTAAAAAGAAAACCGGTATCGGGATTTGCCTCACTATTTGTGTTTATATAATAGGCAATCCCCAACTTACACCGAACTTCAATAAATAACCTCGAACTCATCATCCCCCCAAGAATTATGGCCAGTAAATCTTGGGCATATCTTTTTGGATGAAAAAGATTGAAAGCCCTCACACCCAGAGATAGATGGGTTTGATCAGTTTCTCTAAAATGTAAAAGTAAATTTGGTTTTTGCTGTCTTTCAATAACTTTAGATTTCTCTACTGATTTTGTTGTTTTTATTTTAGAAAAAAATTTTTTTACTTTTTCGATGGCTCTCAACTCATTAAAATTTCCAGCTATTGAAACTATTGTATTTGAGGCTACATACTGCTTTTTCATATAATCAATTAATTTTTCTCTTGTCATATTTGCTACGCTTTCTTTTGTTCCTGCTATATTCAAGCCAGCTGGTTGATCTCCGTATAATAATTCTGGCCATAAAACCTGAACATAGCTCATGGGATGATCGTAAATCATATTAATTTCTTCAATTATCACTCCCTTTTCTTTTTCAACTTCTTTTTCTGGTAAAGTGGAATTTAAAAAAATATCCGAAACCCAATCTAGGGCCAGATCAAAATGGGAAGCGGCCACCTTAGCAAAATAGCCCGTATATTCTTCTGCGGTAAAGGCATTATAAATTCCTCCCACTTTATCTAAAGTTTCAGCGATGGCAATAGTAGAAAGTCTTTTTTTCGTTCCTTTAAAATACATATGTTCCAAAAAGTGAGAAATTCCATTGATTTCTTTTTTTTCATATTTTGAACCAGTTCCAACCAAAACAAAAACTGTCAGGGACTGAGTATTTTTCTGAGGAATAGTAATAATCCTTAAACCATTTTTAAGAGTAGTTTTTTTGAACATTTAATTTATAATTTTTCTTTTAAAACTTTAACTAAATCTTGAATTTTTATTCTTTCTTGGGCCATTGTATCGCGATCTCTAACAGTTAGGTCATCTTGTTTCAAACTTTCAAAATCAGTTGTTAAACAAAATATCGTCCCAATCTCGTCTTGTCTGCGATATCTTCTACCAATTGAACCTAATTCATCGTATTGGCAAACAAAATGAGGTTTTAAAATTTGATAAACTTCTTTTGCTTTTTTGACCAATTCTGGTTTATTTTTGACTAAAGGTAAAACTGCTACTTTAATTGGCGCAATTTTTTTATTCAATTTTAATAAAATTTCCACTTCCTTTGTCGGTTTTGTCGTTTTTGTCCTACCACCTTTTATTTCTTGATAGGCATCGCATAAAAAGGCAAAAAGAGATCTCTCTACTCCGACTGAAGTCTCAATAATATGAGGGGAATATCTTTCTTTGGTTTCTTTATCAAAATATCTCAAATCCTTTCCCGAATGTTTCGAATGATTAGACAAATCCCAATCCCCTCGATTGTGAACTCCTTCAATTTCTCTCCAACCAAAAGGAAATTTATATTCTATGTCAATTTGTCTTTTTGCATAATGGGCTCTTTCTTTCTCTGGCACCTCAAAGATCCTCAGATTTTCCTTTTTAATTCCTAATTTTAAATACCAATTTGTTCTTTCATTTAACCAAAAATTAAAATATTTTTCAGCATCTTTTGGATGGCAAAACCATTGCATCTCCATTTGTTCAAATTCTCTGATTCGATAAATAAAATCCTTTGGAGTAATTTCATTTCTAAAAGCCTTTCCAATCTGACAAATTCCAAAAGGAATTTTCATTCTCATTGAGTTTAAAACATTCTCAAAGTTCATATAAATTCCCTGACAAGTTTCAGCCCTTAAATAAGTCAAAGATGCCTCATCCTCAACTGGCCCAACAAAAGTTTTCATCATCAAATTGAATTTTCTCGGTTCCATCAATTCGTCACCACATTCTGGGCATTTTTTGGTTTTGATTTCATCTGCCTTAAATCTTTTATGGCATAATTTACATTCAACCAAAGTGTCAGCAAAACCAGCAGTTAAATGTCCTGAGGCTTGCCAGACCTTGGGTGACATTAAAATTGCGGCATCCAATCCCACAATGTTTTCATGAAATTTTGTCATCTCATCCCACCAAACCTTTTTAATATCATTTTTCATTTCCACCCCTAAGGGCCCAAAATCATAAGATGATGAAAATCCGCCATAAATTTCAGAGGATGGGTAAATAAAACCTCGCCTTTTACAGAGTGATACAATTTTTTCCATTAAATTTTCCATATTATTGAATAATTCCTTTTTCTTTTGTCATTGTTGGATCGTCTGGAAGGAGAGTTGTTATGGCTGTGGAAGTCGCCTCAATTTCTGATTCGGTCCAGCTATCTTCGCCAGAAATTTTTGCCTGGCCGATGATTTCCGGAGTTTGGCCCCTTTGAGATTCATCCGGAGAAAAGATGATTTGGAAAGCCAAAGTTAATGGTGGCTTTGAAATTCCAATTTCCCTCTCCAAATCTCCAATTGACCAGACGATTTCTTTTGATTGAGAGTCAAATGAAAATTTTGAAGTCATTTCCTCAGGAAAAATTTTTCCAGTTAAAGAAACTTGAGGTGGCAAAGTTGCTTTTACTTTTGCATTTTTGATATCTGAATAATAATTTTTTACCTGCCAAATTATGGTATAGGTTGTGGTCTCGCCAACTTTTGGCGGTAATGGCCCAGAATTCCCAAAAATTTCGTCTTCAAAATATCCTTTTTGAACTATTTCTAATTTTGAACTAATTTTAGTTAAAAATTCTTCTTTCAATTGACCAATAAAAACCTTGTTTCTTAAAACCGGGTTTTTCAAATTTCCCAAATCATCTTTTAATTTTATCCAAAAATCAACTTTTTCTTCATCCATTGGCGCCAGATATTGAAGTTTTGGAACCCTCACCCAATCAAAAACCACTGAATCTTCTCCTGGCCAACTTTGACCCAAATCAGATTTTATTGTCTGAAAATCAAAGGCTTCTCCTTCAAGTTTATTGATCAGGGACAAATTATTCAACTCTTCGTCTCCAATGTTTTTGAAATAGATCTCATAATGCAACCAATCTCCAGGCAGAGCTACATATTGAGGGTTTCCATTAATTTCTTGTCTGAGATAAAGAGAGAGTTTTGTCATTTCCACCCCCTTCTCAACCTCTTTCAATAGAATAAACTCTCCTTCTTTCCAAATTCCCAGTTTTGCTTTAAAAATTTTTGCCTCCCTAATTTCTCCTGAAAGATTTCCTCTAATTTCAATTCTTCCTCCCTGAGATTTATTCAAAACCGGAATTACCCATTCTGTCTTCTCGAGGGATTTTGGGGTAGATTCAATGAATTCAAACCCCAAAGGATATTCAATTTGACATCTCAAATCAGTTAAAAGAAAGTCCAAATTAGAGAAGTAATTGATTCTGAAAACAAAATCTTTGTTTACTTCAACTTTTGAGGGTAGGTCAAATTCAAAGGTTATTGGAACTGATTTGATGGTGGTGGTAAAACTGGTAGGTGATTCATATCTTGCTTTTAAATTCTTGGGTTGATAGGACAGAGAGGCTTGGACTATTTTTGCCTCTCCTTCTTTTCCTAATAATTGCATTTTAAAAGGGATACTTTTTTCCTCACCGGGATAAATTGCCTCTCCTAATTGGTCTTTTCCCAAAATTTGCCTTCCAAAGATTTTTTCATCTTTTATTGAATTTTCAGGTGGTTGAAGGACGAGTTCCGGATTTTCTAATCGGAAATTACCATTATTTTTATATTTAACAATGTATTCAACTTCCTGGCCTAAAGTAACTTCGGTCGGCCCCAAAATTTCCAATTTCAAAACTTCTTTAGAATAAACATTTTTTCTCCAATTTAAAAAAGTAATTGTAATTATCAAAATAACTAAAATGCCAATGAAGAAATTAAAAATTTTTCTTTTCTTCATGTTTTTTCCATATTATCATTTCTTTTCTCTAAAATGAAAGAAGAATAATTTTTGGAAATTGTCTCTATTGATTTCAAATATTCTTCAATGTTTCTTAATCTTGATAATATTTTCCAGTCTTTCTCAAGAATTTTTCTCAATACCTTTACTATTTCGGGCTTTGTTTTTATACCAGTTTTAATGCTTTTTGAACAATTCTGACAAATTATTCCTCCCTCTTTAGCACTAAAATATAATTTTTCTGGCTTTAATTTCTTCTGACAGATAGGACAAAAATAAAGTTCGGGTTTATAACCTAAAATTAAAATAAGGTTCCAAAAAAAATAATAATATAGCAATTGTAAATTGTAAATTATAAATTGTAAATCATTTAGTTTCTCAAAAACTTCTAATAATAAATTCCAAATCTTTTCATCGGATTCTTCCCCTTTAACGAAATTATCTAAAACTTCGGAAGCCCTGTAGGCAATATCCAGTTTTTCCAAATCCTTTCTAAAATTTTGAAATTTTTCAATTAGAATCGCATCAGTTAAGGTTTTGTAGGTTTTCCCTTGGATAAATTCAATTTCTGAAAGATAAAAAATTTCTATCCCTGACCTTAATTTTGAAGAAATCTTTCTTATTGCCTTTCCTAAAATTTCCAATTTTCCAAAATCTTTTGTGTAAATTGTAAATAATTGATCGGCCTCTCCTCTATCTTCCTTTTTAAAAATAAGACCTTGTGTCCGATATTTAAAAAACATTTACTTATCACTCCAAAATTGTTTCACAATTTTAGAGACCACATCTATTTTCTTCCTAAAAATCCCTTTAGTAATTTAACCTTTTCTCCTATCTCTTTTTTCTCGACATCGGTTTTTGCTTCAAATCTTTTCATGGATAATTCCCTTAATTTTTTTTCTGCTTCCCGTGGTTCAAGATAATAACCAGTGTCTTTAGATAGTTCGCCCCAATACTTTATCCTTTTTCCCACCGGCAAACCGGTAGTTCTAAATGCTTCATCGCTCCTTGCCCATTCCCTTCCTTTTTCTTGTGGAATATATGGCTTTCCCCCAAATCCCGAAATATCTTTTTTTTCTGGCTTTGGTGGAGGCATTTTTTCTGGCTTTCCACTTTGGCTAAGTTCTTGTTTTTTCTCAAATAATGCCATTAAATTTTTTTAATTGTTAACCATAATTTTTCATTGTCGACCTTTACTTCTTTTTCAATTTTAAATTTCTCCTTCCTGCCCAATTTTAAATCTCGGGACTTTGTTTCCACTATAATTTTATTTTTATTTTTTATTAAAATGTCTGATATCTTTCCCGAACCATCAAATTGAATTGAAATCATATCTTTTGGTGTATAACCTGCCATCTTTCTCATTTCCTGAAGGTTTCTAATAATTTCTCTTAAAATTCCTTCTTCTTTTAGTTCTGGGGTAATTTTTGTATCTAATTTTAAACTCTTCCCAAAAGTTATTTTTTTCACATTAACTTCTTTTTTAATCAGATCTAAAAGTTCTTCATCTTTTTTTAATTCATAATTTGCAATTCTTATTTCATTTAATGGTTGGCGAACTTTAATTTTTGCTTTGGTTCTCTCTGATAAAACCTGGGTGACTATTTCCCTAACTGTTTCCATTTTTTTATTTAATTTTTTATCGATCAATTTTTTATTTGCCTTTGGCCAATCTTCCAAATGCACCGAATTGGAAATTGAAAATTGAAAATTGAAAATTTTCTGATATATTTCTTCACTTAAAAATGGAATAAATGGGGCAGCCAGTTTGTTCAGGGTTAAAAGAACAAAACCTAAAGTTTGAGAGGCTTCTTTTAGTTCTTTTTCTGCTACGAGGTGAAATCTTTCTCGCGATCTCCTAACGTACCAAAGAGAAAGATCATTAACAACAAAATCTTTAATGGCTCTGGCTGAAAAGGTAATATCGTATTCGTCTAATTTTTGAGTCACTTCTTGAATAAGACCATTTAATTTAGAAACAATCCACCTATCTAAATCGTTCCTAATATTCCATGTTTTAGGCGGCCGTTTAAAATTTAGAACATAGGTCTGGTAAAAGAGGAAACAATTCCATAAAGTGAGAATAAATTTTTTTAGGGCCTCTTTAACATCTTTTTCTGAAAATAATTTTGAATCACCGGGCTGATTAACAGTATAAAAATACCATCTGGTAGCATCTACACTATATTTTTCTAAAATCAACCAGGGGTCAACTACATTCCCTTTTGATTTTGACATTTTTTCTCCCTTTTCATCTAAAACATGGCCCAAAGAGATGACATTTTTGTAAGAGGTACCTAAACCTAAAAGAGTTGAAATTGCTAACAATGTGTAAAACCATCCCCTTGTCTGATCAATTGCTTCAGAAATATAATTGGCGGGAAATTGAATTTTTTTATTAATTAAATTTCTATTTTCAAAGGGATAATGATATTGGGCAAAGGGCACAGAACCAGCATCGAACCAACAATCAATGACTTCGGGGGTTCTTTCCATTAAATCTCCACATTTTTGGCAATAAAATTTCACCTCATCAATATAAGGCCTGTGAAAATCTAATTCTCCCTGCTCATTTAATGGTAATGAATTGAATTTTATTTTTCTTATTTCCCCTACTTTTATTGCTTTCTTTTGAATTTTTTGTCTTAATAATTCTTCATTAGTTAGCCCCTTCAAGGCTCCCTCTAGTAACCACAAAGGATCTCCATGCCCAACAATCAGGATATTTTTCCCACTATATTTATTATCAATATCTTTGAGAAAATTAATTATTCTTAACTTACACTTATTCCAACTTTCTCCTTTTCTTGGTCCTTTTTTGAATTTATTTAAAGTATGTGGGAAATCTCGAAAGAATTCTTCTTTCTTTTTCCCAATATACTCTCCCCAATATATATCTCTCAATCTCTTATCAAAAATTATTTTAACTCCTATCTCTTCCGATATAATTCTAGCCGTCTCGGCGGTCCGAAGTAAATCGGATGAATAAATCAAATCTATTCTTTTATTTTTTAAAGCTTTTGTGATTTTCTTTATCTGAGCTCTACCTTTTTTAGTTAAACCACATTGTTTAAGAGTATCGTTCCATCCCCACATTAGATTTTTATATTTTGTCTGAAGAAGAGATTCCCCGTGGCGGAAAATAAAATAGTTATTTGTTGAAAATTCCTGAGATAATAAATCTTTTAAAGAATCAATGATTTCTAAATTCCCGCAATTTTCGCATTGCCAAATCGGTAAAGGCGTCCCCCAATATCTTTCCCTAGAAAGTGCCCAATCTTTAATTTCTCTCAACCATTCTCCGAATCTGCCTTCTTTTAAATAATTAGGAATCCAATTGATTCTTTGATTGTTTTTAATTAAATCTTTTTTCACTTTTGTCATTTTGATGAACCAACTTTCTTTAGCATAATAAAGTAATGGGGTATGGCATCTCCAACAAAATGGATAATCGTGCTCATATAACTCTTCTTTAAATAAAAGCCCTCGATTTTTTAAGTCCTCAATAATTTTGGGGTCGGCATCTTTAACAAAAAGACTTGCCCATTTTTTAACCTCAAATTTAAATTTTCCTTCCTCATCTACCGTTAATAAAATTGGAAACTCTGGTTCATTTGACATTCGACATTTGACATTTAACGTTTTTATTAGTTCCATATCTTCTTCTCCAAAAGCTGGCGCAATATGAACAAGGCCCGTTCCTTCTTCTAAAGAAACGAAATCAGCTGGGAGAACTTTGTAAATATTTCTGGAAACGTGGTCATAATCTGGCGGATAAAGCCCTTCATACCTTAGATCAATTAAATCTTTTCCCTTAAATTCTTGGAAAATTTCTCCCTTTATTTTTAAGGGTTCTAATCTTTCTTTAGCCAAAATTAAATACTCTTCATCGACTTTGATTCGGACATAGGTAAAATTTGGATTTACTGCAATTGCCACATTGCCTGGTAGGGTCCACGGTGTTGTCGTCCAAACTAATAAAGATGTATTTTTAAATTCTGGGTTTTTAATTCTTAATTTAATATAAATTGCCGGCTCTTTTATTTTTTCATAGCCCTGAGCTACCTCATGAGAAGAAAGCGATGTTCCACATCTTGGGCAATAAGGAACAACTTTGAAATCCTGATACAATAATCCCTTTTTCCAAATTTCTTTTAAAATCCACCAAACTGACTCAATGTAATTTGTTTCATAAGTGATATAAGGATTTTCCAGATCCAACCAATAACCAATTCTTTCAGTTAATTTTTCCCAATCTTTTTTATATTCCCAAACTGATTCTTTGCATTTTCTATTAAATCGGGCTATCCCATATTTTTCGATGTCTTTTTTACTTTTCAAACTTAATTTTTTCTCTATTTCTAATTCCACCGGTAATCCATGAGTATCCCAACCTGCTTTTCTTACAACCCTAAAACCTCTCATTGTTTTATAGCGGCAGATGATGTCCTTAAAAACTCGGCTCAAAACATGGTGAATTCCGGGTTTAGCATTAGCGGTAGGTGGTCCTTCAAAAAAGACAAATTTTTTCGCTCTTTTGCGTCTTTCAATACTTTTTTCAAAAATCGCATTTTCTTTCCAAAACCTAAAAATCTTTTTTTCTAATTTTGGAAAATTTATTTCCATATACATTAAAAATATCATTTTAATCGGTTTTTATCAAATAAAAAGGTCAGAATTTCTCTGACCTTATCCGAAAAACTTGTCAATTCTTTACATTTTTTCAGGAGCGGAAATTCCCAAAAGAAAAAGAGAGTTTTTTAATACTTGAGCTACGGCAGCTGTTAGGGTTAATCTAAAAATTCTCAGTTCCTTGGTTTTAGCCTTGATAATTGGGTGTAAATCGTAAAAAAGATTATATTTTTGAGACAAATCAAAAACAAAATTACAAATCAAATTAGGAGAGAATTTTTCAGCCGCTTCCTCGATGACCTCGGGAAACTTATAAATTGTTCTTAAAAGATTTTCTTCTTCTAAATTGAAGTCAATAATTTTTATTTTGCTTGGCTCGATTCTAAATTGAGATTTTCTTAAAACGCTCTGGCAACGCGCAAAGGTATATTGCAAAAATGATGCAGAGTTTCCTTTTAGATTTAAAATTTTTTCCCAATCAAAAACAATATCTCTGCTATAATGTTGAGATAAATCATTATATTTTACCGCCCCAATTCCTACTGCTTTGGCAACTTTTTCTTTCTCTTTCTCCTTTTCTGAAATCCCCCTCCTAGTTTCAGATTTCTCAATAATTTCTCTTGCCTTCTCAACTGCCTCTTTTAAAACTTCTTCCAGATGAATAGTTTCCCCTCTTCTGGTTGAAAACTTTCCAGTCTTTGTTCGATAAAGTCCATGGGCAACATGGAAAAATTTCTCCTTTTTTACCCAACCAAAAAGTTCAACTGCCCTAAACAATTGCTTAAAATGAAGCTCCTGATCAGCTCCGACTTCATAAATAATTAAATCTGGCTTCCATCTTTTTAAACGATATTTTACTGTTGCCAAATCCCTTGTTAAATAAGTTGTCGCGCCATCTGATTTTAAAATTATTGCCGGAGGCAATCCACCTTCAGGATATTTAATAACTATCGCTCTTTCACTCTCGGTAGCAATTTTTTTCTCAATTGCCTCGTTGATAATTCCTCTTAACATTTCCTCATAAAAACTTTCTCCAAAAGCAAAATCAATTTTTACACCTAAGAGTTTATAAATCTTATTGAATTCCTTGAGGCTAATTTTTACGAATACCTCCCAGGTTTTCCTAGCTTCTATATCTCCTTCTTCCAATTTCTTGAACCACCGTCTTCCTTCCTCTTCCAATCTGAGGTTTTCCTCAGCTTCTTTATGAAATTTGACGTAAAGTTCCTCTAAATCTTCGATTGAGTAATCCCCAATTTTCTTTTTTCCCCACTTTTTTACTGCTACAATCAATTTGCCAAATTGAGTTCCCCAATCTCCTAAATGATTATCACCAATACATTTCCAACCTAAAAATTTATAAATATTATAAATTGCTTGACCAATAATCGTTGACCTCAAATGACCTATTCCAAAAGGTTTAGCAATATTTGGCGATGAATAATCAATAACTACGATTTTGCCTTTTCCAATATTACTTGAACCGTATTTATCTTTTTCTTTTAAAATCCTTTTTAATCTATCAACGAAAAATTCCTTTGAAAGAAAAAAATTAATAAAACCTGGTTTCGCTACCTCAATTTTCTCAAGAAACCTAGAACCTAAAACCTGTAACCTAGAACCTAAAATATTAGCTATTTCCACCGGATTCTTCCTGATAATTTTCCCAATCACCATCGCCACATTAGTCGCATAATCTCCGTGAATTCTTTCTTCTGGATGCTCAACTTGAATTTCTGAAATCTCAAATTCAGGAAAAATCCTCTCTTTTTGAAGTTTCTTTATCGATTTTTGAATTAAATTTACAATTTCTTTTCTTATCATTAGTTTTAGATTATCACATTTTTTGTTAAAATTAAATTATGATTTCTAACGGGGTGAAAATTTTAGCTGAAAATAAAAAGGCATATTTTAACTATGAAATCTTAGAGAAATTTGAGGCTGGGATTTCTTTGATTGGACAGGAGGTGAAATCATTAAAAACAAGGGGGGTGAATTTAGCTGGAAATTATGTAGTTTTGAGGGGACCTGCTGAAGGTGGATATCCCGAGGTATTTTGGATTGGAGCTAAAATTTCTCCTTATCAACCAAAAAATGCTCCTTCATATTATAATCCTGAAAGATCTCGGAAACTTCTTTTAAGAAAATCGGAGATTAAATATTTAATTGGCAAAACGAAACAAAAGGGCTTGACTTTTATACCTTTAAAATTATATACTAAAAATAGTAAGATAAAGCTAGAATTCGCTATAGTCAAAGGAAAGAAAAAATTTGACAAAAGGGAGTTAATAAAAAAGCGCGAAGTTGAAAGAGAAATAAGAAAAGTATTAAAAAAAGGTATGCGATAGAAGAAGGGCGAGCGATTAACTTTGTATTACCACATGGGGGTGTATAAGAATCGATAGGAATTTAACTAAGATAGGCAGGTCGAGTATTCTCGAATCTCGTTAAACTTCGAGAGAAGAATAAGTGCCAACTTATTTCAAAAACCCGCATTAGCTTACGTCTAATGCCATCTGCTCTAGTGATTCTCGATAGCTAAAGTTCAGGTGTCATAATATCGAGATAGATAGCTCATTTTAGGTCTAAAAGAGTTATTAAATTCAAATAGACCGCAAAGCAGAAAATTTTCGCCCATTTAAACTTTCTGCTATTTCACAAATGGGACAAATCTGTAGAACTATCTTTGAGACAATTTCTAGACGCGAGTTCACACTCGCCACCTCCACCAAAGTTGATAAAAAAATCACTGGTCAACAATCAAATAAGGGCTGGACAAGTCAGATTAATTGATGAAACTGGAAAACAGGTGGGAATTGTTTCATTGCAAGAAGCGCTCCAAATGGCCCGGGAGCGCAATTTAGATTTAATTCAGGTTACAGAAAAAGTAGAACCCCCAGTTTGTAAGATAATGGAATACGGGAAGTATCTTTATTCTCTTCAAAAAAAAGAAAAGGGAGTCAAAAAAAGTAGTGAAATAAAGGGAATAAGACTGGGGTTCAATATATCTTTGCATGATTTAGAAATAAGAGCAGACCTAGCAGAGAAATTTTTGAAAAAGGGAAATCGAGTTAAAATAGAAATGATTTTAAGGGGAAGGGAAAAAGGGCTTTCAGAATTCGCCAAAGAGAAAATCAAGCATTTCCTCGAAATTTTAGAAAAGAGAGTACCAATAAGAATCGAAAAGGAATTAAAGAGAGAAGCAAGAGGATTTACAATGATTATCTCTAAGGGTTGATATTAGTAGTTTTATCAGCGGCGATCAGCCATTATCAGCATAAATCAGTATATGGGTATCTGTTTTCGCTGATGACCGCCGATTTTAGCTGATTTACGCGGATTATAATATGAAAACTCGAAAGTCTATTCTAAAGCGTTTTAAAATTACAAAAAGTGGTAAAATTTTAAGAAGACCAACTGGTCTTGATCATTATCGGGCAAAAAAATCGGGAAAAAAAATTAGAAAAAGTAGAAAATGGATTCCTCTTTCAAAAGCCGAAGCTAAAATAATTAAAAAATTAGTGTAATTATGGTGAGAATAAAAAGAGGTAAAATTACCCACAGAAAAAGAGAGAGGTTATTAAAACATACTAAAGGTTTTCATTGGGGAAGAAAATCAAAGTATAGATTGGCAAAGGAAGCCCTTTTTCACGCCTGGACTCATGCCTATTATGATAGAAAAAAGAAAAAGCGAGATTTTAGATCTCTCTGGCAAATTCAAATTAATGCTGCCTGTAGACAACACGGTTTAAGTTATAGTAAATTTATCTACGGCCTAAAACAAAAAAAGATCGGACTCGATCGAAAAATTTTAGCCCAACTCGCCCAAAATCATCCTCAAACTTTTAAGAAAGTTATTGAGGAAGTGAAAAAATAACTCTTTTATTTTTGATTTTTAGACCCTCTTTTTTCAAGAGGGCGATTTTCTTTTTAATTCCTTGATTATATCCGCCAATCTCTCCATTAGATTTTATTACTCGATGGCAAGGAATTTTCGAATCTTTATTTTTGCTCAAAATATTTCCAACCGCTCGCCAGGTCCGAGAGGAACCAGCTAATTTGGCTACCTCTTTGTAGGACAAAAAATTCCCAAAGGGAATTTTTTTAACAATTTCATAAACAGCGGTTTTAAAGTTTTTAGTTTTTAACTGTCGTTTTGCCTTTTTCATTTTTAGTTTTTAATTTCAAAAAGTCATTTGCTTTTTTTAAAATTTCCTTTGCATTTTTAAATGTTAATTGTTCTAGGGCTTCCTTGTAGGGTAGCCACTTATATCCAATATGTTCCCAGGAAATTTTAACATTTTTTTGTTTTGTTTCAGCTAAAAGAAAAGTAACAATTTTAAATATGTTTTTTTCTTTCAATTTAAAAAAATATTTTATCCACTCTTTAAATCCCTCAATAAATTTAAGAGCTTTAATTCCAGTTTCCTCCTTTATTTCTCTCCTTGCCGTCTCCTCTATTTTCTCTCCCTTTTCAATAATTCCCTTTGGAAAATCCCAATGGCCAGCTTGATAGCGTAAAAGAAGGTAATAAATTTTACCTTCTTCTTTCCTAAAAATTACTGCTCCGGCTGATTTTTCAATTGGCATAAAAATAAATTAGGTATCTTTATAAAATAGCCAATCATCGGCCTTGAAGAAAAATCTTGGAATATATCCTACCAAGATATATCCATTTTTCTGGTAAAATTTAAGGTTTCTTTTATCTGTCTAAAGATAAACCTTATGGGCTTTTTGCTTTTTTGCAATTATTTCATAGCTTTTAAGAAGATGGTTTCCCACACCTTTCTTCTGGAAAGTTGTTTTTACCGCTAACCAAATAATAAAAGCAACTCCGCCGTAGGGTGGACTAGCTAAAAGATAACCTATTATTTCTTTTTTATTTAAAGCGATAAGAAGAGTTTTTTCTTTTCTTTTTAGCCACTTTTTGAAATTTTCTTTTGTGTAGTGCTCTTGTAAAAAATAATTTTTCGCCTTAAGAGAATATTCCGGAAATTGAGTTTTAATACTCTTCACAAAAAAATTCCAAAATGGATTAATATCCGAAGTCGCAGCTTCTCTAATTCTTACTTTTAGTAAATGTCCCATTTATTTAAAAAATTTTAATAATTTTTCTAATGGTTGAGTATTTACTATATCTTCTTTTTCGGCCCAGCCGCGACGGGCTTGGGTGATACCAAACTCAATAAATCTCATTTGATCTCTATGATGGCTATCAGTATTAATTATCATTTTTACCCCGGCTTCTTTCGCCCGACGAATATTTTGATCGTTCAAGTCTAATCTTTCAGGAAAAGAATTGATTTCCAGAATTGTTCCAGTTTCTTTTGTCGCTTTTAAAATTTTATCGAAATCAATTTGATACTCATCTCTTCTTTTTAATATTCTTCCAGTAGGATGAGAAATGATATCAACGTTTGGATTTTTCATTGCTCTAATTATTCTTTCTGTCATTTTTGCTTTTTCCATTTTGAAACTGGAATGAACTCCAGCAATGACGTAATCCAATTTTTTTAAGGCCTCGTCTTTAATATCAATTGAACCATCATTCAAAATATTGGTTTCACAACCTTGTAAAATTTTAAATTTGCAATTTGCAATTTGCAATTTGCAATTTATTTTATCTATCTCTTTTTTTTGTAAAGCCAATTTCTTTTCATCTAGCCCATGTTCAATTCTCAAAAACTTTGTATGATCTGAAATACCTAAATATTGATAGCCCATCTTTCTTGCCATATTAACCAATTCTTCAATCTTATTTGCACCCCCATCCCATTTTGAATGGCAATGCAAATCCCCTTTTATGTCTTTATAATTAATCAATTTTGGCAATTTTCTCTTTATCGATGCTTCAATTTCTCCCTGATTTTCCCTTAATTCAGGCGGAATCCAATCCATTCCCAGGGCTTTATAAATCCCCTCTTCAGTTTCTCCGGCAATCATTTTAGGACCACGAAAGAGACCGTATTCTGAAAGTTTTAGTCCTTTATCGATGGCAATTTTCCGCAAGAGAATATTATGCTCTTTTGAACCAGTGAAATATTGTAAAGCAGCGCCATAAGATCTTTTTGGCAAAACTCTCAAATCCATATCAAAACCTTCTCTCGTTCTCACTGATGCCTTTGTCATTCCTTTACCCCAAATTTTAATAATTCCTGGCAAAGAAACGAAAAAATCCATCACAATTTCTGGCTTATTTGAAATGACCAAAAAATCAACATCGCCAATTGTTTCTTTCATTCTCCTAATAGAACCAACGGCATCTATCCTTTCGACTTCTTTTAAACTTTTCAATTTCTGATAAATCTCTTTTACCTTTGGCAAAATATCTCCTAACAAAAATCTCCCCTTAGATCTTTTTACAAACTCAATGCCTTCTAAAATATTTTTTTCAGTTTTTTCTCCAAAACCAAAAAGGGAAGCGATTTTGTGAGATTTGGCTGCTTTCTCTAAATCTTTTAGATTTCTAATTCCCAATTTTTGGTATAATACCCTTGCCTTCTTTGGTCCCATTCCCTCCACCGCCATTAATTCCTCTAAATTTACCGGAGTCTTTTTTTTAAATTCCTCATAATATTTTATTTTTCCGGTTTTCAAATATTCCTCGATTTTTAAAGCAATACTCTCTCCCACCCCAGAAATTTCTTTTAAGGCTTCAAGACCTCCTCTTTTATAAATTTCTTCAACATCCTCTTCCAAGGTTTCCAAAGTAATAGCCGCTTTTTGATAGGCATAGGGTTTAAAAGCCACCCCTTCCATCTCCAAATAATCTGCTATCTCGTAGAATATTTTAGCTAATTCTTGGTTTTTCATAATTATTTCTCCTCCTTTTGGAAGATATCTTTTAAGCTGAATCGAAAGCCATGATCAAAGACTCCCTCAATTTCATTTTTTAAAAATAAGAGTAAAAAAGCACCGATTAGACCGACAAAACCTACGGTGATAAAAACTGGGTTAAATCCAAATTTTATTACCGCCCAACCGCCGATTGCTCCGGAAATTCCCGCCCCCAAACCAACTGAAGTGGCATCTAGTCCCCATTCGGTAGATTCTTTGCCTTTATCAATATGCCGAGTAAAAATTGCCGGCCAAGCAGCCAAGGTCAGGGCCATAGTAACAGCCCGAACGATTTGAAGTAAATAAACATGCCAGGGGAGTTTGGTAAAAATAAACCCAAAAGAAGTTAAGGCAGCAATAAATAATCCAACAGTTAAAAACCAATAGTCATCTTTTTCGCTAGGCCTCGAGTCTAAAAACATTCCAAAAGGAATTCTTAGCAATGACATCAAAATTAAATAAACAGCTGATGATAACCCGGCAACAAAGGCATTTCCTCCAACAATTTTTTCAACAATAAAAATGGCAAAGATTGGGGAAACTAATCCCCAACCAGTATAAAAAACCAAATCACTTAAGATTAAATATTTAACAATGCGATTAATTTTAAAATTCATTTTCCAATAATTTTAACTAATATCTCTCTTTCTCTTGGTCGATTATCAAAATCAATTAAAGTGATTTGTTGCCACGTCCCTAAAATAAGTTTTCTATCTTCAATTGGAATAGACAAAAAAGGTTTAATTAAGGCAGATTTAATATGAGCTGGAGCATTTTTTTCACCCCAAGTTTTATCGTGACGATAAGGTCTATTGGATGGAACTAATTTTTCCAAAAATTCCTTAAAATCTTCGAGTAAGTTTGGGTCATTTTCAATTGTGGTTATCCCGCAAGTTGAACCAGGGCAGGATATTAAACAAATTCCTTCTTTAGTTTTTGAAGTTTTTATAATTTCTAAAACTTTCTCGGTGATATCAACAATATCGTTAAATCCTTTGGTGGAGATATTAAATTTCACAATTATCATTTTTAAAGAAAGTAGTTTCTATTGATTTAAATCCCAATCGAAATAGAAAGAATAATCCAAGCAATGCTAAAATTACTTCCGCTCCCCTAATAATGAGAGTAAAGACTACTCCGGTACCGGCCCTAAGGCCTAAAGCACCAAAGGAAAAGGCCTGAACTGCATCAAGAGAACCAATTGAAGCTGGGATTGGAATCATTGTTGCTAAATAAGTAAAACCATTAATAGATAAACTCGCTAAAGGATTTACATGTCCACTTAAAAAAAATATTAAAAGAAGTGTCCTTAAAAACACGATTCCTTCCTCAAGAAAAGCCAAGCCAAATCCTTTCCAGGGTTGAGTTTTTTTAGGTTTAAAAAAAACGAAAATTTCTTTTTCAATCTCAAAAGGTTCCATATCTTTGTATTTAAAGTTAATTAATCTTATAAAAAATTTTGCCATGCTTTCCTTTTTAAAAACCTTAAAATAAAAGAAAAAAATCCCAATTAACCAAAAAAGAAATACTCCTCCGAAAATTATTCCTAGTTTCTGGGGTAGACTACCAACTTTTGAAAGAAAAAAAATCATTCCCAAAATAATAATTATTAAATTAGTAGTCCAATCTAAAATCCGATCTATAATTACCGAAGCCATTCCTTTTGTCCAAGAGAGATTTTTTTTCTCTTTTAATAAATAACTTCGTAAAGTTTCTCCCCCAAATAAAATTATTGGGAAAAAAAACAAAACCGAAAAACCAACGAAAAATGGTCTAATAAGATCTAAAAAAGAAATATCAACTCCCAATCCTTTTAGAATTTCTTTCCATTTCCAAATGCAAACTAGGGATAACAAAAAAGTTAAACCTAAAATTACCATTCCTTGCCAGCCGGTAAAGACCAAAAGAGCATTTTTTATTGCCTGCCAACCTACGAATTTAATAATCCAGAAAAATAGCCCTATCCCGAGAAAAAGAGAGAGTAAAAAGAGTAAAAAATTTCTCGAATTCATATTAAATATTATACCTGTTTTTATCCTCAAAACAAAACCCCTCAAAATTGAGGGATTTTATTCTCTCTTTATATCCAAACTTTTTTTACTTATCACCTATTAAATGTTGTTACGGCAATCACTCCCTCTGTTGGATAATTCCCAAAAGTAATAGCATTCTTATAATCCCGGACCCCATAAATTGCGGCGTAGTCGATACTGTAGGTATCATTCATTAATTCCTTACCGGTTGTCGCATCCCAAGTTTCAGATGAAGTATTGATAGCGCTAGTAACAGAAGTTTCATTCAAGGTCTGAACCGGATTTACAGGATTAATAATATAACTTACGGGTAAAGCCGTCCATTTTACTTTCGTTGGTGTCAAAAATTTATAGCAGGTCGGTGGATTTTTCTTTTGCTGCATCTACCGCCTGATTTGAAATCGCTACTGCCACTCCGGAAATAACCAAAACAACCAATCCAATTAAAATTCCCAAACCTAATTTTTTTATTTTTAATTAAATTTAAAATTTTTTGCCCGGTAGCGAACTTCGTTCTGCTTCGGGGTTCGATCTTTACCAGATTTTAACTCTACTCTTATTTTATTTTTTTTAAAATCATCCTATCAAATTTCTCTATTGACAAAGTTTTAGAAGTTCTTTAGCGTTTTCGATTGCATAGCCGTAGGCATCGTTGTTGAAGTAGCAATAAACATCAAAAGTTTTTAACCAACCCTTGATTTTTTTGGCTAAATCTCGGAGTTCCTCGTTTGTATATTTGGAAGCAAATAAAATCTTTGAACCATGAAGACGAATATAAACAAAATCGGCGGTTACAACTTCTGCTTTTGGGTATCTTGGTGAATCGGCAATCACCCAAGCAACATTGTATTTCTTAAGCAAATTATAAATTTTTTCATTACACCAGGATTTATGCCGAAACTCTATTGTATATCTCGCGAATTTATACGAATTTGAGCACGAATTTTCGCGAATAAATTTTAAAAAATCTTTAAGTCGTTTAATATTTTCTGATGTTGCTTTAAAAAACGGGGGAAATTGAAATAAAATTGGGCCGAGTTTTTCTTTTAGATTTAAGGCGTTTTCTAAAAATTGGTCCCAAGCTTCTTTCACTCCTTGTAGTCTTTTAATGTGAGTAATAAATCGACTGGCTTTTACAGCAAATAAAAAATCCTCGGGAGTTTGTAAATACCAATTTTGGTAAGTACCCGGTCGAGGCAGATGATAAAAAGAATAATTAATTTCAGCAGTTTTGAAATGTTGAGAAAAATATTTAAGTTTATCTTTTGATGGTAAATCTTCGGGATAAAAAATTCCCTGCCAGTGGCCGTAAACCCAACCAGAGGTTCCGATGAACAATTTTTTCATATTTAAAATGAAGTAAATTTATTTTCCAGAAAGGAGGTTATTTCTAAACCAACTACATCCCACTTATATTCATGCCCGGGAACTCGAATTGCTTGAGAAAAAGAAAGATTTTTACCAGAAGTTCTAGATATTATCCATTTAAATGGTGTTTTAAATAAAGCAAAAAATAAAATTTTTATTTTTCCTTCAGATAGGGAATCTTTACCTTCATTATTTAAATAAAGAATATTTTTTGAATTAAAAGGCTTTTCCCAAAAGGGAGTTCCGATTTCAATGGCAAAAACATTGTTTTCTTTATAATTGGATATCTTTTCCATCACTTCATTAACAAAAGCGCCCCCATTAGATAATCCAGCCATGATTATTTTTTTGCCAGGATTTTGCGTTAAATATTCATCAATATTTCTTGCTAATTTTTCGGCTTGGTTTTGAGAAGATCGACGCATCTCTTTCAACGCTGTGATTTTTCCAAAAAAATTATTTTCCGCTCTCTCATAAGGGATAACAATCGAATTCAACCCAAATTCAGTTAAAGTTTCTTGAATTCCCTTTATTATCGGAGCGAAATCTTCTGCCTTATCAAAGGGGGTATTCCCCCATCCTCCGGAATTAAAAATGATGACAACCTCTTGAGAAGATAAGGTTGAATTTAAAGTTTCTTGAAATCGAAAGTTTTCGGGAAATTCAGTTGGAGCAAAAATAAAGACTAAACTGGCTAAAACAACTGAGGTAAGAATAATTTTCTTTATGTTTTTCATTTTTTAATCAATAGAATTTTTCTTTTAGGGTATCGAGGGATTCGAGAATAATTGGATCTTCGCATTTTTCAAGAGCCCATTCCCACATCCAATCAATTTGTAATTTTTTATCTTTTTTCCAATACAAAAGTGCTTGAAGTAAAACTGCTAAGACATTAACCTGATTTAAAAAACGGGCCTCGGCAGAACTAACAGTTTTATATTCATCAAAAAGCCGGATTATCTCTTTCTTAAAAGGAGTTTTTATTTTTAAGGTAAGTTTTTTTAGGGCTTTTTTTTCTCTTCTGTAATGTTGGAAATGAATTTTCTCCTTTTCTTTTCTTGGGAGATGAAGCCATTTTTTAAAAACCTCTCTTTTCTCCTTTCCTTTAGTTAAGATACTATCATAAGGAGTGAGGTCATTGGTATAAACCGCGGCTATTTCGTGACAAAGAGCCATTTTAAGTAATCTTTCCATATTAAGCTCTTTTTTTTCTCTGCCAAAAATCCAGGCCATTAGAGATATCGAAAATACATGCCCGGCTACTGTCTCTAAGGAATCTTTTACTCCTAACAATTGCCATATCCTCCTTGGCATCCTCTTCATTTTTCCAATTTGCGAAAGGAAATCCAAAATAGCTTTTAATTCTTTTTCTTTTTCAATTTTTTTAAATTTCCTCCCGTAAAATTTGTCTTGAATAACCTTTAAAAATTCTAAAAGCGAGGGGTTTTCAACTATTTCCTCAGTTCCTTCCCACCAACCAGTTCCGGTGATTTTATCATTGGTCCCGATTTCCTCAACGCACTCTAAAAGCGTGTCTATTCGGTCGCATTGTTTAACAAATCTGCCCTCGTTTGGAATCCATTTTTCGTAATTGAACCAGGAAGAGAAAATTTCATTTTTCAGTTTTGGCTCAAGGAATTTCATTAGTTTGAGAAGTGATTTTTTTTCTATCTCAAATTTTTCCCTCCACTTTCTTTCTCGCTCTTCTTTAGAAAAACGGAACCATCTCATTATTTTTTTTGTTCTCTTTAAATAATAAAAAAGGGGGGTTAGATCCCGAGCGTACACATCGCAGATATCGTGTGCAAGAGCGATCTTGAGAGTTTTTTCAATATTCAATTTCGTTTTTGGGGCAAAGATCCAGGTAACAAAAGCAGTTCGAAAAATGTGGTCTGCGGTTGTAGTTAGATGTTTAGCTCTCCATACAACTAAGCCAGTCCTAGGCTGTTCTTTGGCTTTATTAACTTCAATTAAAAAATTAATAATTTCTTTCACCCTGTTAGAAATTTTCTGCTTGTTAGTCTTCATAGCGCCTTTTGAAAAAAAATATGCTCGATCAGTAGAGCATATCACAATTTTTATGAAATTTCAAAACTTATATCAAGATAATTGATATTTGATTTTTTTAATTTTATAAATCACTTTTATTGGAGAAGTAATTATAACTTCATCGCCGAGTTTTTTCCCTAAAATCGCTTTCCCCACCGGAGATTCAGAAGATATTTTCCCTTCGCCGGGATTTGCCTCCAAAGTTCCGATAATCATAAATTCATTGATTTGACCATCTGCTTCTTCTAAAGTAACAGTTGCTCCCAAATCAACAATATTTTGTTTTTCTTTTGGAGGATTTTTAATTAACTCAATATTTTTTAGGATGTACTCTAGTTCAGCTATTCGCGACTCCAAGAAATTTAAATCTTCTTGAAAAGAAAGATATTCAGGATTTAAATCCTCAGAATGCCAAATTTTAGGAGACTCTCCTTTTATTTTGGCGAATCTTATTTTCTTTAATTCTCGGTATTCTTTCTCTATTTTCTCTAATCCTTTTTTAGTTAAATAGAATTTTTTTGCCATATTAAGCGGAAGAACCTCCGGTTTTGGAGGTTCAGTAGTTTTTTAGTATTTAATTTTTAATTTTTAACGTCTATTTTTCCTACTGAACCCTCCAACCAAGCCTTTTGTAAGGATGACACCAAAAAAATAAGCCCCATAGACATGTCTGGTTAAGGGATTTAAAAAATTAATTTTCTTTATCTCGTTCATCTTATCTTCTAATTATTTAATTATAAGCCGCCAAGAAACCCTGTCAAGTCTCTTTGGAAATTTTACTAAAATAATATTTTGGCTTTATTTTTTAAAGTTTTCTCCAACTAATTGTTAGTTTATTATATTAAGATGCTTTGTCAAGAAGGTTCTGGTCAGATAATATTTTTGCTCCCTATTTTCATTTTTTATCTTACCAAATTTTTATTGCTTTGAAGAATCGTAAATTTTGACTTAAAATAATAATGTGCCAACTTATCTTATTTCAACTTCGACAACTGAACATTTAGCCTCGAAGCAGAACAAGTTCGCTATGGGGCAAGCAAAAAATATCGAGGTTATATTTCCTAATAAAAATAAAGATGGAAAAAGATATTTTCCTGATGGCGAAGTTTATATGAGAATTTTAAAAGCTAACAAATTAAGAGATAAAAAAGTTATTGTTTTGCATTCCGGAGCACCAAAACCTAACGAAGGATTAATTGAGTTAGAATTAATTTTACAAATTTTGAGGGATAATGGAGTAAAACCAGAAATATTTTTTTCTTATTTCCCTTACGGAATGCAAGATAAAGTTTTTGAAAAAGGAGAAGCTAATGTTGCTGAAAATCTAATCGAAAAATTAATAAATTATTACAAAGTAAAAAAATTTATGTCATCGACCCTCATTTTGGTGGACGAAAATGGATAAAAAAAATACCCACTTATCGATATCTCGGCGATACCAATTTTAATTGAAGCAGCTAAAGGAGATTTTGGTGAGGATATTTTGTTTTTGTCGCCGGATATTGGGGAAAAAAGAAGAACAGGGATCTCGGAAATAAAAAAAGAGCGATTAACCTCATTTAAGGTAAAGATGGTTTCTCCCAAATTAAACTTCAAAGGAAAGGTAATTGGAGTAATTGATGATATGATAAAAACTGGCGGAACTCTTTTAAAGTTTCAGGAAA
>Ga0315280_10003757_pt1 | contig 23016 bp, 28 predicted proteins | sample YL17G06_40_MG_FD_203697 | JGI IMG/M metagenome (GOLD analysis project Ga0315280, IMG submission 203697) | Sediment microbial communities from Yellowstone Lake, YNP, Wyoming, USA - YL17G06_40 | ecosystem: Environmental > Aquatic > Freshwater > Lake > Sediment | place: USA: Wyoming | collected... | reverse complement strand
CAACGAAGTCCTGTCTCTTTGATTTGCTCTCAGTACTATCTACCTCTCTATCCTCTTCCGCTCTGATTCAACCAAGGGGAGAACTCCCTAATCGGCGAAAAGGGGGAATTCTTGATCGGCGCTAACACCGACCGACCTTGGAATAGAGAAGGAGATAGAGATCGACTCCCCTTTGGATGAGTTCTTTCTGGAATCCGGAGACCCTTCTATTCTGTTCACCCATATCCTACGATCTCATGAGGGGTTAGGAAACCCTATCTATCCCAATAGGCGGGACATTCTTGTCCCGCGATTCTTTAACAAATTTGCTGGGTTACCGAGGTTTAGCGATCAAATATCTTTCTGCCTTGCGTTGAGGTTTTGGCAAGGCTCCTTCAGGCGGCTCCGATGATCGCAATCTTTATCCTTCTCCCCTATTTCTCTTCTAAGAGTCTCACAGCGAAAGACGATAGGGTTGTCAAAACCCCCAACCCCAGGATTCCCACTTTGAAGCTGAAATGGTCCGCGATCACACCCAGAACAAGAGGGGTACTGCCCATTCCAAAGATCACCCCCACGGAAAGAATAACTCCGGTGGCCATCGACCGTTCCGAAAGGGAGGTGAACTTTGATATGGCTACAAGGCCTACAGGAAAGAAGGCAAGGGAAAGGGTGGCCTGAAGAAGGAGGGTGATCAGGATCAAAGGCAGGGTGGAGACGGCAGAGAGGCAGATGGTACTTAGTCCGGTCGCCAAAAGACTGGCTGTAAGCATTCTCCGATATCCGTAACGATCTGTCAGAAAACCGATGAGGATAGAGACGAAGACCCCAGCAAAACGGGATACCCCAAACAGGGTGTTGGCAAAATGTAATTCAATCCCTCGCTCTTTGATCAGGTAGAGGGGAACGACGGAATAGATGCCGATACACGAGGCCGCAGCGAATACCCAGAAGAGGCCCATAATCCAGATCTTCTTCTTTTTGAAGAGGTCGACATAATGGCCATCCGACCAAGGCATCTCCTTCTTGGGTTCGACGGAAACTTTCCAGAAATAGATGGGGAGGAGCAGAGAGGCGATTCCCAAGATGAGGAGGAGTTGCTGCCAGGAGAGGAAGCGCAGCCCAAAGGCGACGAGAATAGGGATGGCAAAGAAGGAAAGACTGGCAGCGGAATCATGAAATCCGATAGCCTTCCCCCAGTGTCTGTAATCATAGGTCTCTGTAATAATAGGGATAATAGACGGAAGATAGGGTCCTGTGGCAATCCCCAGAAGAAAGAAGAGAATATGGAAAGTGAGATAATCCCCTGCCCATTGAATGCCTACGAATACGAGGCATGTGCCAATGAACCCGGCCACCACCAGTCTCTTGTATCCCAGGATGTGTGCGAATCTCCCGACGACCAAAACGGCCAGGCTGTACCCAATGGAGAGGGAAAAAAAGAGCCCACCGGCCTTCCCATGAGAAAGGGAAAGATAATCTTCAATTAAGGGAAGGATCGGTGCAAAGGCGGCCCGGGTGGAAAAGTTAAGGAACCAGAGACACCAGAAGACGAGAAGGGGGAGAAGCCTCATCTGCTATTTCACTCGTTTCAGACCAGGATGTTTCTTCGGTGATCTTTCCTCTTTTTCCTTCTTCCTTTTCAGTATATTTTCATTGAAGAGGGTATTCTTCATGGTGACGGCATTGATGATGCAGTAGATGATCACCGCTTTTTCCCAATCCTTTGTCCCATCAAAATGTTCAATCCGCAAACGGTACTTCTCCCTCAGATGGACCAAGGAGGCTTCGTCAAAGGAGAGAATCTGCTCAGCCAATTTCTCAAGGGCTTTTTCCATAAAAACTCCCTGTAAATAAAATTTCAAATGTCAAAATCCAAATGCCAAATGAATGTCAAATGACCCAATGTGAAATGTTTTTATATTTGAAATTTGGAATTTGAACTTCTTTTGAACCTTGAGCTTTGACATTTGACATTGCTTTATCTATTTTGACACTCTTCACAAAGATGATCTTTGAGGGGGATGATTAGTCTCATTTGATTACGGACACGTGACACGAACAACGGTCACGTTACTTTAAACTTAAGGTGCAAATTTAGTGATTTGATGGGGAGCCTCAAAAGTTTGATGAAGGGCCCTCAGCGCGTCCTCTGTCTGATCCGCTTGAATCAGGCAGGAGCAACTGGAGATGGAAGTGCTGATCGCCAAGACATTGATCCCCGATGTCCCAAGGGCATTGAACATCAATCCGGAGATCATCGGCCTTTCTCTGAAATGGGGACCGAAGACACTGATCATGGCCACATTGGGATGATAAGAAATTCCTCTCGCTTCAATCAGAGGCTTGATCCCCTCCAAAACCCCTATGGCTGCCTCTAAATTCTTCTGATCAATGCAGAAAGTCATGTTTCCGTTGCCTTCTACGTCGCTACTGAGAACGACGAATTCGATATTGACATTATTTTTTCCCATCGCATGAAGGATCGTCCCTGCAACATCGGGGCGGTCTGGAACAGATAAGATACTTACCATGGCTAACCCAGTGCTCGCCATTATCCCGCCAACTTTAATCTTTGTTTCGTTCCCCATCCCTTTTACTCCCAGATCCTCCGGTCATCGATTTTTTTAGCTCGATCCGGAATACCCCCTTTCTGGACAATCACCACCTCACCTTTTACTTTGAGGATTTCCTGGAACTCTCCCTCCAGCCTACGCTTCAACCCGATCTTGTCCGTTATTTCCTCCTTCAACTCGACATAAATCGTCATTTCGTCACGATATTCTTTTCTGTTCACTACCACCTGATAATTAGCTATCACAGTGAATCTTGCCATTACTTCGTCAACCTGCCAGGGATGGATGAAGATCCCCCGAACCTTTGTCACCTGATCTGTTCGGCCCAGAATCTTTCCAAGACGCATCGAAGTTCGACCGCACGAACATGGATTTTCAATCAGATAGGAGAGGTCTCCAGTGGCAAACCGAATCATCGGAAAGACTTTATTGAAGGGGGTCGCCACGATTTCTCCCGTCGCACCGATTTCTAATTGCTTTCCTGTTTCCGTGTCAACGATCTCAACCATCACGTCTTCGGGGATGTGCATCCCATTCTTCTCCAAGCATTCGTATCCAAGACAACCCACATCCACCGTACCGTAAGCCTGTCGGAGGAAGATATCGAGTCTCCCTTCCAACTTTTGCCGGAGCGATTCTGGAAACATTTCTGCACCGACAAAGGCGGCCTTGAGAGAAAGATCCCTTTTAATGTCAAGGAACATCCCCGCTGCTGCCTCTGTCAGGGACATGAGGAAACTGGGCGTTCCCAGGAATCCCGTCACATGGAGTTGTCGCATCAGCTGGATCTGCATGGAGAGATTTCCTGGACCAACGGGGACGACCGTTGCCCCCAGCATCTGGAGTGACTCATCGAGCATGAAGGCTAACGGTGTAAGGTGATAGTTGAAGGTATTCAAAACGATATCCCCTTTTCTCATCCCGCAGGCATAGAGGGCCTGAGCCCAGCGAATATCCTTATAATCCCACTCTCCAGGTTCAAACACCGGTCCGGGTGAGATATAAATCCTTCTCACCCCTTTCCTTGGGGTGACCTCAAACCCTCCAAATGGAGGGGTGTCCTTTTGAGAGGTGACTAAATCTGCCTTCTTCGTGATGGGCAGTTTCTCCAAGTCGGTCAGATCCTTTACTGCTTCCGGTTTTAAACCCATTGCATCAAACCTCGACCGAATCGCCTTTGAATGACGATATCCGTGACGAAGGATTTCAGAGAGCCTCTTCTTCAAATAAGCCTCTCTTTCGTCCTTCGACATTGTCTCCTTTCCCCTATCGAAATAACCATGCGCCCGATCGATCATAATGATCTCCTAAATTAATTGGAATGATGGAATCTTGGGTTTCATAATCGTCATTGCAAAATTAGCAGTGCAAAATTAGCAATGATCAGTTCTTCTTTTTAATTGTTAACTTTGCATTGTTAACTTTTCATTATGCAATGATCTTTTTGAGTCCCATTATAGAATGAAGACAGGATCGACATCAATATCCAGATTCACACCCTTTCCCTTTGCCTCTTCCTCTAATCGAATTGCCAGTTCCTGTGCAAATTGGTGAAGCAACCGGACACTCTTTCCTTTTGCCAACATTTGCCAACGAAATTTTCCCCTCATTTTCCCAAACGGAGCAGTACTTGGCCCCAAGATCTCTATTCCCTTTCGATATCCTTTCTTTAATAGGGATTGCCCAATCCTCCCCATCTCCTCTGCAATGACCTTCGTCCTTTTTTCACTGTTTCCAACCAGCCTGAAATTGATCAGTCGGGAGAAGGGAGGATATTCCAGAGCCCTTCTGAATTGGATCTCTTCCTGATAGAACCCGATGAAGTCATGGTCCTTTGCCTTTAGGATGCTGTAATGGTCTGGATTAAAGGTCTGTATCACCACTTCTCCAAGGGCTTTCCCTCTTCCTGCCCTTCCTGCCACCTGGGTGAGAAGCTGAAACGTTCTCTCACTCGAGCGGAAGTCAGGAAAGTGAAGTGACGTATCCGCTGAGACCACACCCACAAAGGTCACATTTGGAAAATCATGACCTTTGACAATCATCTGCGTCCCAACTAAGACGTCGATCTTCCCGGATTCCAGCCTTTTCAGAATCTGCTGATGGGAGCGCCTCCGAGTGGTCGTGTCATGATCCATCCTGCCCACCTGCGTCTCTGGAAATAAGGTCCTTATCTCCTGCTCCAAGCGTTCGGTTCCGATCCCCATCCCCCGTAGCCGATGCCCCTCACATTGCGGGCAGTCTCCCGGTGCCGGGATTCGATAGTCACAATAATGGCATTGCAAAGAGCGATCTCGGAGATGGTAGGTGAGGGTCACGCTACAGTTTGGACACTTGAAGGTGAGGCCGCAATCCGGGCAGAGGATAAAATTGGCAAACCCTCTTCGATTCAGAAAGAGAAGGCTCTGTTTTTTCTCTTCGATGCTTTTTTGAAGTGCCAGCCTCATTTTTTCCGAGAGAAGGCCCCTTTCTCTCTTCATGTCCACCAGCTCCACCCGAGGCATGGGTTTTCCCTCGATCCTCTCTGGGAGGCTCAGGAGATGAAATTTGCCTTTTTCAGCATTATAGAACGATTCCAGGGACGGGGTCGCCGATCCCAAAAGGAGCGTGGCCTCATTCTGTTTTGCCCGGACCACAGCCAGATCTCTGGCATGATATTTTAATTTTTCCTCCTGTTTATAGGAGGGGTCATGCTCTTCATCCACAATGATGATCCCCACATTTTTAAGAGGTGCAAAGATTGCGGACCGGGCTCCGAAGGCAATCTTCACGTCTCCTTTCCAGATCTTTCTCCACTGGTCATAACGTTCTCCTTTCCCAAGCCCGCTGTGAAGCAAGGCGAGGTTTCCTCCAAACCGATCCCTAAATCGTGAAAGGAACTGTGGGGTCAGAGATATCTCCGGAACGAGGACGATCGCCTCCTTCCCCTGGTTCAGAACCTCTTCAATGGCCCGAAGGTAGATCTCTGTCTTCCCACTTCCTGTGACGCCGTGGATAAGAAAGGGGGAAAATCTCTTCGAATGAATCCCTTTCAATATCTCAATGAGAACCTTTTCTTGATCAGAAGTGAGCTCTGGTTTTGGGTAGGACTTCAATTCAGGTTGGACCGAAAGGTCTCGGCATACCTCCCTATTGGAGATAGAGATGAGGCTCTTTACTTCCAGCGATCGGATCGCCTTCGAAGGAGATTTGAATATTTTGCCCAATTCAGAATAGGAGACTTCTCCTTTCTCCTCCATCCACTTCAGGATCCCTGCCTGCTTTCTTGAAATAGGCTGGACAGGCTCACCTCCTCGATACTGGACCACCTTCTCAAATTTCGGTTTGATCTCTTTCCCTTCTACAGCTCCATGAATATTCAGAAGCCCCTTTCTCTTCCAAGAAAAAAGTTGAGACTTCGTCACCTCTCCAGGAAAGATCTTTAACATCCTCTTCAGAGAGACTTTTCCACATTTCTCGATCTCCACAAAGATCTTTTGTTGAATCGCGTCCAAACCTCCTTGGGCCAGATATTCCATCCCCTCTTGAGTGAGGGTCAGGATCAGTTCGCTCTTCAGGTGAAGCCCTGGTGGAAGGCCGGTTTTGATTACCTCTCCTAACGGATAAAGGTAGTAATCCGCAATCCAGCGGTAAAAACGGAGCATCTGCGGGTCGATCAGAGGAAGTTCATCGAGAAGATCCTCAACCTCCAGCAATTTCTCTTCGATCTCTTTTGGAGGAGAATCCAGAAGCCCGATCGTAAAACCGGTGACCTTTCGCCCTTTGAAAGGGACAAGCACCCTCATCCCGACCTGAAGGGAGCCGCTCATCTTCTCAGGAATCCGGTAGTGGAATGTTTTGGAGACAGGAAGGGCTACGGCCACCTCAACAATTTCCTTCATCGTCCTCAAATTATCCCCTTTACCATAGTTTGTCAAATCCCCCTGCCTTAATTGTATTGCCATTGCGAATCCCACTCTGCGGGATGAAGCAATCTCAGATTTCTTGTAGCGTCGTCATTTACCGGCGGCGAAACATGCTGACAAATTTGACCTTTACACCCCTTTTCAGAATAACTATAATAGGCTCAATCCCTACAGCAAATCATTCTAATGATAATCCCCTTATTCTGGGTTGAATGAATGGAACTTTTCAAGAACCTATTCTCTTCTTTAAACCAAGCATCCGTAAGGTATATGGTGGCGGGTGGCATCGCTGTAAATCTTTATGGAATTGAGAGAGCAACAGCTGATGTGGACATTGTTCTGCAGCTTGAAAAAGGAAACTTATTAAAATTTATCGAGGTTGCCGAAAAGCTTCATTTGAAGCCGAAGATTCCTGTTAAGCTTGAAGACTTTATTGATCCAGAGAAAAGAAAAAGCTGGAGGCTGGATAAAGGCATGCTGGTCTTTAGCCTTTATGACCCTAAGACCCCTTTCTTTCTAATTGATATCTTTACACAGATCCCTTTTGACTTTGATGCAGTATACAAACAGAGAAAAAAAATATGGTTTGAAAATATCTTCATATCGGTTATTCCAATAAAAGAGCTCATAGCGATGAAAGAAAAGTCGGACAGGCTACAAGATCGGGCTGATGTTTTTTACCTCAAAAAGATCATGCATGACTGGAAGGATGAAAAAAAGAGGGCTGAGTAAACGAGAGGAGTTGCCTCTCCTGTATTACAAGACAGGACAAGAGATCGAAGCCTATCGTAAGAAGCCGGTAGAACTAAAGCTTCAGTGGCTTGAGGCTCAAATGGAATTCTTTCATAAGACCATGCCCCTAAAGGCAAAGAGGATCAGAGCGAGATTACAGAAACCTGGCTTGAGATTATCGATCAGAGGGGCTTCTCTTAGCGGGGAAATACTTAAGGAAAGGAAGCAGTCTAAAAGATGAAAATCTTTTTTTTGACTCTTGAACCATCGTAAGAAGTGCTGAAGGTTTAATTTAACCCTCGCTCGTCCAATCAATAGATTGGAAACCATGAAAGAAGCTCTTAAACAAATTTCCAACCTTGTTGAGCGCTTCGAACGGAATATCGAAGCCTACCATAGTTCTGCTTACAACGAAACCCAACTCCGAAGAGAGTTTGTAGACCCCTTCTTTGAAGCCCTGGGTTGGGATGTAACCAATAAGGCGGGCTATGCAGAGCAATATAAAGACGTCATCCACGAAGATGCTATTAAGATTGCTGGTGCCACGAAAGCACCGGATTACTGCTTCCGCATTGGCGGTGTCAGGAAGTTCTTTCTTGAAACCAAAAAACCATCCGTTGATATCAAAGGCCAGACCACCCCTGCTTACCAATTGAGGCGATATGCCTGGAGCGCTAAGCTTCCCCTTTCCATTCTGACAGACTTTGAAGAACTGGCTATTTATGACTGTCGCCTTCGACCGAAACTAAGTGACAAACCCAGTGTTGGGCGAATAAGAACTTTCACATATAATCAATATCTCGACTCCTTTGAAGAGATTCATAACCTCCTCTCAAAGGATGCCGTCCTTAAGGGTTCTTTTGACAAATTTGCAGAATCCGAGAGACAGAAGCGTGGAACAGCAGAGGTAGATGCGGAATTCTTAAAAGAAATAGAGTCCTGGCGTGAGGCGTTAGCCAAAGAGATCGCTATAAGGAACCCGAAACTTTCTGTCCATGAACTTAATTATGCCGTTCAACTCACCATTGACCGGATCATCTTTCTTCGGATGTGTGAGGATCGAGGAATTGAACAATACGGTCAGATCCAAAATCTTCTCAATGGCGCTAACACATACCGCCGTCTCCGAGAAATTTTCTACCATGCTGATGACAAGTATAACTCCGGTCTCTTCGACTTCAGAACGGACCAACTCACCCCTGAAATCAAAGTAGACGATAGACCCCTGAAAGATATCTTTAAAACTCTTTACTATCCGGAGTCACCCTACGAATTTTCCGTTCTCGGTGCAGACATTTTAGGCCATGTCTATGAACAGTTTCTCGGAAAGGTAATCCGGCTCACCGAAGGCCATCGGGCTAAAGTGGAAGAAAAACCGGAAGTGAGAAAGGCCGGTGGTGTCTACTACACTCCAACCTATATCGTGGACTACATCGTAAAGAACACGGTCGGGAAAATTGTAGGGGGAGCCCTCCGTGGCCGCCCAGACGAGGGCACCCGCAGAGAGGTGCCCCTACACCGGCCATTATCTCCACAGCAGATATCTAAAATAAGAATTCTCGATCCAGCCTGCGGTTCAGGTTCCTTTCTCCTCGGAGCTTACCAATATCTCCTGGATTATCACCTGAATTGGTATCTCACCCATCACTCAAAAAAGGGAAATGTAGCGCAGGGCTTTAGCCCTGCACAAAAAGAAATCTATCAGGGCCACGGCGGTCAGTGGTATCTGACCACGCAGGAGAAGAAGAGAATTCTTTTGGACAATATTTATGGTGTGGACATTGACCTACAGGCGGTTGAAGTGACGAAACTGAGTTTGCTCCTCAAGGTGCTCGAAGGAGAAAACCAGGATACCCTTGAACGCCAGATGAAATTATTCAAGGAAAGAGCCTTGCCTGATTTAGGAAGCAACATCAAATGTGGAAATTCTTTGATCAGTCCGGATTTTTACCAGGGCAAACAGATGGACCTCCTTGAACAGGAGGAGATGTATCGAATCAACCCCTTCGACTGGGAAAAAGAATTCCCGGAAATCATGAAAACGGGAGGGTTTGATGCAGTAATAGGGAATCCGCCTTATATCCGCATCCAGATGATGAAGGAATGGGCACCCTTAGAAGTAGAACTTTACAAGGAGCACTTCACCGCCGCCAGCAAAGGCAATTATGATATTTACGTTGTGTTCGCGGAGCGTGGCTTGGGCCTGCTTAATAAAAATGGACGTCTTGGATTTATCCTGCCGCACAAGTTCTTCAACGCTCAATATGGTCAGCCGTTGCGTACCTTGCTGGCAAAAGGCAATCACCTGTCCAAAGTCGTCCACTTTGGCGACAAACAAGTGTTTGCTGGGGCAACGAATTACACCTGCTTGCTGTTCCTGGATAAAGAAGGCAGCAAACAATGTCATTTTGTTAAGGTAGATGACTTAACAGCCTGGCGCATCAATGGAGAATCCGCCGAAGGGAGAATCCCAGCCAAGAAGATTACATCGTCAGAGTGGAACTTTGTCGTTGGGAAAGGTGCGACATTGTTTGAAAAATTGAGCGGGATGCCAATGAAATTGGGAGATATGGCGGATATTTTTGTTGGGTTGCAAACAAGTGCTGACGACGCATTCATTATGGATTTGATCGAAGAAACACCCCACACTTTAAGATTAAAATCCAAGGCGCTTAACACTGAATGGACCTTCGAGAAAGGACTGCTATTCCCATTAGTCAGTGGAACCGATGTGAACCGTTACTGCGATCTGCCCGAGCGTCAATATATTCTCTTTCCATATAAAGTTGACGGTAAATCAGTAGAGTTGATCGACTTCGATGTAATTTCTAAAACTTATCCTAAGACAGCAGCTTATTTGCTCGAGAATAAGGAAAGACTGGAAGAGCGCGAGAAAGGAAAGGGAAGGGGAGCACATTGGTATGGCTATATTTATCTCAAAAACATGACACGGCAATCCATCCAAAAACTATGTGTTCCCCGTCTCGTGGATAAACTGTATGGGACTTATGACCTCGAAGGCAATCATTTCTTAGACAACGTTGACGTGGGAGGTATTACATTAAAAACGGCCTACGAAAAGCAAGGATTGCTGTATCTGCTTGGTTTGCTTAATTCAAGGCTGTTGCGCTGGTACTTTCCCCACGTGAGTGCACCATTTCGCGGAGGGTGGTTGTCCGCCAACCGCCAATTCTTATCACAGCTTCCCATTCGCACCATCAACTTCTCTGACCCAACTGACAAAGCCCGCCATGGCCGAATGGTGAAGCTGGTCGAGCAGATGCTATTGCTTCACAAACAGTTGGGGGTAGCGAAAACCCCTGATGAAAAAACACGAATCCAACGTCAGATTGACGCCACCGACCACCAAATCGACCGGCTTGTTTATGAATTGTATGGGTTGACAGAAAAGGAGATCCAGGTCGTTGAAGGAAGGACTTAGCCTGATATTGTAAGTAAAGAAGGAAACCAAGTCGTGACGACTGACGGAAACTCGGTTGGTCAGAGTATATTAAAGGACTATGGTAACTGCCTTTGTGAATATCATGGCAAAGGAGTCATAACGCTTGAGGATGGCAAGAAATTTGATTGTTTGTTCGAAACGGGACAGCTCACGAACGGACAAATCCTGTTATTATGCGATTTTCTTCCTCCACTTCCTACCCACTTGAGTATCCGTGCAACCAAATTCGAGGGAACAACATCTGAAGGTTTTCGAATATACGCTAGTAATCGAATGTTGGAAACATGCTATCTTCCAAACATACCCAATGAGCGCTCTTCTGGGTTTTGGGCGGCTTTCCACATAAATGAATTGTCTGTCTACATGGCCGAAGCTAAGCATGCGTCGTGTCTCCATTTTGGAATAACGAATTTTGACTTTATCGGTACTGAGCCGACTCCCGCCGCAGATAATTGGTTCTACCTCACTCTTCCTCTGGACCTGCAAACCGATAGCCGGTCAATTAGACTTCTAATTAAGCCTCTCGATCTGTATGGAAAAATCATGGATCGTGTACGAACCCTTAAAGGCGTAGACGTGTCATGTGAAATAATTGCGGAAGTTCCTGCAGATGGTGATGTCGCCATGGTCACAGAAGTGGTCGACGATCTATGCTATATTTTATCGGTTGCGCGCGGAACAAAGATTCAATGGGTCTATTGCGACAGCTACAATGGATCGGGGAAGCTTCTATCACGAAACCTTTACTCAAGAATCACAAAGCCTCATTGCCCGCTCCAAATTATCCATCCATTAGCGGGAGGAGGGAAAGAGACTAAAGCTTTTATCGAACAAGCATACCCAGCGTATGTTAATAAGCGTAAGCATTACAAACTCGACAAGGGAACTATTGACGCATACTTGGATGCCAAGGCTGAAGCCGACTATCTTGAAATGAGAGGCATCAAACTTGCGGTCGCAATGGAAATTCTGAAGTCCGTGTTCATTGAATTACCGAATGCCCTTATGAAAGGATACATCATCGAAGAGGAGAAATTCAAAGAGTTGTCCCCTCGTTTTTGTAAGGCAATAGATGAATTCCTCCAAACCGAAAAAATTGACAGGGATTACCGAAAGGCCATGTGCAACGACAAGAAGGTATTAGAACTCAACCGCAGATCCTTCGCCTACTTTTTGAAGAAGCTCTGCAGGCATATTGATCTTAGAATCAATGAAGACGACGTTAGATTATTCGTTCAATGCAGAAATAAGTTGGTTCACTATGGTAGGTTCTACTGTGCGATGGCAACTCCAGAGGAACGAAATGAATGCAACCCCTTGCCTTCGAAATCACATGAGTATTACTTTCTCGTTAATTTTCTTGATAAGGTATTTCTGAAATTACTGGCATACAGCGGCCCTTACGTAGATTGGGGAACTTCAGGTAACCCAGTTCATCGGGATCGGGTCTAATTGAAGTAAAGATAAAGGAGGGTCTTATTTTGCAGTCGATTTTGGGTTCAATTCCGGTTTGCTCTTGACGAGCCATTACCAAGAATCATCCTTTTACCGGTAGAAAGAGAAGACAATAGGAGGGAAAGGATCGTTTTATAAGGGTAAAAAATCATTAGAAAATCACGCCCAAAGGCGATGGGGGTTCCACCATCGCCAATAGGGACACATAGAACAAAAATTATGAGCATAATTACGTTGACAGTTTTTCTTCTATTTCCTAAAATAAGATTAAGAAGGTTTGGTAAAATGAGACTTCGATGACTTTTAAAAATTCAAGGAGGAACAAAAATGGGAAAGACTATTAGGGCAAGGTTTTCCAATGGTGTGATTAAACCTTTGGAAAAGGTGGAAATTAGGGAGGGAGAAGAAATCACAATTAGTATTTTGGAAACTCCCTCCAAACCGGTGAAGGGAAGCTTTTCAGAGGTCCTAAAGAAAACAGCTGGAGGGTGGAAAGATTTAGTCGATTGTGATGAGCTGATAAAAAACATATATAACGATCGCCTCATTGCTACCAGGCCAGAGGTTAAATTATGAAATACCTGATTGATACTGATTGGGTAATCAATCATCTGAAAGGCGAAGAGAGAGTGGTTAGAAAATTAGAAGAGCTGGCCCCTGAAGGAATGGCGATGAGTGTAATTTCTTTGGCAGAGATTTATGAAGGCGTCTATTATTCAAGAGATCCTGCCAAAAGCCGACAACTTTTAAAAGAATTCTTAGCCCCTGATTTAAAAGTGCTTAATGTTGATCAGGAGGTTTGCAAGATCTTTGGCAGGGAACGAGGTAAATTGAGGCAGCAGAACAGAATGATCAGCGACTTTGATCTATTGATCGCTTCCACCTGCCTTTATCACAATCTGACCCTTCTTACCAATAACAGAAGACATTTCGATATGGTAGAGGGGTTGAATATCCTTTCCCTCTCATAAAATGAAATCAGGACAGGTCAAGATGGAAGTTGTGTTGCATGACAAGAGAAGAGTTATTTAAAAAAAATCAGCAACTTTCCACTGAATTTGAATTATATCTTCTGGAGCATCCCGAAATAGAAGAGAGGATTCCTGATAATGCCATGATCGTATTAGTGCCTGATTACGATAAAGAGCTTGCAGAAAAAAATATTGAACTTGCTGAAGCCAACAAAGAGCCAGGGCAGACCATAGTCTACGTCAGAGTTGAGAAACTAAGGACTTCAAGGATTGAGGGACTCACACTTCAGATGGCATGATGAGTCGAAAAGGGGTTCTATTTTTTAGCTGACTGAGATGAAATTGTATGGAAAAGATCAAGGTAATTCATGACACCATTGGTCAGACGTTAACTGTCTGGTTTGATGATCCAGCCAAAGAGCATGTCTGCGAGGAAACCTCCGACGAGGTTGTGCCTATTAAAGATACCCACGGTCACGCAATTGGTTTCGATCTCTTGCATTATCGCCGAGCAGAAGAGACAAATCGGTTGGCGGATGAAACGGTGGTGCGTTAAAAAATGAAAATCAAATATGATCCACAAGTCGATGCAGCCTATATTTCCTTCAAAAAGGGACCAACCCAGGTAACTAGTATAAGGGTAACAGAGGATCTTGCAATTGACTTCGGCCCTAATGAAGAAATTGTTGGAATCGAAGTTCTTGATGCATCTCAGCATCTTGACTTAAGCAAGGAGAATCCTTTGGTTGAATTGGAAAATCTTAAGCCCGCATCACTTTAATTTACACCAAGCTTTTTAAGTAAAGTACACTAACACGGTGGTACGATGCATGAATATTGATTTTGAGAAAGAGATTGAAAGTATTACAGCTCAGATTATTAAAAAGTACAAACCTGAGAAGATCATTCTTTTTTTGGAAGTGCCTCTCGGGGGAAGTTCACTTCAGATAATGATGTGGATTTTTTGATCATCAAGAATGACACGCCTGAATATGGTGCAGACCGAATTAGGGAGCTAAGTAGACTGATCGATCGGAATATTGCGGTGGACTTCCTTGTTTACCGGCCCGGGGAATTTAAAAAGAGGCTTGAAATGGGTGATCCTTTCCTGAAGGCCGTGTTGAGAGAAGGAAAAGTCCTTTATGGTTGCTGCTAAATAGATAGGTGTCTGGTCTACGCTCTGCACTTCCCATCTTGTTATTTTAGAGGCATATTTAGCCCATTTAGTAGTTTCTGGATTTGGTGTAGAATTAGATTGAGAATGTAGGAGGTTTGAAATGACCCAAAAAGAACTTCTTTCAAGAATTTCGATCGATCCTAACATTTGCTTTGGGAAGCCATGTATTCGGGGGCATCGTATTTGGGTTTCCCTTATCCTCGACTTCCTTGCAAGCGGAATGACCTCACAGGAAATTCTTAAACAGTATCCAGGTTTGGAAGAAGCAGACATCCTTGCCTGCATTGCCTACGGGGCGGAAATGGCACGGGAGCGCTATGTTGAAATTCCGCTTGAGGTTGAGTCGTGAAGTTGAAGCTGGATGAAAATCTTGGGGAGCGGGGTGCCGAACTTTTTCGGCAAGCAGGACATGACGTAACCACTGTAGCGGAAGAAGGTCTTTGTTCAGCAAGCGATAAAAAGCTTTCGGAAGTTTGTCTGGCAGAAAAAAGATGCCTTATCACACTGGACCTTGAATTTGGAAATCCATTAATCTTTAAACCTAAAGAATATGCAGGTATCGCCGTTCTTCGCCTTCCGTCCTCTCCAACCCCAAATGACTTACTACAGGCTACCAATGGACTTATCTTTGGACTTTCTCGAAAAGGCATTGAAGGCCAGCTCTGGATTGTCCAAAGGGGGAGAATCCGAGAATACCAACCGGAATAACAAAAAGGGGTTCTTATTAATCAGTCCATAATTGTATATACACCGAGGATCAAATCCCTCCTTCCCTCCCTTTACTAAAGGGAGGAATTCCCCTCTTTGGAAAAGAGGGGTCAGGGGAGATTTTCAGAAGAACATATCTTCTCAATTATGGACTCCTTAGTAAGTAAGCTAAAAAGGGAGGTAATGTAAAATCCCCTGACATGCCATCATTATTTTCTTATCATGACTCAGGAGACCAGCCTCGTCCTCCATTCATTGACAATATCGATCATTGACGGTATTATTTTGTCATACCAATAATTTTAGTAAGGGGGTTAAAGCATGGCAAGAAGGCGAGCTGCGATAACCATTTCCCTCCCTCCAGAAATAGCTGAGGATTATGAGAGGATTGCCCAAAAAGAGGCAAAAAATAAAAGCCAACTCTTTCGTGACATGTTCGCCCTTTATAAGAAGGAAGCCGCGGAACAAGAATTTTTTGGACTCCAGCGCTATGGGAGCAAACTGGCAAGGGGGAAGGGTATCTTAACGGAAAAGGATGTTGAAAGAATAGTGTTCGAGGGCCGATGAGCTTGATTGTTGTTTTTGATACCAATATCTTCATCTCTGCCTTCGTCATACCAAGTAGTAAAGCTGAAGAGGCTTACCTCCATAGCTTGACGGGAAACTTTATCCTTTGCTCATCCGTTGCTATTCTTAGTGAAACGGCTCAAAAGATCAGAGAGAAATTTGGCTGGGAAGAGAACAAAATCACTCACCTTTTGGAGGCTACTGCAAGAGTTGCGACTATAATCAAAACACGTCCCCATCTTCATTTTTTGGCTGACGAACCAGACAATCGTATCCTCGAATGTGCTATGGCGGCTGAGGCGGATATTATTGTTACAGGCGATAAGCATCTTCTCTCTCTGAAGCATTTTAGAAATATATCTATTGTCACACTCTCCCACTTTCTTGAATTCCTTAAAAATAAGGACATTTAGGGAAAGAACAAGAGGGACGTCCATAAAATTATAAAATTCCGTATCCTTCCAACGATCATTCTCTGCTCCTTGTTGGGGATGAAAAGGGTGGGGGTGAAGATCAGGGAGGCGATGGGCAAGGTGTGTCGGAGCGGGAGAGTGTGAGGTGAGAGATGGTAGCTAAAAAAGGGTCTAAATCGGCAGGTAAAAAAACTCGTTTCATCCTCGGACGAGACCTGTCTGAGGACGATATGGTCAAAGCAATCAAGAAAATGTGTGACGAGGCCGGAGTGAAGTTCGAACCAACACGAAAGCTCAGGAAGAGGAAGAAATGAAAAGCTTGGAGGGACGCCTCTTAATTTGATCTCTGTTCCAGCCGAAATCCTTTTTAAGCGTTTCTTCTAACTCTTTTAAAATAAAAGGGGAGATACAGGCTTCTATGTCCCCTCTCCAAACCAAATCCAAAACCTCTCTGGGTTTTCCTTTGAAAGTTAATCCAGAAGCAAAAACATTGGTGTCTATTACCACCTTTGGTTTTGTTTTACTTTCGGCGGGCATCTATCATATCTTCTATTCGATCTTCGGTGATTCCCTTTTCCCTTGCCTTTATCTCTCCATAACGGTAAATCCTTTTCATTTCTTGCTCCTCAGCATATCTTCGGAGGGCCTCTCTTAAGAGCTCGCTCCTTGTTCTACCCTCTTCTCTCATTAGCTCCTCAATCTTATCCACCATCTCGGGAGGTAAAGATAGGGTTATGGTTTTAGTTGTTCTGGCCATACCGCTCCTCTGTTGTTACTTAGTGTTACCCAATAAATTATGGCAAATATGAATCTACTGTCAAGGGATTATTAGTTTATCCTTAGGAATTGGAGTACTGTTTTTTTTGTCATTGCCAAGAATGTCTGGATGTGTTAGATTTAATTTTTAAAAAATAACTCAATGAGGAGGGAGATTATGAAAAAAATCATTTTGACAATCATTTTGAGTTTAGCCCTTTTTACTATCTCTCAGGGTTTAGCCCAAGAGAAACCCCGGCTGGGTGTTTTAAGATTTACAAATGATACGAGTGCTGGATGGTGGGGCGGCAATGTGGGCCGAGAGCTTCAGGATATGCTGGCTTCCGAACTGGTGAGTACAAAAGCCTTTCAAGTCTTAGAGAGAAAAGAACTGGACGCTGTGCTCGGAGAGCAAGACTTAGGGGCTTCTGGAAGGGTAGATAAAAAGACAGTAGCGAAAATAGGAAAAATTAAAGGGGCCAAATATTTAGTTGCATCAACTGTCTCTGCATTTGAAGAAGGTACCAGTGGACAAGGGGGGAGAATCGCGATAGGAGGAATATCGCTTGGAGGAAAAAAAGAGAGGGCCTATATGGCCGTTGATTTAAAAGTCATCGATACAACGACAGGGGAGATTGTCGATGCAAGAACCGTAGAGGCAACCTCCGAATCGAAGGCTGCTGATGTGGGGGTCAGCGCACCGTTTGTTTCCACAAATCTCGGAAAGCATGAGAAAACTCCAACGGGAAAAGCCATCAGAGCCTGTATCATAGAAATTGCTGAATATTTAGAATGTTCTTTAACAAAGGGGAAAAATGATCAGTGTATGCAAGAATATGATGCGAAAGAAAGCAGAAGAAAGGACAAAACGAAGAAATCCATCAAGTTAGATTAAACCAACAAATGTGAACCACCATTCACTGTTTGAAATTCAAACAAGAACCCGTCTCTATTTCCTAAGGCGGGTTTTTATTTTTGCTCATCTGTCCAAAAATGACCTGTCCTTTTGAGAGCTCTGGAAAACTGCTACTCGCTCTCTGTCTGGTATCTGTGTAATCGGTTCGTAATCGGTGTAATCAGAGATTTCGGGACTTCTTCAGAAATCCCCTTTTAATGTCTTGACAAAAAGCTTGTGGAGGTGTAGTAAAATACACTCAGGAGGTTAAAACCTATGGAAATGATAGATGTCTTCAGGGCTGCATGCGAAAGGGGGGCGTCTGATATCCACATTGTCATTGGGAAACCGCCGATGGTCCGAATCCGAGGGTCGATCGAGAAGTTGCCTGGTTTTCCGGATCTGACATCCGAAGACACAAAGAGGCTCGTCTACAGTATGCTTTATGAGGACCAGATCGCACGTTTCGAAGAGAAGCTCGAGCTCGATTCATCATATAATGTTCCGGGTCTTAGCCGATTCAGGGTAAACGTCCTCCTCCAGAAAAATGGGGTAGAAGCCGTGATGAGGCTTATCCCTTCAAAGGTACCTAACCCAAGAGATCTGAGACTCACTAATGCGATCCTATCCCTGACTAAGCTTCCGAGGGGACTGGTCCTGGTCACAGGGCCAACCGGCTGTGGAAAGTCCACCACCCTCGCCTCTCTGATTGACATCATCAATCAAGAGAGAAAGGAGCATATCCTCACCGTTGAGGATCCTATTGAGTTTGTTTACGAGATGAAAAGCTGTATTGTGAGGCAGAGGGAAGTAGGTTCCCAAACCCATTCATTTATGGATGCCCTAAAGCATGCCTTGAGACAGGACCCTGACGTGATACTTGTCGGCGAGATGCGAGATCTGGAAACGATCTCATTAGCCATCAGTGCTGCAGAAACCGGACACTTGGTATTCGCGACACTCCACACACAGGATGCTCCCCAGACGGTTGATCGGATTGTGGACGTCTTCCCACCCCATCAGCAACAGCAGATAAGGGTTCAACTCGGTGCCACCCTGAAGGCGGTCATCTGTCAGCAATTGCTTCCCGTTGTGGGTGGAAAAGGCAGGGTCGCTGCAAGAGAGGTGATGATCGTTAGCCCTGCTATTGCAAACCTGATCCGTGAGGGCAAGACGCATCAGATTTACAGCGCCATCGAGACCGGTGGGAAATACGGCATGGTCACCCTCGAGTCATCACTTGCTGAACTCGTGAAAGAGAGGCTCGTCACAATTCAAGAGGCACTCACTAAGGCGAATAACCCTCAATCTTTGTTGACCAAGGTGGGGGCGCCTGCAGTGCCGCCTGCAGCGGGGGTAAGGACAACATGAAGATAGATGATTATTTTATGGCACTTGTACAAAGAGGGGGATCTGACCTCCACCTGAAGGTCGGGAGGCCGCCGCTCATGAGGATAAAGGGAGAACTTCTTCCGACTGAATATCCAGTGATCGGGAAAGAGGAGATGAAGAAGGTCCTCCTTCCGATGCTCACAGAATTACAGATAAAAAAACTCGAAAATGAGCGTGAGATCGATTTTTCTTACCTCGTTGAGGGCCTGGCGAGGTTCAGGGGTAATATATTTCATCAGATGGGAGTCCTCGGAGCGGTCTTCAGGGTGATCCCGGTTCAGATCATGACCATCGATGAGCTCAAGCTTCCCCAAGTACTTAAGGAGCTTATATTTAGGAATCAAGGCATCATCCTTGTCACAGGGCCAACCGGTAGCGGCAAGTCGACCACACTGGCTGCCCTGATCGACTACCTCAATATGAACCGTTCAGACCACATCATCACGATCGAAGACCCTGTGGAATTCGTCCATCGAGACAAGAAATGTGTGATCAATCAAAGGGAAGTCGGATTTGACACCCGCTCCTTTTCCGAGGCGTTGAAACGCGCCTTGAGACAGGATCCCGACGTGATACTCGTCGGGGAGATGAGAGATCCTGAGACCATCTCCATCGCAATGACTGCAGCAGAGACGGGGCACTTAGTCTTCAGCACCCTTCATACAAACGATGCCAAACAATCGATCGATCGAATTATTGATACATTCCCTCCCGAGCAGCAACATCAGGTGAGGATGCAGCTCGCCATGACACTGTGTGCCATCGTCTCGCAGAGGTTGATAAAGAAATTGGATGGTTCGGGCAGGGTGGCGGTCATCGAGGTGATGATCAATACACCGACGATTAGAAAGATGATTGAAGAAGGAAAGATAGGGGCTATCGACAAGGCGATCCACGACTCAGCATCGCTCTATAAGATGCAGACCATGAACCAGCACCTTTTCCAGCTTGTAAAGGAAGGGACCATTACGCAGGAAGGTTCACTGAGTGTCAGCAATAATCCGAACGACCTGAGAATCATGTTTCAGACACAGATGTCGGGGCCTCCGCCTACCTCCACACCGCCAAAACCATCTGGGCTTGAGGGAAAATATGGAAAGGTTTAAAGAGCTCCTGATGTTGCCGTTATTCTCGGGCATTCCGGAGGAGACTCTTATCTCCATCGCAGGGATGCTGAAAGAGGAGAGATTTTCAGCTGGCCAGCTTGTCATCAAGGAGGGCGAGCCTGCAGACTTCCTCTATATCCTCCGGTCAGGCGAGATGGAGGTGCGAAAGACCATCGACAGGAGATCCGGTAAACATAAGACACTCGCCATACTTGAAGAAGGGGATGTCTTCGGCGAGATGGGTATCTTCGGTGAGGAAGTAAGGGCTGCCGACGTTGTAACGGTCAAGGATTCCTTGCTCTGGAGAATGGATTTTAAGGATTTCCTAAGCCTCCTCAACACCGATTCGAAGATCGGGCTTCAACTGCTCAAGGCGATGATCGCCATCCTCATCTCACGATTGAAGGCGACCAACCAGGAACTTGCAACCCTCTATGAGGTGAGTCGGATTATCTCTTCAACCCGGGTCTTGGAAGACCTGACCGGAAAAGTCTTTGAACAGGTCATGAGGGATGTCGAGCCGGCAAAGGCAGGTTTTATCGCCGTTTGGAACAGATACAATGAGGAGTTCGATATCCATCACTCACTGAATCTCCCGAGGGAAGGATACCTCCTGATGGATGACCCGCTGATTCTCCAGCTCCGTGAGAAGATGTTGCCGGTGATGGTGAAGGAGATCTCCGAGATGCCGGACCTGAATGGAAAGTTCTACACCGGACTTTCGATGCTCGTATCGCCCATGCTTTATAACACCGAACTGATAGGGCTGATTGCACTCGTCAATCCATTGAAGAAGAAGGCCTTCACCTACAGTCAGATGGTTCTCCTTTCCGATGTCTGCACCCATCTCGCTTCAGCCCTGAAGAATCTTGAAAAAGAGCAGGAAGATCTATTAAAGGACAGACTCTCTCAGGAAAAGGTCTTTTATTAATCACTGACGGGAACCATTCCTTATTGGACTTGGATAGAAACAATTTTGTGGGGATCGATATGGATCAGGCGAGTTAGATTCTGAACCTCTCCGAGCTGGAGATTTCAAGCGTACCTCCCAAAAAGTTTATATTTTCACCCGCGGTTTGATAGCTCAGCATCTTTTCTATTTCTCAAAGGTCTTTTCAAAAATAAAAAGGCTAACCTTTGCGGTTAGCTCTTTTTTTCGTTGATAAGCCCGCTTTTCCCAAAGGGGAGTTTTTGGCCTCCCTTTGATTTGAGTTTCTTTTCAGAAACTCCAGCGGGTTTCTAAAATCCTTGGGGGCTCGGGTTTCAGTTCGCCACTTTCGGCAGATGAAGGTTCGATGTGTTACGGACACGCGACACGACCACTGTTTTGGTGGTCTTTTCTTGACAGAGGACTTTCTTTAATGTATGAAGCCTTGTGGTGTGTCATACATGGGACAGAGAACGAAGACATGTTTTGGAGTGACCTTATCGTTTAGACCAATTTCATGAGAAAGGAGAGTTTCATGAAAAGTTACACAAAGGCGTATATACCATACGGGGGCTACTATTCAACCCCCTTCTGCCGTTGGCAGGGGAGTATGCAGTATGACAACGCGATTACGTTGGGAGCCAATACAGCGAGAAGATGGTTTCTGGAGAAGAAGATCGATCCCACTATCATCGACTATCTTTTTTTCGGGACCACAGTGGCTCAACACCACTGGTTTTACGCGCACCAGTGGTCTGGCTCCATACTGACGGACGACAAGAAATATGTTCCAGGCCTCTTTATTCACCAGGCCTGCTCAACCTCCACAACGATTCTCAACCTCTGCGCATTAAATTTAGACGCTGGTGCTTATGAGGTAGGTTTTGGCCTGATGAGCGACCGCTGTTCCAACGGGCCCCATACCATATGGCCTAATCCCCTGGGTCCAGGAGGTGAGCCGGAGAGGGAAGACTGGAATATGGACAACTTCGGTGGAAACCCTCGTGTGCCCGTCGCCATGATGGAGACCGCCGAGAACGTGGCCAAGGAAATAGGCATCACCAAGGAGGACTGCGACGCCTTGGTCCTGAGGCGCTATGAGCAATATCAGACGGCGCTCGCCAATAATAGGGCATTCCAGAAGCGCTACATGTTCCCCGCAGAAGTCATGATTAACAAGAGACAGACCAAGCTGGTCGAACAAGACGAGGGTTGGACCCCTACCACAGCCGAGGGCCTGGCCAAGCTGAAATCGGTAAGGCCGGGGGGAGTCCACAGCTTCGGCGCCCAGACGTTCCCCGCGGACGGAAACTGCGGCATTATCGTTACCACGAGGGACAGGGCCAAAGAACTGAGCGCGGATCCCAGAATAGAAATACAAATTGTCTCCTACGGCTTTGCACGGGTGAAGCCAGCCTACATGCCAGCAGCGCCTGTTCCAGCTGCTGAAATGGCCCTTGCCACCGCAAGCCTGAAAATCACGGACATGAAGGCCATCAAGACCCACAACCCCTTTGCCACAAATGACCTCAACTTGGCCAAGAAAATGGGCATTGACGTCATGAAGTTTAACAACTATGGATCGTCCCTGATCTACGGCCATCCTCAGGGACCCACTGCAGGCAGGGGCATTATCGAGATGGTGGAAGAGGTGGTGCTCCTCGGTGGTGGCTACTGTCTCTTTACGGGTTGCGCAGCAGGGGACACCGCAGCCGCTATGATTCTTAAGGTTGGCTAAAATCTCTCCTTACTCTAACCTTTCAACTAAGAATATTGCTGTCCAAATTAGAAAGGGTTTGTGCACAGTTGGGTTGATATCGTTGGCTATTTGGATTTCTATCCGCTTCTTTCAAATCCAGGTTCACCGCAGAGCTTGCTATATTGTAGAAAGTAGTTAAGCCCAATTAAAAAGGCTATACTCTTTCTTGCGGATTTTCCCAATTCGCAAGCTGGTTTGAAACCAGGGAAAGGAGTATAGCCCGTGAATAAAATTGAA
>Ga0315280_10003756_pt1 | contig 23017 bp, 26 predicted proteins | sample YL17G06_40_MG_FD_203697 | JGI IMG/M metagenome (GOLD analysis project Ga0315280, IMG submission 203697) | Sediment microbial communities from Yellowstone Lake, YNP, Wyoming, USA - YL17G06_40 | ecosystem: Environmental > Aquatic > Freshwater > Lake > Sediment | place: USA: Wyoming | collected... | reverse complement strand
AGAAGTAAAGCAATGAGGCTGGCCGGGAAAACTCCGCTTCGGGCTGCGCCCTCCGCTCCGTTTTCCCGTCCCCAAAGTGTAAACGATGTGTTGGCACAAACTGTAAACCATGTCTGGCCATTTGACAATGACCCTTGGGGAGAGGGGATTATCTCAGAGATTCAAAGTTGCTTGGGCAAGAAGCGGGAAGTTTTTAATCTTTGGAGGTCGCAGTAATGAAGAAGTGCCCATTTTGCGGAGAGTTTTTGAGTGATGAGGCCATTCAGTGCAAGAACTGTTTCAGGTACCTTGATAACGAGATCAGGGCGGATGAGCGTTGTGAGTGCGGCAACCTGGTTGCCAAGCTGACCGAGAACACGGTGGAGATCAAGTGCCGGCGCTGCAAACGCATTCATATCATACCGATGAATATGCTCAAGGACCGCTATCAGGCATTGCTTCTAAAGAAAGGAACGCCTGATGCAGAGGAAATGTAGCCGGATTTTCAGGCCAGCAGCTTAAGAACAGCCTCAACCAGATTTTCCGGCAAAAGCCTCTGGAGTCGATACAGGTCTTCCGGCTTCCCGGACAAAGCGTAATCAGTGATGCCCATGCGGAGGAATTTCGCGTTCAGGCCCAGCTCAGCCGAGGATATGGCTATCTTCGCGGCCAGGCCGGTCTCAATGTGGTGGTCCTCATAAGTTATGACCGCTCCCGTCGCAAAGCCTTCCCGCAGCTTCGATTCTTCCAGGTCCAGCGGGCAGGACACATTGAAAATTTTCACCGGCACGCCTTTTGCCTTCAGCGTTTCCCAGGCCTTGATCGCCCTGGGAGCCAGCGCGCCGAAGGTGAAGATGGCGGCCTTGTCGCCCTCGCGCAGTTTGTCCATCTTTCCGTATTCAAATTTATAGTCGCGGCCGAAAAAGGGTTTGCCGCTCTCATCAAGGATGACGGGAGTCACGCTTCTTCCCATTGCCATCAAAAAATTCCCCGGCTGGCTGGAGATGTATCTTGTCGCGCGGTCGGTCTGATTGGGGTCTGCGGGGATGATGACCTTGAATCCGCCAAGATTCGAAGCCAGGCCCAAATAATCAATGCACTGATGAGTTTTTCCGTCCTCGCCAACATCCAGGCCGCAGTGCGTAAGCACCAGCTTCAAGCTGGCGTGGTTGATGTCATTCAGCCTCTCCTGGTTAAAGGTCTCGTCTATTCCGAAAACGCCGAAGTCCGCGAAATAAACCCGGATCGGAAGCCGGCTCAACGCGCCGGCAATGGTCGCGGTATTGTGCTCCTGGATTCCGCCCTGGAAGAAAAAGTCCGGGAATTTCCTGGCAATTGCGTCGGTCTTGACGCTCACCGCCAGGTCGCAGTCAAACACCGCGAGAACCTTGTCCGGAGGATGCAGATTTTTTTCAAAAAGATCGAGCAGAGCTTTTCCCCAACCGGAACGATTGTCAAGTTTTTCCTCCGGACCGTAAGTCCTGGGCTCGCCCGGATCGATCTCGATTTCAGGGGCTTTGATCTCGCGGCTCACTTGCGGATAAGTTTTCGCCTCGCGCATCTTTTTCAATTCTTCGAGCCGGTCAGGCAGCCTGAGCTCAAGGATAGCCTGCTTGTACTGGTCCGGCTTCAACGCCGCTCCGTGATATTTTTCATCCCCTTCCATAAACTTCACGCCTTTGCCCATAACCGTGTGGGCGAGAATCATCACCGGCGCTTTTTTCGCGCGAACCGCTTTTCTGAGCGCCTGGTAAATTTCTTGGAAGTTGTGACCATCGATCTCAATAACCTTCCACCCATCCGACTCGTAATTGGCGCGGATATCCTGGGGCATAATTTCCTCGCGGCGGCCGCAGATCTGGCGGTTGTTGTAGTCAACGATCGCAGTCAGGTTCGTAAGACCGAATTTAACCGCGAAGCGTCGGGCCTCGCTGATCTGACCTTTCTGCTGCTCCCCGCATCCCATCACCACATAGCTGCGCCACTCCTTCTTGAGCAGCCGGGAGCCGAGAGCGAACGCGCAGCCCGCGCTCAAGCCTTGGCCCAGGTTGCCGGTGGCCCATTCGATTCCGGGCACGCTCGGCTCAACATGGCCTTCAAACGCGCTGCCCGCAACCCTGAACCCGCAGATGGCCGCTTCCGGCGGGAAGAAGCCGCTTCTGGCCAGAGCCGCGTATGCTCCGGGCGAGGTGTGGCCGTGGCTGACCACGATCCGGTCCCGGTCAAACCAGTCCGGGTCTTGAGGATTTAGGGATGCAAAATTGTAAAGCACGAGGTAAATGTCAATCGAGCTCATTGATCCGCCCGGATGCCCGCTCCCGGCGAGAGTGGTTGCGGCCAGGATGTCGCCCCGGGCGAGCCGGCCCAGTTCCCTTAAATGGGCAATGCTTTCCTGATCCAGCTTTTCAACTACGAATCCGCGATAGCTAATCATCACAAACTCCTTATCAACATCACCAGGATTTTTCCCGCCTTAAATAACACAGATTTATTTTTGTTTCAACCTGAAAGAAGAATCCCGATTGCAAACCTCAGGTTTCAATCGCTGCTCATCTCCGCAAGGAGCAGCTGGCTGAATGCGATATTGTCTTATAATCGCTCTCAATCCTTTTTTTTCTGATGAACAAGACCCGCCAACAGCTTGAGTTGCTCTTCCGGGATGATAGTAAAATGCCGGCCGCCGATGTCCAGGAATGCGCCTTCGTAAGGCGGATACCAGAAGGCCCGGGCTTTAGCCTCGATTTGTTCCGCGTTTTCTCGAACCGGGTCTATTTGTTTCGCTTCTTCAAATTCCTGCCTGGTCACATACCTGGTCCTTCCCTGTTTTCGGCGCGGCAGACCGGCTTTGCTCTGAATCATGGCAACCACTTCATAGAATAAATTCAGAAGATGAGGCCGGGTAATTTGCTCCAATTCCAGCGCGGTCGCGGTTTTTGCGTTGAATTTAAACTTTCTTTTTAAAATAATATCACCGGTGTCAAATGTTTCTTCCATATGATGCGCGGTGACCCCGTAAGTTTTCCTTCTTTCCAGAATGGCGTAATTATACCCGGCCCGGCCTCCGTATTCCGGAAGCGGGCCGGGATGAAAATTGATCGCGGCCAGGGTCGGCAGTTTCAGGAGCGGACTCTTTATTTTTTCCGGGAACAAATATGATATAACCAGGTCCACCGGCCGGGCCAGGAATTGTTTAACGAATTTAGGGCTGGATTTGCCCGCAATAGCCTCCAGCACCTGGTCCTGATGAGCGTATTTTATCTTTCTTTGTTCCAGTCCCTGCTCAAAGGTTGGCTTTTCCGCCCATTCAGGTTCCGGGGTCTTGGGCGCCACCGCCAGCACCTGCCATTTCAGTTTCAGAATATGGTCAAGCGCCAGAAGAGAGACATTTTTTCGAGCGCAAAAAATAACTCTCATTGGCTCCTTTAAAAAATATTAACCGCTCCTTTTTGGGCCTTGAAAATATTCCACCGTCGCCTTGCCTTCCTGGCTTATCCCTTCCCGCTTCAGCACCTTCCAAACAGTAATGAGCAGAATTTTAAGATCCAGCCAGAGCGACCAGTTATCCACATAAAAAACATCATACTCGAATTTCTGCTCCCAGGTGATTGCGTTTCTGCCGTTGATCTGGGCCCAGCCCGTGATCCCGGGCTTAACCAAGTGCCTTCGCCTCTGCCAGAGCTCGTAACGGTCAAGATATTCAATAAGCAGCGGCCTCGGCCCCACTAGGCTGAGATCGCCTTTCAATACATTCCATAATTGTGGCAGTTCGTCAAGGCTTAACGCGCGGATAAATTTCCCCAGCCCGGTAATCCTTTCCTCGTCAGGGAGCGGACGGCCCTCCGCATCCCGGCGGTCCGCCATAGTGCGGAACTTGTAAAGAGTAAATTTTTTTTCCCGAAACCCGGGCCTGAGCTGGCGAAAAAAAACGGGTCTGCCCATAAAAACCCGGATTGCGATCAGGGTGAGCGCGAGCAAAGGCGAGACCAGAACAAGCCAAAGCAATGCGGCCAAAAAGTCGAGCAACCTTTTTATTGCGCCTGCAATTCCATCCTGTCTGCTTTTCTGGTCTGGGAAGGGAAAGGGGGAAGGCTCGTTCATACTTTTTCCACCGCCAGGAAATGGCAGGCCGCAAAATGGCCAGGCTCGTATTCGATGAACTCCGGCTCCACCTGCGCGCAAATTTCAGCCGAGTGCTTGCAGCGGGGATTGAACTGGCATCCGGGCGGAGGGCTGATCGGGCTGGGCACATCTCCGGAGATGAGCGTTCTCTTCCGCGCCAATTTGGGATCAGGCAGGGGCACGGAGCTGAGCAGGATTTTGGTGTAAGGGTGAATCGGATTCTTGTAAAGGTCAGGAGCTTTGGCCAGCTCCACTATTTTTCCGAGATACATCACCGCCACCCGGTCAGCTATGTGCTCCACCACCCTGAGATCGTGGGAGATAAAAAGGTATGCGATCTTGCGCCGCGCCTGCAAATCCAAAAACAGGTTTAAAATCTGCGCCTGGATCGAGACATCCAGCGCGCTCACTGGCTCGTCACACACGATAAACTTCGGCTCGCAGGCAAGCGCTCGCGCAATCCCGATCCGCTGCCTTTGCCCGCCCGAGAACTCGTGCGGGTAGCGGTTGTAAGCGTCCTTATGAACGCCCACCTCATCCAGAAGATGAAGCACGCGCTCCTTTTTTTCCTTGCCCCGCGCAAGATGATGAATCGTGAGCGCCTCTCCGACTATGCTGCCCACCGTCATCCGCGGATTGAGCGAAGAATACGGGTCCTGGAAAATAATCTGCATTTCCTTGCGCATCCGGCGGAGCGCCTCGCTTTTGAGCGCAATAATGTCCTTGTCCTCAAAATAAATCTCACCCGCGCTCGGCTCAATCAGGCGGAGCAAAATCCTACCCAGCGTGCTCTTGCCGCACCCGCTCTCGCCCACAAGCCCCAAGGTCTCGGACTCGTTGATGTAAAAACTAACGCCGTCAACCGCTTTCACCTCCAAAGCCGCGCGGCCAAACATCCCGCTTCGGACCGGGAAGTATTTTTTTAAATCTTTGGCTTTGACTAATGGTTGATTCATTTTCTCTTTTTCAGCCTTTTATAAGCAGCGATTATCGCTTGTTTAATTTCTGTTGACTTTAGCTCATATTGATCAAATTCGGATATATTGTCTTGATTTAGATGCAGCTGCCCCTCTCCAACATTCCCGCGATGCTGGCCTTTGGAAAAATATTTATTGTTTTTGACTTCGCTGGAATTCAGAACCCAGTATCTGATTCTATCGCGCCAGACAGCAACCCAGATAAACACCTCCGCGCACTTTATCTTGATCTGCTGGAAATTCATATCAAAGGGCCTCTTAGAGTCGGAAGAAAGCGCCTTGATATACAAAGGCTCATCTGGTTTTTCGAAATCCACCGCCCGGGAGGCCTTAACTTCTATTTTCACTGCGTAATTTTTCCCATCACCCTCTCTCCAGGCAAACCAAAAATCATATTCGCCGGAATAATGGGGGTCCATTTTCTTGTCCGGAAATTCCAGCTCGGGCACAAGCTCTTTTAAATGCCCCTTTGCCCATTTATCGCCGAATCCTCTAGGCGCAGAGATTTCGAAGAGAGCTAAATAGAGATTTCTCTTTAAATAAGAACTTCTTAAATCATAATATTCCTCTATCGTGAGCTTGCCAGATGCCAAGAGATGTGAAATTATATATTCGTATTCGCTGAAAGGGTAACATGAAACCAGATTTTCCAGCCTTGCACGGAAATCATCAGCATTTTCCAATCGTTCGATAAGTTTGTCCAATTGTTTTTGCAGCTTTTCCACGGTTTCCTCTATTTGTGTTTTGCCATTTCCAGTTCTTGAAAAAGAGATTTTGGCCGATTTTTAGCCAGACTTACGTCTTCATCGTTTTCTTCATTTATCCAGGCGATATCTACTTCCTGGAATGGATTTTTAAATTGCCATCCGGTTTCCCGGGTCTTTCTATAGTGCTCCAGCCTTCTTATTGTGATCTCTGCAAAAACAGGGTCTATGTCACAGGTGAAGCATTTGCGTTCCATTTTTTCGCAAGCGATCAAAGTGGTCCCAGCATGCGAAAAAAAATCTATAACCAAGCTATTTTTCCCAGAGCTTGCCTGAATAATTCTTTCAATTGCCTTCAACGGTTTTTGCGCATAACAGCCGGGGACATTTTCCTCCATTCGGTAAAATACCTGTTGGATGTCAACCCAGACATTGCCGGCTCTGATATTCTCGGATTTGCCCCTTTGCAGATTTTCAGTTATTTTGCCGTTTACTTCCTTATAATATCCTCTCAATATTTTAGGTATATCTGTGTACTCAGCCTCTACATTGAATTCAGGATTACCGGTGATGTAGTAAAGCAGCTCTTGTCTTACCGCCATCCAGTTTTTCTGGGTGCCATACCCGCGTTGATTTCTCATTGTGATAAAACTTCTTGGCCTTAAGTTGTTAAAATTTCTCATCATCAACATAAAATCGGGGAGCGGTTGAAAACCTTCGTTTTGGTCTGCGCCCAGCCAAACATAGAAATGTGCATTATCTTCAAGTATTCTTATAGTGTTTTCTACCCATTTCTGGCTGAAATCCATATATTTTTCCAAAGAAATTTTGCCTAAATTACTAGTATTACTATTTCCGACAATAACATTATATGGAGGGTCATTGACCGCCAGGCTAGCCTTATTCCCGCTCATTAAATTTTGAACATCCTTTTCCAGGGTGGCGTCAAGGCAGCCGACTCTATGCCCGATAATTGGATCGTCCCATATTTCTCCATACTTCAACCGGCAATAAGGCAAAATCATCTGCCTTATTTTTTCATTGCTGTCTATTCTTGGTATTTTTTCTTTGCTCATAATTAATTTCCCTAGGTTCTTGAGCCTGTTGATTTCGGAACCTCAAAACATCTTACCCAGTGATTGGCTGCTTTTTTTTCGAGTTCAGGCGTCGCGTTTTTGCAATGGTCCTTGACCAGTGGACAACGTTCCTGGAAGGGGCAGCCGGGAGGAATCTCAAGCGGGTTGGGCACAAGCCCGGGGATGGTATAAAGCTTTTGCTTGCTCCCGGCCTTGCTTTCGAGGTGGCGGCCCGGCATTGCTTCCATCAATCCCTTGGTGTAAGGATGGAGCGGGTTGGAAAAGATTTCGTCTGTGCTTGCCAGCTCCATTGCCAGGCCGGTGTACATCACCATCACCCGCTGCACGGTTTCAGCTATCACTCCCAGGTCGTGGGTGATGAGGATGAGGCTCATTCCCATTTTTTCCACCAGGTCGTTGATCAGCTCGAGAATCTGGGCCTGGATCGTGACATCGAGCGCGGTGGTCGGCTCGTCGGCGATGAGCAGCTCCGGGTTCAAGGCCAGGGCCATAGCGATCATTATCCTCTGGCACATACCTCCGGAAAGCTGGTGAGGATACTCTTTTGCTCGGCGCTCAGCATCCGGAATCCGGACCAGCTTGATCATCTCAACCGCGCGCTCCCACGCGGTTTTGCGCGAAAGTTTTTCGTGGACACGGAAAACTTCCGCAATCTGGCTTCCGACCGTGAACACCGGGTTCAAGCTGGCAACCGGCTCCTGGAAAATCATGGAAATGCGTTTGCCGCGGATGTCTCTGATTTTTGCAACCGGCAGGGAAAGAATGTCTTCCCCGGCAAAAAATATTTTGCCGCAAAGAATTTTTCCCGGCGGCTCCGGGATGAGACGGAGCAGGCTTAAACCCGTGACCGTCTTTCCGCACCCGCTCTCGCCGATGATCCCGAATTTTTCCCGCTTTGCCACATCAAAGCTGAGTCCCGCGACCGCGCAGAGCATCCCGGCCTCGGTCTCAAACCCGACATTCAAGCCTTCAACTTTGAGCAATTGCTCCATTTCAGATATTTTTCAGAATCCCTTTTTCTTTGAGCTTGCGCTCCATCCGCTCCAGCCGGACCAGGAACTCATTGAGCATATCGATCATAAGGTTCATATTCTTGAACAGCTTCTTGACCTCAGTGATGCTCATAAAATCCCCGGTCATTTTTTCAAGCTGAGTCAAAGACTCTTCCGTTTCATCCAGCTTATCCGGCTCCTTGGCAGCCGCGAAACTTTTGAGCTCGCCGGTCTCAAGCTTTATCTCAATCTCGCGCTCCTGCTTTTCCTCTTTTGCGGCCGCGGGACTCTTAATCGGCTGCTGCGGCTTGGGCGCCTGGGGCTGAGCTTTTTGCTCCGGGGCCTGCCTGGGCGCGGCCGCTTTTTTGGTTTCCGCGGGTTTTTGGGGAGCGAAGATGTCCTGGCTGAAGATATCGACCGAGGACTCATCCAGGTCTGTGGTGAGCGTGTTTTTAATCAGGTCCAGCTCGTCGGAATTGTTCTTCTCCATTTTATCCCCTTATCGTTCCTTGAGCCGGGGATCGATTGCGTCCCTTATGCCCTCTCCAACCAGGTTATAAATAGTCACAGTCAAAAATATGGCTGCGCCCGGAAAACTCGCAAGCCACCACGCAAAGTCAATATATAACCTGCTCTGGCTCAAAATGTCTCCCCAGCTCGCGGTCGGAGGCGGCACCCCAAAGCCCAGAAAGCTCAGCCCGCTTTCGATCAAAATCGCGTCCGCGACCCCGAAGGTCGCGATAACGAGCGTGGGCGCCAGCGCGTTCGGCAGAATGTGGCGAAAGATGATGCGCCAGTCTTTTGCGCCGAGCGCGACCACAGCCTCCACATACTCAATCTGGCGGATGCGCAGGAATTCCCCGCGCATAAGCCTTGCCACCCCGGTCCAGCCGGTAAATCCTATTGCAATCATAATATTATAAATTGACGGGGGAAGGAAGGCAATGATAGTTATGATCAGGAAGAAGGTTGGGAAGCAGATCATAACCTCGATTGCCCTGCTCAAAAAGGTATCGATCCGTCCGCCGTAGTAACCCGCGAGTGCGCCGAGAATAATCCCGATCAGGACATAGATGCCGACCGCGACAAAGCCGACGGAGAGGCTGACCCTAGACCCCCAGATCATCCGGCTCAAGACATCTCGGCCGCGGTCATCGGTTCCGAGCCAGTGGCTGGAATCGGGCGCATTAAGGACCGAGAACAGGTCGTATTCGGTGGGGGAGTAGGGCACCGGAGGCATGAGCGCGAAGTCCGGCTTTTTAAGCTCAACGGCCAGTTTTTTCAAATCAATTGCCGCGAATTCTCGATAATTCCGGAGCGCGGGAAAAAACAGTTTGCCCTGGTAGCTCATAATCACGGGCTTGTTGTTAGCTAGCAGCGGCGCGAATAAGGCGACAAAGAACAGGCCGAAGATGAGTATGAGGCAGGCCATCGCGAGCCGGTCTTTTCGAAACCGGCTGAAGGCCATCCGCCAGAAAGAAGCCGATTTTGCCTGCTCGCTCATTTTTTCGCCTCAAAGGTGATCCTGGGATCAACCAGGGTGTAGGTTATGTCCGCGGCGAGAATGCCGATCAAAGTCAGGAACGCGCTGATGGTGGCATCGCCCATAATGACCGGGTAGTCGCGGGAAAGGATGGCGTCAAACCCGAGCTTTCCCATTCCCGGAATGGAAAAAATGCTCTCAATGATAACCGAGCCGCCGAGGATGGCGGGAAACAAAGCTGCTGCAAGAGTAACAATCGGGATCAGTGAGTTTCTCATTGCGTGCCTGAAGATGACCAGTTTTTCCGGCAGGCCTTTCGCGCGCGCGGTGCGGATGTAATCCTGGCGGATGACCTCGAGCATAGCCGCGCGCTGCTGCCGGGAGATGAAAGCCAGACCCGCGTAAGTGAGGCAGCCGACCGGAAGAACAAGATGCCACAGCCGGTCCCAAAACCAGTGAAGCCGGCCGAACGACTCCGCGGCTTCGGAGTTAAGCCCGTAAACCGGGAACCAGTGAAAGAACTGTCCGCCGCCGAAAAAAAGGATGAGCATCATCGCCACCCAGAAGTTGGGCAGCGAGTAAAGGATGAAAAGGCCGATGGTGAGGGTTCTGTCCGCCAGGCTTTTTTGCTTGACTGCGCTGAACACCCCGATCGGGACCGAGAACAGATAAACCAGGAATATGGAAGCCAGGCTGAGTTGGAGCGAAACCGGAATGCGCTCAAGGATGATGTCCATCACCGGCCGGTGGTCCTTGTAAGAGTCGCCGAAATTAAGCGTGGCAACCTGCCGGAGCCAGATCAAGTATCTCGTATGGATCGGCTTGTCCAGGCCGTAGAGTTTTTTGGTCTGCTCGATGACTTCCCGGGTGTATTGCTCTCCGAGCGCGCCGGTCTGGTCCGCGCGGATTTTGAGTTCAGCCGGAGACCCGGGCGCAAGCTGGATGATGGCGAAGGTGATCAGGGTTATCCCGATCATGGTCGGGAACAAGAGCAGTATCCTTCTAAGGAGATAGCTCCTCATTTGCTTCTGGCCCTGCCCAGCGGGTATTTCTGCAGCTCAAGCGGCACATACCACTCCGTGTATTTAAAAATAGGCCGGATAGGATAAGACGCCACATTGGTGATTCTTTTGGCCAGCGCGGAAAGCTCCTTGGGGCAGAACAGGAAAGTATAAGGCTGGTCTTCCGCGATTATTCTGTGAATCCGGCGGTTAATGGCAATGCGTTTTTGTTTGTCGAATTCCCGCCGCGCCTCTTCGATTAAGCGGTCAACTTCGGGATTTTTGTATCCGACATGGTTGGACGAGCCTTTGACATCGGCCAGGGAGGAATGCCAGATCTGGTATTCGTCGGGATTGGCCTCGAGCGCCCATCCCAGGGTGCAGGCGTCAAAGGACCAGTCCTGGATGTTTTGCAGGAAAACCGCCCATTCCAGCTGTCGAATCTCCATTATTATGCCGGCCTTTTCCAGGTCTTCTTTATAAATGGTGGCGATTTTTTCCGCGTTCCCCGAGCCGGCTGAGATCAGGAATTCAAACCGGAAATCCTTGCCGTTTTTGTCTCTGACGCCGTCGCCATTATGGTCGGACCATCCGGCTTGGTCAAGCAGTTTTTTTGCTTCTTCCGGGTCGTAGGGCAAGGGTTTGATTGAGGGGTCGTAATAAGGGGTATTGATGTAAAGAGGCCCGCTGACCACTTTGCCCAGACAGAAATAAATATTTTTAAGAATGGCCTCGCGGTTCAAAAGCAGGGTCATGGCCGCTCGCACTTTCCGGTCGTCAAACGGGGGCCTTCTCATATTCCAGCCGATGTAGCTGAACTGGGGGTAGTCGTAATAGATTTTATTGGCTCTTTGCAGGAATCCGGGATAGTTGGTTTGCTTGACCCATTGGGTGGGCGAAAGCCGCTCCAGGAAATCGAGCTCTCCCTGATTGAAAACCTGAAGCGCCACATTGTTATCGGTTATGATCTTAAAAATGACCCGGTCAAAATAAGCGGGTTTGCCAAAGTATTTATCATTTCTTGTCAATTCTATTCTTTTCCCGGTTTCCCATTTGACGAATCGGTAGGGGCCTGTGCCGATGGGAGCTCGGCCATAGGGATGCTTGTTGAAATCGGTGCCGTCATCAAGGATATGCCTGGGCACGATGGGCATTGATCCCAGAGATTCCAGCGCTTTGAAATAAGGCTGCTTCCAGCGGAAACGCAGGGTGTAATCGTCAATTTTTTTCGCCTCAACGCAATCGATGTAATAAACCCTTAACGGAGCCGCGTCCACCTTGGGGTCCATAATCTTCTGGAAGGAATAGATGACATCGTCAGCCGTGAAGGGCTTGCCGTCGTGCCAGAGCGCGTCTTTTCTAAGATGGAAAGTAAAAGTAAGCTTGTCTTCGCTCACCTCCCATTTCTGGGCAAGAAGCGGTATAAGCTCCTGGCTGGCCAGGTCCATATCCAGCAGGCTGTCCATCATCAGCATATCGATTATTTGCGAGTACTCATCGGTGGCGGTCACGGGATTAAGCGTGGCCGGCTCGGCCTGTAGCCTGCGGAGGAGCCAGTCGCCCGAAACCGGCTTTTGGCCAGGAAGCGGAAGGATTTTTTCAACTGCGCCGTAGGCTTGAACTTTTTCCGGACAAACCGCTGAGCTTTGGATATTCTTTGCCGGGGGTTGGGGTTTGCAGGAAAAATTGCTGAGGATTAGAGCCAAAGCCAGAGCAATGGAACCTTTTCTCATCCCTGTCTTTTTACTCCGTCTGCTTGAAAAGGGTTTCGAGCTCGGCCTTGAGCTGAGGCCGCGGTTTTTGGGAAAGCGCTTTCTCGATAAAATCCCGGGCTTTTTGCTTGCCCCCGGTTTTAAGCCAGACCTCAGCCAGATGCTTTAAGACTTCCGGGTCGTCCGGCACTTTTTCCTGGGCCCGGGTGAGAAGTTTCAGCGCCTCGTTGTATCGGCCCTTTTTGAAATAAACCCAGCCCAGGCTGTCAATCATCGCTCCGTTTTCCGGGTCTTTTTTCAAAGCCCGGTTGATGTAGTCTTCCGCCTGATCGAGATTTATTCCGGCATCCGCCCAGCCATAGCCGATGAAATTCAGAAGCGCGGGGTCTTCCGGATTTTTCAAAAGCGCGGCCTCGGCTATTTGCAAAGACTTGTCATTATTACCCAGCAAGGAATAGGCCATTGCCAAAGCATAAATGATGTCCACATCTTCGGGAATGCTCTTGGCCGCGTTCTCCAGAAGCGTGACCGTGTCCTGGTATTTTCCCTCTTTTTGGTAAATGCTGGCGAGGGTGAGCCAGCCGAGCTTCTTGCCCGGGTGGTCTTTGATCAGACTTTGGGCCTTGGACATGGCCTCATCTTTCCTGCCCTGGTGATAAAGCGCCCAGATTATCTGGACCTGCGAGTCAATATAAAGCTGGGAACTTTTCGGGACTTGGGCAAACCATTTTTGCGCCTCGGGCCAGTTTTTCCGCTCCGCCTCAATCAGGCCCAGGTTGTAGGGGGTGGACTCTGATTTGGGGTCGAGCTCAAGGAGCGCCAGGTATTCATCGCGGGCCCGGTCAAGCTGGTTTTGCTCAAGGTATAAAAAAGCGGAGAAGGATATAAGCTGGAGGTCTCCCGGCGAGATGCTTTTTGCGGCCTCGATCTGTTTTCGAGCCAGCTCTTTTTTACCCAGCTTGAGATAGAGCTTGGCCAGCTCGATCTGGGTCCCCGTGTCTTCAGGGATGAGTTCCAGCGCCTTCTGATAAGCCGCAACCGCCGGTTCCAATTTCCCTTTGGCAATGAGAACCTGCGCGTAGTCCAGCCAGCTTTCAAAATCTTCAGGCGACATCTCCACAAGCTCTTTGTAAGCAGTTTCCGCTTCCTCAATCCGGCCCAGATTGATGAGAAGCCGCGCCTGCTCCTTCCGGACCTCAATACTGCCGGGATAAGTTTCCAAAAAATCCTCCAGCACAAGGATGGAAGGCCCTTGCAGCCCCTGGGCCTGGTAGGCGTGGGAAAGCTGGATTACGGCCTGGCCGTCTCCGGGGTCCCTTTCCATCAGTTCCCTCGCCAGTTTCTCCGCATCCCCAAACCGCCGCGACATAATAAATCCCTGGATCAAAAAATAATAGGGCTCGGTCCAATCGGGCTCCAGGCTGATTGCGGTCCGGGCCTCTTTTATCGCCGGCTCGTATTTTTTCTGGAGCGCGTAAAGCTCCGCGAGCTTGAAGTGGATGAAGGCCGAGTTGGGGTCAAGCTCCAGGGCTTTTTGAAGGTCGGCTTCAGCCTCCTGGTAGTTGCCGTCATAGGTTTGCTTAAGCCCCCTGCTCAAAAAGAACCTGGTCTGGGCCTCGGGCGAGAGCAAAACCGATCCCTTCGCGAGAATTGGTTTTGCCGCCGGCCATTTTTTCAACAACTCGCAGCCGAACACAACCCCGAAAGCGGCGATGATTGCGAGGAATAGCGCCAGAACTTTTTTCCACCCTGGAATCATTTTGAGATTAAGTTAACACAATCCGAGGCGCAAATAAAATGGAGACATTGATTTTGGGTTAGACGCGAATGCCGCGCATCAAGCGTTTTCAGCCATTGGACAAGAATACAGGGGCGCTCATTTGTTTCCAGCTCTCATTTTGATATAATCTCACTCCAGAATGGCGCTTTCAGTTAACCAAGAAAAATTGCCGCCGGAATTGGTTCATGGGAATAACATCCTTGGAAAGCTCAAAGGCGAGCGGTTCAAGGAAAACCGCGCTTTGCTGGAAAAAGTCTGGGAGAGATACACCAAATGGCGGGACGAAAATCTGCGAATGAGAGGAATCAGCAAGCAGGTTGTCGAGCGCAGAACCGAGCTTTTGAATGATTATAAGAACTTTGTTGACAAGATTGACTCCAAGATTTTCTCCGCCCAATCCAAATTCCATCCTAGCGTTCTTGAGGAATTCCTTTATTATCTTTTCAGGGAGCTCGTCTCCGGCCAGGGATTAAAAACGATAAAGCTGGGAGGGACGAGAGCCTATAGCAACATCTATTTCTCGCCTCCTGGACTCAAAGCATTCGCGGACAAACCATTCATACGCGTGAATGAAAAAGGGCAGGATTTAGCTATCTACAGAGCACTCGCACCTCTTTTAGGATGCGAGGAAGAAGCTATCGAGAAACTGCTTGTTTTCATTAAATGCCGAAGGCATCTTCATAAAAGAATGCTCGCAGGATATATGGAGGAAGCGGAGAGAATCAAAATAAACCACCCAAATTGTTTTTTTATAGTAGTTACTGAAACATATGAGGTGGGCGGTAATCTTGACCCTCGGTGTTCAAAAATTAACCAGATTTATGTTCTGAGAAAAGGACGCGAGACCAATCCTATATACAAAGATGTCGTCTGGCGACTGTTTAACCTGGTGAAATTGGGGATAGAACCAGCCAAAACGACGATACGGCATATGCACTCAAACTTTGAAAAATACGGGACGGCGTATGTTTAAGACTCCTTTTATACATGGCCACAACATAAAGAGTAAAAAGGCCAAATCCAACTACCCCAGAATTCTAGACGAGATCGAGGCCCGTTATAATCATTGGAAAAAAAGCACCGAGGCCTTCAATTCAGAAATTCCGGAAGAGTTGCGGCAAAAAGTATCGCTTTTGAATGAATATAGAGACTATATAGATACAATAACGAATTATTTCAAACCGCAGGACAAACTGGAGTCATCGGTTATCGAAGAATTTCTTTATTTTTTGCTGAAAGACATTCCAGGTCTTAGCCATGATTTAAATGGCGGATTGCTATTTATGGGCCAAGCAGAGGCCTATTTAGATCTTTCGTTCGCGCCGAGAAATCTAAAAGATTTCGTTAATAGTCCGGGGGTATACATCAATAAAAAAAACCAAGATTTTACTATTGCAAAAAAAGTAAGCTGCACTTTTAAGACCCATAAAAATGAGGAAAAGGTTGAGCTGGTTGTGCCAGCGGTTGCGATCGAATGTAAGGCATATATTCCCAAAACAATGTTTGATCAGGCCGCTTATGAGGCTCAACGGTTAAAAGAGGGCAACCCTTTTGCTCTTTATGCCATCGTTGCAGAACAAAATGCCCTGAGCAATGATGTGAATTTAAAAAACACCAAGGTGGATGAGATATTTATTTTGAGAAAACAAAAGAGAAGCAAAGATAAGAAGCCCATAGATGCAGGGGTTGTAGCTGAGTTGTACAATTTCGTAAAAGATTACCTTAAAAAAGATTGGTTCGACAATAGAAAAGCAACCGAAAGAGGAAGATTGATAAGAATTTGAAAATTGATGCCAAATGGAATATTGCGCCGGAGAATCGAATGAAGGATTTTAATCACCCGGCGATGTTCCCGGTGGAAATTCCATACCGCTTGATGAAGCTTTTTTCTTACAAAGGCGATGTTGTGCTTGACCCGTTCAACGGCGCGGGCACAACCACTTTGGTCGCGTTGAAACTGGGCCGGAAATTCATAGGAATCGATATTTCTGAAGCATACTGCAAAACCGCGATAAAAAGAATTAAAGAATATCTTTCCAAGCCCGACCTTTTCACCAAGAGCCAGGAGCCCTTGCCGGAACTAATCCAATTTGCCGCCGGCGTTTAAATAAAATCATTAAGAATTAATGGTATTACGCCATCTGCGGAGCCGTCTCCAAAATCTCTGCTGTTTATCCCAGGCTGAGGGCATTGTCGGCTTCTCGGACGAAGATTTTTTGGGAGGAGAAGGCTATGATCTGTGCTTTCTGGCTCAAGCGTTTGAGGGTTTTGGCCACTGCTGCTAGTCTGCTCTCGTCAAGATAGAGGTAGGGGTCATCGAGGATGAGGGGGAACTGGAATTTCTGGGAGAGCAGTTCGAGGATTGCGAATTTAAGGGAGAAGTAAACGATGTCAAATCCGGGGCCTCCGAGTTCGGGCAGCTCTATTTCCTGGTTCATTTCTCCCACGCGCACCAGAAGCTTGCCGCTTTCCTTGCGAAGGGACTCATACTTTTTCGCGGAGAGAGCCTGGAGGTAAAGATTTGCCTTGGCTGAAATCTGGCCCAGCAGATCATCGGTTTTAAAGCCGAGAATTCTTCCCGCGCTCTCCAGCACCCTCTCCCAGAAAGGCATTTGGCTCCTTTTAACCGCATCCAGCATCTGGGTGCTGCCGGCGTCAGCCTTGGGACGGGTTGCAGCCGGTCCTGCCTGGGCAGCCGGCTGCGGCCTGGCCGCAATCAGTCCCAGCTGCCGGGCCCGGTTCAGGGTTTGCTCCAGCCGCTCTATTTCCCTCCTGACCTCGTTCGGGTCCATCCCGAGCGCGGCAAATCCTTTGAGCTTCTGCTCGAGCGCGGAAATTTTTCCCTGGAGCTCCAGGTCCTCCTTGTTCAGACGGTCCAGGTCAAGCTCAATAATCAATTCTTTTTTCTTGCGGCTGAGTTCATTTTTTTTCGTGTCCAGCGCCTTGAAGGTGTCATACATCTCTTTCAGCTCGTCCGTATGATCGCACCTGGTTTGATCCAGAAGCCGCTTCACAATCGCTCCCTTGACCTCGTAATCCTTGGCCGTCGTCCTTCTCTGGTCTTCGAGTTTTTTCACTGCTGCTCTAAGCTCGGCAATCTTGTTGCTGTTAACAAAAAATTTCCAGACCGGAATCAAAGCCATCACTATCCCGGCCACAATCACGACCCCGAAAAACGGCTGCAGCGCCTGTAAAACGCCGGCCGAGAGGATGCTGCCCAGAATGACGCCGAGGATGCCGGCCCCCATAACCCCCATTCCGGCCTTGAAAAGGTTCACCTGGTGAAATTTGGGCATGAATTCCAGGTAGCGGATTTCGTCATCCTTGTCAGCCAGTTTCTGGTCAAGCGCGTCCAGGTCTTTGCCCTTGTTTTCCTGGAGCGAGTCGTACTGGGTGATCCGCTGCTCAAGGTTCTCGGGCAGGTTCCTGAAAAAACGGTATTTGTCAAGCTCTTCGTCCAGCTTTTTTACCTCGTCCTCAATTTTCTTGATCTTGTCTTTTTCCCGGCTCAACTCAAAGACCTTGGACTGCAGCCCGTCCATCTCAAACTGGATTTCCTCCATCTCCTTGATCCGGACCAGCTCGGACTTCAGCTTCTCCAGCTTTTTCTCCTTCTCCTCCCAGTTCATTCCATCGTCCTGGCCGAGCATCTCCGCGCCGGGCATTCCCAGTCCCGGGATGCCCATTCCCGGAATACCCGGATATATTCCAGGCGGGGCCATTCCCGGCATTGAGCCGAATCCCGGCTCCGGGCTCATCCCGGGATAAAAGCCCCCGCCGAACTGCTGGCCCGCGGGATTAGCGCCAAAAGCCCCTGGTTCACCGAGAAATACCTGATCCCTGCCCGCGGTTTTTTCGGCTTTTCCGATTCCGGTGTGACTCGGCAGATACAGTCGGCTTTCCAGAAACAGAGTCCTGTAATCCTCCCAGCCGATAAGGCCGAACTCTTCCGCCAGGATGGAAGCGATCTCGCTCGGCTCCGAGCTCAGGCGCTCGAATTTTTCCGCGGCCGGCGCCTTCCGGGAAAGACTGATCCGGTTCTGGATAAAATCTTTCAGCACCCGGTAAAGCTGTCCGTTTTTCTGGAAAGTGAGCCCGGCCCGGGACTGGTCTGCTCCCTTCCAGCTTTGCCAGACCGCTTTTTCCTCCACGATCCGGTTGGGGAACATCAACTCAAGGATGCACTCATAGAGAGTTGTTTTTCCGGATTCGTTTCCGCCGTAGACAAGGTTGAACCCGGGCTTGAAAGGAATCTTCTGGCTCTGCACAAATTTCCTGACCCCTTGCAAAACCAGGTCAACCAGCAGCATTCTTACCCCCGCTTACCTGCTCTCTTTGATCTTGGCCGATTTGCCCATCCGCTCCCTGAGATAATAGAGCTTTGCCCGGCGCACCTTGCCCTTTTGCCTCACTTCGATCTTCTCGATGATCGGGGAATGGAGCGGAAAGATTTTTTCCACGCCCACCCCGTAAGAGGTTTTACGAACGGTGAAAGTGGTTCTTGGCCCGCCTTTCTTTATTTTTATTACCGTGCCTTCGAAAACCTGGATGCGCTCCTTGTCCGCCTCCTTGATCTTATGGTGCACCCGGACCGTGTCTCCGGGCCGGAATTTCTCAAGATCGGCTCTCAACCGGGTTTGTTCGAACTTCTCCATCTTGTCCATCTTAGCCACTCCTTTACGGGTTTTATTCTGCGCTTAATCATTTTTTCTGTCAATCGCAAACAGCCGGTCCAGGATGATCGCGGCTGCGCTGCGGACGCTCAGATGATTATAATCCGAGCTTCCCAGAATCGGCTCCAGCACATAGTCGCACTCGTTTTCCAGAAACTCTTTGGTCAGTCCCCAGCCGGTGCCGAACAGGATCAAAAAGCTCTGTTTTTTATCTTTGCTCATCATTTTTTCAGTTCTGAAAAACTTATCTGATTTCCGACGCCCCTGGCCGAGGTTGCGATCAATCTGGCCGCGGCTTTGCTCTCGGCCGAGATTTCCTTTTTCACCGCCTCCAAATCCTCGATTATCCTGACCCGCTGAAAAGCCTCGTTGCGGGTCCAGTTGTAGTCCGCGCCCGGCCCCGAAAGCCAGTGCATCATCAGCCTTTGCGCGAGCTTGCGCTGAAGCTCAAGCGGCGTGACCACATAATATCTTTTGAGTCCGAAGGTCACGGTCATCCGGGCCAGGTCGTGGAGGTCAAGGTTGGTGATTGCGCTCGCGACCACCTCTCCCGACTTGTTGTAAACCGGATGATGTAAAAGAGCGATATAAACCTGTTCGGTCTCAATCAATCTTTGAGCAACTCCTGTTTGATCTTTTCCAAAAGCTCCGCCTCATCCTGGTCCGGCGGATAGCGCAAAAGCAAATCCGGCCTCTTGAGCAAAGTCTTTCGAAGCGATTCCTTTTTGCGCCATTCTTCAATTTTTTTGTGGTCGCCGGATAAAATGGTTTCAGGAGGCTCCGCGGCTTCAAAAAGCCGGGGCCTGGTATACTGGTTGAACTCAAGCCTTTCCGGAAAGGAGTCAACTTTGACAGATTCCTCGTTCCCCAGCGCGCCCGGAATCAGCCGGGTGACCGCCTCGATTACGACCAAGGCCGGTATTTCGCCCCCGGAAAGAACATAATCGCCGATGGAAAGCTCCTCATCAACCAGCCTTTCAACCACCCGCTCATCAATCCCCGCGTATCTTCCGCAAACCAGAATGATGCGCTCCAGCTTGGAAAGGCTTTGCGCCCATTGCTGGTCGAATCTCCTGCCCTGGGGAGAAAGCAAAATCACCGGCGCACCCGGGCCGTCCTGCATAACCGCTAAAATCGCTTTTTGGAGCACCTCGGGTTTCATCACCATTCCGTCGCCGCCTCCGAAAGGAGCGTCGTCCACGCTTTTGTGCTTGTCCGAAGAAAAGGCGCGGATGTTGAACAAGCGCAGGCTGATCAGGCCCGCGTCTTTGGCCCTTTTCAAGATGCTCTCGTTAACCGGTGATGTGAATATTTCCGGAAACAATGTCAGCAAGTCAAACTGGATCATTCTTTAAAATCCTCTAGACCGGTGATCACGATTTTTTTAGCCTTCAGGTCCACCTTTTTCACCTGCTTTTCGGTGAACGGAACCAGGATTTCCCCGCCCTCCGCATTTATGACCAGGATGTCGTTCCCGCCCAGATAGGGATTGGTCTCTTCGATCGCAATCACCTTTCCGATTTCGTTGCCGCTCTCGCTGACCGCGGCCAAACCGATCAGCTCAAACCAGTAAAACTCGCCTTGCTTAAGCCGGCCAAGCTGGTCTTTTCTGACTAAAATCTCGCGGTCTCGAAGCGACTCCGCCAGGTCCCGGTCATTGATGCCTTCAAAGTGAACCAGATAAAAATTCTGGTGAATCCTGATCTGGGCTATTTTGAATTCCTGGATTTTTCCGTCTTTCGACCTGAGCAGGAGGGAATCCAAATGCTCTAAAGTTTCGCTGAAAGGATTGTAAGTATGAACCCTAACCTCACCCCGGATGCCGAACGGCCGGGTAACTTTTCCCAGCAGCAAATACTCTTGCTCTTTCAGGTTTTCTGACCCAGCCCTGAACATAGCTGAACCCGTTCATTCCACCAGTTCCAAAACCACTCTGCGCTCAGAACCGCTGGCAGCCGCAGAGATTAACTTCCGGATCGCCTTTATGGTTTTACCCTGCTTGCCGATCACCCTTCCCCGGTCGTCCTCGGAAACCTTCAGCTCGAACACCATATTGCCTTGTTTTTCCGCGGCATTCACCAGAACCTGGTCCGGATTATCCACCAGGTTTTTCACGATGTATTCCAGAAGGCCTTTCAGGTCCACATTCTTCGCCATTTTCTGCCTTTACTTCTTGTCCGGCTTTGGAGCAAGAGCCTCAGCCTTGGCCGCGTTTTTACGGGCAAGCGCAATGCCCTTCTTCTTGAAAAGCTGGCCAACCGTCGTGCTCGGCCTGGCTCCCTTCTCCAGCCAGTAAAGAGCGCGGTCGGTTTTGACCTCAATGATCGCGGGGTTGGGAACCGGGTCATAGTATCCCAGTTTTTCTATGCTTCTGCCGTCGCGCGGGAAGCGCTGATCCGCAACCACAATATGGTAAAACGCTCTTCCCCGTTTGCCCGCCCTGCTCAGTCTGATCGTAACCGCCATCCAGTTCCTCCTTTTCAAACCCTGCCCGCCAGGATTCTTTCCATTTTTTTCGGGTTCATCTTCTTCACCATTTTCCGCATTTCCAGGAATGATTTCAACAGCCGGTTAACCTGCTGGACCGTGGTGCCCGAGCCTTTGGCAATCCGTATCCTCCGGCTGCCGTTGATTATCCTGAAATCAGCCCGCTCCTGCCTGGTCATCGAATTGATAATAACCTCGGCCCGCTCCAGCTCCTTGTTCGCGCCGGCCATATTCCTGACCATCTTCATCTGCGCCTTCATACCCGGAATCATCTCCATAAACTGCTCCACCGGCCCCATCTTCTTAAGCTGGCGAAGCATTTCCCGGAAATCCTCAAAGTTGAACTCATGCGAGAACATTTTTTGCTGGAGCCTCTCGGCCTGCTTCTGGTCAAACGCCTGCTCGGCCTTTTCAACCAGAGTGAGGATGTCGCCCAGGTCAAGAATTCTTCCCGCCATCCGGTCCGGGTGAAAAACCTCAAGCGCATCCAGCTTTTCTCCCACGCCCACCAGCTTGATCGGCTTTCCGGTCACGCTCTTTATGCTCAAAGCCGCGCCGCCTCTGGCGTCGCCATCGAGCTTGCTGAGGATGACCCCGGTTAGTCCGACCGCGTTGTTGAACTCCTGAGCCACATTCACCGCATCCTGGCCGGTCATCGCGTCCGCAATCAGCAAAATCTCGCCCGGACTGAAAATGGCTTTCAGCCGGGTTAGCTCATCCATAAGCTCCTTGTCGATGTGCAGCCGGCCCGCGGTGTCAACAATCATTGTGTCAAAGCCGTTGACTCTCGTCTGGTCAAAAGCTATTTTGCAGATGTCTTCCGGCTTCTGCTCAACCCGGGACTTATAGACCTCGATGCCGATGCTTTCCGAAAGCGCAATCAACTGCTCAATAGCTGCCGGCCGGTAAACATCAGCCGGGACTAGATAAGGCTTCCTGCCCTTGTCCCTGAGCATCAGCGCCAGCTTGCCCGCAGTCGTGGTTTTTCCCGAACCCTGAAGACCGACCAGCATAATTCCCGCAGGAAAGCCCTTTAACTCAAGCTCGGATGTCTTTCCGCCTAAAAGCTCGCACAGCTCCTCGTAAACAATCTTCACGAACTGCTGGCCCGGGGAAAGAGCCAGGGTGACCTCTTTGCCCAGGACCCGCGCCTTGACCTTAGCCAGAAACTGCTTGGCAACCGTGTAATTGACATCAGCCTCCAGAAGGTGCGTGCGAACATCCTTGAGAGAGTCGTCTATATTCTGCTCGCTGATCCGGGCCTGACCCCGGATGCGGCGGAGGCTCTCGGTCAGTTTTTCTGAAATATTCTCAAACATTCGGTCCCTCGGGCCGGGTTTTTATAATAATAGGAATCCCGCTTTTGTCAAAGCTGGACCAGAGCATAGCTCTGGACTAACCGGTTACCATCGTGCGCCAAAAAAGATCGAGCACGACGCGAACAAAATTGATCAAGGCCCTTGCCTTTGCAGGACATCGTCCTGGACCAAACGGTCACTATCCTGCACGATACCACTTCGAGCACGCAGCAATGTGCGAGCGACTTTCCCGCAGCGAGCCTGCCGAGCTGAGTCGCAATTCGTGGCGCAGACACTCTTGCTTAGTGGTGTGGACACTCTTGTCCGCACACCTTACCGAGCTTCGCATACACGAATAGCGCGGAATTTCTTAACTCCTAAAAAGCTCAAAAAAGGGGCACGCCCCTCTAAACGCTAGAGTATCGTTCTGCGGAGGGTGAAAACTCGGCGCTTTTCAGATTGATTTTTCGAATCAGCTTGAATTTCAAGCGCTTAACTTTTTCCGTCTCCGCGCACACCACCAGCATCCAAATTTCGGGCAGACTCGTCCTGCGAAGCTCACAGAGCGAAGCAGGAAGTTTAACGGTGATGAACAGTATGTTGATCAGCGATGGCCTTGCGGACAGATGCCAGCTTAGCATCTTCCGCCTAAAGTAGATGTTGGCCGGAAAATCGCGATTTCCAGCCGTTTAGTCGCGCTGAAAAAAGCATGGCC
>Ga0315280_10003755_pt1 | contig 23020 bp, 13 predicted proteins | sample YL17G06_40_MG_FD_203697 | JGI IMG/M metagenome (GOLD analysis project Ga0315280, IMG submission 203697) | Sediment microbial communities from Yellowstone Lake, YNP, Wyoming, USA - YL17G06_40 | ecosystem: Environmental > Aquatic > Freshwater > Lake > Sediment | place: USA: Wyoming | collected... | reverse complement strand
CTCGTCGCGGATTCGGTAGACCTTGCCGCAGTCGGGACAACGCAGAGAGATCGGCATCGTTCTTGTCCTGTGCGGGCTCGTGATTTCTGTCTGTTGCGGAAAAGGCTGTAGGGTGGGACAAGCGCACCGCAGTCCCACCAGAAGGTGCCCAATCGTCCTCGGTGGGACTTCGCTGCGCTTGTCCCACCCTACGCACTTTGTAAACGACCGTTCCAGGCGAGTCAACGTGACCCGGAGGGTTGACACCCTGACGCGAAACTTGGATATTCCATGGCCGGCGCGTATCCAATGTGGCACGGCCGCCCTCGGCTGTGCTGGGTCAGGACAGCCGAGGGCGGCTGTCCCACGTGAACACGACATGATGTACCGTCCGATTGCCGTGATCTTCGACATGGATGGCGTGCTCGTGGATAGCTACCACGCCCACGCCCGGAGCTGGCAGGTTATGGCGGCCGAGTGGGGCTGCGCCATGAGCCCGGCTCAGTTCGACGCTACCTTCGGCCGGACCAGCCGCGAGATCATCGCCGCCCTTTGGCCCGACGCCGAGCGGAGCGAAAACGAGATCGCCGCCATGGACGCCCGCAAGGAAGCGGCCTTCCGCGAAATCCTCGCCGCCGACTTCCGCCCCATGCCCGGCATCGACCGGCTGCTTCACTCGCTTTTCGAGGCGGGCGTGCCCATGGCGGTCGGCTCCTCTGGCCCGCCGGAAAACGTCGATCTGGTGTTGAGCCTCTTGGGGAAGCGCCCGTGGTTTGCCTCCGTGGTGACCGGGATGGACGTGACGCGGGGCAAGCCCGACCCGCAGGTCTTCCTGCTGGCGGCCCAGCGGCTTGGCGTTGCGCCGCAGCGTTGTGCGGTGGTGGAAGACGCTCCGCTGGGCATCATGGCGGCCAAAGCGGCGGGCATGGCCAGCGTGGGCCTGGCGAGCACCGGCCGGGCCCGGTGGATGCTGGCCGGCGCGGATCTCGTGATCGACGCGCTGGAGGTACTTTCGCCGCGGCGCCTACGGCAACTCATCGAGTAGCGGTCCGGGTGGCCGGGGCAAAGCGAAGCGTGCCCCGGGCGCTAGCGTACTGGGGGGTACCGCTGGCTATGCCCCAGCCACGCGGCCGCGTCAACGGACGATTGGGAGAGCCAACTCGAAACACGCGCCGTCGCCGGAAGTCTCTTCAAGCCGCAGTTGCCCGCCCATGTCCTGGGCCAGACGCCGGCTTAATGCCAGCCCGAGCCCCACGCCGGGCGCGGAGTGTGCCGCCTCGCGGGCCGATTTGGAGAACGGCCGGAACAATCGGCCGCGGACCGCGGCGGCAATCCCCGGGCCGTGGTCGCGGACCCGCAGGCGCACGCCGGCGTCGGACGATTCCACCGCCAGATGAATGCGTTTGTCTTCGGCTGCCGCCGCGTACTTGCAGGCGTTGTCCACCAGGTTGAAGAGGATCTGTTCCACGGCCGACGGATTCGCGCGCACGAGCGTGCCCAAAGCCGCGTCCCCAGCTTCCACCACCAGATCCATCCCGGCCTGGAGAGCCCGGTCCGCGAGGCGCCCGCGGGCCGCCCCGATCAGCCGATCCACCGGCAGGTCCTGCACGTGGCCGTCGATGCGGCCGCGTTCCAGGCGGGCGTATGCCAAGACGTTTTCCACCAGGTGACTGAGGCGCGAGGCCTCGACGCGGAGCGTGTTGAGGTAGTGCTTCTGCTCGGCCACGTCGGCGACCATCCCCTCGCTGAGCATTTCCGTGTAGATATGGAACGTCGTGAGTGGCGTGCGGAGCTCGTGGGTCACCGCCGAGACGAAGACGGCCCGCCGCTCGCTCAAGCGGATCACGCCGCCCAAGAGCGAGGCCACGGCCACGGTGGCGGTCAGGAAGCAGCCCCAAGCCACCCCCAGCGGAAGCCATACCGGGGAGGCGGCCCTCTCGAAGCCGCCGACGAGTGAGCCCGGCGCCAGGCGCACGGGCAGCGCGGCCAGCCGGCGCGATTCCGTGTCGTCGCTTTCCTCATGCACCGGCTCCAACGCCGCTTCCGGCAAAAGGTCGTCGCGGACCAACTTGAGCAGCGACTCCCGGATTGCCGGCCAATCGAGCAGACACCCCTGGACGCAAGGCTGTCCGCCCACCAGCACCCGACGGACCAGGAGCAACTCGCCACCGACCCAAAGCGGCTTCATCAGGGCCGCCCCGTCGATGTTGGAGACCGGCTGAAGCGGCTCGCGATCGGCTTCGTTCTGGGCCTGGACCATCGTATTGGCGTTCTGCATGACCGCCTGGTTTCGCTGATTGAAGTCGATGACCGCCCGGCTTTGCCCCTGCGGAATCGCCTGCGGTTGCTGCTCGAGTCCCGCAGAGTTCGCGGCGTACTGATTTGGGAAGGCGCTCGTGCTCTCGCCCGGGACCGGAGGGGTTTGCGGCAGCATGGCCAGGAGTTGGGCTCGATCGGCGATCGCGCGGACGCGGTCCAACTGCGATCGGGCCTTCTGGACCGCCTCTTGCGACAGGTACTTCGGCACCGCGCGCCGGAGACTGGCCCCGGTCGGCACGTGGGGCGAGGTGATTTGCCCGTCGGGCTCGAACTGGAAATAGACCAGCACCTGCGGCGAGCCCCCGGCCAATAGCGGCGACGGCACCAGCCCGGAATCCGCCGGCCTCCCCTTGGGCGCTCGCGCGTAGGCGCGATCGGCCGGGAAGAACTCGCGATAGACAAAACTCGGCCGGGCGCTTTCCTGCCCCAGCATCGGGGCCAGGGCGGAATCCATGCGCCACAGTGCCAGACCGGCGCTTTCCTCCAACGCCGCCTGCTGCCGGGCATTGGTCTCCGCCTCGTCCAGGCGGAGCGCGGTGAGGCTCACCCAGCCCATCGCTGCCAGCGCGACCGCCAGGCACACGGCAAAGGCCAGCCAGAGACTCCAGGAGTGACGCATAGGAGGATTCAGGGTTCAGGGTTCAGGGTTCGGGGGTCAGGGGCCAGGGCGGTGCAGGTAGTGAGAAGTGAAAAGTGCAAAGTGCAAAGTGCAAGAGGTGTGGCCATTCGCCAATTTGCCCTTTGCACTTCTCATTTCTCACTTCTCACTCATCCCTCTTCCCTGCCCCCTGAACCCCGAACCCTGAACCCTTCCCGGAAAACATGTATCCCTTTCCGCGCACGGTTAGAAGGATCGTGGGTTCTTCCGGGTCGTCGCGAAGCTTCTCGCGCAAACGCGCGACGTGCATGTCGATGGTCCGCGTGGGAAGCCCCCGAGGACTGATCCGCCAGACGTTGGCCAGCAGTTCCTCCCGGGCGATGGCCCGGCCGGAATTGCCGGCCAGGTAGCGGAGGAGTTCCACTTCCCGCTCGGAGAGTTCCTCGCGGCCGCCGTCGTCGAACTGGACCTCGCGGCGGTCCAGGTCGATCGTTGCGCCGGGGATGGGAACCCTGGCCACGTCGCTGGGCCTCTCGGGCGAGCGCCGCAGCACGGCCTCCACCCGGGCCAGAAGCTCCTTGACGCTGAACGGCTTGACTACGTAGTCGTCGGCCCCGTCGCGCAGGCCGCGCACGCGATCGGCCTCCTCGCCCCGGGCGGTGAGGATGATCACCGGCAGGGTCGGGCGCAGACGGCGGACCTCGCGGAGGATCTCCAGCCCGTCGCGCCCCGGCAGCACCAGATCCAAGAGCAAGAGATCGAACGCGGACCGCGTCGCGAGCTCCAAGCTCTGGTCGCCGCCGGCCGCCTCCAGCACTCCGTAGCCGGAAAACCGCAGGGCATCGACAATCCCCCGGCGGATCGCCGGGTCGTCTTCGATGGTCAGGATCCGGGGTTTGGACGTGCTTGTGGTCATCTCTTTGAGGGTACCTTATCGCAGGCGGTGAGGCCAGAGCTAACAGCTTTCAGCTATCAGCTTTCAGCCACGGCTTTCCGTCCTTGCTGATAGCTGACTGCTGATTGCTGATAGCTGACTGCTGATAGCTGACTGCTGATAGCTTCTCTTCAATTCGACGGCACATACCGCTCGTACTGGTATTTGAGCGTCTTGGTTTCGCCGGGCTCGAGGGTGACCTGCCAGCGGATCGAGCCTTGGCGCTCCAGGAGCCGGAGCTTTTCGGGATCGGCCGAAATGACTCCGCCCGAGTCCGCGGAGATGGGCTTGCCGGGGATCGGGTTGGTGATGACGATCTCCACGGTCCGCTTCTCGAAGTTCCTCAGCTTGAGCGTCCCGTCCAGGGTGACCAGGTCGAAGTAGACGTTCGGCGCGGGCGAATGGGCCTTGAGTTGACGGTTGGTCTCGCGCTCGGTCTTCTCCTGGGCCACGTTGATCGCGGCCGTGACGGGGAATTCGCCCTTTGCGCCCTTGGGGGTGTAACGCAGGAGGTCCTCGCTCAACGGGCTGTCGGCGCTGAGGGCCAGGCAAGGGCCCGTGGTCCAGGGCGTGTCGGTCGCGTTGTGCAGCACCAGGGCGTGCTCCATCGCACTGGGCGTCGTCCAGCGGTAGATGTGCGAGTACTTGATCCTCTTCGTGAAGAGAGTAAGGATCGCCTTTTCGCCTCGGCGGAGCGTGAGGTCCTTCTTGGTGTAGACGGTGTAGTCGGTAGCTCCCGCGCCCTCCACCTGCGGCAGATTCTTCAGTACGCCGCCCACGTCGCCTGCGGCGGCCTCCACCGGACGCTCCGCCACGCCGCGGCCCTCCACCAGGGGCGCCGTCATCGAGTTGGACACGATGGCCGCCCGGTTCATGATCTGCGTCTGAACTTGCACGGGCACTCCGCCGCTGGGGACCACCCCGCCGATCGAGCGGATCACCTGGCCCACGGCGATCGGCGCCATGTATTCCGTGTGGACGAAGTGGGGCACGCCCACCACCAGGTGAACGTCGGTGTGGAGCAGGTCCTCGGCCTCGTTCACGAGCGTGCCGCGGAGCGTGAGCTCGGCATTGTCTTCGTCGAGGATCTTGAGCGTGTAGTCGGGAATCCACGTGATCCCCTTGCGCAGATAGGCCATTCCCAAGGTGGCCTTCTCGGGCTTCTTTTCGGCGTCGCTGGCCAGGTGAATCCGCAGCGGAAGCTCCAGGATCTGCATCTTGGTGATCCCTTCGAGCGGCACGGCGAAGCTGCTCTGGTCGTCCTCCAGGACCACGAATTCCGGCCCCACCGAGACGAGCTTCCCCGCCGACGACCGGTCCTGGCCCTTGTGCTTGTACGACAACTGGACCTTGAGGTTCTTGCAGGCTTCCAAGCGGGCCCGCTTGGCGGCGGGGTCCTTGGCGGCGTCGCGGCCGTCGAACTCGACAATCTCCCCCGGCCCCGAGCCGACAATGTCCACCACCTCCTTCTCACCGCGGGCGTAGATCGCCAAGGTGCCGAACAGCGCCGGCGGCACCTCCTTGGCCACACACCAGCCCTCGCGCAGCGCCACGTCGCCTTCCCGCATGAAGAAACCCAGCCCGTTCTTGAACACCGCGACCGTCTTGGTCTGCGGCTTCCAGAGATGGGGATTGCCGTCCGCGTCTGACGCGGCGGGAGCAGCCGCGGGAATCCTCGGGGCTACGCTACTGTACATCGAAGCGGGCGCAGCTCTTCGGGCGACCGGGGCCTTGGGCGGCCCTTGCGCAAGCGCGCCTGCCGACGCGCCGAGCGCCAGCAACGTGGTCACGAGAGCCGCGAGCGGCACAACGGGACGGGCGAGCGTTCGAGCACCGATCATGAGTGGTTCTCCCTTGCAGACTGAGGCAGGCCAACGTGTTCCACGGCCCCCGGCGGCCCTGTCCGGCAACCCGTCGCCGGGCCGATCAACCATCTTCAGTCTAGCGGGGATCCGCCACTTGTGGTGTAACGGGTTTGTAACTGCGCACACGGCGGGCAAGCCGCGCAGCGCGGCACAAGTGCCGCGGCTAAACGATCTGCCCACTGCCGGCTGCCTACTGCCCTCTGCTTCTGCGTATCGCCCGCTGGACGGCCCGGCCGACTGCGTGCCGATCCCGCCGGGCCGCGTCGTACTTGCCGCGGCGGAGCGCGACCCCGCGGGCGACGTAAGAGATCACGACCAGACCGCGATGCCCGAGTCTCGCGAACAACTCCTGGAAGTACGGCTCGATCGCGTCGTCGGCCACCGCGTAGTCGCAGGCGAGGAAGACGATCTTCTTCTCGGCCACGGCATGGCGAAGCCGGGCGGCCGTCTCCAGATCCTCGAGGGTCGCGTTGTGAATCGCCCGCAGCCCGTCGGTCTCCAAGAAGCCTTGGATGTGCTGGTTCGACTTGCCGCAATAGTGGATCGCGCCGCCGCCGAAGGCCGTGGTGCCACTCGATCTTCTCGACCTGGAACTCGATCATCCGGCCGGGGTCGGGGCCGCAGTAATCGGGCGGGACGTCCTCCGGCAGCTCGCCGAAGAGCCAGTAATTTGCGTCGAAAACGATGTACGGCGCCTGCTCGTTCTCGAAGGCGAAGACCTGCCGCAGGGTTTCCTCGACGGCCAGGCTCCTTTCCCGATACCGCGGAGAGAATCGCATGGCGGCAGTCCCTTGGTAATTGTTTTCCGGGCCCTAGGCTGCGTCAGACCATTCAGGATTCGACGTAAGCATCGATCGCCCGGATGGCACTCCAACTGTCCGAGTGCGCATCGAGGAACTCGGCGTGCTCGGGTGAATCCTGGTAGGCGTCGTGGGCGGCCTTGTTCTGAAAGACCAGGTGCAACGCGACGTCGAAATCGCGGTCGCTGATGGACCAGTCGATATCTTCGGCGAGCGTGCCGACGGCGAAGAAGACCGTTCCGGGGTGGGACGCTAGGTACTTCTTGCAGTCGGCCATGAGCCGCTTCGTGGTCTCCTCGGAGCGATTTTTGAGGGTGAACAGCACTGTGTGGGCGAGCATCTTCTGGCCGGTCATGGTCCGATACCCTCCATCATTGGGGAAAGGGGTCCAACAAACCGATGTAACCTGTTGACTTATTTGCGAAAAGCGATTACCAATCAACGTGGAGGAGTCGATCAGGGACGCCGACCCTCCGCGCCGGTGCCACCTGACAGGGGTGGTTTTTTCGGAAGCTGCGAGGGCTGGCAGCCTCCGGAGTCGTTTCCGAAGGGCAATGGGGGCAGCGGGTCAGCACTTTCCTGGGGTGCGGTAGCCCCTTGTGGAGGATGATATCATGTTCCTGACCCGTTGGCGAGGTCTCCTAAGGGGAGTCCGCGCGAAGTCGCTACCCCGCTCCGGAAGGGATCGCTCTCCGGGCAAACTTGGCGGCCTGCGGGGCAGGAGGCCCAGCATCGAGCCGCTCGAGTCGAGGTGTCTGCTCACTGGCGGGGCGATTCAGCTTGGTCCGCAAACCGGCTACAACGATCAACCCTACGTCGACGTCGAACTATCGGCCGATGGCGTCGGCTTGGGGCCGTATGACAGCGGCTGGGGCATCTATCCCTACAACCACATGCTCCTGGACACCGGGTCCAACGGCATCATGGTGGTGAGCGACGCGGCCGCCGACCTGGAAAACAACGGGCTCGTGAGCGAAGGCACCTATTCCGAGCTTGGGGTCGCCGGCACCACCGACTTCGATCTGTCCAACTCTTGCCAACTGGACTTCCAGGGCACCGACGGGATCACCCACACTCTCCCCCAGACCGCCGACGGCCAGCGGATCATGTACAGTTCCGCTCTCGACCTCGGGGGCGAGCCTGCGTCGATAGGGGGCATTCCAGGGATCGTCGGCATGCCCGCGATGATCAACCGCGTGACCACGCTCGACATGACCCAGTGGTCGACCACCACCGACCTGTTCGCCTTGGAGCCGATGAGCGTCTCGTTCCACGACACCGTTCCGGCCGGCAACGGGCATCGTTACTCCGTGCCCGTGGACACGCGGCTGACCTTCGACCCGGCGGACGGCGTGACCTCGGGAGACGGACTGCCGGCCTGGGCCCCCATCCCGTTCTTGACGGCGACCGCGGAGTTCAATGGGGTGCGCAAGTCGGGCGCGTTCCTCTTGGACACCGGGTCGCAGATGACCTTGATCTCGACCCAAATGGCCTTCGACCTGGGGCTGGACGAGAACGGCAACGGCAGCCTCTTGGACGAGGCTTACGACATCGTGACGGTGGGCGGAGTCGGCGGGACCCGGGATGCCCCGCTGATGCTCATCGACAAGCTCCGCATCCCGACCCAGCAGGGCCCCGATCTGACCTGGCTGGACCCGAGCACGGGTACTCTCGGCTTTTCGGTGCTGGTCCTCGATGTGGCCCCGGGGATTGACGGGGTGCTGGGTGTGGACACGTTCGTCAGCGGCTTGGACTTCATGTTCGACGAAACGACATGGGACATTGTGCTCTCCGGGGCCCCCTATTTCGATCGGATCCATTTCGATTTCCGCAACCTGGACAACGGATCGGGGATGGTCTACTTCGACCTGCACCCGACCTACGACACCATCACGCCGGAAGGCGACATGGTGCCGCCCACGGTCGCCGGCTACTCGCTTGCCAACGACAGCGGCGCGAGCAACAGCGATCAGATCACCAACGACAATACTCCCCAGCTCACCTTCACGTTCAGCGAGCCTATCCACGGCACCGACGCCGGCGTGAACGTGGCCAAGGGCGGCGTTCCGGTTACGCCGGACGCCATCTCCTGGGGCACCAACACGCTGACCATCACGTTCGATCCGACCGCGCTTCCCGATGGGGACTACACGGTCACCTTGAGCGGGGCGGCGATCACGGATGACGCCGGCAATCCGCTCGATGGCAACCAGCCCAACGGCAATGAAGTGCGGCACTTCACCATCGACGCCGTCGCTCCGCCTGTGCCGGGGGCGCCCGACCTCCAGGCCGGCAGCGACAGCGGCGTGAGCGACACGGACAGCATCACCAACGACACCACGCCAGCCTTCGACCTCTCGGGCGCAAGCCCGTACTTCCGTTTCTACCGCGACGGCGCGAAGCTGAGCGGCGATTACGAGAGCGGCAGCACGTACACCGCGGCGAGCCAGGCCGACGGCACATACACCTACGCGGTCAGCGCGGTAGACGCGGCGGGCAATGAGTCTGCGCTGAGCCCGAATCTGGGCGTGACCATCGACACCGTGGCGCCGGCCGTTCCGGCGGCTCCGGACCTGCAGACGGCCAGCGACAGCGGGTTCAGCGATGCGGATAACATCACGAACGACAACACGCCAGCGTTTAATATCGACGTGGACGGGTCCCCGTACTTTCGCTTCTATCGGGACGGCACGAAGATCAGCGGCGATTACGAGAGCGGCACGACCTACACGACCACCACGCAGGCGGACCAGTGGTTGGGGTATCTCTACCAGGTGACCGCTTGCGATGTCGCAGGGAACGAGTCCGCGCTGAGCGAAGCACTGTGGGTGCGGATCGACACGGTAGCGCTGGCGCCGGTTTGGGTGGAGGAGGGCGATATCCGTCCCTGTGTTGTTCCGCCGGATGGACCCGAGTGGCTCACCGGCGTCGAGCCGGGCGCCGTGGTGGAATACTCGATCGACGGCGGCGTGATGTGGTCTGCTGCCTTCACGGCGGTCGACGGTCCCAACACGGTCTGGGCCCGTCAGACCGACGTGGCCGGCAACGTGAGCCCGCCTTCCCTGCCGCATACCTTCATCCTGGACACGCTGGCGCCGGCGGCTCCCGGCGTGGCGCTGACCACCGACACCGGCATCTCCTCGACCGACAAAATCACCAGCATCGGCCTACTGACCTTGACCGGCGTGGAAACGGATGCCGCGTTGGAGTACTCCATCAATGGTGGCACGACGTGGACTTCCACGTTCACCCCGGTCGAGGGCTCCAACACGGTCCTAGTGCGCCAGACCGACGTGGCGGGCAATATCGGCCCGGCCTCGGCGCCGTTTGCTTTCACGCTGGACACCCAAGGCCCGACGGTTACCACCTACTCGCTGGCCGACGACACGGGCACGAGCCCCACGGACCAGATCACCAGCGATACTACGCCCGTGCTCACGTTCGTCTTCGGCGAGCCGGTGTTCGGCACCGCGGCCGACGTGACCGTGACGAAGCCGTCGGGCGGCGCGGTCGTGCCCGGCGGCATCACCGGCTGGGGCACCAACACGCTGGCGATTGCGCTTGCTGCGCCGCTTTCCGAGGAGGGCCAGTACACGGTGACGCTCAACGGAGCGTGGATTGCCGACACGGCGGGCAACAAGCTCAGCGGCGGCTCCAACGACGTGCGGCACTTCACCATCGACACAACGGCTCCCACGGCCGACGTCATCGACGTGACTCCCGACCCGCGCACCACGTCGGTCAGCGGCATCGCGATCGTCTTCAGCGACGCGGTCACCGGGTTCGACAAGGCCGACCTGAGACTGACCCGCAACGGCGTGAACGTGGCCCTGACGGCGGCGACCCTGACGACCGGCGACAACGTCACCTGGACGCTGGGGAACCTGACCGGGCTGACCGGGACGCTGGTGGGGGCAACCACCACCAACTACGTCCTGACGCTGACCGCGGCTGGCTCGGGAATCACGGACGCGGCGGGGAACGCCATCGCGGCCAACGCCGCGGACCAGTGGCTGGTCAATCCGTGCAGCTTCACTGGCAGCAGCGGCGACGACCTCTTCGAGTTCATTGCCGCATCGCCGAGCGCGAATCCGCTCTTCCACCAGATGAAGGTCACGCTGGCCGGCAGCCCCACGGTGACTTATCTCTACGACGCCGCCGGGACGATCTACCTCACGGTCAATGCCGGTCTGGGTAACGACACGCTCAAAATCACCGGTGGGCCGGGCACCGACACGTCGAACATCTACCGGTATGGGATCAATCACACGGGTCCGGGCTACACGGTGTTCTCACAACTCAACACCGGCAGCGTGGAGAACATCGTCGTGGACGGCGGCGGGGGCACCGGCGAGAAGGCCACGCTCCGCAACGGCCCGGGCTCGGGCGACCGCTTCACCGGCTTGTCGTGGCAACGGACCGGCTCCATGGTCGGCACCGGGACCGGCAACGTCTACAACAACTCGGTCAAGAACTTCGACCTGATTTACGGGCTGGCCAACGGCGGCGGGACCAACGCAACGGCCGACCTGACCGACTCCTACGGCAACGACCTCTTCGTCTCCAAGCCGGAAGGCGCGGCCGGGTACAGCGTCATGCAGCACGTCGGTGGAGACAGCAGGCCTAGCGCCTACCTGCTTGCCGGGGTGGGCTTCTCGACCATCTATGGCCGCTCGACGAGGGGCGGCACCGACGAGGCCGTGCTCAATGGCTCCAGCGGCGACGACACGGTGCTCTTGCAGCCGCAAATGCGGCGTGCCTTCCTGATGAAGGCGGGCGGCGGGCAGACCACGTACGCCGTGGACTTCAAGAAGGTCACCACCTACCCCTTGGCCGGCGCCAACGACCAGGCGTACCTGCAAGGCACCACGCTCGACGACGTCTTCACCGCCACCGCGGGCATGGCGCAGATGTCGGGGACGATTCCCTCGATGGGCGTGCCGTACTTGAACATGGCCGCGGACGGCATGGGCGGCCAGCGGTGGGACAAGGTCTACGGTCAGGTCAACATCACTGGCGCGATCGGCGGTGTCGACACGGCGTATCTGACCGGCACGACCGGCGACGACACGCTCATCGCCGTCGGAAAGCCGCGCGCGACCGTGTCGGGCGTCGTTGCGGGGAACGCCCAGTTGTCGGGGACCGGGTATTGGATCCAGGCGACGGGGTTCCCGCAGGTCTACGCCGACATGAAGACCGGCAACGACACGGCCAACCTGTACGACTCCAACGGCCCCGGAACCGACCAGTTCTGGGGCCACCTGCACGACGCGGTGCTGAGCGACGGCACTCTGGATTTCGCCAACGGCAACCTCCTTGCCGCCGCCAGCTACTACTTCAGGGTCACCGGTTTTGACAGCAACATGAATGATCGCGTGAACCTGTCCGGCTCCGCCACTGGCGGCCCGAACCACAAGCACGTCATCCCTCCGCTGGACTACCTGCTGGCCGTGAGCGGTCCGTGGACCGACAACTAGTCGAGCCCCGGCATTGAAAGCATCAAGGAGCCGCGGCCGCGGCTCCTTGCATGTGGGGCAGATTGGCAATCTGCCCCACGGCGAGGTGGCGCAGTAGCAGGTTATGCTGAAGCATAACCTACGCTTGTTTATGCCTGGGTGCCATGCCCACGCTTGTCGTGGGCATGTTTCCGCCGCGCATGGCGACGCAAGCGTCGCCATGGCACCCGTGCCGCCTTGTTGCAGCCACTCTTCCGGACTGATAAGATCCCCATTCGACGAGCCTGTCGAAAGGAGGGATCGCACCATGTCGGCATCCGGACGAATCTCGTGGCGGCCCGTTCTGGTCTCCGTTTTCGCTCTTGCCCTGGCACGTGCGGCTGCGGCCGGCGCCGAGGTCACCCATGAAGGCGACGCATGGTCGCTGGAAAACCCGCAGATTCGCGTGCTTGTCGATGCCCGGTCCGGCACGCTGGGCGTCACCGACAAGACGACCGGGCACCAGTGGAGGCAGGTCGCCACGGCGGGCAAGAAGGCCGAGGCGAGGTTCCGCCGCGTGCGGGAGATCGCGGGGCCCCCGCGGGGCATCGTCTTCGAGGCCGAGTTCGGGTGGAGCCAAGGGAAGCCGAACGTGCTCGGGGTCACGCTGACGCTTCCCGAAGCCGGCTCGGACGTCCACGTCGCCGCCGAGATGACGCCGCGGGACGCCTCGATTGAGAACTTCGCGTTCCTCGAGCCGTTCCAGTCCAACTCCGCCGCCGAGGCCGTCGTGGTGGCCGACTATAGTGACGGCCACCTCTATCCGCTGGACGGGAAGCCCGCTTTGCGACGCTGGTTCGAGGTCTCGCGATTGGACATGCCCTGGATCGGCGTGTGCGACCTTGAGAAGGGCTCCGGCTACGCGATCATCGTGGAGACGACCGACGACGCGGTGATCGAAGTCCGGGGGTGGAAGGCCGGCCAGGGCGAGGTCGTGGCGCCGCGGCTCCTCTGGTCGCCCTCCAAGAGGGCGTTCGCCTATCCGCGCAGCTTCTTCTACCACTTTGCGGCGAAGGGCGGCTACGTGGCCCTGGCCAAGCGCTACCGCGAGTATGCCCGGCAGCAAGGGCTGGTCGTGCCGTTTGCCGAGAAAGTGAAGACCAGCGCCAACATCGCCCGGCTTTTCGGCGCGCCGGACGTCTGGGGCGACGCGAGCCTGAAGTTCGCCCGGGAGGCCAAGCATGCCGGCATCGAGAAGATGATCATCCACGGCCGCGCGTCGCCCGACGACATGAAGGCCATTGGCGAGCTGGGCTACCTGACGAGCGAATACGACAACTACACCGACATTCTCCCGGTCGAGCCGGGCAAAGAGATCGACGCCCATCACGACCGTCTGCCCGGCGCCGCGGTGCTCAAAGCCGACGGCCAGCGCATGGCCGCCTGGCTCACGTGGGATAAGAAGACGCAGTACATGAAGCGCTGCCCGGCCTTGTGGGTCCCGGCGGCCAAGGTCGTGGTCCCCAAGGCCCTCAAGACCCACCCGTTCCTGGGCCGCTTCATCGACGTGACCACCGCGGAAGGGCTCTACGAGTGCTACGACCCCGAGCACCCGCTCACCCGAGCCCAGAAGCGGGAGTGCGGCGTGGCCCTCCTGAGTTACGTCAGGTCGCAGGGGCTGGTCACCGGCGGGGAGCACGGCATCTGGTGGTGCGTGCCGCAGGTGGACTACATCGAGGGGATGATGAGCGGCGGCTCCTACTCGTGGCCGGCCGGGCACCTCCTGCGCCCCAAGTCCAAAGACCAGGAGTTCACAAGCCCTTGGGGCGGCAAGCTCGGGAAATGGGCCGAGTGCGAGAAGTGGGGCATCGGCCATGCGTACCGCGTGCCGCTCTGGGAGCTGGTCTTCCACGACTGCACCGTCTCGACCTGGTACTGGGGCGATTCGAGCGACTTCCTGCTTCAGGCCGCGCCCGAGGTGACGGCCAAGAAGGACGCCTTCAACGTCCTCTACGGCACGATCCCGCTGCTCTGGGCCAACCGGGAGGGCTCTTGGCGCACGCACCGCGACGCGTTCTTGCGGACCTGCCGCAACACGTGCAAGCTCCACGAAGCGGTGGCCGGCACGGAGATGCTCAGCCACGAGTTCGTCACTCCCGACCGGGCGGTGCAGCGCACGCGGTTCTCCGACGGGACCGAGGTGATCGTCAATTTCGGCCGAGAGCCGTTCGCGGCGGAGTTGGCCGGGAAGAAGCATCTCTTGCCGCAAAACGGTTTTGCCGCGAAGGGGCCGCGGATCGAGCAGTCGCTCGCGCTGGTGGACGGGCGCCCGGTCACGACGATCCGCGCCGGCGAGTATCAGTTCACGGACGGCAAATAATGGTAGGGTGGGACAAGCGCAGCGCAGTCCCACCAACCATGACTGGCGACTTCTGGTGGGACTGCGCTGCGCTTGTCCCACGGATTTCGTTCTTCCAAGGAGACTCTGATGAGGCGCCCACGACTAACGCTTGCCCTGACGATCTCGATTGGCGTTTTCCAAGCGGCCCTCGCGGTTGCCGCGGAATCGCCCAAGCCCGAGGCCCCGGTCGCCATTGGCTCCCGCCGGGAACTATTCGTGGACGATCTGCTCATCGGGCAGTTGCAGAACGCCCGCCTGGTGCTGCACCACCCGAGGGACGAGGGCACCGTGCTCAAGTTTGATAATCCGTGGGAGGGCCTCTTCTGCGGTTACTGCACGGTCATCCGCGACGGCGAGCTGTATCGGATGTACTACCGCGGCAACCCGCAGGCGGGCAGGGACGGCAGCCCCAGCGAAGTGACCTGCTATGCCCACTCGCCCGACGGCCGGCAATGGACCAAGCCGGACTTGGGACTGTTCGAGGTGATGGGGACGCGGAAGAACAACGTGGTCCTGGCCCGGATGGCCCCGCTGAGCCACAACTTCTGTCCCTTCCTCGACTCGCGGCCCGGCGTGACTGCCTCGCAGCGATACAAGGCCCTGGCAGGCACCAATCAAAGCGGGTTGGTGGCCTTGGTCTCGGCCGACGGCCTTCGCTGGCAGAAGCTCCAAGACAAGCCGGCGATCACCGGCGGGGCCTTCGATTCGCAGAACGTGGCCTTCTGGTCCGAGGCGGAGCAGTGCTACCTCTGCTATTTCCGCAGTTGGGCCGACGGCGTGCGACGCATCTCTCGGACCACCAGCAAGGACTTCCTGCAGTGGGACCCTGCGGTGATGATGCAGTATCGCCGGCTCGGCGGCGAGGCACCCATAGAGCACCTCTACACAAACCAGACCCAGCCGTACTTCCGCGCCCCGCACCTCTACCTCGCCACCGCGGCCCGCTTTCTCCCCGGACGTCAGGCCATCTCCGACCAGGAGGCCAAGCGGATCGGCGTCAGCCCGGGCTACTTCCGCGATCTATCGGAGACGGTGCTCCTCAGCTCGCGCGGCGGCGGCTCCTACGACCGCACGTTTCTGGAGGGCTTTGTGCGTCCGGGCATCGGGCCGGAGAACTGGGTTTCGCGGACCAATTACGCCGTGCTGAACATCGTCCAGACCGGCCCGCACGAGATGTCGCTCTACGTCAATCAGAACTACGCCCAGCCCACTTCGCACATCCGCCGCTACTCGCTTCGCCTGGACGCAGTGGCCTCGGTCGAGGCGCCGTACCAAGGCGGCGAGCTGATCACGAAGCCCCTTTCCTTCGCGGGAAAGAAGCTCCTGGTGAACTTCGCCACTTCGGCGGCCGGGGGCATCCGCGTAGAGATTCAAGACGCGGCCGGCAAGCCGATCCCCGGCTATGCCTTGAAGGACGCCCGCGAGCTGATCGGCAACGAGATCGAGCGGGCCGTGGCGTGGAGCGGCGGCGAGGACGTGGGCGGATTGGCCGGCAGGCCGGTCCACTTGCGGTTCGTGATGAAGGATGCGGACTTGTACGCGCTGCGGTTCCAGTGACGCGGGTCCGCAATCCTGCCTCAACGGCGGCCGGCGCAATAAAGATGGGCGCCGCCGCGCAAGAGGAGCTTGTCGGCGCCCACGGCGGGCGAGGCTCCGCAACCTTTGTCGAGGTAGTTTCGGGCGACCTCTTTGTACTGGCGGCCCGGCGACAGGACGAGCGTCTCCCCTACGTCGTTTCCTACCAGCAGGTGTTTTCCGGCCAGCGTCAGGCTGGGATAGATGTTGGCCGGCTCCGCGCCGGGCTTGGGATCGGCCGAGCGAATCTCCATGGCTTTCTTGAACAGGAGCTTGCCCGAGGCGGCGTCCAGGGCGTAGAGGTCCCCCGCGTTGCTGGCGCAGTAGAGGATGCCCTCGTGCCAGAGCGGCGAGGCGAACGACTCCCCCTCCACGTCGTCGTTCTCCCACAGTTTCTCAGGCTGGATGGTCTCGCCGGCCTTCTCCGGCAGTTTGAAGGCCCGCGCCGGCGGCCCGGCGTAATACACAACTCCCGCATGAACGACCGGGCTGGTGTAGGTGTTCGAGGAGAGCTTGCGGGCGAGGACCTTGCCGTCGGCCAGGCGCACGCAGTCGCCGTTGGGCGTGAGGGCCACGTCCACGGCGCCGATCCGAGTGACCACGGGCGTGCCGTAGGTGGGCTTCGCCTCCGCCGTGTGCCAGAGGACGTCGCCCGACTGAGGATTGAGCGCGCTCAGACCGGAGATGCCGATCAGCAGCTTCCCGCCCGCCAACACCGGGGACACGCTGCGGCCGTACTGCGTGACCTGGGGGAGATCGACAAAACGGATCCGTCGCCGTTTCCCCGCCAGATCGTAGCAGGCGACGATCCCCGTGCCGTAGCACGCGTAGACCCAGCGGCCGTCGCTTGCGGGCGTCGGCGTGGCGTATCCGCAGCCGGCGACCGTGGGCGGCGGCTTTTCGGGGCGCTTCGTTCCGGGCGGGAGGGCTTCGTAGCCGTTCTCCTGACGCCACACGACCTTGCCGCCGGCCAGATCGACGCAAACCAGCAGGTCTGGCTCGGCCGTGACGAAGGCCCGGCCGCCGGCAATCACCGGGCTGGACTGCCCCGGGCCGACCTCGACCCTCCAGAGGATGTTCTTGCCCTCGTCGATGTCCCACTCGGTGGGCGGATCGGCACTGGGGAATCGACCCGTCCCGTCGCCGCGCCAGCCGACGGCCTGCCCGAAAGCCGGCGCCGCACAGAGCAGCCACGCGAACAACAGGTGTGCCACTGCCGTCATTTGCCGATGCAATAGAGGTATTGCTCGCCGCGGAGGTACATACGGTTGCCGTCGAAGACCGGGGCGGCATTGGCAAGGATTTCCTGCGGCGGGATGGGCCAGTCGCGCGGCAGCAGGGTTTCGATGCGGTTCACCGCGACCTGCTTGAACGTGCGCCCGGCCTCCAGGACCACGCCCATCCCCTGGTTGTCGATCACGTAGACGTGCTTGCCGGCGAGCGTGGGGCTGGCGCCCACGCCGATGGCGTTGTAATGGTGCAGCTCGTCGAAGCCCACGTCCCGCTTGTAGAGCGGCTTGCCGCTGGCCAGGTCGACGGCGTAGAAGACGCCGTACTGGTCGATCTTGTAGTAGATGCCTTGATGGACGACCGGCGATCCCGCCGTCCAGCGGTCGAGCCACTGGCCGTCGGGACGCCGGTGGTCCGCCCCCACGTCGATGGTGCGGACCTTCGACTTCCACGCGTCGCCCGAGACCTCGGCGAAATCGGCGACGATCAGCTCGCCCACACCGTGCCAGGGCAGGTACATCACCTCGTTCAAGATCACCGGGGCGGCCCAGCCCGTGTCGCCGGCATGAATCGCAGGATTCGACCAGAGGAGCTTGCCGTCGGCGGCGCGGAAGACCCGCCCGTCCCGGGTGGCGACCACGTCGACGCCGCGGATCCTGGCCGGAATCAGGGCGGCGATGCTCGTGACCTCGGGCTGCGTCCAGAGGACGTTTCCCGTGGCGGCGTCCAGGCCGTGCATCCCGCCGAAAATGCAAATCAGCTTGCCGCCGATCAGCGCCGGGGAGCACGAATAGCGGATCTCCTCTGCCTCCAAACGCTTGATCCACCGGCGGTTTCCCTCCAGGTCGTAGCAGGCGACGACGCCGTGGCCGAAGAAGGCGTAGACGTGTCGGCCGTTGCTGGCCGGCGTGGTGGTGAAGCCGACGATTGCGAAATGCCCGGCTAGGTGGTCGTCCCATTTCAGCCCATACAGCTTCTTGTCGATGCCGAGGAGCAGGTCCCGGACCGTGCGCCGCAGCTCCAGCCTTTTCTGGCAGTCGGCCGTCTGCTGCAACGCTGCGGCCAGCGGGGCGAGCTTCTGCTGGAAGACGGGGTTGGCCGCCCGGAGCGCCTCGGGCGTTGCCTCGTAGAAGCCGTTGATGCGGCGCCAGAGGACCTTGCCGGTGTGCTTGTCGAGGCAGATCAGCTCGTCGGGCTCGGCCGGGGTGAAGACCCTGTCGCCGACGATGATCGGCGAGGCGTTGGTGCGCTCGGGAAGCGGGGTCGCCCAGAGGATGTTCTTGTCTTCATAGCGGACAGGCTTCGCGTCCAGCAGCCGCAGCGCGAACTTGAAGGTCCGCGATCCCCGGGCGTTGTAGCTCCCGACCTTCACCAACAGCCGGTTCCAGCCTTGCTGGAGCGCACCCTCAAACCGCGGGGAGCGACCGTGGGTCAGGTTCTGCTTGTATCGGCTGATGCCCACGTAGCTTCCCAGCCCCATGGCCTGCTGCCGCTCTTCGTAGAGGGGCTTGCCGTTGAGCCACGCCTTCAGGCCGTTGCCGTGATCCACCACAAAGGCCACCTTGCCTGCCCGCTCGCAATAGAGATACGCATGAGCGTAGCCGACCTGGTTGGGCTTGTATCCGACCGCCTCGGCCAGGTCAATCCAATCGAGTTCCGTCGTGCCCCAGCGCTCGTAGTCGGGGACCCTCTTGAGTTCAAAGCGTTTCCACGCCAACTCGCCAACCTTGTCGCCCTCGGCGGGCTTCAGGTCCGCTTCGCCCGGGACTTGCTGCTTGCCGAAGTCCTTGACGGAGTCGGCCACGGGGATCGGGCCGAGGACGAGCCAATGGCGGATCAGGCCGTCCCTCACGGGCTCGCCGGTGTTTCGAGAGGCGTCGGCCGGCTTGGACGCCTGGCAGGTCGCGGCGGAAAGGACCCCTCGGGCGATCCGGCCCCAGTGCGTGGGCGGATCCGCGTCCGGGAAGAGCCCCGTGAAGTTGCCCCGCCAGCCGGCGACCTGCGGCGGCGAAACGTCCGCGCCCGCGCCGGCCGTTGGCGGCGAGAGGATCACCACGAGAAGGATCCCAAGAATGGCGCCACTGGTGCGTTTCACAACAGGCATCTCCTTCCTCTTCGCACTGGCGAGGCGGGGACGATCCGGGCGGCCGGCTTCGCGTCAGCGTCCGGGCGCGTGGCTCTGCCGGATAAGCCCCCGCATGTAGCGACATGCCAGGCGGGCGTTCTGCTCCGCATATTCCAGGCCCACGGTCTGGCCGTCGATCATCGGCAAGGGATGGCACAGCTCGTAGCCGATGTAGCCCGAGTAGCCGATCTCGCGCATCGCCTCGACGAAGACGCGGTTGAAATCGGCGCCGCGGATGGTGCCCTCGGCAGACTCCTGGTACTCGCCGCCGAAGTGCGAAAGGACTTGGAGCGGGCCCACCTCCCGGGCCGCCTGGCGGATAATCTCCGGGCGTCTGTCGGGCATGATCGCCGGATCGAGGCAGACCTTCAGCCGCGGCGAGTTCACCTCCCGCACCATGCGGAGCACGTCCTTGTGATCCTTGATTACGGGGGCGTGGTTTTGCAGGGCGAGCGTCACGCCGTGCTCCTCGGCGTACTTGGCGGCCTCGATCATCCCCTCCCGGCACCAGGCCCAGGTCTCCTGTTCGGAAAACGGCTCGTGGGTCGCTGCCCAGAGGCGCCGGGCAATGTCGTAGCGGCCCACAGAACCGGGTTGTGACAACCCGGCTCCGCGCTGCGGGTGCTTCGTCACGCCGGACCAGCCCAGGAACATCCGCACGGTCTTGGCGCCCAAGTCGGCCGCCATGCGGATCAAGTCGCGGACGTAGGCGATCTGGGCTTCGCGGTGCTCGGCGATCGGGCTGCTGAAGTCGTTGTTGGCGGCAACCGCGTAGATCGGCGTGCCTTCCCCGTCGGCCATCGCGCGAAGCTCTTGGCATCGTTGCTTTGGCCAGTCCAAGGGATTCCCGTGGGGCCGCTTGCCATCGATCTCGACGCCGTCGTAGCCATACTCCTTGGCCTTCTTCACCACTTCCTCCAGCGGCAGGGCCGGGCCGCGATACCAGACCCCGAGAAACGTGATGCTATAAAGCCCCACTTTCATGGGACGGCCGGCCGGCGGAGGCGCGCGATCCGCGGCTGCCTGCTTGGGCAAAGCTCCTCCGGTCGAAACGAGGGCGGCGCCGATCGCGGAGCGGCGCAGAAAACCGCGGCGGGTGAAGGGGTGTTGTGCCATAGGGTTGTCCTTCATGCCAGGTGCGAAGCACACAATGTGAAATCCGAAACCCGAAATCCGAAACAAATCAGAAGCTCCAAATCCGAATGTACAAAACGGTTGGCCGGGTGTTTTGATATTCCCGTTTTCGGTCACTAGGTTTTGTTTCGGATTTCGGGCTTATTGAGCGGGTCCGTACAGCAGCCGGAACTTGCGGACGATCGTCTTTTGGCCTTTGCCGCTTTTCGCCTCGACCACGATGGCGCCCTCCCGGGAAGGCGCCGCGAGCGTCATGAACAGGCCGTCCGGCTCGACGGTCGCGGGCTGGCCGCTCACCCGGATGGTCGTGCCCGGCTCAGCCCAGCCGTGGACCTCGACGGAGCAGTCGTTGGCCACGGCCGAGTGTTCCAGCGGGTTGGTCTGGACGATCACCCGCGGCGACATGTCCAGATCGAGCACGGCTTCGATCGCCTGGCGCCGGGCCGCGTAGAGCACCGCAGGGTCCCGCGAGTAGTCGCTGTAGGTTGGCACGACTTGGGAAGCGATCTCGACCCCTCGCCGCGTCGGGTCAATCAGCTCCGAGAGTCGCGGGCTGAGCGTGGCCTTGATCTGCGAGAGCTTCTGCTCCAGCAGCCACAGGCACTCGCAGTCTTGAAGGCCGCTGCGCATCTGTTCCCAGCGGAGCGAGTTGAGCAGGCCGCTCTTGGCCGGATAGACGTGCCAGCCGTCGCCGTTGTGTTGGCCCGGGGCGTTCCAGGGGTCGTTGGTCCAGGAGTTGAAGCCCCAGTGCAGGTAGCCCTTCAGGCCGTAGCGGTAATTGAGCCAGTGCAGGAGCCGCGACTCAATCAGCGGAACGTCCACGGTCTTGTTCGGCAGCGAGCCGCCCTGGAAGATGCCCACGGTGTAAAACCACAGCTCGTTGCCCTGACGCCGGGCCTCTTCATACGCGCTCTCCCAGGTGGCGAGGTGGTCGAGCTTGGGAATCCAGACCTCCAGGCGGCCCTGGCAGTGGGTCGTCTCGATCGCGTCCAGCCTCCGCAGCTCCGGGGCGCAGCGGTGGACGAAGTCCGACGCCTCGCGCCACGGCATGATGTTGTGGTCCGACGGCTCGTCGGCGATGTGGAAGAGCGTTTTCTCCAGCCACCCTTTCTCGCGGAGGTGTTTGACCAAGGCCGGCAGGAGCCGGGGTAGAAAGTCCTTGCCGGCGATCCGCTTGGTCTGACCCGTGGCCTCGTCCTGCACGCTGAAATCACTCAGCAGGACCTCGCTGCTCGACCAGCCGCCCTGGCCGAAGCGGGCCACAAAACCGGCCTCCAGCCGGTCCATGCGCCTGGTGTCCCAAAAGACCTGGGCAAAGCGGTCGAAGCGGGAGAAGTCGAAGCGGAGCTTCCCGTCGGACGCCCGGGTGCTCTTGATGAGGTCGAGGCTCACGCGGAAGACGTTCTGCCGGTGCTCGGCCATATTGTCGGCGTAGACGCGGAGCATCTTGAAGAACTGGTCCGAGTCCCTGGAGTCAATGCCGTGAAACTGCTTGAAGCGGCCGGTGGAGAACCACTCGGTGACCATCACGTGACGCTCGTCGGGAAGCGCCAGCGGACAGACCTCCAGCAGCACCGGCAGCGAGACGCGAGTGCCGCCGGAAGTGGCGATCACCTCGCCCCGGTACTCGCCGGGCTCGGCATCCCGCGGAATGCGGATGGTCAGGTAGACGGACTTCAGCGATCCCTTGGTGACTGGGCACTCCCGCGCGTCGTCGAGGCAGTCCGGAAAGAGGGCCGGGGCCGGGCGCACGAGGTCGCTGGGGCGCACTTTGCGGGTGTTCTTCTCGATGAAGATGCCCCTGACGAAGTTCCACTCGACGTTCTCCGCGGGGATCACCGCCGTCCCTTCGCGCCGCTTCAGAGGACTGACCGCCACGGACAGCCCTTTGAGGTCCTCGTGGGCCTGGACCACGCACTGAGCCGAGATGGTCTCGTTGCGCAGCCCGAAGACGCGGACCTCCGGGAGCGGCTTCTCGGGGCGTCCGTATCCGTCCTCGAACACCCGCACGGCATCGCTGGCCGCAAAGACCTCCAAGGCGGGCTTCTCCGCCCTCGCCGGAGCGGCGATGAGGAAGATGGTCGCTGCGGCCAGCACGCTTGCCGGATGGAAGAGTCTGGGCTTGATAGACAAGGCGAGTCTCCTTCGTGTACAGTCGGGCTATGGCCGGGACGGAGGACCAGGAAGGCCGAGTGGCAATGCCTCGGGCGTTCCCTCCTCCTACCGCCAAACATACCGGGAGACCCGGTCGATTTCAACCTCCTTCTGTCGAGAAGCGGCTTGCCTCAATCTCCCCCCTCCGAAGGAACGACGGGGCCAGAGTCCAGAGTCCAGAGTCCAGAGTCCAGAGTCCAGAGTGAAGGGGCACGCGTACGACGACTCTGGACTCTCGACTCTCGACTCTCGACTCTCAACTCCGCTCACGTCCAGGCGCCGTAGAAAGCCAGGGCGTAGTCGATCGGCAGGAGGAGGGTGCGGTGGTTCGTGCCGCCGAAGGTGCCGTAGGCGTTGATGCGGTCGAAGCCCTGCACCTCGAAGAAGTAGGCCGCCAGGGCCGCGTCGTGAAGGCGCGCGATGCTGCCCGAGCCGTAAAACTCGTCGTTGCGGAAGGTGTCGTAGAGGAAT
>Ga0315280_10003753_pt1 | contig 23026 bp, 20 predicted proteins | sample YL17G06_40_MG_FD_203697 | JGI IMG/M metagenome (GOLD analysis project Ga0315280, IMG submission 203697) | Sediment microbial communities from Yellowstone Lake, YNP, Wyoming, USA - YL17G06_40 | ecosystem: Environmental > Aquatic > Freshwater > Lake > Sediment | place: USA: Wyoming | collected... | reverse complement strand
CGTTGCCTGGACCGTTGTCGGCTAATACAATCAGCCCACCGGTTTCATGGTCAGCGGTTACCAGGATTAGCGTATCGGTGCGTCCTGTAGCCCAGACAATTGCCTCTTGCACAGCATTATCGAACTCAACCGTCTCGTGCACGGTTCGCTCAAGCCGGTAAGGACTATTATCATAGTTATGACTGGCCTTGTCTATTAGACCACCTTCGACCATCAAGAAAAAACCATCAGGGTCATTGTCCAGTATTCTCAGAGCAGTGTGGGTCATTTCGGACAGGTGCGGCAGATTCCCGGACCATTCGAATTCGTAAGGCAAGTTAGTGCTGCCGAACTGGCCTGATACCCTACTTTCTGCTTCCGTATCCAAACCAAGCATTTCCGTGCGATTTTGGACCACCGTGTAGCCTGCATTCGCGAACTCCCAAACGGTCATTCCATTTGCCCCACCGCCTAACAGGACATTAGGCACGGTCTGCAATCGGTAATCGTCAGCGATCTGTTCCTTATTGGCACGGGTAGGTTCGTGCGCGCCAAAAGTGCCCGGTGTGGCATCCGTCATGAACGTAGTCGTTACCAGCCCGGTGATCTTGCCCTGGGCCTTAAAATACTCCAGCAACGTCGGCAATTCGCTGCCTTCGGGATATTCCGGGGGATACCCAGGATAGGCCATGCTGATGACTCCGGCATTGACCTTGTATCCTGTGGCAAGTGATGTGCCGGCGGCTGCCGAATCGGGTATGCCGCCGCCATATTGATACGTAGTAAGCTCTCCCTGGTAGGAAAATGACTCGAACGATAGCGCACTACCAAGATAACACCTGGCAGCTTCTACATGACCAAAGCCCGTTCCGTCACCGATGAAGAAGATTATGTTCTTCGGCTGCGCTTGCGCAACGCCTGCCCAGATAGCACCGGCTAAAACTATTACCGCCAACAGCAAAATAAATTTTTTCGTTTTCATAACATTTCTCCTTCACAATTCATTTACTGGTTAAAAACTCACCTGATATTTCTTACTGCATCCATGTCCCCATATTAAGCAACTCTAAGAGACGTCAGCTACGGGCTATTATCTTCCAGCCAATGCAACCACATAATTGCAAAGTCTTAAAAGATGTAACACATCCTCAATTACTGGTCCTGAAGGTCCAGACCTCACCAGTAGCTTTACCCCAGACATTTACCTCATCAATACGCCAATAATATGTAGTATTTCGATTCAACGGTGTAGGGGGCTTAAATAATGTAGAAATTCGATTTTGCCAAAATGGCGGCGGGTCAGTCGTACCAAAATATACATCGTGCGATTCTGCGCCAACCCCAGCCGTCCAAAATAAAACTGTCCCTACGTCGACCCCTGTTGCCCCATCAGGTGGCAAAGGGTTACTGGCCTGTCCCGGGGGCGTTGGCATATTATCGACAAGCCAGTGTTGTGCAATAAATGCAAAGTCTTTGAAATCAACTTTGCAGTCGCCGTTTACGTCGCCGGCGACGATGGTTTCGCAAACCGGCTCGCCAAAGTATGATTTACTCGCCTCCGGCGTTCCGCCATAAGCTCCCATATTGATAATCCCGCCATTTGGAAACGGTTCATACCCAATGAGACTTGCAGGGTCGCCTGCATCAATACACAGACTCGTCACTTCGTCCTTCGTCCATCGCCCTTCGTCTGGGTCCCATCTGCCAGCCTGTGATTTCAAGTGATAGTCACCATTTGCAGCATCGGCAAAACACGGGTCGGCGTCGATGTTGCCCTCGCCTGGTTCGCCACCCTGGACATTACTGTAGGTAATTGTAGTCCACGTGTCGTACTGCCATATCTCGTTTCCCCCATCCCAGAAGATGCAATTGGTTATTCTTAGGCCACTCTCGTCGATGTACACCGCGGCACCAAACACACCCGTGTTCCCGCTAAACGTGCAGTTGGTCATCGTTGTGCTGCACCATAGGTTATACATCCCACCGCCGCCAGCCCATTGGCCTGCGGCCGAGTTCCCACTGAATATGCAGTTGGTCAGTGTCGGCCTGCCGGACCCATAGTTGTACATCCCCCCACCGTCACCGTAGCCCCACCAGCCTGCAGCTAAGTTACCTTTGAATGTGCAGTCGGTTACCGTCGGGCTGCAGTGGTCATTGTACATCCCACCACCGCTATCGCAGGCCGAGTTTCTGTTGAAGGTGCAAGTTGGTCAGAGTCGGGCTGGCGTTGTAGTTGCACATCCCGCCGCCTAAGCCCGCCGAGTTCTTAGTGAAGATACAGTTTCTCACTATCGTCACCATCGAGCCGCTGGAGGTGTTGTACATCCCCCCACCGCTGTTGTAACGCTGCTTCCAAGGACCATCGGCATTGCCAGCAGTTACGATGAAGCCGTCCAAAACAGCCGTCTCGTCGGTTCCTCTGCCAGTTACGACGTGGTAGCTGTTCTCCGCCCGGGTTGGCTCGTCCAGCAGGTCGGAAGGATCATTTACATCGATGTCATCGCCGTTCAGATCACCGCTCAGTACCGTCTCGTAGAAGTCTATGTCTCTGGCATTGGGGTCTGCCCCCGATAAAGACATTCGGGGGCCGGCGTAGCCGCCCTTAAGAGTTACGCCGTTGATGAGCTGGAACGTGGCTGTTCGGTCGCCCGTGCCATTTGGCTCAGTTGAGCTCCTGTCAGGCCGATACATCCCTTGTGCCACCCGAATCTCGACCGGCTTTTCCGCAGAATTGGCATCAGCCAGAGCATCCTGCAGGTACGTGTAGGCATCATCCCACGATGTGCCGTTGTTAAAACCGTTCGCATCCCAATCAACGTAGATTATATCGCCGCCTAGAATATCCAGTGTGCAATCGTTATACATCCAGATTTCACCATATATGTCGCCATCGATGATTTCATGATGCCCACTTGTCCAGACAGTATCAGCATTGACTGGGCATACTTCAAGCAGCATTGGAACCAACATAATTGTTAATATCTTTTTTCTAAACATAACTTGCCTCCTTAAATCCAACCTTTTTTTATATGTTTCGCTGAATCATATTATAACACATCTCACCTTATTCTGATGCGCAAAAACTAAAAGCCGTTCAACAAATTCTTTAAGAATTTTCCCAATTTATAGAAAATTGGTGATTTTTTGAAAAGTTGTCGAAAAATAGCGCAAAAGTGGGGATTTCAAGCAAGATATGATTAGCGGTAGAGCAAGATATTTTTCGAGAGCCATAGATTAGTCAGTATCTTTAGCTTCATTTTATAAGCTAATTAAACTGGCTAACCGGCAATCCATTTTTTGGAGGGTGCAGTCTTTAGACTTTACGGTTCCAAAACTATTTTCAGTAAATTTTCTTCGGCCTTGAGCAGTCGGTCAAAAGCGCTCGGTCCATCGGCCAGCGGCAGGACATCGCTAATTAACGGCTCAACACTAATTTTGCCAGAAGCTACCAGCTTTATGCAATCACGAAACTCGCCGCAGCTCGCATACGAACCCGTAAAGGTAAGTTCTCTGGCGACAAACTGCTGCAAATCGAATTCGGCCTTGCTTTCTAAATTACCGACAGCGACAAGATGTCCCCCTGTCCGTGTTACTGAAACAGCATTTTGAAAAGTGCTTGCATACCCGACGGCTTCGAAGGTAACGTCAGCACCTCTATTTTTTGTCTGCTTGAAAATTGCCTGTTTTATGTCGGATTTGCGAGGATTGATAACTTTATCCGCGCCTAATTTTCTCGCTACATCAAGGCGAAATTCGTTAATATCGCAAACGATGACCTTTCGAGTCTTTCTTAGCTTACATGCCTGCAAAATGAAAAGGCCAATTGGTCCGGCCCCAATGACCACGACGGTGCCACCGGCGGATACAGGCGCTCTATTGGCGGCGTGCATACCTATCGACGCGGGCTCTAAAAGAGCCGCGTGAACAAACGGCATATCATCCGGAATTTTCGAGACAATCCACCACGGTACCGCAACATATTCGGCAAACGCCCCGTGCCGTCTAAAAGTTGGAGTAGAGACGCCGAGCACCTGGCGATTTTCACAGCGGTTATAGAGGCCCTCTCGGCACGGCTGGCATTTATTGCAATATACAGTTGAATCAAAGCAGACTCTATTGCCTCTCTTAAAATCCCTGGCGTTTTTTCCTGCATCTTCAATAATGCCGGCGGCCTCGTGGCCCATAATCAAAGGCGGAATTCTCCTGCCCGTCTTGCCCGTAAAACCCTGGACATCCGAGCCGCAGATTCCGCAGGCCTTGACACGAATCAGCACATCATCATCGCCGACCGCCGGCTGCGGAAAATCCGAATATTCCAGACCATACGGCTTAGTATAAATCAGAGCCTTCAATCAAAATCATCCTTGAACCCACCTATAGCGGGTCGAGAGATATTAACTTTTTCGAATAAAGGGGCACTTACGTTTATCTGGCGATTTCCTTGCGCAGCCACTCGATGCTTTGCTCGACCTTGCCGGGCGCCGCCTCACATTCTATTGATAAGACACCATCAAAGTTCATTTCCTTCAGTAACTCAATGCAGCCTGCAATGTTTTCAGCGTTGACACCTTCACCGATAGCCACCACCGAGCAGGCGATACCTGTCATTCCGCCGCGGACGGCCCTGGCAAGTTCCTCGCTGACATCTTTGATGTGCAGATGCGAAACCTTGTGCTGGAACCGCCGCAGAAATTTCACCGGGTCCTGGCCGGCAATGAATGTGTTGCCTGTATCGAGATTCATTCTCAGATGTGGTGAGTCGAAGAAGTTCAGGATTCGCTCCATAGTGTCAGGATTGGTTGTGTAAGGGCCGTGCGGCTCAACATTGATGATAATGTTGTACCTGTGTGCCCACTCCAAGACAACACGATAGTACTGCTTTATCAGCCCCATCACTTCCTTATCGCTGTACCCCTGTGGTTTACGCCCGCCATCGGTGGTATCCACACACGGGCATCCGAGGGCTTTGGCGAACTGAATGGCCCGGATTGTGTATGGAATCCCGCGGAACTGGCCCTCAGGACATGACATCGGGTAGGCCGCATCGAGTTGCGAAACCTTCAACCCCATTGAATCAACATAGCTTTTGAGTTTCAGCGGGTCGGAGTGAAGCGGGATGTGCGGGTTATATCCCAATGCTTGGACAAAATAGTCCCCGTCAATTGTTCCGAACTCCACGTACTCGAGGCCGTGGTCTTTGGCGAGCTGACAGGGAACCTCATAGGAAACGTCAAGGTGCCGCCAATTGTCCACGTGCATACCTAAGTTCAACATATTTTCATTCCCTTTCTACTGCTATTTGCAGTCGGTCTCTCTACTTAAGGTCCATTGAACTACACCTGGCCATACTTTACTTTCGGCGACGGGCTTTGAAATCGCCCAGGGCACTGTTTTGATTTTCCCGCCCTTCTTAGATGCCGGCTGGGCAATCCTGTGTGTGCCGTGGCAGTCGGTACAAACGGGCGGCGGCTTACGGATAGGAACATCTTTAGCTGATGTATCGCGGTCTTTGTGGCACTTCAAACACATCGGCCTGACCTGGTCACGAGTGAAGCTGACATCAGGCGGTGTTGCGCCGATGTTCTCATCGTTGGCATGTCCGGCGCTGAGGCCGTGGCAGTCAATACAGGCAACCTTAGCGTGAAGATGTGTTTTGCTCAGTTCTTCCGTGACAAACGCGATGTGACACACATAGCAGGCAGCATTGGCGCCGAGGGAGTCGGTCTGGTTAAGCCCCGTCAAACTGTCATCTTCACGAGTGGACATACTGCACGAGCACAGGTAAACAAGCGGTATCCATCCGATGATAACGCCAAAGATGATAACGCGTCCCGAACAGAGACACTTGAGAATCCGCCTTAAACTGCTTCCCAATTCTTTAGCCATTGGTATTCCGGGGTAAGGTTGGCGTAATAGTTTTCGGCATATTTACGTACAGCCTGCATTTCCTGATGGGTCAGCGGTGTATTGCGCTCATAGGAGCCTTTGACATTTTCCTCGAGATGCTCTGTGGTATTGACGCCGGGAATGATGGCCGAAATCCGGGGTTCCTGGAGCATTTTCCTAACGAGGATGTGGGCATTTTTGTCAACCGCACCGTGGAGCTCGCTGGGCTTGATGCCGAAGGTAGTCCCCGCGCCGAACGGCTTGATGCCAATTACGCCAACGTCTTTCCGGTGCGCCAGCTTCAAGAGACTGTCGCCGCCAAGTTCCGTGGTAAGAAATAGATACGGAAACAGGATTACCGCGAATTGTGGGTATTCGTTAAGCACACGATGGAAAACCTTGGGGTTGTGGGCCGAGATACCCAGCCAGCGAACTTTGCCCTGATGGTGGACCTTTTCAAAGACCTCAACAACCATATCAAGCACACGGTTGCTGACCATAAGCAATGTGGGAATGGAGGTCTGGCCCTCGCCCCAGGTCGCGCCTACCGGTCGCCAGATATCAAGCGTATCGGTCTTGTAATCTTTAAGGCGGCCATCTATTTCGCGCAGCATACCTTCTTTGGACAGCTCTTTTTCATATTCTTCGGTGAGTTTTTCCGGCCAGGATGCAAAGCCGATATACCAGTTATCACGTTTGCCGTGGAGTGCCTCGCCGTACTGCTTACACTCCTCGATGATATTGGTATCGAGGTAGTTTATACCCAGTTCGGCTGCTCTCTGGAGGACCTCGACACGGTTCTCCAGCCCCAGTGAGCCGTGGCCGCCCAGGCTGACCTCAGAAATCATCAGGTTCGTCTTGCCGAGACGGCGGTAGCCCATTTGAGAGTTGTAATTGAGTATCTTCGATGTATCTATCTTTGCTGTCTGGCCGGAGGTAGTATTATTGCTGAAAGTGCATCCATTCTCGGTTAATGCCGCGGCAATTGTCCCAAGAGCCGCCAGGGATGTATTATGTACAAAAGTCCGCCTCGAAAGTTTATCATTGTCCATACATTCTTCCTTTTCATAATATTGTTTGTTGCTGGGCAGTTAATCTCTGCCCCGTTTGCCTTTTGGCTCTCTGATGATAATATCCCAATCCGCCGGCCAATACAAGAGGCCGCAAAGGATTGTTGACAACACGTCAGGAAGTTATTATATTACAAGTACTTATCTGCCGGAGTTGCCGGATTGCGCCCGTAGCTCAGTAGGATAGAGCATCGGTTTCCTAAACCGGAGGTCGCAGGTTCGAATCCTGCCGGGCGTACTTTCTTTAATGATGGCACTGGTCGCTCTCGTCAATCGTGTTGACATGCCTTATTCGGCATAGTATAATACTGGCAGGTTAAGCTTAAAAGCAGGGAAATACGGAATTGATGGAACAGGAATCTCGTTTTCAGCATCCTATTGGTTGGATAGCGAAATTTTGCTAAAATAATAAAGAAAAAGGCATCCTGTAGGACGGTTTTGCTTTTCCTATATGTATTCTTTGAGACGTTTTGTATAATTATTATGTTTTAAGGAAACAGACAAATGGAAAAAAGAGCTTTCACACTAATAGAGTTATTAGTAGTAATTGCAATCATCGCAATTCTGATGGCAATCCTGATGCCTTCTCTAAAGCTGGCTAAAGACCAGGCCAATGCTATTATCTGCATGAGCAACTTAAGGTCCCTGTCGCTGGCATGGCTGCTGTACAAGGATGACTATGACGGAAGATTGGTTGGCGGGTTTCCCAGCCGAACACCGATAGCGACATCGGATGCCTGGGTGAAACCGCCGACGGGTAGCAGCCCCGACCCCATCGAGCAGCAGAAACAGGGTATAAGAGATGGGCGGCTGTTTCCTTATGCCAAGAAGGTCGAACTGTACCGTTGTCCCGGTGACCGGCGGAAAAGACAGCCGAACCAACTTGCATACGGCAGCTACTCGGTCGCCGGTGGACTGAATGGTGAGGAAAAGGAATGGACCAATGACACAGAGAACATAACGCTCTACACTGAAATACAAATTGCCTCCACCAAATTCGTCTTCGTTGAGGAATGTGACCCAAGAGGATGGAACGAGGGCTCCTGGGTCGTCGGTCATGGAGGAAACAACTGGATTGACCCCGTGGCAATCTGGCACAATAAGAGAAGCTGTCTGGGTTGGGCCGACGGCCACGCCGACAAGCACAGATGGGTGAATAAAAGTACTATGGACAGAGCCCAGCAAGCCGCCGATGGTAATCAAGACGTGTTTAATAAGAGTCCGTATCCAGGCGAAAGCGGCGAAGACCTCCACTTTATGCAGAGAGGTTACCAGTTAAAAGGCAAAACCGCCCTCCAGCCGTAGCCGTGATGGTTCTCTACAAAGACTCAAGAATCAAATTTCCCAAACCCTCTGCTTGTTTGTCCTCCAAAAGCACTCTGTCCGCTCGAAATAAAACGGATATTCCAAATTCCAAACCAGCGTGATATACTGACAACCAACCACTAAATACCAGAGACCAAAAACAATGCTGAACATTTTTGAGCAGCCCTGGACACTGCTGGCCGCAGCAGTGCTTGTCTTATTCGGAATCCTGACCTTCCGCAGCATATTCCCGGAAAAACGCCGTTGGTGGCAATTGCTCGTCCCGGTCGCTATCGCAGCAGCGGGCTTCAGCCTGGATTTCCTTGTCCAGACCGACCTGGAGAAAATCAATGCGATTATCGATGCCGGCATAAAGGCCGTAGAAGAAGAAAATTGTAATGCAATTGAGTCTATTATCGCCGACAACTACCAGGATTCTTACCACAAAACCAAAGAAGATTTGATGGCTCATTGCAGGATGGAACTGTCGGCGCCTGTGGTCAAGAAAAACAAAAAAAGTGCGTGCCTGGTAGAATTATCGCCGCCGGAGGCAAAGGCGACATTATTTGTGCTAATAACGTTTGGCAAGAATAGTCGTATCGCTCAAGAATACAAGTCCTTTATTCTGGTGAAGGTAAGACTTTACCTGCAAAAACAGCAAGATAAAAGCTGGCTTATTACCCGTGTCGAGGTGCTCGAAATCGACAGGCAGCGGGTCGCTTGGCAGGACGTCAGATAGCTATCTTTACTGAACCGGCTTTTCCGATATTACCTCTATAATCCATCCGGCCTTTGCTGGCAGTAACTATCTTATCGAAGGGGGTGGGCGTCTGACGACCGGTTGCGACCTGATGTCTTTTTTATGATTTTGCTGCAGAATTCGCATTGCTTTTCTGACGTCGGCCACTTTCAGGACGCCGGTTGTTTTTCCGCCCTTTGCGCCCGCTGTACAATAAGCGTATGAAATGTTTATATGGTCTTTGGCCAGTTTCTCGGCCACTACCGCCAGTGCACCGGGTCTGTTGTCCAGGTTTATACACAAAACTTCCGTCTCATTATGAGAGGCATTTAGTTTTGACAGCACCTCTCTGGCCCTCTCCGGCTCGGCTAAAACCACCCGCAGAACTCCGTGCTCTACGGAATCCATCACCGTCATCGCTATGACATTAATCTTGGCCCTTGCAAATTCACCCAATAACTGAGCCAGCACCCCCGGCTTATTGACCATAAAGATTGAAAATTGTATCGCAATGTACATAACAGCAGCCCTCAAATCAAATATGGTTTAATCTGCGTTCACTTTTTGACGGCACTTTCCTTATCCGGAAAAAATCTAAAAATCTTATCAAGATTGGTTATCTTGAAAACCCTGTGCAGTTGCGGATTTATCGCACTAACCACAACCTCGCCGCTATATACCTGCAATTTAGCCCGGATATCTAAAAGCAGACCCAGCACCTGCGAGGAGAAAAATTTAACTTCCGCGAAGTCAAATATAATCCTCCTCGGACGATTTTTTTCGATAAATTCCTTTACCTGCCTGGAAGCAGAGGCAATCCCCTCCACATCACTAATACAGGTGGCCTTAAAAACCACAATTCCAAAGCTCCCCTCCCTGGTTATTTCCATCCCGATTTTGTCATCCATACCCGGCTGGTGCTCCTTTTTCACCCGCCTTCGGCGGGCAGGGCGAAGCTCTGCACAGATCAAACCCGCCTTCGGCGGGTTCGTTTCCGCAAATTTTACGACTTTGGTTGAACTTTTGTTCATTCTTGCTCATTTTCACATTTTTATCAACATCAATAATCAATTTTTTTGCATTTCCAACAGGCAACAAAATGCCCTTTGCTTTTTTCCTCTAACACAGATGTCTGCTTGAGGCAATCACCGTCCGCCAAAGGACATCTCAAATGAAAGGCACAACCGGCTGACGGACCTGTCCGCCCACGATGTGTTGTATCGGGGTTTGGCGGACTTAAAATGCTTGGTGCCTCTCCACCAAGCACAGTTCTCCGACCCCGCAGCGATGGCTCAACCCGCGGAATCGCCGACATAAGCGCTTGCGTATAGGGATGAAGAGGATTTCGGTACAGCTCTTCCGCCTCCGCCTGCTCCACTATCTTGCCCATATACATAACAGCCACAATATCGCAGAAAAACTCCACCACAGCCAAATCGTGTGCGATAAACAAATATGTCAGGGCAAATTCTTCCTGCAAATCTTTCAGCAAATTTAGAATCTGTGATTGTATCGAAACATCAAGACTGCTGACCGGCTCATCACAAATAACTAATTTCGGTTCCAGCGCCAAAGCCCTTGCCACCCCAATTCGTTGTCGCTGCCCGCCTGAAAATTCGTGTGGATAACGGTTTATGTGCTCAGGCGACAACCCAACCTTTGAAAGCAATACCGCCACCCGCTCCCTCACATCACCGTTCTTCCATCCCTGAACCTTCAATGGCTCACCGACTATGTCGCCGATAGTCATTCGCGGATTTAACGAGCTGTATGGGTCCTGAAAAATAAGACCTATCTGCCTGCGAATCTGCCGCAATTTGTTCTTGCCGGCAGACAAAACATCTATCCCGTCAAAAACTACTTCGCCTGCCGTTGCCGGCACCAGCCGAACTATACTTCTGGCAACGGTCGTTTTGCCACAGCCGCTCTCACCGACCAGTCCCAGCGTCTGCCCCGCCCGCCGAAGGCGGGCTCGATCCGGTGCAGGGCTTCGCCCTGCCCGAATCCCGAAGCTGATTCCATCAACCGCCTTGACATAACCAACTGTTCGCCGCAGCAGACCTCTTTTGACAGGGAAATATGTCCTCAGGTCATTAACCTCCAGCAGATAGCTGTTTGTATTCGCCGCCGACTGGTTCATAATATCATTTAACGCTATTTGCCACCAAGGCACCAAGACACTAATATTAATAATATAATTATTTTTTTAACTTTGTGCCCTTGTGTCTTTGTGGCTGATCTTCTTCTTTTTTCATTTTTCACTTCATTCGTATCCCGGCGCATACCAGCAGGCAACGCATCGCCCCGGCCCAACTTCCTTAAGCTCCGGCTCAAAAGTTTGACACCTCTTATCTCTGTAACCCGTCGGACATCTCGGATGAAATTTGCACCCCGCCGGAAAATGCAACGGCTCCGGAACAGCACCCGGTATCAATTTCGTCCTGCGTAGCGCGTAGTGCGTAGTGAGTGATTGGAACCGTGCTTTTTCGCACGACGCATCACGCTCAACGCACAACGAATATATCAGCCCCCGCGTATATGGATGTAATGGCTCCGCAAAAAGTCTCTGCGAGTCACCCACTTCCACTATTCGCGATGCATACATCACCGCAACATCGTCAGCCCTCTGTGCAACGATGCCCAGATTGTGTGTTATCAGCAGAATACTCATCCCGTTTTGCTTCTGTTGCTCGTCTAACAAATCCAGTATCTGTGCCTGCACTATTGCATCCAGTGCAGTTGTCGGCTCATCCGCTATCAATAGTGCCGGCCTACAACTGACCGCCATCGCTATCATAACCCGCTGCCGCATCCCGCCGGACATCTGGTGCGGATATTCCCGCGCCCGCTGCGCCGCGTCCGCAATTCCCACCTTCCCCAGCATCTCTACCGCACCAGCCCAGGCTTTTCTGGTCCTCTTTTTCTGATGCAGCTTGATGGCCTCGGCAATCTGATTACCTAATGTAAACACAGGATTGAGACTCGTCATCGGCTCCTGAAAAATCATGGCAATTCGATTTCCGCGGACCGCTCGCATCTGTTTTTCACTCAATGCTAACAGATTCCGGCCTTCAAAAATTATCTGGCCTCCAATAATTTTCCCCTGCGGACTCGGCACCAATCGCATAATCGATAGCGCAGTGGTGCTCTTGCCGCACCTGCTCTCGCCGACCAGCGCAAACGTTTGGCCCTTCTTTATCGAGAACCCAACCTCCTGCACCGCCTTCACAACACCTTCTGCAGTGAAAAAGTGCGTCGAAAGATTCCTTACCGATAGCAATATGCTGTTATTATCCATATTCCTTTGCGTCTGCCTCTCTGCCTGCGATTCACGAGCCACGATTCACGTTCTACACGGTCCTCAGTTTCGGGTCCAGCGAATCCCGCAGGGCATCGCCGAAGATATTTAGCGCAAGTGAGATGATAAATATCGCCGCCGTTGCCGCCGCCATTTGCCACCACACGCCTCGGGAAAGTTCCATCCTCGCATCGTTTATCATTGCTCCCCAACTCGGACGGTTCGCTTCCCCCAGACCCAGGAAACTCAGAATCACCTCGGCGTGAATAAAGGCGACAAATCGTAGCGAGAAATCGATAATCACAATGTGGAACACGTTAGGTAGCAAATGCCTGAAGATTATCCGCCGCCTGCTGCACCCGTAACTCACCGCAGCTAAAACATAATCTCTGTCCTTGTGTTTGATAACCTCGCCGCGAATCAGCCGACAGATACCAACCCAGCTCGTAAGGCCTATAGCAAGATAAACCGCTGTGATACCGGTAAGCTTATGGCCCAAAATACTTCTTTCACGCAGCACAACCGCAAAGGCCAGTATCAAAAGGATATATGGAATCGAACTCAAGGTTGAGTAAAGCCACACAATTATCTCATCAATAAAGCCGCGAAAATAACCCCCAATAGCTCCTAAAGGAACTCCAATCGCGATGCTGACAAGTGAAGCGCACAGCGCAACTGTTATCGATATCTTCGCTCCGTAAAGCGTCTTTCGCAGAACAGACTGCCCGAATATGTCCGTCCCGAAGATGTTTTTTGAGCTGGGCGGCGCATAAGATTCGCCTGCCTGCTCCTGCCATAGTGTCGGCCCAATCTGCCAATCAAAAAACTCCGCCAGGTAAATAAATCCTGCAAGCAGAAAATATGCTGCTATCACGACCAAACACACCGTCGCCAGCTTACGCTTCAAAAGCCGTCTCAAACCATCCTTCAGCAAACTCCTGCCCTTCGGCAGTTCTATCATTGGTAGCTCTTGCTGCTTACTCAAGACAGACCCTCGGGTCGATAAGCACATAGCAAATATCCGTTATAAGATTAAACACTACAAAGAGTATCGCACTTACGTAAGTCATCGCACCGATGACAAAATAGTCACGCGCACCAATTGCCTCTACCATCAGATAACCCAGCCCCGAAATACCAAAAAACCTCTCAAGCAATAACGACCCCAGGAACAAAAACGGAATGGCAAGAACCACACGCGTGATGATAGGTATCATCGCATTTTTCAATACGTGTTTGAACAAAACACGCCGCGTCGTAAGCCCCTTGGCAAAAGCCGTCCGCACGTAGTCATTTTGCATTTCATCCAGCATCACCGTTCGATAAAACCGCAGATTCCCTCCCAGACCCGCCGCTATACCGATTAACACAGGTAATGCTACGTTGCGAGCCATGCTCAAATCGGGTGAAAAGAATACCGGGAAAAGTCCCCATTTGTACGCGAGAAAATACTGGCCGAAGAGAATAAAACTCAGATAAGGAACACTCATTCCCGCAACACAAATAACGACCGCCAGAACGTCCCATACTGTGCCTCGAACAAATGCAACAATAAGTGATAAACCGACCGAAATTATCACCACTCCCAAAAATATAGGCACCGTCAACGCTAAAGAAGGCCCAACACCTCTCTTGATTTTATCGATAACCGGTTCACGGTCGCGTGCTCTGCCAAAATCGAACGTCAGAGCATTCTTGAAATGGTTTACAAATTGACTGTCCCAGGAAAAAAACAATGGCTTGTTAAGTCCGTACCCCTGGCGAATCTCATCGATTGTCTGCTGGGTCGCACCTTTGCCGGCGATTTCAAGGGATATGTCACCGCCTGCTACGGTGAACAGCACAAAGGTCAATAACAGCACCCCCAATACAATCGGTATGGTATATAAAAGCCGCCTGATTATATACGTGGTCATTTAACCTTCCCTGTTGTCACCCTGAGCGCAGCGAAGGGCCTGTCCTGAGCGAAGTCGAAGGGTCTCATTGTCTAAAACAATATATTTTCGTCCACTTTTAGCCCCCGCTTCTGCTTTCGCAGAAAGCTGCGGGGGTGATTTTTATCTTCTCACAAGCTCCTTGTAAGCCGCTCGTTTGGCCAGGTCGATCCTGCGATACTTGCTTAACCCGTATGCGAAAGCGTGCGGCTTATAATTCTTATACCAGTCGTGGTGCAGCACATACGCAACCCGGTGGTTCAAAAAAGCCGCCGGACAATCCTCCAGAACTACGATTTCCATCCTCCGGTAAAGCTCGTCTCGTTCAGGACAGTCTCGCATTACTTCCGCCTTCTCATACAATCTATCAAACTCGGGATTAGAATACTTGAACTTGTTTGGCCCGGGGGAAGCGTTTTTGCTGTAGAACATCGATAAAAAATCCTGCGCATCAGGTGTGCCCGCGGTGGTCCCGGAGGCAAACATCTGCGCACTTTTAGTGTTTACCTTCTCCTCGTAAGTAGGCAAGTCCATATATTGCACTTCGACTTCCAGCTCAACAGCATTTAACGAACGCTCCAGAAACTGGCCAAATTGACGTGACCACGTATCCACACCGGGCATAGCTATCTTCAATGTCGGCAGTTTCGCTCCATAAACTGCTTCTGCCTCTTTGAGCAGCTTCCGTGCCTCCTGGGGGTCGTATCGTGCATATCCCTTCTGCTTTATCTGAGGGTCGTAGCAGCCCATCATAGGAGGTATAAAACCATCGGCCACAAGGTGCCGACCGTTAAAAAACAGCTCGATAAACTTCTGCCGGTCTATTGCCCTGTTTATCGCAAGACGCAAGGGCTTATTATTACCGAGAACGCTATCTGCCATATTAAAACCAAGCCAGAATGTCGATGGGTCGGGAAAAGTTTTCAACTGTATATTCCGTTGTTTCATTTCTGCTGTTAATTGCCCTCTCTCCGTCATGACCTCGCCGTAGCTATCTTTGGGAATTACAGTGGCATCAACCTTCCCTTGCAAAAATAAAAGCCACGTAGGCTGGTATTCTTCAATGACAGTCCAGACTACTTTGTCGGCAAAGGGTATGGGTTTGCCGGCATCATCAAGGTAGCCGGCCTCCGCGTCTCCGTTTTCGCCTTCGCTGGGGTATAGCTCTCCTCTGAAAGTAGGGTTACGGACAAGTTCAATGTAGCTGCCCCGCCGCCATACATTCAGCTTATATGGCCCCGTGCCTACAGGATGACTTATAATATCCTTGCCGTAATAATCGACCGCCTCTTTAGCCACAGGTGCCGTTGATATATCCGCCAGGGCAGCACTGGTCAACTTAGGCCAGGGCTTCTTGAGCTTTATAACAAGGGTGTAATCATTGCTCGCCGCCAACCCCTCAACTGCTCTCGAATAATCCACCCGCCGAAGGCGGGTTTGATTAGAGCGGCCTTCGGCCGCCGCTTCGTCTTTACAGCTTTTGGTATATTCCCGAAACTCATCAAGCCCGACAATTCTATCATCAAATAAGGGCCAGTTCGGGCTCAGATACTTGATATTGGCTATCCTTTTAATAGAGAAAACAAAATCCTGGGCCTTCAATTCCCTTCCCTTGCCGCCCGGGAAACAGACATCGTCCTGAAAGTAAACACCTCTTTTTATTTTTATCGTATAGACCAGTCCATCCGGGCTGACCTCCGGCATATCTTCAGCCAACAATGGTATCAGCTCGTATGGACGCTTCAAAAAGTGGTAATCATACAGAGTCTCAAAAATCTGGCTGCCGACCATTATCGAATAAACGTCACGCATATCCCCCGGGTCCAGACCCTTTATCCTCGTATGAAGCACGTGGTGCAGCGCCATTTCTTTTGGCTCTTCATCCGGGCCCGGACCTCCGCAGCCGCAGAGTGCTACAGCCGCCGCAATCCCCGCCATAGCCAGAAATCTCTTCCCATAATTCATACCGCGTTCTGCCTTCTTGCGCTACACATTCGCAAATTCCTCCCGCAGCAGACCCCTCTTAATCGGGAAACAGGGCCTTTTCCACCTCTCTGATTCTACGTAATTCTCACTAAAAAGCAACTCCTTGCCCTCAATGTCATTCCCGCACGTCGTTAGCGGGAATCCAGTTTTCCATCTTGTTTTGAATTTTGTGTTTTGGTTATTTGGATTTGTTTCGGATTTAGTGCTTCGAATTTCGGATTTTATGTTCTATCAGGTCGTTTAGCCCCGAAGCCTGGCTTCGTGGTTCTTATTGCCCTTGTAATCGTAACAACCGGCGGTGTAACCTTGATTTTTTCAACAAAAATCCCCCGTTGAAAGACGGGGCTTTTATAAGCAATACCTGCCCTTTTGCAGCGGAAAATCCGATTGAAATCCAACTTTCTGAGGGATTTTTTCTTGCTTTTCCCGACAATTCCTGCAATAATACTCTAAACCGCGGACTTTTCACCTTTGACCTATATCAGTCGTTGCCGGTTTCTGTCCCGCCGACATCTTATATGAAACCATATAATACATAGTTCACCGCCACTTTGGTGCGAGGAGGTAAACGATGGTAAGTCGTATGTGGCTCTTTGGTCTTATCCTCGGTGTTCCGCTGGTAGGCTTCGGTGTCGCTAAGGGCATCAAGGCGTACTTCAACTCGGAACTTCGCTCTGCCCTTCAGAAGCAATACCCCGACGCAGACCAAAATGCGATTTCCCGGATCACCATCGATCGGCTCTGTGAGAATTCTGAGCCGGAGTTTCGCGAGATCCGTGACATCAATACCAACCTGAATCTAATGAGCACTGGTGCTTTGGGTGCTGGCGCCGTCGGACTTGCACTTCTCTTAGCGATCCGTCTCATAGGCAGTGCTGCGCGTAACAGTCGCAGACTACTTCTTTATCTATTTAAACCCGGTCTCTATCTTACGGCTCTGATGCTCATTGGCCTGACTCTTGTAAATGCCGCAATCGCAATGGGTGCCATTTACTACGGTGAGTCGGCTCTCATTGGACGCATTCATGTGGGTATCATCGCTGCGATTGGGCTGGGCGCTCTATGCGGCATCCTCTTCATGGCACGCAACTTGTTCTCTCTCATCAAAAAAGCCCAAGCGGTGGTAGTTGGGAATAGCCTATCTCGAAACGAAGCACCTGAACTCTGGAATAGAGTTGAACAGATCGCAGAGCGGATTGGCACTCTCCGCCCGCAGCATATCGTAGTGGGTCTCGATCCCAACTTCTTTATGACCGAGGCTGACGTCATGTGCCTGAATGGAAATTTATCGGGAAGAACTCTGTATTGCTCACTACCTCTTTCTCGAATTCTGACTACTAGCGAATTTTTATCGATAATTGGCCACGAACTTGGACACTTCAAGGGCCTCGACACCAAGTTCAGCGAGAGGTTTTATCCTATCTACCGAGGTACCGCTTCGTCGATAGCTGGTCTGTTGCAGGCGACCGGTGGGGATAGATCGGCTGCCATCATCGCCATCCTTCCCGCCATCGCCATTCTCAGCTACTTCCTTGAGTGTTTCTCTGTTGCGGAGAGCCGAATCAGCCGCGACCGGGAACTCGCGGCCGATAAAGTGGGGGCGAGTGTTACCGATGTAGCGACCATCGCTACTGCTCTTGTCAAAGTTCACGCATTCTCGGGCCTCTGGGACCGCTTGCAGCATGCAGCAGCGGAGGCTCTCCAGGAAGGGAAGGCGTTTGTCAACGCGAGTAAGACCTATGCTGAGGCAGTTGCCAGTAGTGCCCACCCGAAGGCGCTGGACGGAATCGCAGAAAATAGTATGAGCCCCCCACCGACTCTCATCCGCCCCTCAGTGTGCGACTTATGTCTCTCGGTTTGACTTTGAAGCAACTGTCCGAACCTTCGCTTGCAGTTAACCCACCGGATCTTGCGATTAACCTAATCCCCGAGCATGAGAGCAAGGAAGAGGATATCTCAGTAGCGTACCAAGTGATCCTCGCGAGGCATATAGGCATCGACCTGAATGCTTTAGGGAATAAGTCAGGAGGTGGTAACGCCTAACAACTCGCTTGAGCGTACGTTATCCAAAGCGTCAGACGAAATAGAATATGAAAAGGCAGCTGGAAAAAGCAATTCAAGCGAAACGCGAGTCAAAGCATGTCGACTTCAAAGAAACTTTTGACCCGGCTTCCAAAGCCGATTGGTGCGAAATCCTGAAGGACATAGTATCGATGGCAAACTCTGGAGGAGGGGTTATTCTCATCGGACTGAACAACAACGGCACACCAGTTGATTCGGACATATCAGACTTTCTCGAAGTGGACCAAGCCATAGTTGCAGATAAAATCTACTCATATACCGAAACACATTTCTCTGATGTCGAAATAATAGAACTTAAAAAGGGTGTTCACACAGTGGCGGCGCTCGATATTGGCCCTGTAAAGGTCCCCATGGTGTTTACAAAGCCGGGAACGTATGCCGTTTCGGAAAAAGAGCAAAAAACAGCTTTCAGTAAAGGGACAATCTGCTTCAGGCACGGCGCTAAAAGCGAGCCCGGAAATACGGAGGACCTAGCCCACGCAATTGAGCGGAGGTTAAGGGAAATCCGAAAAGAATGGGTCGATGGTGTGCGAAAGGTTGTCCAAGCACCCGTTGGATCGAGCGTCAATGTTCTTCCCCCCGAAGTGCAGGAATCAGATTCTCCCCAAGCAACACCAATACGAATAGTTGAAGACCCTACTGCTCCCGGATATCATATCGTCGACCCTAACAAGACACATCCCTATCGACAGATGAATGTTATCACTGAACTTAACAAGAGGCTCAAAGGACTGGCTCCCATAAACTCATATGATGTTTTCGCCGTGAGGCGAGTGCACGGCACGGACAAGCATCTCAAATTCTACTACAAACCAGCTTTTGGGTCCCCTCAGTACACTCCCAGATTTGTGAATTGGCTTGAGATGAACTACAACAAAGACCCCGATTTCTTCAAGAAAGCACGCCAATTAATGTCACAACAACAGAAGAAACCCGTTTAACAACGCGATTGAGCGTATATGCTTCCACTCACTGCTCAGTTTTCACGTTAAGGCCAGCACTGGTTGATGAAATCTGCGGACAGCATTTTGAATCGCTTTTGGCCAAGTTTCCCTGTAACTTTTGTGCCTTTTTGTGGCCTGTTATAAAACAGTGTAATCAGTGTGAATCAGTGTCTAAAAAAGGCAGTGAGTCTTTAGTTTTTAGTTTTGGGGCAGAAGACAGAATCCGTGTCAAACCCGTCAGTGTCAGTCAGTACCAAAAAAGTCCGTGTCAGTTAGTGTCTATGTTAATCCGCGCCTTCTTTGTTTTGAATTTCGTATTTCGGTTATTTGAATTTGTTTCGGATTTCGAGCTTCGTATTTCGGATTTACCCCGCTACCCATCTCCTCCCAAAGTCAAGAAGTGCAAAAAAAGTGTTCAAAAACGGTTAATTTCTTGCAATTTTTGCTCAAAACACGTTCATTTTTGCAAAAAAATGTAAAAAAATGCAAATTTTTGCTAATTTTTACCCCCACTTTTACCCCAAAAACGGAATAGTCCTATAAAATCACACTTTTTACTATCGCCAACCGCCCCATTTTTCAAAAAACCCTTCAAAAACCCCTGTTTTCTTGATTTTTTTATCTTTTTTTACCTCTTTTTTTCTACCCTCTGATTTTTCCCTTCTGCCTTCTTCCTTTTGGATTCGCATTACTTGCTGGGGGTGGTCTTTTTGAGCGGCTCCGGCAAAGGCAGTGGTGTGGTGCGTTTACGTCCGTCGCTGGTGGCGGCGCCATAATCGAAATTCAGCTTCGAGGGTAATTCGCCGGCTCTTGTTGCATCCCCAAGTAATCTATTGTGTTCATCCAGAATCGCCGCATAATCGTCTCGCTCAACCGCCTTTTTTATAACTGTTTGTGGCCTCCCCAAAATTCTGCTGATACGCTTGTCTTCCGTCTCTATCAGCACCGAAGCCAACCGCTGTTTCTGCACATCGCTTAAAAGTCCCCTACCTTTCACATACCTTTGTATTGCGAAAGAATACAACTGTGCAAACCGCAGAGCCACAGCAGGCTTGCCTGAGCCTCCCGAAGCAGAAGCTATTTTGCCGTCAAGCAAGTTTAGAATAACCCCATCCAGAAGTTCATATTCCACTGTCCAGTCAGCGTATTTCTTAATACGCATATCGGCTATCTGCAGCAGCAATTCCTCACTCTGTGGAATGTTTATATCACCGGCGAATCTGGCTGTTAAAGCTATTATTTCAGGACTGCCGGTCTCAACTACCTCTTTAAGTCGTTCTATGAGCAACCGTGCCACTTTCAAATTTGCTGCCCCTCCGGAATTCAACCGCTTTACGATGCCGGCGTTAGTCAGGCAATGAACTGCCCAGTAGCGAATAATAGTGTTCTTATCCTTCAGCTTCGCAATAGCCAAATCTGCCAACCGCAAATCTTCCAGCCCATCAACCAGAATCAAAAGATTAACAATTACTTTGGTTCTCCGGTATTCCGGCAATTGCAAAGCCTCGTTAAAGCCTGAAGAAATGTATTTGTATGCTGACTCAGAAAACTGTTCGGCATACTGAGGTTGAGTGCCCCGTCTTCTGAGGATTTCCGCGCGAAGCGTTGCTATCATGGTAAAATCTTTGGTCCTCACCAGCTCTCGTACTGCTTCCGCAAGGAAGTTATCAATTATGAACAAATCTTTATTATCAAGCACTGTCTTGTTACGGACGGCGTCGATGTCTCTGGTATTGATAACTGCCCAGCCTGAATCCGCCGGTGAGGCGAAAAATGCAACCGAAACAGTAAGAATCACTAATTTTACCTTCATTATTCCAGGTATCCTAAACGACAATTGGTTTTAGATCAGCCAATTCCCGACCCCTCCCAGTGCCCGACATTATCCAGATTAACTTTTAACGTGCCGTTTGTCAAGTAAATTTGGGGCAGGCGTTTTCTAATCTTGAACTGGCACACCTTATGCCTTGTCACACAGGTTTCTCTATAAGCCGCAAAATCTGGCGAAATGGAACCGCATCTGAAAAAAGCTCATAGAGCCATAAAAATCTCGCGGTGCGGTGCTTGACGGCATTTGACCTTTGCGTATAATACAAACCTCCGATTTTGATGCTCTTGGATAAAAACAGGGTTATAAATATTATAGGCCGAGATGGCGGAGGACGGTTACTTACAAAGAACCTGTCAAAAACACACCATCCTACACAAGGCAAATAGGAAAACGCCAAAGACAATAAAAATTATTAGTCAAAAAAAAGGAGCTTATAATGAGACACGTAGCAATTTTACTAAGTGTAACTGTAGCACTGCTGGTACCTGCATCCCGTTCTTGTTGGGCGGATAATACCAGCGACTCGGCCAGGGAAAACGCCGAGCTTCGACGCAGAGTTGAAAGGCTGGAAAAGGAATTGGAAGAGTTAAAGAAAATCGTTCTCCAGCAAGCTGCGGCGCAGGGTGCTGAACCGGCGAAGGCAGAGCCACCTAAAACTGAACCAAAACCAGAGGCTGTGCCGAGGCTTGGCGAAGCCGATTTGCAGAAGATTGCAGAAATGGTGCAGAAAGAGGCCGCAAAAAAGAAACCCGTCTGGTCGGGCGTGGATATTCAACTATACGGATACATTAAGGCCGACGCCTCTTATGACACCTCTCGAACTTGGCCGGGTAATTATGTTCTGTATGTAGATTCTGAAAAAGACAACAGAGACGATGATGAGTTCAACCTCACGGCCAACCAGACCCGGTTCGGGTTCAAAATCACGGGGCCTGATGACGATTTGGTCAAGACAAGCGGACTGGTGGAGGGCGATTTCTACGGCAGTTACGCAGAGGAGAACAAAGCTAAAATTCAACTGCGTCACGCTTATTTGAAATTAGATTGGCCGGACGACAAATTCAGTATTCTTGCCGGGCAAGCCTCAGATACTATGTCGCCTCTATTTCCTGATACGTTGAATTACACCGTTTTGTGGGACGCAGGTAACATCGGCTACAGGCGGCCACAAATACGGCTAACAAAGGGATTTCCGGTTGGCACCGATACCGAATTGCAACTGGAAGGAGCAATAGCGAGAACCATTGGAAGAACCAGCCCATTGGGCTCAGAATCAGGCGAAGATGCCGGCTACCCGACCTTACAGGGGCGGGCAAGCGTGACATTGCCGTGGGTTGGTTTCAAGCCGATGACGGTCGGTTTATCAGGCCACTGTGGTAGAGAAGAGTATGACACCGCACTTAGCGGCACTAATAAGAAATTCGAGAGCTGGTCGGTTAACCTTGACCTGACCGGGCCGATAAACAAATGGTTGAGTGTCAAAGGTGAATTGTTTACCGGTGAGAACTTAAACACCTACTTTGGCGGCATCGGCCAGGGAGTCTACATAAATACCAGCACAGGTGTCTATAATGAAATTGCTGCCAAAGGCGGCTGGGTTGGGGCGAGTCTGGGGCCGTGGGACAAATGGCGTTTCAACATTGGTGCCGGTATGGATGACGTTGACAGTAGTGATATTAACCCGGGTGACCGGACAATGAATCGTTCCGTATTTGGTAATATAATCTACTCGGTCAATAAGAATACGGAGATAGGTCTGGAGCTTTCTCACTGGCGTACTGACTACTATGGCCACGGCGATGCCGATAGTATGCGTGCGCAAACATCCTTAATCTACAAGTTCTAAAAAACAACCGGGGCCTATGCCGATTCACTCGGCATAGGCCCCGAACTGATGCAAATCAAATTTAGCCTGTTAACGCTATCTGCGGCTTACTGCGGCCACAATATCTCCTCAAGCCACATATCAGCC
>Ga0315280_10003752_pt1 | contig 23029 bp, 17 predicted proteins | sample YL17G06_40_MG_FD_203697 | JGI IMG/M metagenome (GOLD analysis project Ga0315280, IMG submission 203697) | Sediment microbial communities from Yellowstone Lake, YNP, Wyoming, USA - YL17G06_40 | ecosystem: Environmental > Aquatic > Freshwater > Lake > Sediment | place: USA: Wyoming | collected... | reverse complement strand
CCGGCGCGGCATCATCCCGTTCCCGGTGATGTACGAGTCGCTCGCCCACACTGAGGAGGAGATTGACTATGCGATCGCCGCCTTCGGGGAGGCGCTGAACGAGGCCTACCGGGGCTAACGGCGTCCGCGTCATCGTCCGGTCCACTTCAGCATGTTGGTCGAGGGGAGGTGCGCGGTTGGCACTGTCGGCGCTCAGCCTATCGTGGTCGGGCGCGACCGCTCCTGCTCAAGCTCTCCACGCCTGCTCGAACACCCGCATGAAGTTCCCGCCAAGGAACTTGAGGATCACCTCGTCGGAGTGGCCGCGCTGCACCAGCCGCTCCGTGAGAACCGGGACCTTGGACATATCCTCTAGCCCCTCGGGCGCGGTCTGGAGACCGTAGAGGTCGGACCCGAGTCCCACGTGGTCGGGGCCGACCAACTCGATCACGTACTCGATATCCGCGATCACATCATCAACGCTCTTGTTGTCCAGGAAGAAGACCCCAAAGACGCCGCCGTTCCGGGCCAGGGCCTCGAGACGCTCTCGACCGCGCGATACGTCGTAGCCGGGATGCAGTGGGCTATCCTCGGCCTTGAGCGGGAAGAACTTCTTCGGGCTGCGGTGGGAGAGGACCACCGGCGCCGTGCAGATCTCCAGGGTCTCGAGGAACCCCGCCTGGTCTATGTGGCCGACATCAACGACGATGCCCATCTCGTTCATGCGCCTCACCGCCTGCTTGCCCATGTCCGTGAGTCCGCCCGTCTTCACGTGATGCTGCGTTCCGTCTGCGAAGTAGTTCCTCCGGTTGTGGGTCAAGGACGCCATGCGCAGACCGAGTTCGTAGAAGAGGTCCAGCAGCTTCAGGTCCTGCCCCAGGGGCTCGAGCCCCTCCAGGGCCAGGATGCCTCCGCACTGGCCCTCCCGCTTGAGCCTGTGAATGTCGGCCACGGTCCTGACGATCTCGAAGCCCGCGTTGTCCTTCGCCTCGCGATGCAGCCAGTAGACCATCTCCAGACTTCGCTTGAGAGCGCGGTCCAGCTGATGGTCTTCCACGAAGATCGCGCACACCTGCGCGGTCAGCCCGCCGGCCACGAACTGTGGGAGGCTGTATTGGCCTATGCAGCCGAAGTAGTCGTTGAGCGGCCACCCGTAGTCGTAGGACGGGTTGCCCACCAGCTCAAACGGAGGCTTCCAGTGCGCGGGGTCGGGGATCGCGACCTGCGTCCCCAGCCTGACGAGGCCGTCCGCGATCGGCATCAGGATGTCGGAGTGGCAGTCTATGACGATCGCCTTCCTATGCAGCTCGGCAGCATGAGCAGCAGCGCCATCTCCGGCTGCGGTCCGCCGTGGCGGACGCAGCCCCCGCTGGGATGATCTCACGAGCGCGCCTCCCAGAGATCCGGATGGTTCGGAACAGCGCGGGCTGCGCGGTTGCTGCGCAGCCGGTCTACCGCAGCTTCTTCCACTCATCAACCATGGCCAGCGTGCTCTCCCACGGCATCATTGGGTGTGCCGAGGAGCACGCAGTGACGATGAGACCGGTCCGGCCGAAAGCGGCGAACACGTCGCGGACGGCCTGCCGGACGACCTCGGGGTCTGTTGCGTACATGTGGAACGTGTTGCTCGGCCCGGTCCAGAAGCTCCTGCGGTCGCCGAGCTTCGCGTTCACCGCCAGCAGGTCCACATTGTCGAAGGCGATATCCAGCGAAGACATGCAGTCGAAGTCGAGGCGAGCGAGGTAGTCGAGCATCGGCATGACGCCGCTGTAGAGGATGTAGGAGTAGGGACGTCCTGCTTGGTGGACGATCTCGATCTCCTGGCGGAGGGCCTCGCCGAGAAAGCGCTCCAGCATCGCCGGACTGTAGTAGTCGGAGGTCTCATAGAACCCGGTTCGTTGTATGATGTCCACGCCGCAGTCCAGCAGGATTTCGATCATCGGCAGCGCCCACTGGTGCGCGAGATCGAGGTAGGCCTGCACCAACCCGGGGTCGTCTAGAGTCAGCAGGCCCAGGCCCTCTGCGCCGAACATCCACAGAGCGCTCGTCAGCCCCGATCCCACGGTCGCGGTGGTGGCAAGCTGGAACCGGTCAGCGAGGGCCTTCCTGGCTCTGAATGCGGCGCGGACCTGAGCGACCTGCTCTTGCGTTCGCGGGGGCAGAAGAATGTGCCGAAGACATGCCAGGTCGGGCTCACTCTTCAGCCAGGGCTCGACGTAGTGCCCCAAGAAGTCGTGAAAGAAGGGGATGTCCTGCCCGAAGGGCCAGAGCTCGTTGAACGCGATGGCGGCGTGCAACACTCCCGAAGGCGTGTCGTAGGCTTTGTGGAGAAGCGCCCCCTCCTGCCATACGCGCGACTTCACACTGTCCTCGGGGTAGAACCATCCCAGCCACCAGTCCCCGATCACGGGGTCCACTCCCAGGACCGTGACCAGGTATTCCACGCCATCGCTCGACGGATCCCAGGGGAAGTTCCAGGCCCTGCCGCGCCGCTGCGCTGCATAGAGGGGGTTGAAGAGCGGAGCACAGGGAACGTAGTCCACCGGCTGGCGTCTGATCGCCGCAAGCACCCTCTCCCGTGACGACATCGCGGACGGCTTGCCGATCATCGTGTTGCTCTCTTCCACATGAGCCTCCGGCGGCGGCGGGCATGGGAATGCCCGCCCTACAGCTTCGGTCTTCAGCGCACTATGCGGTAGATGCATCCCTGTGGGAGGAAGTGGACCGGGATGGAGGGGAAGTGGGCCCTGAGGTAGTCCCCCAGGTTCCTGACTCCCCACTCCTCCAGGGTACCGTGGTTCACTACCAGGTAGGGCATACCGATGTCCCTGAAGAGCGCTCCGTCGCGCACCTGCCGGAAGTAGTCATCGTATCCAAGCCAGACATCGGCCCCGAGTCCGACCATCTCCGCCAGCGTGGAGGCGCCGCTCCCGAGAGCCAGGCGCGTGACCGGTTGGTCCTCATCGCCGACCGCGAGCACAGCTTGCTGCCCCAGGGGTTTGACTCGCTCGGCGATCTGCGCGGACAGCGATCCGAAGGTATGTCCCGAGACGTCCTCGATCCTGCAGAAGCCACTTACTCCGAGGGGCTCACCCTCGAACCCGAGCCCGCGCGCCCAGCTATCCCGCACGCCGATCCCGGGCATCATGTCCCACAGGTCGTGACAGCGGTAGACTACCAGCCCGCTCTCTCGGAGCCAGGCGAGCTTGGGCTGCTCCAACTCCTGGGCGAACTCGGACTCGTCGCGGGGCTGCATGGGGCCCTCCCGGAAGATGGACTCATGTCCCACGAAAAGGTTGCAGCCCAGTTCCCTGGCGCGCTTCAGGTCTGACCAGTACGGCTTCCAGGCGACGGCGATCCCCGTCACTTCGGTCTCGGGGTCTCCGAAGCGGAATCCGTCCACCGTCTTCGACCAATCCATCCAAGTGCCTACGCCCCGAAAGAACTCGTGAACATCAACCGCTCTCATGGTCTCCTCCGTTCGCCTCGCGTGCCCGCCCCATTGCCAGCCGGGACCCGCCTAGAGCGGGCAGGCCCGCCTGGACCCTACACCTCGGTCGTGCGGCAGCCTGCGTCCACTCTTCGCCAAGCGGACGGCTGTTCCCCGCCGCCAGCGAGAACAGGAGGGGCCGGCCGGGGCAGGCGCCGGCGTCCGTTTCTGGACCCCCTTTCCTGGTCCCCCTGGAATGAGAGGGAAGCGATGCGTTGAACTCTCATGGAGAGAACTGAAAGGGTGGAGGGGTCGGGTCCACGACAGGCCGGAACGGCGCGCGAGGCCTGCGCATTCCGCGTGCGGAATGCGCGCGAGGTGAGTTGTCTTGCCCATTGAGATCATCAATCGCCAGCTAACGCGAGGCTGCATTCGGTCCGCGCTCTTCGACTTCGACGGCACCATCTCACTCATCCGGGAGGGTTGGCAGCAGATCATGGTGCCGATGATGGTCGAGGTGCTAGCCGAAACCCGGCAGCACGAGGACGAGTCCGTTGTTCGGCAGGTCGTCACCGCCTATGTCGAGGAGCTGACCGGGAAGCAGACCATCTACCAGATGCTGCGCCTGTGCGAAGAGGTCGCGAAGCGCGGCGGTGTCCCCCGGTCTGCGCTGGAGTACAAGCGGTCCTATCTGGCGCTCCTCTGGCAGCGCATCAAGGATCGGGTGGCCGCACTCGAGAGCGGGGTCGTTGACCCCGACGATTTCTGCGTGCCCGGATCGCGTGCACTGCTGAGGGAACTGCAACAGCGGGGCGTCACATTGTACCTGGCGAGCGGGACCGACCTGGCCGACGTTCGGCGAGAGGCGCATGCGTTGGGTCTGGACGAGTTCTTCCCGGAGCGCGCCTTCGGGGCGCTCGACCGCTACTGGGAGTTCAGCAAGGCGCAGCTGATAGCGGACATCATGGAACAGCACCAACTGGCCGGCCCCCAGTTCCTGGGGGTAGGCGATGGCTACGTGGAGATCGAGAACACAAAGGCGGCCGGTGGGATTGCGGTAGGCGTGGCCTCTGACGAAGCGCGCCGCACGGGCATCAACCACTGGAAACGGGAACGCCTGATCCGAGCCGGGGCGGACATCATCATCCCGGATTTCCGGGAGCTTGAGAGCCTGATCGCCTACCTCTTTCCCAGTGACCCGTCGTTGTAGGCCAGGAGCCCGCACGAGCGAAGCGCCTTTGCTTCGCGAGGCAGCAGGCGGGCGACTACCGCCTCCGCTCCTGGCCCTTGTCAGCTGGGCCGCAGGTTCCTCGTCTCCTCGGGGTGGGATCAGGAGCAAGCTCCTGACCAACCGGGGCCGCCATGCCTCCTAGGGCCACAGGGGCGGCCGCGAGGGGCGCCGCTATTCCCGGGCGTCCAGCGTGAGGATGGTCGCGAGCGCGAGCTGGACGGCCATGGCGATATTCCGCACGTCCACGCGCTCCGGGATGTCGCCGGGCATGTGGTAGTTCGGGTCACCGAAGGGGAAGGAGCCGTGGATGCCGAGGGCGGTGGGGTAACCGGCCTTGATGTAGGAGCCGTCGTCGTTTGAAGGGCTATCCTGCTTGCCGACGACCTGCTCGAGGCCGATGCCGTAGGCGTCATTCAGGGCCATCATCAGCTCGGCGAGCTGCTCGCCCTCGGGGGTCGTGTAGAGAAGGGCGTTCGTCTTGCGCTTCGCATCGGTCGCCTCTTGCGGCTTGGCCCCAAGCCCATCCAGGTTGAGGACGGCGATGATGTTGTCGCCCCGGGACCTGGCGTTCTGGGCTGCGGTGACGCTGGTCCACGGGGTGTGCTCCTCGTTGCAGTAGACGAACCACACTGAGCGGCGCAGGTTCCGACCGGCGACCCGTTCGGCTCCGCTCAGGGTCACCCCGAGCAACGGTCGAGGGGCGAGGAGGCGGGCGACCTCCATGTTCCCGACGGTGCCGGCGGCATTGTCATGCGCGCCCGGCGAGTCTATCCAGCTTGGCGAGTCCTTATGGGAGATCACCACGATGATCTCGTCCGGCTTCGTCGTTCCGCGCTTCTTCGCGTAGAGGTTGTCGAGCGTATACCATGGGTCGGCCGGGTCCGGGGTCGAGTACCAGTGGTGGAGGGGCTTGCTGCGGTCGCACCGGAAGGCCTGCGCCTGGCAGGCTTCCTTCTCCACCTCGTAGCCCCAGGCGCGAAGCTTGGACTCGATGTACTCGTCGGCCTCCTCGAGGCTGCTCTTCGTCTGGCCCGGCCGGGTGAAGTTGGCCTTCCGGTAGGGCAGGGGGTCCTTCGACAGGTGGAAGAGGTTGGCAGCGATCTCTGTGTCCTCCACCTTGGCTAGCAGGTCGGCGATGCCGGGGTCTGTCTTCATGAGTTGCGCAGCATTCGGACTAGCGGGCCCGCCGCAGGCGGGCTCCTGCACCAGTGAGCCGTACAGCGCCGGGCGCCTCTCCTTCGGCCAGAGGTGGCGGAAATCGGCATAGCCCCGTACGGAGAGCCAGGGCTCGTAGAACAGCCGGTCGAGATCAATATCGGCGAAGACCACGCCTTGCTTGCCCGCCGTGTCCGCGAGGATCGTGCCCGAGGGGTCTACGATCAGGCTGCGGCCGGTGTCGCAGATCGCAGTCACGTAGTAGACGCCGTTGTCGAGGGCGCGAGCGCGAGCGACCGCCTCGTAGGCCTTGCTCTCCGACCGGATGTCCCCTTCGATCGGGGTGAAGATGATCTCGGCCCCCTCGAGAGCGAGGATGCGCGCCATCTCAGGGAACATGTGGTCGTAGCAGACCTGGAGGCCGATGCGCCCGAGGTCAGTGTCGAAGACGGGGATGGTCGCCCCGGGAGTCGTCCCGGCCTCGACCTCGGCCTGTGGAAGATGCACCTTGCGATAGCGGCCCACTATGCTGCCATCACGGCCGATGATGACGGCGGTGTTGTAGCGCAGGGGCCCCTGCCCCTCGGACCCTGAAGGACCCTCGGGGTCCTGAACGGGCCACTCGGGCAGGCTCACGACGATCATCATGCGATACTCCCGGGCGAGCGCGGCGAGGACATCCGTGGCGGGGCCTGGGATGGTGGGACGCGCATTCGGGTCGCTGGGAACGATCTGGGCGAGCTCACCTAGGCAGACCACATCGGCCTTGCCCTCGCCGGCCTTCTGAACGGCCGACCGCCACGCCTCCGGCCCGCGGGTGTCACGGTCGAGGTACACGGTGGCGATGCGGACATGGCGGGGCGCGGGCGAGGGCGCGTGACGCAAGGACAGATCATCGAACCAGACGCGCCCTTCGGGCGCGTGCCGCAGGCTCAGCGAGATGCTGGCCATGGTCGCGCCCTCCGGCGCCCGGTAGCGGGCGGACAGCCGCCACCAGTCGCCCTCGCGCAGTGGCGAGTACAGGTAGGCCGTCCGCGGGCGCTCGTCCTTCGCGTCGCGCTTCCAGTCAATGTAGGCCCACACCGATTCCTGCGGGCTGGCGACGTCCTCGGTGCGGTAGTAGACGGAGAGTTCGTACATGTTGCCGGCCCGAATGTCCGAGCAGGTCGCCGTCACCCAGCCGACCACGCCAGCCTTGCCGTCTCCGGACAGGCACAGTGAGCGCTTGCCGGATCGGGCGAACGCGGTGTCGGAGAGAACGGATGGCGCGATCTCGGAGCGAGGAGCGCCTGGTGTCCAGCCCACTGGGAGGCTATCGGCAACCTCCTCAAAGCTGCCGTTCGGGACAAGGTTCGGTGAGTCAGTCATGGCGGAACCACCTTTGGGGTTCAGGTCACCGGCTGAGGCCACAGTGCTGGCAACGGGAATGCAGCACGTCATCAGCACTGCGACGTAGGGGAATGGACGTATCTTCATCGCGATACTCCGAGCCGCGCAACTGGCCGCGAGCTTCTATTCGTTCGCGCGGGAGGCGAGTCCTTGCGTGGCGGATATGCGGGATCAGGGCCGGCCTGAGTGTGACCGCTCAGTACCCGCGCCTGCCAGCTGGCGGGCGCGCCTCCTACACTCGACAGACCAGCGGGGGCGGGGATCGGTGTCCCCGCCCTACACCCGCCTCAGGAGGGTTCTGACGCCCACTCGCGTCTCGTCCTCCTCAAAGGAGAGGCCGAACCAGCTCGTCTCCGTGCGCATCGAGCCATTCCAGAGGCCGCTCCAAGTCGCGGGTGATGAACCAGACTCTGCGCTCGGGCGGCATCTTTGCCGATCCCTCGAGCCGCGCCGCCAGCCAACGCGCCCGGAGCGCCAGCGGGATGGCGCGCGCCTCCTCCGGCTCCAGCCGCGCCTCCTCAGCGTAAGCCCTCAAGAACAGCGTGGCATTGACGATGTCCAGCTCGACCGCCTCGGTCATGGACTCGATGCGCGAGCCGTCGAACTCATGGCGTCGGCCGGCGAAGAAGTAGACCCCATCCGCGAGGTCGCGGCTGCGGGTGTGCTCACAGGCCCAGTCGAGGTCGAAGATGCCGGCCATCCTGCCGGAGTCGGAGTAGAGGAGATTCCCCGGATGGTAGTCGCCGTGGATCAGCCAGCGGGGCAGCGCGCCATAGACCGATGCACTGTATGTGCGGCAGAGCAGTCTGGCCTGCTCTGCCGCGTAGCCCAGCGCCGGTTCGTGGACCGCGAGTCGCTCGAACGCCGCGGCCATCAGCTCGGGGTCATCCATCCGCTCGCTTCCGCCCACCTCGGGCGCGGCGATCGCGAACTGCATCGGGATCGGGTTGTAGGTGCCTCGCGCCGGGTAGTCGGCGGCCGCCTGGTGGAAGCGGGCCAGCGCACGCGCGGTCTCGATCAGCTCGGCCCGACTGCCCCCGAACGGCCGTCCCTCCACAAAGGGGTACAGCTCGAAGGCCCGGCCCTGCATCAGCACCCACGAGGCGCGCCCGCCTGGGGCCAGCGCGGGTGTCGTACCCGACCTGGTCGCAAGCGGAGCTGCTGTCGGCACGCCGTGTGCGAGCAGATGTCGCCGGAAGCCGTGGTCGAACTCCACCGCCTCCCGCGAACTGGTTCGCAGCCCTCGGCACCGGAGGAAGTAGCGGCCGCTGGCCGAGCTGACGCGCCAGCACTTGCCGGCAGTGCCTCCGGCCGTCTCGACCTCATGGATCTCACCGATCTCGTAGTGGGCGAGTGCTTCCCGTGCCTCAAGCATCAACGACTCGTACCTGTTCACCGCCCTGAGCCGCGTTGTGGGAGCCCCGTCCCGGGGCGACTGCCACTCCAGGTCGCCGGGAGGACCCGGCTCCCACCTGCTCCCGAGCAACCCCGCAGCAGGAGATACAGCGTTCTCTCAGATCCGCTGATGCCAACCGCGTCGCGGATCTCGAAGTACCTGCCGAACTCCGCTTCACATGCCTGCTGTGTATAGTCACCGAAGATATCGTCTCTGGTGGCCAGCAGTCGCTGCACCTGCGCGTCGCTCTTGGGCACGAACTCGAGGATCAGGGAGTCGCAGAGACCGCTGAGAAACCCGGCTATCCTTGACAGGGGGAGGTTGTTGGAGATGGCGAGATGGTGGATCAGGGCCAGAGCCAGGGCGGTGTCCGCTCTCCCTCGCTGGAGCAGAGCTGGGCGTTCCTCGTTGCCCCAGCCGATGGCAGGGCTTGGGTTGGTCAGGTCCATGAGCAGAGGCAGCAGGTTCCGCTGCCCGCTCTTCCTGCATTCCACGTAGTTGATCTCCACCGCCGCCGGGTCGAGATCGAAGGCGATGGTCGGGATGCCCCTTTCGGCCGCCAGCCGGCTGAACAGACCGGTGTTGGCACCCAGATCCCAGACGCTGCGCGGCGCCAGGATCTCGAGGAACTGGCCCACGATACGCTTCTTGTGCTCCATCGCCTCGGAGGAGTAGCGGGAGGACCGGTAGTAGTCGGCCCATTCCGTGCCCCGGGGCCTCCAGCGCAACCGGGAGATGGCCCCCTCGAGGCTGCTCACCAGGCCGCGCAGGGCCAGCAGGCTCACCCGCCGCCCGCGGGGCCGCTCGGCGACCGTCGCGAAACGGCGCTGGCTCTTCGCGTGCAGGTGGATGTGCAGCGCCAAAGAGGGGACCAGGCGGGTGCGTGCAGGCAGAAGCGCACTGGCAAGATCCAGGGGAATGCCATCCAGGTGGGTCTTCAGCAACTGGCTGAGCCTGATGTCGGTGTAGCTCATGAGCGCGAGCGGCGCCAGGAGATGCTGGCAGAATTGCCGATAGGCCACCCAGGGCTGTCCCTCTCTGTACCTCTCGAAGGAAAGGGTGTCAATCAGCAGGGGCCGGCCGCCCTTGAACTGGATGTTGTAGCCGCTGCAGTCCTTCAGCGAGAGGCCGCAGTCGAGCGACCTACGCTGGATCTCGAGGGTGACCAGAGCTGCGTCTTTGAGCTGGCTGAAGCTCCATTCGTAGGGATAGGAGATGAAGGGGATCAGCTCCGGCTTGATCAGCCGGTAGGCCTCTTCGCCTGGCGCCGGGCCGCCGCCCACCTCTTCGTGGGGGATGAGCAGACCCCGCGTGGTGAGTTCCCGGTAGAGGCCTGAGCCGATGAGCTGGTCGTAGTCGTCCTTGTAGGCCAGGTTGACCTGGCGGAACAGCTCGCCCTCTCGCCAGAAGACGAAGCCGCTGGGATCGCGGAACGAACTGGGGACGGAGGCCCTATCCTTCACCTTCGTCGGCCTTCTGGTGCCGCCCCTCGGCTCCGCTCGGGGTGTCCCTTGCGGCTGCCGTGGGGGCGACGCTGAGCCTGCGTAAGGGCCGCAGGAAGAAGCCCTTGCATGCCGCCTTGATCCTGCCCCAGAAGGCCTTGAGGACGAAGGCTGCCGCCAGCGCGCTTGCCATCGCCATCTGGAATAGGTAGCTGCCTGTCCCTGGGTCTATGTACGCGCAAGCAGTCCCGGAGGACAGGCACAGTGAAGCGAAGGCGATTGCCGCCAGGAGCGTCAGGCTTGGCCAGGGTCTCACTTCTTCCCTTTTCCGATGAGTCGCTTCGGCCCGCCACGGCGGGCTGCCGAAGCGTCCCGGGAGCTGTCTTGCCCGCCTTGGGCGGGAAGGGAACTCCTTGGAGATGTTACGCCCCTGGGCCAGAGTCCGTCAAGCTGGGCGAAGGCTCACGGTCCGGCTGCGAGCGCGACCTGGGCCCGCCAGAGCGAGGCATAGAGCGCCATGACCTTCTCGGGATCGCCTCCCCGGTAGTCCACCTCCAGCGAGCAGTAGCCCTCGTAGCCGTCATCCTGCAAGAGCTGGAAGAGCTGGACGTAGGGAAACGAGGTCTCGAGATCGTGCAGATGCACGTGCCGGAGGTAGTCGCACACCCGTGAGTAGGTCTCCCGCAGCGAGCCGCCCACCAGATCGTGAGGCACAGAGTTGTAGTTCAGCGCCGCGTTCGGATGATCGGCGTGCTCGACCACGCCCAGCGCGTACTTCCAGAAGTTGAACTGACCGTGCATCTCCAACAGCACCGTGACATCGGCCTGCGAAGCGTGTTCAGCCACCTCCCGCAGCGCGTCCCCGGTCGAGCGGATGGCGTCCCGCACGTCCATGTCGGGGGCGATGCGATCGCCGTCGGCGAACACACGGATGGCAAGGCAGTCAATGTCGGCGGCAAGATCCACGAACTGCTTCGCCCGGTCAACGTTCGCCAGGCGCTTCCCCGCATCCAACTGGTGAAGCGCCTGGCTGGTCGAAATGCAGGACGCCTCCAGGTAACCATCCTCCAGCTTGCGCCTGATCTCCCGGCGCTGGGCGGCCGATGCCTCCAGCTCCACGCCGTGCTTCTGCTGCGACTCGGCGCGGAACTCGACGCCGGCATACCCGGCTGAGCGGCAGACCTCGATCAGCTTGTCGAGCGGCCAATCAGCACAGATCACGTAGGTGTCAATGCTCAGCTTCATCTCGTCGGCTCCTCTCATTCTGGATTCACCGGGGCAGGAGGTTCACCCGCTCCTGGCGGGCAAGCCCGCCGTACGTGTGGCGGGCAAGTCCGCCTCCCCGGTAGCTTCGGCGGACCCGAGCTTCTGCCCTGCGAGCGTTCCCATCTCACACGGCCGGCCTCGGTCACAGCCCCGCGGCGGCTGCGCAGCAACGCCCCAGCCGTGCGGAAGCGTGCCATCCCCTGTCGCCAACTTCGTGCAGGTGCGGCTCCGGACTTACCGAAGAAACGCGAGGCAGGCTTCGGCGCACGATGCAGACCGTGGCCAGCCTGGCCAGGATGGGTGATCCCACCTACGGATGAGGGAGCTGACTATGGCAGAGGTCGTCCGATTCACACTCAACGGGAAGCCTACTGCGTTGACAGTGGACAGCGATCGGATGCTGCTCTGGGTGCTGCGCACTGAACTGGGGCTAACCGGAACGAAGTACGGGTGCGGCATGGGGCTCTGCGGGGCGTGTACCGTCCTGGTTGACGACAAGGCCGTTCGGTCCTGCGGGCTCCCGGTCAAGCTGGTCCAGGGCAAGACAGTTACTACGATCGAGGGCCTGGCAGGAGACGGCAAGCTCCACCCCCTGCAGAAGGCGTTCGCGGAGCACGATGCCCTTCAGTGCGGCTACTGCACTCCCGGCATGATCCTGTCCGCCTACAGCCTGCTGCGGGAGAACCCTCGGCCCTCCTACTCGCAGATCGTCGAGGGCATGGAGGGGAGCTTATGCCGCTGCGGCGCGCACAAGCGGATCATCGAGGCGGTGCAGGCGGCGGCGAAGGAAATGGCGGGAGGATCCTGAGATGAGCCACGACGAGCACCTGAAGCTGGACTTCACGGATGAAGGGCCTCGTTTCCCCATGACCCGGCGCGAGATGCTGCAGATGCTGGGCAGCGGCATCATCGTCCTGTTCACGGGCAGCGAGCTGATCGCGCAGCGTGGAGGAGGACGCGAGGAGGGCCTGCCTGCGGACTTCAACGCGTTCCTGCGCATCGGGGAAGATGGTCGGGTGACGTGCTTCACGGGCAAGATCGAGATGGGGCAGGGGGTCTTCACCTCGCTCGCCCAGATGCTGGCCGACGAGTTGGACGTTCGGCTCGACTCCGTGGACATGGTGATGGGAGATACTGACCTGTGTCCCTGGGACATGGGTACGTTTGGGTCCATGACGACGCGGTTCTTCGGCCCGCCCCTGAGAGCGGCCGGGGCCGAGGCGAGAGCGGTTCTGCTGGAGCTGGCGGCGGAGCAACTCGGGACACCCGTTGCGCAGTTGGCGGTTGAGGATGGGGTGGTGTTCGAACGGACGAACAAGAGCAAGCGCGTGTCCTATGCCCAACTGGCGAAGGGGAAGCGGATCGAGAAGCATCTTCAGACGCCCCCGCCGGTCAAGACGCCAGGCGCGTTCAAGGTGATCCACAAGCCGACTACGCGGCGTGATGCGCTCGCGAAAGTGACCGGCGCGGCGAAGTTCTCGGGTGATGTGCGGCCGCTGGGCATGGTGTACGCGAAGGTACTGAGGCCTCCGGCGCACGGGGCGACGCTGAAGCGTGTGGACGTGTCCGGGGTGAGCCAGGTCAAGGGCGCGCAGGTGGTGCAGGAGAGGGACCTGATTGCGGTAGTGCACGAGCATCTGGACGAGGCCGAGCTGGCGCTGTCGAAGATCAAGGCGGAGTTCGATGTGCCCGCACCCGCGGTGGATGATGTCAGCATCTTCGATCACCTGGTGAAGGTCGCCCCCCAGGGGGAGGTGGAGTCGCAAGCGGGCGACCTCAAGCAAGGTGAGGCCCGCGCGACCGAGGTGTTCGACAAGACCTACCTGAACAGCTATGTGGCGCACGCGCCCATCGAGCCGCATACGGCGGTGGTCCAGATCGAGGGGAACAAGGCGACGGTATGGGCTTCCACCCAGACTCCCTTCGGCGCCAAGGACGAGGTGGCGGAAGCACTTGGCTTTCCACCGGAGAACGTCAGGGTGATCCCGCCGTTTGTGGGCGGAGGGTTCGGCGGGAAGTCGAGAAACCTGCAGGTGGTGGACGCCGCGCGCGTCGCGAAGCTGGTCGGGAAGCCGGTGCAGGTGGCCTGGAGCAGGGCCGAGGAGTTCTTCGACGACAGCTTCCGGCCGGCTGCGGTGGTGAAGATCAGATCCGGCCTCACAGGTGATGGGAAGATCGCGTTCTGGGACTATCACGTCTACTTCGCCGGCACGCGCGGCGCGGAGCAGTTTTACGACATCGCGGATCATGCTACCACCTCCCACGGATCGGGTTGGGGAGGCGGCCCGGAGGCCCATCCCTTTGCCACGGGGGCCTGGCGCGCGCCGGGCAATAACACCAACACCTTCGCACGCGAGTCGCAGATTGACATCATGGCTGCGAAGGCGGGGGCGGACCCGGTGGAGTTCCGGCTGCGGCACCTGCGAGACGAGAAGATGCGGGGAGTGCTGACGGCCGCGGCGGAGAAGTTCGGGTGGGCGTCGGCCAGGCTGTCGGCCGGCCGGGGCTGCGGCGTCGCTCTGGGGACCGACTCTGGAACCTACGTGGCCACGATGGCTGAGGTCGAGGTGGACGGAGCGACGGGCGCGGTTCAGGCCAAGCGGGTCGTGACAGCGCAGAACATGGGCCTGGCGATCAACCCTGAAGGGGCGAGGATCCAGATGGAGGGATGCATCACCATGGGCCTGGGGTACGCCCTGACCGAGGAGATCCACTTCAGGGGTGGGCAGATCCTCGACCGCAACTTCGATACTTACCAGCTCCCCCGCTTCTCCTGGGTGCCGCAGATCGAGACGATCGTGATCGAGGACGAGAACTCGCCCGCGCAGGGCGGAGGCGAGCCGGCGATCATCACCATGGGCGGCGCGGTCGCCAATGCCATCGCGGCTGCTACAGGCGCGCGGCTGCTTCAGTTGCCGATGACGCCCAAGAGGATCCAGGAGGCACTCAGGAAGGCGTAACGCGGCGGCTGCGGAGTCCGCCCGGTCGGGCTGGCCTCAGATACGCTCGAAGCTCAGGCCCATCATGCCGGCCATGAGTCTGACCGGCTCGAGATAGTCGCCCAGCACCAATGCCAGGTGGTGCGTCCCCCCGCACTCGCTGTAGCGGCGCAGGAAGTCCCGGAGTCCCATGTCTGCCGGCTCGATCCAGAAGTGGGGGACTTCTGGGAAGCGCTGCGGCAGCCAGCGGTCGAGCACTCGCACCCGGGAGCAGATCACGCCGAAGCTGTCGCCCGGGCCTGGCGCGATGTTGATCAGGGTCGCGGGGCCCGGTCTGACCGGGAACACAACGATGACGGGATTCTCAGCGCTCCCGAACACGTAGTCCTTCTCAACCATCACAGGCCTGGCCGCGGCGACCGCGGGATTGCACTCCCCCATGTGGCTCATGAAGATGGCGTTGCCCTCCCAGTCCGGACAGAACATCTCGGTGAACGTGACCTCGCCGACCACCTGGAGCAACGCCCCCACGAGCGCAGCAGTGAGCGCATCACCCTCGCCCGCATATCCCACCCCGCGCGCCATCGCCTTGGACGCCTCCAGGAAGGGGACCGTGGCGGTGCCGAACTCGCGGCTGAAGGACTGGAAGTTGAACGAGAAGGCTGCTGCACCGGACTCCTCAAGCATCGCCCGCACGCCCAGCCCGACGCGGTTGCTTGCGGACAGGAGATCAGCCGGGATGCGTGAGCAGTCGTAGCGCTCGCGGTCGGCCAGTGCCTCGGCGGCCAGCTCATCCCCCGACACTTGCCGAACGCGGTCGGCCAGCTGAGGCACCGACACTCTCTGCACCGTCATGCCCAGCGCTCTGGCCGCGACGTCCGGCTCCACCGCGAAGTCACCCATGCCAGCGAACTCATCACCGAAGACGAGCACGCGCGTCGAGCGGAAGTGGCGAGCCATCCGCGCGCCTTGGGCCGCGGCAACCACTTCTCGCACGAAGGCCTCGTCGTCCACGTGGCCCGTCACCACTGCATAGCGACGGCCGGAGCGCCGTAGCATGCACGCGAGATCCTGCACGCCATGGATGCCGTGGTTCGTGAAGAGGTCGTCCATGGTGGCGTCCTCAGCGAAGCGCCGCGCCGGGGTAGTGTCCAGCAGCACTAGGGGAAGGTGGCAGGCCGACAGTACATCAGCCGCCTCAAGTGAAGGTGAATAGGCAAGGTGAAGCGTCGCCAGCAGGTCTATGTCCCGGGACGTGAGATCGGCAACGGCACGCTCAACGTCTTCCCTGACACAGCAGATGCTCGCCAGCTCCACTGCGAGGCCGGCGCCGACGAGCCGGCTGGCCACGCGCCGGGCGAAGGCCTCGACCTGGGGGCGATGCTGCGGCGCCACCTGGTCGTACAAGGCAAGATAGAGCGGCAGCACACCGACGCGCGGGGGCATCTTCATGGCCCAGCTGCGCGGGTTGCCGCCCAGCCGCGCGAGCGATGCCTCATGAAGGGCGATCGCCCGAGGTCCACCCAGGCGCCCGTCTTATCCGAGATCCTGGCCGCCTCCATCACGCGCTGCACATAGATGGCCTGCTGCAACCCGGGCTCGACCGGCTCGCCCCGGGCAACCGCGGCGAGGAAGTTGTGCAGGGAGGCGAGATGCGCCCGGAGCCAGCCGATGCTCGCCTTGGGCGACGGGAATGAGACCGCAGGCTTCGGGTAGGACTGGACGGTGTCGAGCGCCTGCCAGCCACGGAGGCCGTCAGCCTTGCTGTTGTCGTACACCTCCAGCCAGTTGGGCCGCATCAGGTTGAACCGCATGGCGCCCTTCTCCCCGTGGATCTCGAAGCGCAGCTCGTCGAGGGCGCCGGTCGCGATCTTCGAAGCCTCGACGATGCCCAGGCCCCCGCCGCTGACACGAACCACCATGAGGGCCGCGTCCTCCGCCTCCACCGGCACGCGCCGCCCGGAGCCATCTGCGGCCGGGCGGTCCTTGTAGGCAACATCTGTGGCGCACCAGATGGCCTCGAAGTCTCCCACCAGGTGATTGACGAGATCGAGCACGTGCGAGCCGAGGTCGGCGATGACTCCGCCTCCCATCTCGCGGGACAGCTTCCACTTCAGCGGGGCATCGGGATCGGCACTGCCGCTGTGCAGGTAAGCGGCGCGCAGCGAAAGCGGCCGACCGAGGAACCCCTCCTCGACGAGTCGCCTGGCCTGAAGGGTCGCGGGGAAGAAGCGATTGTGAAAGACGATCTGCGCGACGCCCTGGTAGCGCGGGAGGGCGCGCTCGACCTCATCGGCTTCGGCGGCATCCACCACGAGCGGCTTCTCGCAGTAGATGTGCTTGCCGTGGGCCATGGCAGACAGCAATGCCTCCTTGTGGAACTTGTTCGGAGTGCAGATGTGCACGATGTCAACCTGAGGGTTCTCGGTGATCTCCCGGTAATCGGTGCAGGCCGTCTCGAAGCCCAGCAACGCCCGCGCCCGCTCAGCCGTATCCTGGCTGCTCGTGCAGACCGAGTGCAGCCGGGCTCGAAGCGGGACGGGGTCGTAGAAGAGGGGCAGGTTGAGATACCCGTAGGCGTGAGCCCTGCCCATGAAACCGAAGCCCAGCATTCCGACGTTGAGCTCTTTCATATCACGTGTTCCTCTGCGGCGGTCGCGCCCAACGCGCCGGGATAGAGCCGCTCCATCGCCTTCCGGTAACTCGCGTACGCCGGATCATATCGTGATGCGATGTCCGGGCGCGGCGTGAAGGAGCGGCCCGGGCGGTAGAATGCGCCCGCACCCTCGGAGATGGAGGCGAACTGCCCCTCCCCTACCCCGGCAAACACTGCACTTCCCAGCACGGACGCCTCCGAGCACCTGGGGACCTCGAGCGGCAGCCGAACGACGTCGGCCAGCATCTGCATCCAGAGGTCGGAACGAGTCGCGCCACCCAACATGCGGATGGTCGCAGCGGGCTGACCGCCGCGCGCGGTCAGGGAGAGCGCATCCCGGCACGTGAAGCAGACTGCCTCTGCCACCGCGCGCACCATATGCGCGCGGCTGTGGGCCAAGGTCAGGCCGACGAATCCTCCTCGGACTTCGCTGCGGAATGTCGGGGTAGCAGTCCCACTGAAGTGAGGCAGGCACACCAGGCCATCGCTGCCTGGCGGCACGCGGTCGGCCTCGGCCAGGAGCTGCTCGTAGCTGCGCTCGGCGGCCGCTAGGTCCCGCAGCCAGGTCAGCAACACCCCGGAGGTCTTGGCATATGCGAGCAGGAAGAAGAGGCCAGGCACGGGATGGCGACCCCAGGTGATGGCGCGCTGCGCATCCCGTCCGACCTCCTCCACCGTGCTCACTAGCGCCATGGCAGTTCCGACCGTGCCCGATGCCATGCCGGCCTTCACATTGCCGACGCCGACCGCGCCGCTCAGTTGATCGTTCGAGCCCAGGGCCACTCGGATGCCTGGCAATAGGCCCAGTTCCTCGGCCGCCTCAGGCCGCAGGGCGCCGATCACCTCGCCGGGTCGTCCTATCGGACTCATCCACTCCGCCGGTACGCCGACTGCCGCGAGCGCTTCGGGCCACCAGTCGCCGGCGCCCAGATCCACCATCCCGGTGCTGGCCGCGTTGTTGAGGTCGAGCCGCCTCTGCCCAGTCAGCCTCAGGCCCAGGTAGTCCGGCAGCAGCACGAGGCTGCGAATCCTATGCCAGACTTCTCGCTCGTTCTCCCGCAGCCAGAGCAGCTTCGCCGCCGACTCGATGGCACTCGGGAACGGCAGGCCCGTGCGTCGCGAGAACTCACCGTCGTCGAGAAGAGAGCGCAGATGAGCCGCTTGCTCTTCTGCCCGCGTGTCGAGCCAGACGATGGCCGGCCGGAGCGGCCGATGGCCCTCATCGAGCGGCGCGAAGGTCTGCCCCTGGCTGGAGATTCCGATGCCAAGCACCTCAGGCCGCCCGGCATCATCGAGCGCGTGCCGCGTGGCTGCCACCGTCGCCTCCCAGTAGGTCTCGATCTGCATCTCCGACCAACCTGGTGCAGGCGCCGTGGCGCGGTAGTCATGACGCGCGACGGCGAGGAGTTCGCCCGTGGTCGCCTCGAACAGGCCGACCTTGGTGGCTGTGGTGCCGAGGTCTATGCCCATCAACGCGGCGCGACCTGCCTTCACCAGTTCACCTTCTCCGCCAGCAGGCGGTCCACAATCCGGCGCGCGTTGTCGTGGAAGATCGCCTGCAGCTCCACCTCGCCGAAACCGAGTTGCCGGCAGGCGTCAATGCAGGCGGCGATCGCTTCGTAGATGTACAGGGTGTAGGTGGCCTCGACCTCGGGCGGCTCGCGGTCGCGGTTCCAGGAGTAATCGCCACTGGTGAGGTTGATGTACCGATCTCCCTCCCACCGGCGTCGCCCGCGCATGTAGAGGATCGGGAAGTCCGAACCGAACAGGAGCCGCTTCGGCCCCACCCTGTCCAGCGCCACCGCATGGACTGCCGGGTTGAGCACGGCGGAGGTGTCGAACAGAATCCCTTCATCCTCGCAGAGAGCCGGCAGGCCCTCTCTCGCATAGCGACCGGCATACGACCGACCAAGATGGGCCAGCACCGTCACGATCCGCGGGTAGCGGCGCCGGATCTCTCGGACCTCCGCCAGGTTGGCGGGATCGGCGAGGCGTTCCTTCCTCGGCAGATGCAGGGTCAGCCACCCGCCCACTGCGTTGAGCACTTCGAGATGCTCCGGCGGGCAGAAATCGCGCACGCTGACTTCCTCGCCGGCGAAGTCGGGCATGAGTTCATGGTAGGGCTTGATACCGATCACGCGAGGCTGCCGCAGCAGCTCCCGCACTTTCTCCGCCGGCCAGTCTGGTCGGGTCATGACCAGGGCCGCCCGGTCGGTCTCTGCCAGGCCTCGCACGACATAAGTGTTGTTCTCCTCGACGCGGCCCCCCTGGTAGGGGAAGCCGAACGCGAGGTAGGAGACAGAGCGACCGGGGAAGAGCTGGGAATAGCCATTCTCGGCCTGCTCTAGCGTCTCGTGGTGAGCTACCTCGAAGGCCCAGTTCGAGAGGCGGTCCTGCGGAGGGATCGGAGCGATGTGCCCAGGCTCTGCGATGTGCCGGTGTGCGTCGAAGATCCGGCGGGGCAGAGACGGGGCAATACGCTCGGCCCAGAACCGGCGATCAACCTCTCGCAGTTCGAAGTAAGGGTGTCGCACCGACCCGACCTCTGCGCCGGCCCTCCCCGTTCGGCAGGAGCTTGCTCCTGCCCCGCAGGACTCCGAGGGAGCCCCTTATGCGTCCAGAGGACCTATCTCCATGGCCGCTGCGCAAGCAGCGCGCGCATCGTGTCCACCGCGAAATCCGCGATCTCGTTATCCAGCGGCAGCGCGAACTTGGTGAGGACGGTGCTGTGCCCCGCATGGTAGGCGTGGACCCTCACCCACAGCCCCCGTTCGAAGGCGGACCGGTGGAAGCCAAGTGCGTCCTCCACCGTCCGGAACTTCAGCCCGGTCATGTGCCCTGCGCCGCGCACCTCTTGGAGGAGGTCCGGGAACTCACTGCACAGGTCGGCCATGCGATCGTGCAGGCGGGTTCCCACTGTCGCGATGCGTGCGGCCTCACGCTCGATCAGCGCAATACACCCGAGCCCCACGTAGGCTGCGAGCGCGGCGTTGCCGTTGGTGCTGATGGCGTCGTACTGCTCCAGGCAGTCGAGATCGCCCCGGTAGACCAGGGCCGACAGCGGATGGAAGCCGGCGGTCATCCCCTTGCCCAGCACAATGAAGTCGGGCTCCACACCCAGGCGATTGGTGTACAGCACCTCCGGGAACCAGAAGCCGGTCTGGATCTCGTCAAACGCCATCAACGCGCCCGCCTGGTCACACAGCGCGCGGGCCAGTTGCAGGTACGAGGGGTCCAGCACGAGGGCTTCGCAGTTCATCATGATCGGTTCAGCCCAGAAGCCGGCGACCCGCTCGCCATGCCGCTTGAAGACCTGCGTCAGTTCCTCTGCGTCGTTGGGCGCTACCTGCGCCACCTCGACATTGGCGAAGTACTCCGCCCACATCCCGCGCAGTCGCTGCGCCAGGATGTCGGTGCCATGGTAGTTGCCCTGCAGGGTGACGAAGACAGGGGCCTCCGGGCCTCGCCTCACCCCGGCTGCGCGGGTTGCTGCGCAGCCCCGCGTGAGCCGATAGTGCATCAGCATGATCTTGATGGCAGCCGCGCAGGCCACGCTGCCGGTGGCCAGGCCGAGGTGAACGGTGTCTAGCCGGGAGCCCGCGGGCGCGAAGCGCAGTTGCTTCGCGCCGCAGTCGGCGGGCGACCCGCGCCCCGCGCCGGCCCGCGCGCCGCGTGGCGGGTTCGCCAGTGCGGCAAGTCTGGCCGAGAGCTGTTTGACAGGAGCCGCAGGGATGTTGCTGTGGTTATCCCACACTATACCGCGCTCGATGCCATCACGCAGAAGCGCACACAGCTCAGGGTGATCGTACCCCCAGGTCATCTGGTAGTGGCCGGCAGTGCAGTCGAGGAAGAGTCGGCCCTGCTCCGTGAGGTAGAATAGCCCCCGGCCGACCAGGAGGTCGTCCGGCCTGTCCGTCACGGCCCGCCCGAACGACTTCTGGAACCACCGCTTGTCCGGGTAGCGCCCGCCCGCGGCGGGCGGCACGGAACAGATGGTCCGCCCCACGGCCGCCAACAGACTGGAGGTCGGAGTTCCCGCCAGGAACTCCTTTCCTGCGCCAAGTGCCGCCCCAAGAGATCCCGACCTATCGCCGAGCAGCCCATCGAACGTCAACGCCGTGTCATGGTCGCGCATCTCGGTCACTTTGCGAATCCTGGCCAGTCTGATTCACCTGCCGGGGTAGGAGGTCCGGCTGCGGGGGTTGCTGCGCAGCCCCGCGCGGGCTTCCGCTCGTGCCCAACGGAGCAGTATTCTGCGCCCGGTCTGGATGCGCCTCCAAGGAGACGGTGCAGTATGACTCCTTTCCGGGCTGCGCCACAGCCCCTGCTCCGCACAACAGGGGCGTGTCCCCGAGAGGGCGAAGTCTGCCACCGAACCCACGTCGCGCGGGGCTGCGCAGCAACCCGCGCAGCCGGGATGCGGGTTCACAGCTTTGCGGGCCTGGGAGAACACGATGAATCTTGGGTGGAGCGAATGCACGTGGGAGGACATCGGGCAGGCGGCGCGGGAGGACTACATCGTGGTCTTCCCGGTGGGAGCGATCGAGCAGCACGGGCCGATGCTGCCTGTGCAGGTGGACGCGCGGCTGGCCGAGAGGTGGGCATGCGATGGCGCCCGGCGGGCCCGGGAGCAGTATGGGCTGAAGGTCCTGGTTCTGCCCACGCTGCCCTATGGGCAGTCGTGCTTCCACATGAGATTCCCGGGCACCATCTCGTTACGCTTCGACACCTACATTTCCGCCATGTGCGAGATCATGCGCGCGGTGGTGGAGACAGGATTCCGCTCCATCGCCATCGTCAACGGCAACGGAGGAAATGCGAGCGCGGTTGAGGTCGCGCGCCACCGACTGGTGGAGGAGCTGACGCGAGAGGGCAAGGGGGCGAGGATCTACGCCTACGCGGGCTGGACGGATAGCTACTTCCAGGCGGAATGGCGCAAGCTCGGCGAGCAAGGCCTGCTGCCGGACGAGATCATGGGTATCCACGCGGCCGCGCCCGAGACCGCCGAGATGCTGGCCGACCGCCCTCACTTGGTGAAGCGGGAGAAGATGGTGAAGGCGACGCTCAAGCGGACGGAGCAGCCGGGGTACTTCTGGCTCGCCGATGAGATCTCCGAGACTGGCGCGTTCGGCGATCCGAGCCTGGCCACCGCCGAGCTGGGCGAGCGGCTCTGGGAGATCATCGCGGAGAGTGTCGCGCGCTTCCTTCGGCGGATCAGTGAGGAGACGGGGGCGGGGAAAGCGCCCTGACCGCTGCCTCACCTGAGAGGGCGCATTTGCCCCGGCGCAAATGCGCGGTGTACGAATAGCGGAAGGGACTCGACATGGATGCGGCAGTGAAGATCACGGTCCTCAGACGGACGCTGACCGAGGGGCTGGTGGGGAGATACACCGCGCGCCCATGGCAGCATTGTGAACGGTTGGCCGACGGTCAGGAGTTCATATCCACGGGAGCGAACATGCCCGCCGGGTTCTGCAGCTGGGCCTGGGCTGACATTCAGGTCGCGCGGGGCTGCGCAGCAACCCGCGCAGCCGGAGTACGTGCTGGTCCTGGCGCGGGGCGGCGACTTGATCGGACCCAAGCCGGGCTGCTTCGTGACTTCCTGCACAGACGGCTTCCGCCCTGTGATCTTCGGGCTGGAGAGGATCCCGGCGGATGGGGGTTAGGGGCAGACCTCTGACGAGCTGGCAGCGGAACAGGCGCGGCCCAGCCAACTCCGCGGCTTGACAGCCAGGGGAACTCGACGTAGACTGCTGCTCGTTGGGCCGATCCGCCGGCGGACGAAAGGAGGTGGTGACTATGAAGACGATAGCTCGCATCCCGATAGAGACCGGTCATCACCTGCTGCTACTCTGCGAAGTAGCGAAGCTCCTTCGCTACGAAGCACGAGCTGCACGGCCTGGAGCCACGCTCACCTGAGCTAGTCTCCATTCCCGAACCACACCGCGCCACAGGCCAGCAGGTCTGTGGCGCTTTCCTTTGCTACTCTGCGAAGTAGCGAGGCCACTTCGCTACGAAGCACGAGGGCCGGTCTCCTCGGGTTCCCATACACCAGAACCATAGAGGCACACCCCCTGAGGAGAGCAAGTGAAAGACCAGATTCTCACGCAGTCCAGGCTGGTGGTGTCCTGGCTGGCCGCGCGGGT
>Ga0315280_10003751_pt1 | contig 23030 bp, 22 predicted proteins | sample YL17G06_40_MG_FD_203697 | JGI IMG/M metagenome (GOLD analysis project Ga0315280, IMG submission 203697) | Sediment microbial communities from Yellowstone Lake, YNP, Wyoming, USA - YL17G06_40 | ecosystem: Environmental > Aquatic > Freshwater > Lake > Sediment | place: USA: Wyoming | collected... | reverse complement strand
GTTGATATGCAGCGAGATGTATACATTGCCCGACAAAGTTGCACAATAAAGACACTGCATCGCAGCAGAACAGGCGAAATGAGAAAAGCAGGATAGAAAGGAACTCTGTAAAGATGCTACAGTCTCACTTTCCGAATGAAATTGTCGTTGAACCTAAATCGCCGCCTAAACAGTTCAGATTATGCTTTCGCTACAGTGGCAGGTTTCCTGCCTGGTTGGCGAGTTTCGGGGGCCGATTTGCCGCGATAGATAATTACGCCGGTCGGGCATTTTTCCATCGCGGCCTTGGTCTGCTCATTCTCCTGGTATTTTTCATAATTGACGCGAGCCAAATTATCTTCAACTAAAAATATATCGCTCTGCTTGGCACAAAGCCCGCAACCAATGCACCCGACCTTGCACATTGAGCGTGTAACCTTGCCAGTTTCCTGGCTGCTGCAGGCGACAATCATCATATTCTCGTGATAAAAGGGCAGCATCTGGATTAGATTGCGCGGGCAGGCTCTTGCGCAGGCTGAGCAGCCAGTACATTTTTCATAATCGACAGTCGCCAGGCCGTCGACGATGTGCAGGGCGTCGAATCGGCAAGCCCTTATACAATCGCCGAATCCGAGGCAGCCGAACTTGCAGGCCTGTGCGTTAGGCAGGGCGTTGGCAGCGGTACAGCTTTGTATCCCCTGGTATTTGGCATAATAGGTTTTATCGTCGCTGTGAGCACGGCAGCGTACAATCGGTCTTTGAAGCGGCCCGGAATCGCTGATTTGAAGATTCAGGATTCGTGCGATTTCCGCAGCCGTCGCCGGTCCGCCTGGTGCGCATCTGCCGAGCAGTCCGGGACTTTTCAGAAGTGCCTGCGCATATTGCATACAGCCGGCAAAACCACAACCGCCGCAATCAAGGTTAGGCAGAGCCTTGTGGACTTGCTCTGTTTTCAGGTCGACCTGGACTTTAAGCCTTTCGTAGGCGATCAAAAGCACTATGGCAAATCCCGTGCCCAGCCCAAGCATCGTTAGGCCGGCAGGCCACGCACTATTCCACAATTGCGTTATCTGGGCCCAGTTCATTTTATCATTCCTGCGAAGCCCATAAAGGCCAGCGTAAGGATGCCGGCGGTAATAAGGGTAATCGGAGCGCCTTGAAAGCCTGTTGGCACATCAGCCAGAATTAGTTCTTCGCGAATACCGGCCATTATGCAGATTGCGACAGCAAAGCCGATGCCCGTGCCGGTGCTCAGCACAACTACTTCCAGCAGATTATCTGTGCCCCAGATGTTTATGAAAAGGCACACGCCCAGAATGACACAGTTTGTTGAAATCAGAGGCAGAAATATGCCAAAGGCATCGTACAGCGACGGGAAGAATTTCCGCACATACATCTCAACCAATTGCACGGTACCTGCTATTATGACGATGTAGCAAATATATCGCGTTATTTCCAGACCCAGCGGCACCAGAATGTAATAATCGACCAGCCAGGTCAGCGTCCCGCTGAGCGCTGTAACAAAGGTAACCGCCAAGCCCATTCCGAAAGCGCTATCAATTCTCCCGGAGACACCCAGGTATGGGCAGGTTCCAAGAAATTTGGTAAACACAAAATTGTTCACCAAAACGACCGAAAGAAAGCCCATAAGTAGAACGTAGAATCTATCCATATCAGCTCCTCTTTCTTCTGGTCAAGACACTTGCCAGCCCGAGCAATAGTCCGAGCGTTACAAAGGCGCCAACGGGCATCTGCATCGCCAGCCACGGAACAAAGCCGCGTGGCATAACCCGCAAATCAAAGATACAGCCGGTTGCAAGCAGCTCACGAATGCTCGCAAGAATACACAATGCAATTGTAAATCCCAGGCCCATTCCGATGGCGTCGAGTATACTCACGATAAGGCCGCACTTGCTTGCGCAGGCCTCGCAACGGAATATGATTATGCAATTGACGATAATCAGCGGAACGTAAGCGCCTAAAATCTCGCTCATTCTTGGAAGATACGCCCTTAGATACAAATCGCAGATAGTCACGAAGGTCGCGATGTTGAGCGTGAACATAATTATTCTAAGATGCGGCTTGAGTAAATTCCGCATCAGACTGGTCACAAAGTTGCTGCAGACCAGCACAAATATCACGCTCAGGCCCATAGTCAGGGCAGGCTTCACCGCGGTAGTAACTGCCAGAGGCGGGCACATCCCAATCAGGAGGCGGAAAGTCGGATTTTGCTCCCATAATCCGGCGAGAAGTGCCCGTTTGTAGAGGCCCGTTTGTAATTCGCTACTTTGTGCCATCGCCAAGCAGTCCTTTTTCCTTCATTTGTTTTTTGATGCTACTAACGAAACTGTTAAGGATATTGACCACCGCTTCGCTGCTGACTGTTGCCCCTGTTATGGCGACGATGTCGGCGTCGATTTTGGTTGGATCGCCTGTTTTGACAAGCGTAAGTTCATCCACCGGCGCTCCTGCGAACTGGCTGCGGAAATACGACAGCTTTATCTGGTCACCGAAGCCGGGCGTCTCGCTGCTAGTAAGCACATCGAAGCCGGCGATTTTTTCAAAGTTTTTATCGACCGCCACAACCAGCTCGATCTTGCCTGAAAAACCATCGCCGGCAGCCTTAAAGCTCCAGCCGACTGACTGCTCGGTTTCGGACAGCGCCTTGTACAGCTTGATTTTTTCTTTTTTGCCGCCCCTTACCTCAACCTGGATGTCCGCATCGAACGGCACAAACTGGTTTGCCGCCGGCAGCAGAACAATAGTCAACTTATTAAGCTTGTTGGCCAGATTCCGCTCTATTTGGGGCGAGAGCGCCGCGTTACTTGCCGCTATCAGCAGCCCAAAGCAAAACGAAGAAACAATCAACAGCCAACTTTGCTGAATGAAATATTTTATCTTAGGCACTCGGTTTGCCTCCCGCTGGAACCTGCTTGCAGAATCTATCAATAAGAGGCCTGATGCCGTTCATCAAAAGCACGGCATACATTACGCCTTCCGGATACTCGCCGGCAATTCTTATGAGCATCGTCATTGTCCCTATCCCGACTCCGAAAATCCACCTTCCTTTGGCTGTTAAGGGGGCAGTCACCGGGTCCGTGGCGATGAAAAACGCTCCGAACAGCAGCGCGCCGCTCGTGAGGTGGCAGAGCGGCTGAACATAGGCAGACGAATCGATCAAATACGCAATCCCGGCAAAGACAAACGAGGAGAGGAGCACGGCGACGGGGATATGGAAATCGCTGGTCCGTCGCCAGAGCAGATAGAGTCCCCCAATCAGAGCGGCGATCACGCTGGTCTCGCCCAGCGAGCCGGGGATACTCCCAATCACGCGCGGGGACCAGAGAAACCTGAGCAACTTCGATGCAACCTGAGTCAATCGAAAATTCTGCTCACGGCTCAGCGGGAGAGACTGGAGGGACCTGAGCAGCTTCAACTCAACTGTCCCAATGTACCGATCCGCCAAAGAGCCCTCCACGATCCTTGGGAAGAATACCCGATTGTTGTAGATTTGCGCCCCGGCTTTGTCTTTTATGGCTAATTTGCTCCAGGCCAACGGCGTTGCCTGTGTCCTGGCGTCCACGATGTTTTCCGGAGCGACTTTCGGCATCGCAGGGTCAATTGTCGCCGGCACCGTCCAACTGGTCATTAACATACCGAAGGAAACGGTTAAAAATGCCCTGCCAACCATAGCAGGATTGAAGATATTAGCGCCGAGTCCGCCGAAGACCATTTTGCCTACGCCGATGGCAAAACAACTGCCGATTACCGCCGCCCAGACCGGCAAGGCCGGCGGCAGCGACAACGCCAGGATGATGCCCGTCACCACGGCACTAAAGTCATCGAGCGAACTGGGCCTTTTGCGGATTAAGTTACAAAACCACTCGGTCACAACCGCTGAAATCACGCACGTGCAAATAAGAATAACTGCATACTTGCGGAAAAAGTAACCGGCCGCAATCATGACAGGGACAAGTGCAATTATCACGTCTATCATTACCCTGCGGGTGGAAAGGGGCTCCCCTATGTGCGGTGCAGGCGAAACGGTTATGTCCCTAAGCATCTATCCTTCCTTATTGCGGCATCATCTTCTTCTGCCTGGCAAGAAAGATTTTGCCCGTTTTGATATACCCGGTCAGCTCTATCTTGGCGGGGCAAACATAGCTGCAACAGCCGCACTCGGTACACGCATTTATGTAGTAACTTTCTGCCACATCAAGCAGGTTACTTTTAACCGCGTAGGCAATCTTCGTCGGGCTTAAATTCTCAGGGCAGGCCGCTAAACATCGACCGCACCGGATGCAAGGTGTCTGCCGGCGGGCGAATTTTGCCCTGCCAATCTGCTCCTTAGTCAGCACAGTTATGGCGTTGGTAGTCTTTGTGATAGGCGTCTCCAAGTCAGCAATAGCTATGCCCATCATTGGGCCGCCAAGAACTACTTTTGCAGATTTTTGGGTCACGCCGCCACAGAATTCGATAAGCTGGCCAACCGATGCCCCTATAGCAACATTGTAATTGCCCGGCTTTGCAATTGCCTCTCCGGTCACGGTTACAACTCTGTGGGTCAAAGGCAAATCGGCCAGAACCGCTTCTGCAATCGCCGCCGCGGTGGCAACATTAAGAACTACTACTCCTATCATAGGAGGAATACCACCGGTTGGGACGTTTCTATTTAGAATCGCTTTTATCAGTTGTCTTTCGCCGCCCTGCGGATACTTGGTCTTGACCGAAACAACTCTGATGCTGTCGGTGTTTGGGCTTCTACTTAGTGCTGCGCTAATAGCCTCTATCGCCTCGGGTTTGTTATCTTCGATGCCTACGAAGACTCGGGAACAGCCGGATGCCCTGCGCGCAAGTTTGATGCCCGCGACAATTTGGTCGGTCCGTTCAAGCATAAGCCGATAATCGCAGGTGATGTACGGCTCGCACTCACAGCCGTTGACGATCATTATTTCCTTGGGCATCTGAGGATTGGGCTCTATCTTTACCCTTGTAGGAAAGCCGGCACCGCCCATACCTACGATGCCTGCCTCTCCGACAATGTCACATATCTTCTCGGGCAAGTAGCGATTTTCATGGAAACCGTCTTCCAATCCGAAATGCGGCTGTTTTATGGGGACGTACTGGTATGCATCTATAACTACAGCCAGACTGCGCCCCAAAATGGGGTGAGAACGCAAGGCGACTTCTCTTACTTTGCCGGTAATGGGCGAATGAACCGGCGCAGAAACGTATGCATCGGAGTCGCCGATCTTCTGCCCTGCCTGGACCATGTCTCCGCTGCGGACTAACGGCCGGCAAATAGCCCCTGTATGCTGGCTCAACATAACCGCAACTTGCTCGACGGCAGGACCAGGCTGTATTTCGCTGTCACGAGTAAGAGATTTTTTCTCCGGCGGGTACACGCCGCCGCGGAAGGAAAGTTTGCCTGCAATGTCGACTTCCATAACGCAAGGCTTCCAGGATTACTTAGACTTGCCGAATCGGCCGCTAATTACCCCTATAACCACGACCAAGAGAAAAGTTGCGGATACAGAAAAAACAAAAGCAGCCACTGTTCGCAGCCGCTCCGCGCTTAGCGTTTTAGCCAGCAGTCTCTCGGAAACCGCCAGGCAAACAATGAAAAACAGCAGGGGCACCGCGAAGGCAACCACCACCCTGACCACAAACGAAGGGCCTTTGCTGTTGCCCAGCTTCTGGTAAATGTCTTGACAATCGTGCCTTTGACTGCACTGCTGGCAGAATCTTTGCTCAGCCATAGTTCTTGCTGCCATTGAAACAAAACATTCTTTATAATGAGTAGTACCGAAATTTTCAAATGGAAGTTTTCATAGTTGCGAAGATTATTATGTTGCGACAGTCAGGCTTGTTTACGCTGGCCCTCATCTTTTGCTTCTGTATCGGCTGTGCAATCAATCCGATAACCGGTGAAGAAGACCTAATGTTCTACCCGGAGGACAAGGATATTGCCATCGGCAAGAAGTACGCCCCTGAAGTCGAAAAACAACTGGATGGCAAAATCGCCAACGAGGACCTGCAGAATTACATCGACCGTATCGGGCAAAAAATCGCTCGTGTAAGCCAGAGACCGGACCTGGAATATCACTTTGTCGCCCTACAAGATGAATCCACTAATGCCTTTGCCCTGCCAGGTGGATACGTTTTTGTCCTGCGAGGGATGCTGGAAAAACTGACCAGCGAATCACAACTGGCGGCACTTCTGGGCCACGAAATAGCGCACGTCGTTGCCCGCGACAGCATGGCGGCCTTGAGTCGCCAGCACGTGGTAGACGTTCTGATGGTCGCTGCGATTGCCGGGCGGGCACCTGGAGAGGCTGTAAGGGCAGCAAGCTTGACGCGGCTATTTTTGGACCTGCGATACAGTAGAGAAGACGAACGCGAGGCCGACCTTGCGGGCCTGGCTTACATGACCGCCGCCGGCTACGACCCTCACGGAGCTGCCGAGCTAATCCAGAGTCTGGAGGACGAGCACACGGTCAAACAAATAGAGTTTTTCTCAACGCATCCTTCTCCCCGCAACCGCAGACAATACATCACCCAGGAAATTGAGAACAAGTACTCCCACCTTGCCGGTCTGAAAACAGGCAAGGAAGACTATCACAGCCATGTCCTGCAGCCGTTAAAGGGCAGACGCCCCAAATGAATATCTTGGCATTTCATGCCCGGACGGTCTATCCACGCCTTGCGTTCTTCGATTTGTCGAGTTGATTTTTAGCCTGCGCCGCCGGATAGCCGTGCCTTTCGTTCCGCCTCAGTTTTGCTAAACTTGCAGTCAGGGCATCGGTCACCGAAGTCGCCAGGCACAGCGCCGTAAAAGAATACTTTGCCGCAGTTCTCGCACTTCACGGCTTTAAAGACACTCTCCTTGCCGCACTTTTGACAGACGAGCGCCGGCGTCTGCAACGAAAGGGGATTAGCTTTGACCTTCTCTTCTATGTCCGTGAAGTAATCCTTTGTGTCGATCTGGTACTCGGCTTTGCAGTCCGCATTGTTACATTTAACCCACATCATCTCGCCGCGTTTGAGCTGTCCGACACCGCCGCCGCCACCCGACCGCGTTTTCAGAAATATCATAACCGCTAAGCCCAGGCATACGAGGATGACAACACCGTAAATCGTATTTTTCATTCTAAGACCTCCAAGTAGTAACAGGACATTCGGCCATTCCTTTGCGCTAATAAATTATTGCCTGCCTTCTACTTTGTCAAAAGGTTATTCTTTTTTTCGTTGCCTAAACATGCCTTGCTGTCAAACCTGCTTGGCGGACTATCTGCATAATCCTGGCCGGCTCTTCAGGGAAGCTGGTACGAGTTGAAAGATAAGCCGTCTCAATGACCGCCATAGCCTTTAGGCTCTCTCTGCCAGCAGTGGAAAGTTAGTTCTTATCGGGCGATAGTATGCTCAAGGTAAAAAAAACCGATCAAAAACTGCCGCGGGTGCTTGAATTCCAATATAATTATTTTTCATTTTTTATTGACGCTGGTTCAGTTCCGCGTATAATATCGTTTTTGGGGCATAGTCTTAGGTCTCTCAAGAATATGCTCTTGCAAGAGTCCGAGAGACAGAATTTATGGCCGCTAGTAAGCCAAAGGAGCACAGAAGTGGGTACAGGTACAGTAAAATGGTTTAACGAGAAAAAAGGCTTTGGGTTTATCACGCCCGATGAGGCCGGCGATGACCTATTCGTTCATCATTCGGAAATCAAGATGAACGGCTACGCCACGCTTGAGCAAGGCCAGAGAGTGCAGTTTGAGATCGGACAGGGCAAAAAAGGCCCTTGTGCGACCAACGTAGTCCCTGCTTAATCCCAAGGACCACGCTCGAAAAACCAACGGGCTCCGCAGAAGTCGGAGCCCGTTTAACTTTGACATTCAAGCTGGCAGGTATTTAACCTTTCTTGGGCGCCGGAATCAACTTCTTGCCGGTCGCCTTTTGGGTGCCTCTTTCGCTGGTAAACTCTCCGGTAAGCTTCTGGCCGTCCAGCTTTCCTGCGAAGCTGATCTCGAATTTCTGGTCACCAAACTCCAGCACTATCTGGAAGGTCACCTGGTCGCCTTCGAGATTGATCTTCTTAACGGACATTGGCCCGTACAAGCCACTCAAATCCGGGTTGACTTGCAGTATCTGTCTGTACGTGCCGCGCTCGGAGGTGATTTCAAGCTCCCACTTGCCGACAAGGGCAGCGCCAATACGTTTTCCCTCTGCTGCACTCTCGCCCCGCTCGCTCTTGAATGTGCCGGAAAGTGTATCTGCCTTGACCGTTCCCTCGAAGGTCGATTCAAACTGCCGATCCTGGATTTTACTGGTACGTTTGAACGTCAGTTTGCCTTCCTTGAACTGGACGTCCGTGATCTGGTGCTCGCCGAACTGGCTTTGCCAATCCGCAGTGAGTTTGCCCTCTTTGTCAATCTTTACGACCAGCGTAGCGGTGAATTCCCGCTCGCCCATCTTGACCTTCATTTCCCAGCTTCCGACCGCTGCCGGCATCGGCTTGACACGCTGGCCCTCGACCTTAGACTCACCCCTGTCACTCGATAGGGTCCCCGAGATTTTGTCGCCGTCGAGCTTCCCAGCAAAGTTCATCCTGAATTCCTGGTCGCCAAATCGACTGATCTGTAGGAAGCTGAGGTTATTTCCCTCATACTTAACATCTTGTAGCTCGCCGAGTCCAAAAAAGCCAATCCACTGGCCGGCCAGTTTGCCTTCCTTGTCTTTGGAAAAGCACACAATCGAATTCATCTGCCGGCCGTCAAAATCAATCTTGAGCAGCCAGTCTCCGGTAATCCCTTTCTCGGCCGGCGCAGCCGACATCGCTGCAAACGGCAGCACCAAAACCACGCCCATAACAAATCCGACCATCTTGTACAACCCTGTCTGTTTCATTGTGTATTCCTCCAAAAGAAATAGAAATTGTTCAGACGCCATTCTTGTATTCTGTCGGCCTGCAATTGTCAATATATTTAGCCCCACAATTTGTTGCGGGTTTTTTCTTTCGTTATGATTATTTTTAATTTATTTTTATTGCACGCTGCCAGTCCTTCCGATATAATGACTAAAAGTGGGGCATATTCTCAGGTCTCTCAAGAATACTGTCTTGAAAAAATCCGAGAGACACAGTTCACGGCCATTGACAGGCCGAAGGAGCACAGAAGTGAGTACAGGTACAGTAAAATGGTTTAACGAGAAAAAAGGTTTTGGGTTTATCACGCCCGATGAGGCCGGTGATGACTTGTTCGTTCATCACTCAGAGATCAAGATGAACGGTTATACGAGTCTCGCGGAAGGCCAGAAGGTCCAGTTCGAGATCGGACAGGGCAAAAAAGGCCCTTGTGCCACCAACGTAATCCCTGGTTAGTTCAAGGCAACACGCTCGAAAAACCAACGGGCTCCGCTCAACGCGGAGCCCGTTTAATTTCCATACTTACCCCTCAAGCTTTCAGCACTACTGGTCGTTAGTACCGACCTCCGCCCCGGCTTCCACCATAACCACCTCGTCCGCCACCGCGGCTATCGCCAAAACCACCTCCTCCGCCACCGCGTCTTCCTCCGCTTTCTCGTCTTCCTCCACCACCATGATCGGTCTTCGGCCGTGCTTCGTTGACACTCAAAACACGTCCCATAAACTCCTTTGCGTTCATTTGTTCGATGGCTTTTTGTGCTTCATCTTTAGAGGGCATTTCAACAAATCCGAATCCTTTTGATTCGCCGCTAAACTTATCCACTATTAGACGAACCTCTGTGACCTGGCCAAATGCTGCAAAAGCCTGACGAACCTCGTCCTCGGTTGCCTCATGAGGCAAATTTCCTACATAAATATTCATTGTGTTTATTCCCTTTCTTTTAAGAAAACTCTTGCCGGAACTACCGGCGTTCAACGTTTACCTACTGTTATGTTATTCGCTCCTCTGGAAAGAATCAAGCATTAATTATAATAAAATCTCGCCCCGTCCGGACCGGTTCGTCAAGGGCTTCTTGCTCAGGATTCTTCCCTTTCGTTCTCTGCAGTTTTCACGGCTTCTCTTATGTACTGAAACCATTGGTCAGAGCTTTTTCAATAAGGCCAGGTTCAATGCAAAGGTTCAAGAGTGTGTGCGCAGCAACGGCAGGCCATACGTTCCCTCGCCAGAGCACGGCAAGACCGAGGGTAAACCCGAGCACCATGGTCCACCACATACCCCAAGGTCCCCAGAAACAATGACTCAGCCCAAAAGCAATTGACGCGACGACCAAGCGCAACCCGTTGCCCGCCCCGGCAGCGGCAAGCAGCCAAAAAAGGAATCCTCGGCACAGGAATTCCTCGCAGAAACCGGCGCTCAGCGATGTGGGGACCGACGCCAGCTTGGCTAAATCGAAAGTGAACATCTCCTGCCAAGACACAACGTCCGTCAAACCGTACACCGCAACCCACAAAGCTCCTAGACCAATCCCGATTGCGATGTCTGAGCCTATGGCACTGCTTCGCGTCAGGAAGAGATCCCCGAATTCTGCCTTCTTCCTGTAGGTCCACCACCAAAGAGCAACCGTTGCCCAAATTGCCGGAGGATAGAGGATAACCGATGAACATGCTCTTGATTATGATCTCGGGTGTCGGTGCACCCTGATGCTTAGTTTGGGCATACCACATACCGATGTACCACCCGGAGATCAACAAGTAGAACAGCAACGGCCCTACTATCGTTGCGACTACCCATAGAGCTGCGCGTTTCTTGCTGACCTCGTATTCCATTTCTTTTTGTCCCAATAAGGATCATGCAGTCTGTATAGAAGGGGAAACTTGTCCCCGCATGCCTCTGACGGGGGACAGACTGCTTCTGCCGTTATAAGAAGTTCCCGTTGCTTCTTGCTTTTCTGCTCAACCTCTTTCATTTCAGATGCTTACCGCATCTTTAGCAGAGATATGCGCTATCCTGTTCTCATTTCGGCAGTTCATACATTCCGTGCCCGCTGTCGCGCAGTTTGCCCTGCCGGCACAATTCCTCCCACACCTCGCGAGGAAACTGGCTGGGTGGCTGTATCGCAAAAACGCCCATAGGCCCGGCCGAAAACGGCCCGCGTCCAAGATTCGAATCGTCATCCAGCGCAGTGAGTTTGAGCCGCTTCTTGAACGCCTTCATCGCGCTCTTGAGCGCCGCCGGCGTTATGTCCCCACCTTGTCCTTGTTGTTCCTGTTCTGTCATAATCTACCTCCGCATTTCTGCTACTCAATGTGTAAATTATCGAAATGGCAGTTTCTACAAGCGATTTCCGTTCCCGGGTGCATTGACCTTTCGAGGGGGAAAATAGCCGAAAAGAAGGGAAAAGTCAACAGAAATCGTGGCTCGTCGCTCGTGCCTCGAAAACCGTATTGCGTACTGCGTCTATTGTATGGGTTCCGCATCAAAGCACGCCCTCAGGCCGGTCGAAGGGGTGCAGAATGACAGTCGTCACTTTCACCCTTCGGTCTAACCAATCCACCGATAAACTGCGATTGCCTCGTCAGTCGCTTCTACGCCGCCAACCTGGACGTCTTGGCCGAAAAGATACTGCACATCCACACACTCAGGCCAGGTACACAGGCAGTGCGCTATCGCGTTATCCGGTATGTCGTATATCGTCGTTCGTATTTCGTCCGTCGTCTGTCGTCCAATCGCTTACGCTGGCGGCTCTGGCCTGGATGCGTTCCTATTCGGTACAATAAAGTGGTCCGGCACAGGAAATTGCGAGCACAAAAGCAACGCCTCTTTGGCCACCTCCTCAATTACCGACTCATTGTCAATGTTCTCGACAACCTTATTTATGAAAGCGGCAATTTGTCTGACCTCCGGCTCTTTCATTCCACGGGTAGTGATGGCCGGCGTGCCTATACGCAAGCCGCTCGGATTGGCCGGCGGAGCAGGATCACTCGGTATCGTGTTGTAGTTGGTGACGATTCTGGCTCTATCCAGAGCCTTTGCCAGTTTTTTGCCGGGCACGTTTTTATTTCGCAAATCTATAAGGAGCAAATGATTGTCCGTGCCACCGCTTACCAGGTTGAAGCCGTACTCCAGGAGCTTTTCCGCGAGGGCTCTTGCATTCTTAACTATCTGCTTTGCGTAGGCGACAAATTCAGGCGTGTTTGCCTCAGCCATAGCAACGGCCACAGCGGTCAGCGTGTGCATGTGTGGGCCGCCCTGCAAACCGGGGAAGACCGATCTATCGACGCTTTCTGCATGCTCCTTTTTGCACAGCAGCATTCCGCCGCGAGGCCCGCGCAGGGTTTTGTGGGTGGTTGTGGATACTATGTCGGCGTATGGCACGGGACTTTTGTGGATGCCAGCGACGACCAGGCCCGCAACGTGCGCTATGTCACTAACGTGATAAGCGCCTACGGCCTTGGCTATCTGGCCGAATATCTCAAAATCAATCTCTCGCGGATAGGCGGTGGCGCCGGAGATGATTATCTTGGGGCGATGCTTTCTTGCCAACGCTTCAATCTGGTCGAAGTCCAATCTGCCCGTCGCTGGGTTCACCGGGTAGAGGACGGACTTGTAGAATCTGCTCGTGTGAGAAACCGTCCATCCGTGGGTCAGATGGCCGCCGTCAACAAGGGACATGCCCATAATGGTATCGCCGGGGTTCACCAGGGCCGCGTATGCAGCCAGGTTGGCGACGGAACCCGAATAAGGCTGGACATTTGCGTGGTCGGCCTTGAAGAGCTTTTTGGCCCTTTCCTGGGCTATCCTCTCGATAAGGTCGGTTACCTGCTGGCCTTCATAATATCGCCGGCCAGGATAGCCCTCGGAGTACTTGTTCGTCAGGCAACTGCCGCTGGCCTGCATGACGGCTTTGGACACGTAGTTCTCTGAAGGAATCAGCCTGATTGCACCGCTCTGTCGCGTTTCCTCTTGTCGTATAAGTTCGTAAATCTGTGGATCGTATAGCTCTAACGCTGTTACCATGTCGGTCCTCCCTAAACCTTGCGTTACGTTTTCTTTACGGAGTATGGTATATACCACAGCCTGGTTTTTTCGACAAGGATTTATTTGTTGACAAAGTTAGGCCGACAATTACGATAACAAACGCAAATGATGGTCGGAAGAAATGTTCGATAGGCCTTATGCCACAAGAAGATAACGCTCAGGCGATAGATAAGGCTCGGGCCTTTTTTGAAAAAGCCCGGGAGATAGCCGAGACAGGCAATTTCGATTACGCGATCGATTTGTATCTTGACGGCTTGCGCTACGCCCCCGATGCGGTTGAGCAGGGGCATCTGCCGCTTTGCGAGCTGGGTGTGCAGCGACAGGGCAAAGGCGGCAAAAAGCCCTCGATGATGGAAAGAATGAAACGGCTGAGGGGCAAGACGCCGCTGGAGCAAATGCTCAACGCCGAATATCTGTTTGCCAGAGACCCGCAACATCTGCCCTACGCTGAGGCAATGCTAAGGGCGGCAGTCGCAGGCGGCTACAAAAGAACCGCAAGCTGGATCGCAAATCTGATATTTCAGACCAACAATGCCGCCGAGAAGCCGTCTGCGCAGACATATATCCTGCTGAAGGATTCGTATGCAGCGCTTGCGGAGTATGATAAGGCCGTGGCAGCATGTCAACGGGCGTGCAAACTCAAGCCTGATGACGCAGACTTAGCCAACGAGTTCAAGAACCTGTCTGCCGAGCTGACAATGGCCAAGGGCAAATACGACAAAGAAGGAGACTTCAGGAAATCCATCAAAGACCGCGAGACTCAGGAGAACCTTCAAGGCCAGCAGCGCGTTGTTCAGACCGAGGACTATCGCCGGGCGGCTGTTGAGCGGGCCAGAAGAGACTTTGCCCGAGATCCAAGCCTGTCACGGAATATCTCCAATTTGGCCCAGACCTTATCGGCTCTGCGAACCGACGAAGCTGAGAATGAGGCCATCGAATTATTGGAGAACGCCTATAAGACCAAACAGGATTTCAGTTTCAAGCAGCGTGCAGGCCAGATAAAAATAAAGCAGCTCCAGCGCAAGATAAGAAAGGCAAAAGCCTCCATCGAGACTAACCCGCATGATGCTCAGGCCAAGTCCGCGCTGGCAGAATTGTCGGCGCAGCTAAACAACTTTGAGTTGGAACACTTCCGCCTGTGCGTACAGAACTATCCTACCGACCTGCCGGCCAAGTATGAGTACGCCGTTCGTTTGATGCAGAATAAGCAATACAATGAAGCGATACCTTTACTCCAGGAGGCCCAGAAAGATCCAAGGCGCAAGATATCAGCGATGAATAAGATAGGCGTGTGTTTTTTTCTGAAGGGCTGGCTGACAGATGCAATCGATGTTTTCAATGAAGCGATGGAATCATACGAAATAAAAGACGACGACCTGGCGAAAGAATTGCGATACAATCTGGCCCGCGCTTATCAGGAGCATGGCCAGACCGAAAACGCACTGGAACTTTATCGCAAAATCGCCCAAGTAGACTTCGGCTATAGAGATGTCAGCCAGCGAGTAGATAAATTGCGCGAAAGTGGAAAAGAGACCTGAAAATGGCAGAGATTACTGCGAGAGAAAGTCCTTTTACGCCAGGTAAACCGGTTCCAGTTGAGTATTTCGTAGCGCGCCGTAAGGAGATCGAAAGGCTCCAAAGAGCTATCAGGCAGACACTCTCAGGCAGAAACGAGAATATCTTTATTACAGGTGAACGTGGGATAGGCAAAAGTTCGTTAGCCTGGTGTGCGCATCGCTTAGCGGAGAAGGAGACCTTACTTGGTGCTTACTGTTATATGGGCGCTGCCAGGAGTTTGGAGGACGTCGCGGGCATAGTTTTTCAGCGCCTCTTGGAGAGTTGCGATAAGTCGACGTTTGAAAAGCTTAAAGAAAGTTTCCACAAATACATTAAGTCGGTAAATCTGCCTTTCGTTGAAGTTGAATTTACCGATAACAAATCCGACCTGCGAGAGCTTGTGAATGGGTTTATTCCGGCGTTGTGCCACGTCTATGAGGGCACGAAAGAGAATGGCAAAAATGGTTTACTTGTCATTATGGATGATCTAAATGGGGTAACTGACCTGCGCGAGTTCTCTATGTTTTTGAAGAGCACTGTGGACAGCATAGCAACATCAAGATCGCGGCTTCCGCTGCTTCTGGTCCTGGTTGGAATTCCCGATAGAAGACAGGACCTGATAAAGCATCAGCCCTCAGTTGCAAGGATTTTCGACATTATTGAGCTGCCTCTTATGAACGAGAGCGAATCCAGAGAATTCTTCAGAAAGACTTTTGCCGAAGAATCGATTACTGTGGCGAATGATGCGATATCCCTTATGGTTCAATTCTCAGGTGGCTATCCAATGCTCATGCACGAAGTTGGTGATGCGGTTTTCTGGGAGGATACTGATAACAATATCGATCTTCATGATGCGGTGCCTGGTATAGAAGAGGCCGCAAGAAATGTGGGCAGGAAATACATCGGAACACAGGTGGGAAATGTGCTAAGGAACAAAATATATTCTTCGATTCTTTTGAGAATGGGGGAGAAGTTGCCGATAGGTGTGACCTTTAAGCGACAAGAGCTTCTGAAAGATGATGCCTCAGATAAAGAACGCAAGAACCTGGACAATTTTCTGAGCAAGATAAAAAGATTGGGCATCATGAAGGACGCTGAGGTCCGCGGGGAATATACATTTGTGAATCCGCTTTTTCATCTGTACGTTTGGTATGAGGCCAAGAGTAAAACCAGAACGTAATTGTTGTGAGATTTAAGTAGGATTTACCCGAAATATATGTACAGGTCTAATAGGAGATAACAGTGGCACATTCGTTATCGGCAAAAAAGAGAGTCAGACAAAACGCAAAAAGAAGAATGATCAATCGCGCACGGAAAAGACAGGTGAAGACTCAAATCAAGCGTTTTGAGACCGTACTGAGCAGCGCAAGCGTCGAAGCAGCCAGCGAACAGTACCGGCTTGTAGCCCAAAAGCTGGATAAGGTCGCCGCTACCAGCACTATGCACAAAAAAACTGCTGCCCGAAAGAAATCACGTCTTGCCAGAAGAGTCAATAGCCTCAAGGCAACCAAAGCATAGGAGCCTTATCTCGTGGAGCGCCAATGCCTGGTGAGGACAACTTGATTATGCTGCCGGCGTCATCCAGTCTAATTATAGGGACATTCAGAGCCAATCCCAAGGGATTCGGCTTTGTAACACCGCTTGAGCCGACCGCGCACGGCGATCTGTTCGTGCCCGAAGATGCTTCGGGCGGCGCAATGACCGGGGACATAGTTGCTGCCAGCGTCGTTAGAAAGGGCAAACGCGCTGGACAGCCTCGATACACAGGCCAGGTAGTTGAGGTGCGGCAGCGCGCAAATAATAGATTCGTCGGCACTTTGCTGAAGGAAACTGACACATGGTTTGTGCAGCCGGACGGCAGCAGTTTTATCGAGCCAATTTCTGTTGACGATGTCGGTGCAAAGAACGCCAGACAAAAAGACAAAGTCGTGGTCGAAATACTTTCCTATCCCACTGAAAAATACCTGGCACGGGGCGTAATTATCGAGGTGCTTGGACGAGCCGGACAGTATGAAGCTGAGACACAATCCATAATTCGCCAGTATCATTTGGCCAGCGAATTTGAAGCCGACTGTCTCGATCAGGCGCACGAAGCCGCTGGCGGATTCGACCCGGAGCACCTTGACGGCCGAAAAGACATAACTGGGAAAGTGATCATCACGATAGACCCGCCCGATGCGAAAGATTTTGACGATGCAATAAGCCTCGAAAAAGCTCCGCAAGGCAACTGGATATTGGGAGTCCACATTGCGGATGTGAGTCAATTTGTGCCGGTTGATTCGCCGCTGGATGTCGAGGCAAAAAATCGTGGCAACAGCGTTTATTTGCCGGGCAAAACCCTGCCTATGCTGCCGGAGGTTTTAAGCAACGGCGTTTGTAGTCTTCAGCCGGGCCAGAAACGCTTCGTCAAAAGCGTGTATTTGGCCTACGATCAGCAAGGCAACGTTTTATCCCGCAAGTTCGCCAACAGCGTTATGTGCTCGACGCAGCGCCTGACATACCAGCAAGCCGACAAAATCTTGAAAGGCCACAAAAAAGACGCCAAGCCTGGGGTGGCTGAACTGCTAAAAAACATGGAGTCTCTCAGCCGGGCAATCGAAGAGCGACGAACAAAAAACGGAATGATACATCTGGATTTGCCCGAGACAGAATTGGTAATGGACCAGGCCGGCAGGGTGATCGACGCCCATCCTGCCGATACCAGCTATCCGCACACGATAATCGAGATGTTTATGGTCGAGGCCAATGAGGCCGTGGCGTCACTTTTGGATCGGCTGAATGTTCCTTTTATGCGGCGGATTCATCCGGAGCCGGATGCTTTGAGCATGAAGAATCTCGCCCAGCTTGTTCGGGGGTTCGGCTTTAGTATGCCGCGAAACCCTGGCCGTGCCGCCGTGCAGGATTTGCTGGCTGCTGTTAAAGGGGCTGACTGTGAGCTGGCGGTGAATTTGGCGGTGCTGCGAAGCATGGAAAAAGCTCGCTACGCTCCGCTGAGTATAGGCCACTATGCGCTGGCTTCGAGTCACTACTGTCACTTCACCAGCCCCATACGGCGTTACGCAGATTTGCTCGTTCATCGAGTTTTGCAATGGCACCTGCAAAATCGCTTGGAGCGTGCCAGGCAAATCGCAGCCGGCCAAGATTTGGCCCAAATCGGAGAGCACATCAGCTTCACTGAGCAGCGAGCAGAGGACGCTGAACATGAACTGACAAAGGTGCTTGTATTGCAGATGTTGAGTAAGAGAATCGGTGACGAGCTTGACTGTGTCGTTACCGGCCTTACGAACTTTGGCATATTTGTACAGTCGCGCAAGTTTGGCATCGAAGGCCTTATCCGGATGGAGGATTTGGGGCCGGACCAATGGCAATACAACGAAAGGGCACACTGTATTACCGGTCAGCGCTCCGGATATACCGTCCGGCTCGGCCAATCGGTAAAAGTACGCATAACATCTGTCAACGTTCCTGCCCGTCAGTTAAATGTCTCTCCCGTCAAACCGTTGGCGGGAACATCCAGAGGCTCAAAGAAAGATAAGACAAGAAAGAAGCTGGGCAAGCCAACACGAAGAAACAGAAGGTAAGACCGCGCCAGGACAACTGCGGCTTTCAGGCGTCTAAGGTCCCGCATTCTGGTCTACATCTTACTCAATGTTGACATCCGGCGACAATTCTGCAATATTTGTTTAGCCCGTATAAAGTACGAAGCAGGGAGCAAAAGATGAAAGCATCGCAGATACAGAAAGGCCAGACTATTCAGATCGATGGCAAACTATATACCATCGTTGATTTTGACCACGTCAGACTCGGCGGCAGAGGTGGTGCCATCTACCAAACGAAGCTAAAAAGTCTGGCGGACGGCTCGATTCAAAATGTTCGTATACGTTCAGAGGAAACCATCGAAGATGTCGAGCTTGATAAGCGAACATACGAGTACCTGTATTCCTCCGGGGGTGAGCACGTCCTGATGGATACGGAAACCTATGAGGAAGTCACCCTCGATGATGATGTTTTCGGTGATGGGCAGAAATATCTTAAGCCAAATACTCAACTGCAGGTCAGCATGTACCAGGGCAGACCTGTGGTAATCAACTTGCCCAACACGGTGGACCTCAAGGTCGCCGATACGCCTCCGGAGATTAAGGGCGGCACTGCGACCAGTCAGCCCAAGCCGGCAACGCTCGAAACCGGCGTGATTGTGCAGGTGCCGTCTTTCATCAAAGTCGGTGACATTGTCCGCGTTGATACACGGTCCGGCCAATACGTAACAAGAGTGAAAGAATAGATGCTCGATAAAATAAGCAAAATTCTTTTGAAAATTTTCGGCTCTCGCAATGAGCGGCTGGTAAAAGTCTACGCTGTAGTGGCTCGCCAGGCAGGACAGCTTGAGGAGCAAATAAAGAAACTTAATGACGAAGCGTTAAAGGCAAAGACCGGTGAATTCAACGCCAAGTTAAAGGCTGGAGCCAAGCCTGAAGACATTTTGCCAGAAGCCTTCGCGGTGGTTCGTGAAGCGGCCAGGCGAAATGTCCAGATGCGGCATTTCGATGTGCAACTGATAGGCGGCAACGTCCTTTACGAAGGCAAGATTGCTGAGATGGTTACCGGCGAAGGCAAAACGCTCGTGGCAACTCTGGCAGCATATCTTGTACACCTGACCGGGCGAAAAGTCCACATAGTCACGGTCAACGACTACCTGGCTAAACGCGACGCCGAATGGATGGGACCAATCTATAAAGCGTTGGGCCTCACAGTCGGCGCAATCCAGGCTGATATGGATACCAGCGGCGATGAGAGAAAGGGCCAGTATGCTTGTGATGTCACATACGGCACAAATAACGAGTTCGGCTTCGATTATCTTCGCGACAACATGAAACTGTCGCTTGACCAGATCGTACAAAGCGCCCGGCAATACGCGATAGTTGACGAAGTCGACTCAATTCTTATCGACGAGGCAAGGACGCCGCTTATTATTTCGGGCCCGGCCTTTGACGATGTCAGCAGGTACAAAAAGGCTGACGAGGTGGCCAGAAAACTCATATCGCTGCAGAGCCATTACGACCGCATCAAGAAGCAAATTGATTCCGCCGAGCGGGCTATCGCCAATGCCCAGGGTGAGCTATCCGAAGCCAAAAAGGCCAAGGATAGCAGCAGAATCGAAAAGGCCCAAAAGGCAATCGAAAAGGCTGAGGCGGACTTGCGACGAGCGGAGGCCAGTCTGGATGCGGAACTGAGAGGAACCGAAGATCAGATAGAAGAAAAGACTCTTTATTACAAAGCCGATTACGAACATAAATCGGTGCACCTAATGGAGAAAGGGACGAGCGCCGCCCAGGAAATAGCCGCAGTGGGGTCATTTTACACGGGGTCGAACATAGAATGGCCGCACCTCCTGGAGCAGAGCTTGCGAGCACACGTGACGTTCGAGAAAGAAAAAGACTACGTGGTCATGGACGGCAAGGTCATCATCGTGGACGAATTTACCGGCCGATTGATGCATGGACGACAGTGGTCCGACGGACTCCATCAGGCGGTGGAGGCAAAAGAAGGCGTCACTATAAAGGAGGAAACTCAAACCCTCGCGACCATCACACTGCAGAACTTCTTCAGACTTTACGACCAAATAGCCGGCATGACCGGCACCGCCGCCACCGAGGCTGAAGAGTTTATGAGGATATACAAGCTCGAGGTGGTGGTAATACCGACAAATGAGCCTTGCATCAGAAATGACATGGAAGACATAATCTACAAAACAATGCGGGAGAAGTTCGGCGCAATAGTGCAGGAGATAAACGACGTCAGTGCCGCCGGACGACCACTGCTTGTTGGCACCACCAGCGTAGAAAAGAATGAATCGCTTTCTGCTGCTCTTAGCGAAAGATTCGGCCTGGAACACGAGGTTCTCAATGCCAAGCACCACGAAAGGGAAGCCATTATCGTCGCCAAAGCTGGCCAGCAGCATAAAGGCCGAGATGGGCAAATGCGAGGTAACATAACCATCGCTACAAATATGGCGGGCCGCGGAACGGACATCAAACTCGGGCCCGGCGTCGCCCAGATCGGCGGCCTGCACGTGCTGGGCACTGAGCGACACGAGGCAAGAAGAATCGACAACCAGCTTCGCGGCCGATCCGGCAGGCAAGGTGACGCCGGCTCAAGCCAGTTCTTTCTGAGTTTCGATGACGACCTGATGCGAGTTTTCGCCCCCGAGTGGACCGTCAAGGCGCTTTCCTGGATCGGCTGGGAAGAAGGACAGCCCATCTACCACAGAAGAATAAGCAAAGGCATCGAAAGGGCACAGAAAAAAGTGGAGGAGAGGAACTTCGAGATACGCAAGAGCCTGCTCGAATACGATGAAGTAATGGACTACCAGCGCAAAATCTTCTATTCGCGAAGGCGTCAAATCCTCGCGGGCAAAGGACTCAAGAATGTTATCGAAGAAATGATTAATAATACTATCGCAAAAAATTGTGACACGATTCTGAGCAAGGACTATCCGGCTAAGTGCATTGTCGAGTGGGCCAGGGCCAACTTTGCCGTCGATCTGGAGCCTTCGGACATCAGCAAGACCGATGCAGCGGAAATCGAAAGGCTAATAAAAGACCGGGCAAGGGATAACGCGGCCAATAACATAACGCTTTCCATCGGCGAATATCTGGAAGACTATCAAGACCGTCAGACCTGGGATGTTGCCGGTCTATCCAAGTGGGCTATGACTGCCTTTCACGTGAGTTTAAGCCCGGCCAAAATCAAGAGCCAGTCGCCCGAAGACATCCAGGAGGAACTGACCGCCGCCGCTTGTGAGCAGATCGAGAAAAAAGACTGCTCGCAGCTTGCCGAATTCCTGAAAGAGGATTTTTCCGCCCGCACTCTTGTGGAATGGGCACGGGCAAAATTTGATATACAGATTCAGATTGAGCAGATAAAGGACGCTAAGGCCGGCGAAATCCAGCAACTGCTTTTTGAGAACACCGCTGCCAAATACAGGCAAAGGGAGATTGAATACCCGGTTGAGTTTGCGATGAACATGGTCTTCAGGCCGGAGGGACCAAATATATATGCGTTCGAGGCGCTGGCCCAGTGGGCGAACAAAAAGTATAACGCAGGGCTTTCGGTAGAGCAGATACAGAACACTAAGCCTAGACTGCTGCATCAACAACTGCTCGAATTCAGCAGAAGCTTCAACGACGGCCAGTTGGATAGGGAGCTGGCCGACAAAATTGCCAATCTAAACACCAGCGAACTGGTGGCGTGGGCCAACAGTAGATTCGAGGCCTCTCTGACCGAGGATGAACTCGGCGATGGACCGGAAGTCAACAATAGACTAACCGAGTTGGGACGAGAGTTTCTCCGTAAAGAACTCAGTGACCTGGAAAGGTATGTTCTGGTGCAGGTGTACGATACCACGTGGAAGGACCACCTGTATGCAATGGACCATCTCAAAGAGAGCGTTTGGATGCGCGGTTTTGCTGAAAGAGACCCTAAAACCGAGTACAAGCGCGAGGGCTTTCGGATGTTCAACGAAATGCTCGAAGCTATCGAGGACCGGGTCACGGATATAGTTTTCAAAGTCCGGCTGGCGCCGGCGGAGCGCGCCAAAAGCGTCTGGCGTGTAAGTCAAACAAGCCACGACGAGGTCGGCCAGTTTGCGCTGGCAGAGCGACAACGAGCCGCTGCTCAGGCCCCGCAGGGCGAACAGAAGGTCAAGCAGATAAAATTGGAGCATCCGAAGGTCGGAAGGAACGACCCTTGCCCGTGCGGCAGCGGTAAAAAATACAAAAAGTGTTGCGGAAAGAGCACATAAGGCGTTTTGTCAAACCGGAGGAAGGTGGGAATGACGTCAAGTCATCATGGCCTTTATGCCCAGGGCCTCACACGTGCTACGGTGGTCGCTGGCGTGAGCGATCCATCAAGATTCTAAAGAAGCCCTGCTGAAAAGTCGATGAAACATAATATGGGCACAAAATTAGGGACATATCATTGCATAGAAAGGTCGATGCCGGAGCAAGAACAGCGTCCGGCAGAAGATGCATCTTGCGTCAAGAAATGTCCCTTTTGTGCCGAGCAGATCCAGGCGGAAGCCATCAAGTGTCGGTACTGCGGTGAGTTTCTCGATGGATCCAGCCGGGCCGCTCTTAGGGCGCCGAAAAAATGGTACTTTGCCACGCCAAGCGTGGTAATTGCACTGGCCTGTCTTGGGCCGCTGGCACTTCCCCTTGTGTGGCTGAATCCCCGCTACAAACCTGCGATCAAAACGGCCATCACCGTGATCGTTTTTGTTGTCACGGTTTTATGCGCGTATCTGATGGCCTACACATATCAGCATCTGCTCGACCAGTTCCAGGTGCTGAAGATGTAGGACAAGCCTTGCTCTTTCCACGCACAGCCGCGTTGGCACATCCACAGATCACCAGAAGGTTCAGCCCAACCTGACCCGTTTTTCTATACAGTATCTCCCAAGATTCACCTTTGACAGTAACTAAGAAATCTTGTATACATCATTGAGATTGAACAAGCAGAGAATCCGTGTGTAAGGAA
>Ga0315280_10003750_pt1 | contig 23032 bp, 30 predicted proteins | sample YL17G06_40_MG_FD_203697 | JGI IMG/M metagenome (GOLD analysis project Ga0315280, IMG submission 203697) | Sediment microbial communities from Yellowstone Lake, YNP, Wyoming, USA - YL17G06_40 | ecosystem: Environmental > Aquatic > Freshwater > Lake > Sediment | place: USA: Wyoming | collected... | reverse complement strand
TCTTGAGCCGCTCCCCCGCCAGCTTGGTCTGTGGTATCCCAATATTATTTCGCTTCCCGGATTGTTTGGGTGATTTCTTTTCCGTCTTGGGGTAGTTTCCGGTGGAAATCCTGTATGGGTGTTTCTAGATTCTCCCAGTCGAGGCTCATGTGTGGCTTGATCGTGTTATGCCAGTGGACGTATTCGGGGATTGTGGCTATTTGGGCTCGATGGATCATTTTGTCGTCTAGGACTCCGTAGAACCGTTCGAGTTTGCCGTTTGTTTGGGGGTGGTTGACGCGGCATAGGATATGCTTGATTTCACGGTCAGCCAGCTCTTGTTCGAATTGGCTGATGCCTTTCTCTTTCCTTTCGCCTTCGTTGGCGTAGAATTGGCTTCCACGGTCAGTTAGGATCTCATCTGGCTTTCCGTAGTTTTGGATGGCTTCCTTTAGGACTTGTAACGTGTTCGGGGCTGTGGCTTCTTTGAATGTTCCGTAGCCTACTATGTAGCGGCTGGCATCATCCAAGATGGCCAGTATCCATTCCCCCGTGTTGAGTTGCTTCCAATCCATATGCCAGAGGCTCATGCTGTGCTCCCTTTCGTAGCGAACCCATCTTCGCCTTCGCTGTTTGCTGGGCTGTGGGGTGGCTTTACCGTTCATGCGGAGAACCTCATGGATGCGGTTCTGTGGTATGTGTACTCCTAGCTTGGTGTTGATTATTCTTTCCAAGTTGACCGCGCCCAGCCTGTGTTGATCGTAGGCTTCAAGGATCACCGCAGCCTCCTTCAGGTCTCTGCTGTTTCTGGGGCGGCCCGGCTTCTTGAGGGTTGGCGTTATGCCTGTCCCTCTGTAGGTTTGCCAAAGTTGTTCTACGCGTCTGCAGGTGACCTTCTGTATCAGGGCCAGTTCTCCGCTGCCCCTCCCCCTCAGTTTCTCTTGGATGAGCCAACGTATCTTTCTATCGTTGAGTTTCACCCTCAGAAGCTTAGCTTCATATACGAAATGATTTCCGGATACGAGACCGCCAGCTTGGTCGGAAACAGCTTTAAGCATGTATGTTCGCCCAGAATGTTGAGTTGTAGCTCAGCAGAAAGGAGTTTGAGAAGCAGCTCGGCTGCGAGGTGGCGAGAACCATCTGCATGCACATGGTGAGGCACAGGGCAGCGCTCAGTATGGACTTCGTCTCCGCCTCATGCAGATATGTCGCAACTCTATGCAAAAACAGTGAGGATTGGGGAGTCGCTGCGGGGAACTGCGAGAAGGCTGCGGACGCGCTTGGCCAGAATGAGGGGCATATTTACGGCCGGCTGGGCTTAGCCACTTCAATTATACACAAAGTAGCTCAGGCCGGCAACATGACGCATCTCTGCTTACTATTTTATTTGCAACAAAAACTTATCCTGCCCGCGAGACAAGCAGCGGTGCCGAAAGTGAGCTGAATGAGACTAAAACGCGTGCTTTTGTCCGGCTTAGTGGCTGGACTAACCATGTTTTTCGTGGGTAGTGTTCTTCGCATGGGCGTCTGGGCCTCAGAAACTTTTTCTCCGAGTCCAAGTCCGATGGCTGCCTTCGAACAAGGGTATTGGTGGATAGTACTGGTACTGTTAGTTGGTGGCTTGTTCTCTACAGTCACTCTAGCAGTCTTGTATTCTTACGCAGAGAGGAGTATCCCAATAAGATCTGCTTGGAAGAAGGGCTTCCTGTTTGGCGGGCTGTCGTGGTTGGTTTCGAGAATGCCTGCTACTTATTACGCATGGTTGATGTACAGTTATCCAGGCGTGATAAGCATAGTCGAGACAATCAATGGAATTGCAGGCAGTGTTGTTACGGGTGTGGTTCTTGCAATAGTGTTTGAGAGAATCAAATGAAGTCTCCGCACGGGCGATAAGCGCGCGATCACATTGAAAAAAGTCACGCTGATTTCCTCAGAGAGATTAGCAATAATCGTGTTGCCATGTGAATGGGGTCATTCAAATCTCGCCTCTAATGGCGAAGCCGCTGTACGTCCAAAAAAGCATCTTGGCAACGGGCCCGTGTCGTGGATTGTGGCCGCGGCCGGCCGTAATGTGGTTCTGGTCATCCCCCGGCCAAGAGGCACGGTTCCACCTAGGAAACTCACAGTCGGACGTGGCTGCCACCATCTCATTCTTTGTGATGGAACTCAACTTTCTTTCGCCTTGGCAGTCCTGTCTATAAGCAAGAGAGTACGGCCGGCCGGGAGGCAACTGGAGATGCTTTGGGCTACGGCGGGCGATGCAAGGAAATTTTGGGGTTCCACCTGTGGGTTGGAGTGGGGAGTTGCGAAATCTTGGCAAAGAAGAAACCAGTCATAAACATACAGAACGTTGTGGCTTCAGCAACTCTTGGACAGGATTTGGACCTAAACTCCATCGTCCAAATATTTCCGGGCGTAGAATATCGGCCCGAACTGTTTCCAGGACTCGTCTTCAGATTGAAGAAGCCGAAGACAGCGACGCTCCTTTTCAGATCAGGAAAGATGGTCTGCACTGGTTCTAAGTCAGAGCGACAGGCAAAGGAGGTAGTGCTGAGGGTTGTGGATGAACTCAAGAGGAACGGAATAGTCGTCGCTGGCGGACCTGATATCCGGATTCAGAACATCGTCGCCTCGGTTGCACTCGGTGGCTCTGTAGACCTAGAGAAGACGACGTACTCACTGGAGAGGACGATGTATGAGCCTGAGCAGTTTCCCGGTTTAATCTACCGCATGAACGATCCAAAGGTTGTTATTCTCATTTTCGCAAGCGGAAAACTCGTCTGCACCGGTGCCAAAAAGGAGGAACAAGTTAGCGTAGCCGTAACCAAACTTCAGGAGACACTTGAGAAGAAAGAGCTTATTCGATACGAGTAGGGTTCAAGTTATCGAACAGATGCTTCACATAGGATTCGCTGGCACGGCCGGCCCGGTTCTTACGGCCGGCGGCCGTACCCTATTCAACTAAGTTCAAGAGCGGAAAGAGCAGGTCGACTGTTCTTGGTGAAGCTTCGATGAGCGTAGCCCCGTACCTCGCTTCTCCTGAAGAGACCGTTCGCAGAATGCTGGATATGGCTCAGCTCATAAGAGGCGAAGTTCTCTGGGATCTCGGCTGCGGCGACGGAAGAATCGTTGTAATAGCGGCTAGAGACTACGGAGCGAAAGCGTTCGGAGTCGAGATCAGGGAAGATCTAGCGACTACAGCCCAACAGCAACTCAGGAAATTCGGCCTTGAGACCGAAGCCAGAATCATTCACGGGAACCTCTTTGACGTAGATCTGTCAGACGCGGACATCGTGACTCTCTACCTGAGTATGAGTGGAAATGAGAAGCTCAAACCTAAACTTGAGAGGGAACTGAAGCCAAACTCAAGAGTCGTCTCTCTCGACATCCAGATCAGAGATTGGACACCGCTACAAGTTTCAGAGGCACCGGGCAAGCACATAATATACCTATACAAAGTCGGTTCACTCTAGTCCAGCAGGCCTAAACGGCCGGCCATTAGGGCATATTTCAGCAAATGGCTCCGCCTTCAACCCGAGGATGAGATAGTCAACACACATTCTTGCGAGGAGCGCCATTCCTGGCCAGCCTGCGACCATCAGGGTTCTCGAATCTTTCCTCCTTGAGAAGTCTAACCTCCAAGATTACCCACCACTCGTCACTATGCTTAGCAATCTGAGATAGTGTCATGCAAGCGCACGACTTAAGTCGACCCGAACGCGATGATAAGTGAAAGCATTGCCCCTGAGTGTTGGGGATGGCTGAAGAGATAGGCGCCGAAGCTAGGAAAGGAAGTTTCGATAGCAACCCTAGGCTTCAGAACTGGGTTGTCTGCGACAGATGTGGCCGGCCGGCGAATCCAACCCGATTCATTCACCCTCCGGAATTCGCCCGGGTCAAAGTCACGCTGAAGCCCATTTTGGGCTGATGAGAGTCTCCGGCCGTAGAAAAGGGAGCGGGATGGAACAGGCTCGCGTGACAGCGATGACTCATCCCTCCCAATTTTCCAGCGAACGGCCGGCCGATGCCGCCGTACTACCGTTCTCATCGAGAAGGAAGTGAGCCTGTTTCTAGAAGGTCCAGTCTCTTCTCCATGCATAATGTTGCTTGTGTGATCTCGTCCTTCTTGACATCAAGAACAAGCCCGTCGATGATCTGGCATAGGCAGCCTAGCGCCTGGTAGATCCTCACCCGTTGGTTGAAGGTTTTCGATCGCTCAGCCATTCTGTTCAGATCTCCAACCGATCTATCCAGGTCCTGTAGCCTTTTCTCTCTGACCGTGGCTATGTCCGATCTCGAGATCTCGAAGCGTATCTGCCCTGCTAAGACCTTCAGCTTCGTTACGGTCACACGGTTCAGGAGCGCCTCATCCATAGGGGGCGTGGCGCCACGCCCCTACCTTCGCCAAGTATCCCTCGATTAAGGCGTAGATGACTTCGTGAACCGTTAGTCCATGTCTCCTTGCTACGATCTCCAGTCCCGCCAGGATCCTTGGGTCTAGGCGCAGATGGACCCTCGGGTTCCCCCGGTTAGGTCTACCGCCCAATCGACGCGGCTCCTCTCCATAACGACCTGAGCATTAGAACTCGCTGGTGGCATGTCTCGAGAACCATAGGACTACTGTGTGGGTTCAGATAGTTTCTTCAGATCTTCCTCGATCTCACGTCGAAGCTCTTCGTCCTCAACCTGGCCAAGCAGAGCCAGTAGTCTGCTTTCGACGGACTGATCCTCTTCACCGCCAGGCCCATACCAGAAACGCTTTCCTTTCTTCAACCACGCTAGCAGCACTCTGGCCTCAGCCTCAACCCCACCTTTGCTGGCAGTCGGGAAGGTGATCGCTCCGGCGCTAACACATGTCCCCATGAATCTCTCAAGCGCCTCAGTAACCGTCAGACCACTCTCCCCAACCAACTTCTTGAACCTAGCATAGAGCGCAGGATCAAAGCGGAAAGCTTTGAACGCCTTAGCCACAACGCCCCCCTGTATCAACACAACGTATAGACAGTTCATATAAACTCTGTTGACTAGGGTGTATGACACCTGCAGCACACCACATCCACTCGAGATGGCTTCGCACTGCTGCTACAGGAATCGCTGTTCTGGCAATCTGTTGCTGGCTTGCCGATTCGGCAGGCGAGGCCGAACTCTGATAGGCCCCTCCCACGACGCCTTGGATTATGGTTCAGACTGATCGACGAACAGGAGATCGCCTCTACCGACAGATGCGATTCCTCTCCATTGATGGCAAGTGTTAAAGCCACCGCAATGAAATCTCGAACAACATTATGCTGAGGCGCAACCCATGGCCTTCCCCAAACTTGTCAGAATCGGGATCGTTAAACTGGGTAACATAGGGTCAGCCCCATTACTGGAGTTCCTACTTGACGAGAGAGCAGAAAGACAGGAAATCGAAGTCAGAGTCATTGGATCTGGCTCCAAGATCACTGAGAAAAACTCGGCGAAAACAGCCTCCAACATGCTAGATTTCCAGCCGGGCCTGATCCTAATTGTGAGCCCAAACCCAAGCCTCCCAGGTCCATCCGAGGCAAGGAACATTCTCAGGGGATCACGTGTCCCTGTCATAGTCATTTCTGATGGCCCGGCGAAGAAGGCAGCAAAGACATTGGAGGAGCAAGGCTTTGGCTATTTGATCGTGGAAGCAGACTCGATGATCGGGGCGAGACGAGAATTCCTCGACCCTGCGGAGATGGCCTTGTTCAATGCGGACTTGATCAGAGTCCTGAGCCTAACGGGAGTCTTCAATCTGCTGCGCTCCGAAATAGACAAGGTCATTGAGGCACTTAAGAAAGGCATTCCGCCCGCACTGCCGAAGGTAGTCGTGGACAAGGAGAAGGCTGTTGAAGCAGCCGGTTTCACGAATGAATATGCAAGGGTCAAGGCGATGGCCGCTTACGAGATCGCAAGACATGTGAGCGACCTAACGACCGAGGGCTGCTTCACGGTGAAGGAATGGGAACGATATACGCGGCTCGTTGCCGCGGGGCACGAGATGATGCGGGTGGCCGCGAGACTGGCGGATGAGGCACGAGAACTTGAGAAAGGCCAGGACACAGTGCAGAGGACCCCGCACTATGACGACGGAACAACGCTCCACAAGACCAAACTCATCGAAAAACCACAACGACCAAAGGGATAACATACCACATCGACCACAAACTATCACGAGAAAGAGTCCTGTCAGACAGCTTGTTGAATAATTGGCGAATCTGGCCACAAGCCGACTATGTGAAAGAACATGAGCAAGATTTCAGCGATTCTAATCACAGGCAGAAGCTTCGGCCAAGGAATAGGCAAGGAGCATGGCCGTTTCTCGGAGAAGTACTTGTACGTTGTGAAGTCCTGTGAGATGAATCCTGAAGACATGGTAACGCTCGGAGTCAAGAGAGGCAACCACGTCCGTATCAGAAGCGAATTCGGAGAAACGGTGGCCAGAGTCACCGACCCGACACAAGAACTGCCCAAAGGAGCCATATTCATACCCTACGGTCCGTGGGCGAACCTCCTCGTCGACCCCAAGAGCCAAGGAACAGGCATGCCCCTCCTGAAAGGTGTCCCCGTAGAACTTGAGGCCTCAGCGGGGATCGAAGAGCCCGTGCTGACAACTCCAGAGAAGGTTGCAAGACTTCCGCGAACTGAGGGCGCCAAAGTCATCTGCAATGTTGTCTGTCCCTTCTGCGGATGCCTGTGCGACGACTTGGAGGTCTACCTTCAAGGCGACAAGATAGCGACCGTTGACAATGCCTGCATCCTGAGTCTCAGCAAGTTCCTCAACTACGAGCGGGAGAGAATTCACTCTCCAGTCATTCGAAAGAACGGTCAAGCACGGCAAGTGGATTTGGATGAGGCGGTAGGTCATGCGGCGCAGATTCTGGCCAAGTCAAGATACCCCATAACCTATGGCTGGAGCACCACAAGCAACGAAGCCATACGGATCGGCGTAGAACTGACTGAAGCCATAGGTGGCGTGATCGACAATACCACAACCATATGCCACGGCCCAGCAATCTTGGCTGAGGAGGAAGTAGGCATCTCCACCTGCACCCTCGGCCAAGTCAAGCACAGAGCAGACCTCATCATGTACTGGGGCTCCAACCCCCTCCAATCACACCCTAGGCACTTGGCGCGATATTCAGCCGGATCGAAGGGACGATTCCGCCAGTCACGCGACGACCGAACCCTAGTCGTCATAGATGTTAGGAAGACATACACCGCAAGGGTCGCTGACTACTTCATTCAGGTCGAACCGAACAAGGACTACGAACTTCTCAAAGCTCTGCGGATGGCAATCCGAGGGGAAGAGCTGGAACAGGAAGCCGTGGCCGGCGTTCCAAAAGAAATGATTGAGGAGTTGGCGGAATTGATGGTGAACTGTGAGTTCGGAATCCTGTTCTTCGGCGTTGGACTAACGATGAGCGCAGGAAAGCTCCGAAACGTCGACGAAGCCATATCGCTCGTCGCCGACCTGAACACTTGGACCAAGTTCACCATAATGCCCATGAGAGGACACTTCAACGTGGCCGGAGCAAACATGGTCCTGTCATGGCAGACAGGCTACCCGTTCGCCGTCGACTTCAGCCACGGTTACCCCCGCTACAACCCGGGAGACACATCAATCATTGATGTGCTATCACGGGAGGATATGGACGCAGCACTAATCATAGGATCAGATCCCTTCACAACCTTCCCCGGTCCGATAGCTGCGAAGCTCTCAGAAATCCCCCTAATTGTGATCGATCCGCACAGAACCCGCACAACCGAACAGGCTGACGTCGTAATCCCTTCAGCTCCGGTCGGGATCGAAGCGGGGGGTACGGCCTATCGAATGGACGGAGTCCCAATAATGCTCAGAAAGCTGAGAGAGCCGCCTGCTGGACTCAAGTCTGACGTTGAAATACTCCAGATGATCCTCGATCGCGTGAAGGAATTGAAGGCCTGAACTGAGATGAGTAGCAAGATCATGGGCTTCCAAAGAAGAGGACGCATAGGCAAGTCCGAGACAAGAGACCAAGTAACCTTGGAACGAAGGCTCCTGTTTCGCGAGTATCAACTGGTCTGGAACAGAGAGAAATGCATCGGATGCGGCATCTGCGTCGATATGTGTCCGAAAGAAGCAATGCTGTACATTCCCGCGCAGTTCAAGGCAGGACGAAGGGTCTCAGACCGGCCCCGAATAGATTTCGACCCTGACAAATGTGTTCTCTGCGGTGAATGCGTCGTTTCATGTCCCATGGATCAGGCTCTCATCATGAAGGTCGATGGTAAGAAATTTGTTCCTGTCATAGACGTGAACGCATTCGCAATGGTGACGAGAAAGACGAGTCTCTAGCAGGGAGGTGAGTCACTTGAGCAGACAAATCGCCATCAAGAACGGCTTCGTGTACGACCCAGCCAACAGGATAGATGGAGAACGGATGGACATATTCGTTCGCAACGGAAAGATGGTCCAGAAGATCAGCGGGGACTTCGAGCAGATAGACGTCTCTGGCATGATTGTTATGGCTGGCGGTGTGGACATACACAATCTCAGCTAGGGATGTATAGAGCCACATCGCAGGCGCCAAAGTGAATGAAGGACGAATCCTAAGGCCAGAGGACCATGTCAAAGACGTTGAATCCCGAACAACAGTAACAAGGTCAGGCGTCGGGCACTCCATCCCCTCAACATTGACGACAGGTTACCGCTACGCCAGAATGGGCTACACAACAGTAATGGAGCCCGCAACGCCTCCATTGAAGGCAAGGCACACACATGAAGAGCTGAACGACACTCCCATAATCGACAAAGCATCTTTCCCACTTCTCGGAAACAACTGGCTTGTCATGGAATATCTCTCTCAAGGAAAGATCGATGAATGCGCTGCATACGTGGCGTGGGTCCTTCAGGCCGCCAAGGGGTATGCAATCAAGGTCGTGAATCCGGGCGGGATCGAGGCATGGGGTTGGGGGAAGAACGTCTCAAATCTAGACGAGCAAGTACCACACTTCAACATAACCCCACGGGAAATCCTGCACGGACTCTGCAAGGTTAACAAGCGACTTGGTCTCCCGCACTCCATCCATGTCCATCCGAACAATCTGGGAGAGCCGGGAAACTACGAGACGACAATAGAGACAATGGAGTGCTTGAGTGACCAGGCTGGCGAAAGGCCGATTCTTCACCTGACTCACGTTCAATTCGAGGCTTACGGAGGAAAAGACTGGTCCTCAGTCACCTCGGAAGCGCCGGAAATCGCCAAATACGTCAATGCTCATGACCACCTTACCCTAGACATGGGCCAAGTAGTCTTCACCGACACAACCACCATGACTGCGGACGGCCCCTTCCAATACCAACTCCACCTGCTAACCGGAAACAAATGGATGAACTTCGACGTCGAAATCGAGTCCGGAGCCGGAATTGTTCCATTCACATACAAACGCTCAAACCCAGCAAACGCCGTGCAATGGGCTATCGGCTTGGAACTCGCCCTACTCATCAAAGATCCTTGGAAGATCTACTTGACCACCGACCACCCCAACGGCGGACCATTCACCTCATACCCCAAGATCATATCATGGCTAATGAGCAGGAAAGCAAGAGACCGAACTATCTCACATATCCCAAAAAGCGCACGGAGAAGAACATGCATAGAATCAATAGACAGGGAACTGAGCTTTGCGGAAATCGCCACCATGACCCGATCCGGACCAGCGAAGGCACTTGGCCTCAAGGACAAGGGTCATCTTGGGCCCGGCGCCGACGCAGACATAGCCATATACCCAATAAACCCTGAGCAAGTTGACCCAACAAGTGACTTTCGCCACATAGCTAAGGCGTTCAAACACGCTGCCTACGTCTTGAAAGAAGGGCAGGTCGTAGTAAAAGACGGCTGTATCATAAACTCGGCTCAGGGAAGAACCTACTGGGTCGACACTGAGATCCCACGCGATCTCTCGTTCCTACAGACCGAATTTGAATCCAAGTTCTCAGACTACTACACCGTTCAATTCCAAAATTACGCCGTTCAAGAGAGCTATCTCGAACGATCCGCTCCTATCCAAACAGCCATGCGGAGCCCAAGAAACAGGTGACCAAGATGTCTAATCCTGCCTTGGACGCCAATTGAGGTGCATCAATTGAAGCAACTTGTTTTGGAACTAACCCGACCACTCACTATGCCCACTGATGCAGACATGATATCGCCCAGTGGTCTTGCATCGAAATCGCTTGACGAAATACGACGCCTGAAGCTGTGGGAAGGCAATCAACAAACGGAACTCGGCGACATCTTTACAGTCAAAGGCGAGGCAGGCGGCCCATCATCGGAATTCTGCATTCTCCTTTCGGGAGACGTAAGAAAGCTCAGGCGTCTTGGATACCGAATGTCAGCAGGTCTGCTCAGAATTGAGGGGCCTGCAGGCATGTATGTCGGCGAGGAGATGAGTGGAGGCACAATCTACGTCGAAGGAGACGCTGGATCTTGGCTCGGAACAAAGATGCAAGGAGGAGTGATGGAAGTCTACGGAAATGCAGGTGACCACATAGGCGCGCCATACAGAGGGAGCCGAGAAGGCATGAAGGGCGGCTCAATCACAGTCCACGGAGACGCTGGCACCGAGGTCGGTTGCTGGATGAGCGACGGACTTATTCGCATAAAACGAAGCGCCGACACGTTCCCGGGAACCCACATGTGCGGCGGAACTCTGCTAATTGAGGGAGACTGCAAGGGCAGAGCAGGGGCGGGAATGACCGGAGGGAGAGTAGTGATCTCCGGAAGAATGGAAGATGTGCTTCCAAGCTTCACAATAGATGAGATCAGAGATGCCGTCAAGGTGGGAGAAGAGAGAGTTCAAGGGCCATTCTACGTCTTTCGAGGCGACTTGTGCAACAAAGAGACGGGCCGGATATTCATCAGCGTGACGAAGAACTCTCAACTCAAGTGGTGTGAGCGATATCTAGAACCATGGCAACACTGAGCGGCCGCCGGTCATGGTCCATCATCGGCTTACCTACCCGTCCGTGATCTCCTCGATAACCTCATCTCTAGGGGCAACCGCCTGTCCAGCTACTGCCGCAAGATTCCCGGTAATAGAGAACACCGATCCGTCCTGAGACGACTCTACCTTCGCGATCCCGCAGTCTCGCTGGAACGAACCCACCCAGAACTTGGCAAGACGACTTAGACGAAAAGCAAAACGATATCTTAGGCAACGGGCTCCCAATCATTTGGGGCTCGGTAGAGGTCTGTATGGGCATAAGTGTGAACAAGAATGCCCTGAAGCTTGTTGAGAAAGGGCTAGCCAATAGTGAGCGGCTCCGAATAACGAAAGAAACCGGACCGCTAGGATGCACGATTATCGATGCGGGCGTGAAAGCGTGCGGAGGGTACGCGGCGGGAAAATGGCTGACAGAAGTCTGTCTAGCCGGCCGCGGCTCCTCCTCACTGACGACACTTCGGTACGGCGAACTCCTTCTCCCCAGCATCTTCGTTGAAACGGACTTCCCCGCAGTGGCGACACTCGGGTCACAGTTCGCCGGATGGAGCATAACGACAAAAGACTACTCTGCAATCGGCTCCGGACCAGCAAGAGCCCTCTCCCTAAAGCCCAAGGAAATATACAAGCTGATACAGTACGAAGACCACTACGATTCCGCTGTGATCATTCTCGAAGCCGAATCCTTTCCAACCGAGGAAGCCGTTAGAACAATAGCGGACAGTTGCCGAGTCTCGCCGAAGAACCTCTTCGCCATAGTTGCGCCCACATCCTCCATCGCAGGTTCAGTTCAGATAAGCGGCCGGATCGTGGAAACAGGAGTCCATAGGCTTTCCCAACTCGGACTGGACCCGAAACTGATCAGTCATGCGTGCGGGTCGGCTCCTATCGCTCCAATGCATCCAAACAAGCTCCAAGCCATCGGAAGAACGAATGACGCCATCTACTACGGAGGAGCCGCATTCTACTCAGCAGCTTGTGAAAGCGACAGCCAACTGAGAAGAATTGTCTCAAGAAGCTCCTCATCTGCATCAGAGGAATATGGCAAGCGCTTCTACGAGATCTTCGAAGCCGCTCAATTCGACTTCTACAAAGTGGATCCTAAGATCTTCGCACCGGCCATGGTCACAGTGACAAACAACAAAACAGGTACAACCTTCAAAGCAGGAAAAATCAACGAGCAAATCCTCAAAAAAGCCATGGACATCGTCAATCTATGAGCCCAGCGAAACCTCTCAATCAGCAATCTCGTACTGCATGGATCTAGGCACACGAGGCTCCATTCTTCGCCGAAGTAGAGGCGTGTGAGGGGCAATGATAAAATACCACAGGCCCTGAACAACATCGAGGAATGAAGACGCCAGTCCCAGACTGACCTTCGCCAAAAGGGATGATTGCCTCTGCGACGGTCTGACCAAAATCAATGACACGCCGTTGATTCTCAGCGTTTTTTCTTCAAGGAAAAGGTTTTAGGGTGGGTGGTCTCAGGTGAAGCGAGTCTTACACCGAGGTATGTGATCAAGCTTTGTCCATGTTTGCGGTTCCAGGTGCGTATGACCGTGCTATCACAGTCTTCTCGCCTGACGGACGATTGTTTCAGGTCGAGTACGCTGCAGAGACAGTGAAGAAAGGCGCAACGGTCCTAGGGATAACCTGCCCCCAGGGTGTTGTGCTGGCCGCGGAGGAGCGAGCCATGTCCCGACTTCAGGATCTTTCATTCATGCTCAAGATCTTTCAAGTCGATGATCATGTAGGCGTAGCAGTTGCTGGTCTGAGCTGCGACGCGCATATCCTAGTTGATCAGGCCCGGATCTTCGCTCAAAGCAACCGACTGATGTACGACGAGCCAGCGGACATTGAGATACTCACCAGGAAGATTGGCGAAATAAAGCAGATGTACACTCAGCACGCTGGTGTGCGTCCTTTCGGAATCTCTGAACTGTTCGCCGGAGTTGACAACAAAGGTCCAAGGCTCTTCTGGACTGACCCCAGCGGAACCTTCTGGGCTTTCAAGGCCTGGTCCATAGGCTTTGGAAACGAGGCCGCAAACAAGATCCTTGAAGCCGATTACCGAGAAGACCTCACACTGGACGAGGCAATCACTCTCGCTTTGAGATGCATGGTCGAGATATCTGAGGAGAAGATTGACGCGCCGAAGATAAGGATGGCAATCGTACCAGCAGACACTCGCAAATTCCGTAAGCTAACGACCGAGGAAATAGACAAGTACCTCAAGAAAGTCAACTCAGGAAAGAAGACCGCAGCAAAATAGAGGCCTGAACATCTATTCTCCCTTGTCCTTCAGGCTCTTACGCAAGGGACTTAATCCATAAGCCAGAAAGAGTTAAGCCACCTCACTTGCTAGAGAAATGCAGCCAGGAGCAGTGACTCCAATTGGGGGAGAAATACACAACTGCTAGACTTTCAGTGGGCGGAGACAAGTTTGAGATCCTAGTCAAGCCAGAGGAGGCCCTCAACTTCAAGATGGGCAAGCAAGTGCCAGTATCACAGCTAGTCGTAATCGAAGAAGTGTACTCAGACGCGAACAAAGGAACCAGAGCGTCCACAGAAAAACTCCAAAAGGCTTTCGGAACAACTGACGCATTGAAAGTCGCAGAGGAGATTCTGAAGAAGGGCGAACTTCAACTCACGACAGAACAGAGAAGGCAGATGACTGAGGAGAAGAGGAGGCAAATAGTGGCGTTCTTGGCGAGGCACTGTATCGACCCCAGAACAGGGGCGCCTCACCCCCCACTAAGAATAGAGCAAGCCCTATCCCAAATCCGAATCTCAATAGATCCGTTCAAAAGCACAGAGGAACAGGCGAAAACCATCATCGAGGACCTAAGACCAATAATACCGCTGAAGATCGAGCAGATGCGTGTCGCCGTCAAGGTATTCGGCGAACATGCGGCAAAAGCGTACGGAGCAATCAAGAATTTCGGGACGATAACGAGGGAAGAGTGGCAGAAGGACGGGTCATGGATCGGCGTTGTTGAGATGCCGGCGGGCCTATATGGGTCATTCATTGACAGGTTAGGGAAATTGACTCAAGGCACGATCCAGACCAAGGTTCTGAAGTGAAATCTCCTTCATAACCAACGACTGACAAAGATGCCTTGAAAATCATGGCAGTCTGAGCTGATGGCAGTCACCGATAGACCTCCGGCTGTCTATCTCTTCTAGTGACCCCCACCCTCTCCGCAGCCTTCTTCCATTCCTCTCTAGCCTTGCGGCTCAGAGTGCATCCACCCCACGCCTTCGCACATATCTCCAGATACTCCTTCTCAGTCTTCCTGTCCAGCGCGTCAGCAGCCTTCGCACAAGCAGACGCAGGCGCCTCACATTCAGGGTTATTCTTACACAAGATGGCTACGTATCGGCACGAGGCGCTGACCAGCTCCATGCTGAGCGCGGCCCTATGCCTCATTATGTTTGTGCATATTGTTCTGGCCAGCTCACAGCTGACCTGCTTCTCGAAGTCCTTCCTGCTAAGCTCCATCAGGTCTGATCCTCCGAAAGTCTTATGATTCACCGATATATTTGCCAATCGAAGTTACGCCCAAGCCTGCAACTGAGGAGATTTCAATGAGTGTGGCTCCATACGTCTCTTCACCTGAGGAAGTTGTGCGCAAAATGCTGGACATGGTCCAACTCAGGAAAGGAGAAGTCGTCTACGATCTGGGCTGCGGTGATGGAAGAATCGTCATCATGGCGGCCCGGGACTACCTGGCGAACGCATTCGGGGTCGAGATCAGAGAGGACATGGTGGCTACTGCCCGAGAGCAGCTCAAGAAACATGGCCTTGAAGGAAAGGTGCAGATCATTCATGGGAACTTCTTCGAAGTAGATCTGTCGAAGGCGAACGTTGTCACTCTCTACCTAACGACGAGTGCAAATGAAAAACTCAAACCCAAACTTGAAAGAGAACTCAGATCCGATTCAAGAGTCATCTCTCACGACTTCATGATTACCGGCTGGAAACCCGTTGAGGTCTCTGAGGAAATCAGTGGGCATACTCTGTATCTGTACAAGCTCAGTTCACGTTAACCCAAGAGATGTGAACAGGCAAATATCCCAGATTCTATGTCTGTTCGCGAAGCAACGCGAGACCGCAATCTTAAAGTAGAGAGCGGCTTCTTCGTTCTTCATTTCAGTTAGAATCGGTGAATTCAAAGTTTGACCTTGTATGTTGAGAGGAAGCAACTAGTCGCACCAGGCGAGATCCTCGCCGAAGGGAAATACGTTTCAGGCGAGAATACTCACCGTGAGGACGAGAAGATATTTTCCTCCAGGGTCGGTGTAGTCGAAGTAGAAGGCGACAGACTCGGCGTGGTCCCTGTCAAGGGATGCTACGTCCCTCATGTTGACGATGTTGTAGTTGGACGAATAGTTGACATTGGTATGTCTGGGTGGACGGTAAACATAGACGCCCCATATCCCGCGCTTCTACCTGCCTCAGAGACCCCGCTTCTTGGGCATAGACCCTCTCGCCAGAGAGTGGACATCTCAGGAATGTTTGAAGTGGGAGATCTAGTGGTGTCAAAGGTCTTGGCCTTTGACAGAACCCGAGACCCACTCCTAACGGCCAAGGGGCCAGGATTGGGAAAGGTCACCGCTGGCAGGATAATCAAGGTGTCCTCTACCAAGATTCCCAGACTCATAGGAAGCAAGGGCTCGATGATAAGCCTCATCAAGAAGGAGACAGACGCCCACATAATGGTGGGCCAGAACGGAACGGTTCTAGTCTCAGGCAAGTCTCCAGAGTCGGAGAATGCCGCCATCCAAGCGATAAGAATGATTGAGCGAGAGGCCCACACACGAGGCCTTACCGACCGCATACAGGCCATGCTTCGAACCAAGGTGAAAGGTGAAGGAGTTGAAAGTTGAAGAGAAACCTGTTGAATTGATTGATCAGAATGGGCTGAGAATCGACGGGAGAAGACTCGACGAGCTCCGCCCGATCAAAATGGAAGTCGGAGTTCTCGACAAAGCGAATGGATCGGCTTGCATAGAACAAGGCAAGAACAAGATATTGGCAGCGGTCTATGGGCCAAGGGAAGCACATCCCAAGCACATCGCTCTACCCCACAGAGCCGTCCTAAGATGTCGCTACCACATGGCACCGTTCTCCACATCTGAGCGAAAGTCCCCCGCCCCATCGCGAAGGGAACAGGAACTCTCAAAGGTGATAAGAGAATCCTTAGAGCCAGCAGTTCTTTCAGAATACTATCCCCGCACAACAATCGATCTATTCATTGAAGTACTACAGTCCGATGGAGGATCAAGGTGCGCGGGCATAACGGCTGCGTCCCTAGCGCTCGCAGACGCAGGAATCCCAATGAGAGGACTTGTCGCAGCATGTGCAGTTGGAAAGATTGCCGGCAGAGTCGCTCTCGACCTTTTTGACACGGAAGACAAACAAGGGGAAGCAGATCTACCAGTCGCAATCATGCCCAGATCAAACGTAGTCACTTTGATACAGATGGACGGAATCCTCACACCTGAAGAGTTCCAAACCGCATTTGACATGGCGGTAAGGACCTGTCACACGATCCACGAACAGCAGAAAGCAGTATTGAAGCAGAGATATCTATCCATAAAGGAAGAAGTCGAAGAGAAGAACGACGTCGAAAAGAAGGAGAAATAAGATATGTCGTCGACACCTCAGTTACCACCACTGGCAAGGCTAGGACAGAAGACCATCACTGATGCACTCGCTCTTGGACGAAGACTAGATGATCGCGGAATCCACGACTTCAGAGAAATACAGCTCGAGATTGGCCTGATCGAGAAAGCGTGCGGATCGGCACTAATCCGCCTAGGCAAGACAAAGGTACTCGTGGGAGTGAAAGTGGAAGAGGGAAAACCCTTTCCAGACACGCCCAACGAAGGGGTCCTTACCGTAAACGCCGAACTCGTACCTCTCGCATCACCGTCTTTTGAGCCAGGCCCTCCAAATGAAAACGCGATCGAACTCGCAAGGGTCGTGGACAGAGGCATCAGAGAATCAAAGGCGATCGACTTAAAGTCGCTCTGCATCGAACCAGGAAAAAAGGTGCTCATCGTATTTGTCGATGTCTACGTGCTCGACCACGACGGAAACCTCATAGATGCCTCTTCAATCGCCTCACTCGCAGCGTTACTGGACGCGAAGATAAACGAATTCGCTATTGAGAACGGCGAAGTGATCTACAAGCCCGAGCTGAAGCCCTTTCCCATGCAAAGCCAGCCAGTAGCCATGACTCTCGCCAAGATAGACAAGACCCTGATCGTTGATCCATCACTTGACGAGGAACAAGTGATGAGCGCTAGGCTCACGGTAACATCGGATAGTGAAGGCCGGATATGCGCGATGCAGAAAGGGGGCTCTGGAGTGTTCACGGTTGAGGAGATCAAACAGGGCGTGGCGCTTGCCCTGTCGAAAGCGCCTGAGATTCGCGCCAAAGTAGTTAAGGCGGTAAGAAAATGACTCGAACGACGAAAGTTGGCCCGGCAGGTAGCTTCGGGGCACGATACGGAACTGTTACCCGAAGAAGATACACTGCGATCGTTAGCGAGCTAAGAAAACGCAGCGAATGCCCGCGATGCCATGTCATGTCTGTCAAGAGAGAGGCGGTGGGCATCTGGAATTGCGCAAAGTGCGGTTACAAGTTCGCTGGAGGCGCATATGTAGCGCAGACGAAGCTAGGAGAGATTGCACGGCGCGCGGCGAAAGGCGCAGCACCAAAGAAACTGGCCGCAGAGCTCGGTCTCATCGAAGCGCCCAAAGAAGCTGCTCAAGGCGGAGCGGAGCCTCAAAAGAGGAGAACCCGAAGAAGAAAGACCCCAGAGGCTCCCCAGGAAGAGTCCGAGTGATCGCCGTCAGCAGTTGCAGAAGACCAACCGAGAGAATAAACAGCTTTGTGAAAGACCTCTCCCATTCCCTTCGGAACAGCATCGTCATCAGAAGAGGCAAGATGAGTCTTCGGGAACTCGTAGACTCTGCCGTCGACAGAGGCGCTGATCGACTTCTGACAGTCAGCAGGCGATACGGCGGCCCAGGCGCCATTCATCTTCAAAGGCTCAAGGACGGAGATGCGCATCTTACCTATCCAGTCATCTTTCTGCGAAGCGTCAGGCTAAGACGGGAGTATCCTATCGAGGGGAGGTTCTTTGCCGAGGCGGTCACAGCCAATGACGGGAAGATTGAGCTCGATCTTTCCAACCCGCTCGCTAGATTCCTCGATCTTCCTTTCCTATCAGGGGGCGGTACCTTCTCCTCATTTCATGTGGCTAGGGACTCCTCGCGGAGATTATCAATCTGTCTGACTTCCCCTGCTGCGGTTCGTGAGGTGGGCCCGAGTTTTGCTGTCCACCATTTGTCTTGGAATCTCTTGGAGACTGAGGATGATGAAGGACACGAGAGCTGAAATCTCAATAGATTTGGGTTCAAAGAAACGAGCAATGGCGATCCATGAGGCTCTGAAGCCAGAGACAAAGTATTCGGCTGGGCCGAGGTCGAAAGTTGGCATACGCTCGGTAGGAAGGAACCTAATCGTAACGATGCATGCAAGGGACGTCGTCGCCCTGCGTGCTGCGATGAATTCGTACCTAAGGTGGATCGCAAGTTCAGTGGATCTCACTCAGATCGTCGATCAGGCGAGGCCAAAGCACCTGGAACGAACCTGAGTCTGACATCGGCTCCGCAAAATAGGAACGTCCTGAACACTGACCCAAGGTGAGCGGCGTCTTTCGTTACCTTATTATTCAAGTTGAACCTACAGCCGCAGACAACGAGAGATCTCTGAGAGTGAGATGATGAGTGAAGATACGCAATTGCCTCCTCAAATCCAAGAAGATCTTGTGAGGCTTCAGCAACTGCAGCAGACATTGCAGGTTGTTGTGACCCAGAAGCAACAACTTGAGATAGAGTTGAGCGAAGCCGAGAAGGCACTTTCCGAGTTAGAGAAAATCACTGATGACGTTCCAGTCTATAAGAGCGTTGGCAGCATTCTCCTCAAGACAGACCGGCAAGGATTGATGAGCGAACTAAAAGAGAAGAAAGAGCTAACCAACACCCGTGTGACGGTTCTGGGGAAGCAGGAGGAAAGAACTAGAGAACGGCTAAAGGAGCTGCGGGATCGACTGCAGCAAAGACTGAAAACGTCAGGTGCTACCGGCAGCTGACCGAGCAGGCAGAGACATCTGAACGCAAGGACCACTCGAAACGACGACCGAAAGAATCAAGGACAGACGATTTCGTCTTCTGTCCGGGAATGCTGTGAAGAACACTTTGCGAGACTATCTAAGAACTCCTTCGATTCGAGGACCAGATTCGCCGAAAAGCTAACTGGGCGAGACAAATCCTTCTCCGACGAATCCAAATAGGATTGTTATTTGTTTGCGAGACTTCAGACGGATCTTGAAACTGATCAGGAAATCCAGACGTGTAGCCATTCTCTCTCACCAGAATGCTGATCCAGACGCATTGTGCTCAGGGTATGCTCTCGCCTTGCTCCTGAAGACCATCAATAGAAAAACACAAGCCCATCTGGTAGCTCCTGAAGGAGTGAACAAGGTGACAAGGCAGGTTCTTGACCACATCCGGATGAAGCTGCGTCAACCTACAAACCTTGAGGCATATGATCTGATATTCACGGTTGACACAAACACGCTTTCTCAGCTAGGAGAATATCAAGAACATCTAAAGAAGTACAAGGGCCCCATAATCACGATCGACCACCATAGCCCAGATCCAACAACTCTCAGAATCTCGACTTATTCATTCTCGAATGAGAGGGCAACCTCAACAGCGCAAATTGTCTACAGCTTCTATGAGAACCTCCGTATACCCATGAGAAGATCGGCCGCACTCGCCCTCTTCCTCGGAATCGCCTACGACACGAGACACTTCATGTTGGCAACATCTGAGGTCTTCGGGATTGCGGCCAGTCTAGCTCGAAGAGGAGTCAATGCCTTGGACGCAATGAGGCTCCTTCAGGTTCCGATGGCTGAGTCCGAGAGAATGGCGCGCCTGAAAGCGTCACAGCGACTCATCATAACGCGAATCGGAGGATGGATTCTTGCCTCAACGCATGTGGGGTCCCATCAAGCCTCAGTCGCCAGAGCATTAGTGATGCTGGGCGCCGACGTAGCGATTGTTGCTGCAGAGAAGAAGAGACAAGTGCGGATGAGTCTTCGGTCAACGCAGGAGTTCTATGACCAGACAAAGGTACACCTTGGAAGAGATGTGGCAAAGAAGGTAGGTGAACTCATACAGGGAGCGGGAGGAGGCCATGCGCTGGCGGCCGGCATCTGCGGTCAGGTTGAAAAGGAGGCGGCCCTAGAAAGATGTCTCAACGCTGTAAGAGAAGAGATCGTGAGCAAGAAGTAGACCAAACGCATCGGGATAGCCAAGCAACTGCTAGGTACACAGCAACACCGTCAAGGCAGTCGCAATGTCGGACCACGATCGGTGACCGGAGTCAGCGTTTGAAAAGATTTCCTAGAGCGCTCGAATAGTCTCTAGGGCCGAGGTCACTCGATGATCCTCACGTAACCTTCTTCTTCGCATGATTTACTATTTATTGACTCACGGCAGAGACCAGGAGAATCGAGAAAGTTCTCAGAATGAGCGTACGACGTTTACCACAAATGGGGAGGAAAATGGCAGAAACGTGGCCTATCCTCCTTTCGGTCAACGCATTCCGCTGCCAGATGTGCAGGAAATGATAAGTCTGAACTCTAGAGAAATGGCTCTCTGCGGCATGTCTCCAGCACCGGCAGGAGTTATTCATCTGACTCATCATTCGTCTCGTGTAGAATCTTCCCGGTAGCCTTTAAACAGACCCTGAATAGCGTACAGGCCAAGAAGGCACATGGAGTACAAACGGTTGAGACATTTCCGTCATTTCTTTGCATCATTACAGGGCGAGGAGCAATTTGCAGGGACAACAAACATCGATAAATATCGCCCCTCACAATACCCGGCAGAACCAAAGATGAGTAGCTACTCAAGAATGAGAACGTGAAACGTACAACCTCAACGAGGCCTCGAAGACTTGCCGATTATCGAGATCAAAGACCTTTCTTTCTCTTACAGTGGCACGAGCAGAAGATCCCTGAACTCCATCAACCTCGAAGTGGAGAAGGGCGAATTTGTTGTGGTCACAGGTCCGAGCGGCTGCGGAAAGACGACACTCTGCAGATGCCTCAACGGGCTCGTTCCGAATTTCTACACAGGGGAGCTGACCGGAGAGATCTCTGTTTGTGGACTAGACGTTCAAAAGCAGACAACCAGTGCGATGTCTCAGCATGTTGGATTCGTGTTTCAAGACCCAGAGAACCAACTGTTCTGTCTCACAGTCGAAAGAGATGTCGCTTTCGGTCCAGAAAACATGGGATTCCCCCGAGAGGAAATAAGGAGGCGAGTAGACTGGGCGCTAAAGGTCACAGGAACTGAAGCCCTAAAAGACAGGGCCCCTTACGAACTCTCAGGCGGCCAACAGCAGAGAATCGCCATAGCCTCTGTCCTCGCGATGCAGCCGAAGATAATCGTGCTCGACGAACCAACCTCTTTTCTGGATCCAAAATCCTCACAAGAGATTCTGGAAGTGGTCGCAAGACTGAACAGAGAATTAGGCGTAACAGTGTTCTTGGTAGAGCACAGGCTTGATCTCGCTACAAGACACTCAAACAGAATAGTAGTTCTGGACAAAGGCGCCGTTGCCCTAGATGGCCCCCCAGAAGAGGTCTACGGTGAACAAGCACAACTGATCGGAATCGGAGTACCCAAGGTGACACTTCTCTTCCACATGCTGAAGCAAGATGGAATAGATGTCAAAGAAACGCCGGTAACTGTCGAAGAGGGTATCAAACAGCTGAGGAGGATTATCTCAGATTGATTGTTGTAGAAGACCTACACTTCGCATATCCCAATGGAAACCAGGTGTTGCACGGCGTAGATCTCAACATACAGGACGGAGAATTCATCGCTATCATGGGAGAAAACGGTGCAGGCAAGACAACCCTAGTCAAGACCTTCAACGGACTGCTGAAACCCAACCAAGGACGAGTCCTCATCGACAACATTGACACCAAGAAGACAAGCGTTGCAGCCCTTGCCCGAGAAGTGGGATTAGTCTTCCAGAACCCCGATCATCAGCTTTTCTGCGAAACAGTAAGAGATGAGGTCGCTTACTCCTTGAGAAACTTCGGATACCCTTCAGACGTCATAGAGAAACGAGTCAAGGGAATGTTGGAAACACTTGACCTCACACCCTACGTCGACTCCTCACCGTTCATGCTAAGCGGAGGCGAGAGAAAGAGAGTAGCTCTGGCCTCGGTGCTCGTATGGAACCCCAAACACATGGTGCTAGACGAGCCTACAATTGGGCAGGACTACCAACAAAAAGACCGATTGAGAAACTTCATAATCCAACTCAATACCCAAGGCAAAACCGTTGTCATGGTGACTCACGATGTCGAGTTTGTCGCAGAATGCAAACCCAGAGTCATCTTGCTCTCTCAAGGAAAGATAATAGGCGACGGAACAGCAGAGGAAATACTGACTGACAAGGATCTCAGCACTCGCGCATCCCTGCTCCAACCCCAAATTGCTCTCCTCTTCTCTGCCATCGAAGGCCTGCCCCGCGGCATCATTGATGTCTACTCGGCACGACTCGTGATAAACAACACCCTTCGAGGGTCAAAATAGTGGCAATTCGAACCTTTGAGGGTTTCAAATTCTCGAAGCTACCAACACCAGTCCACAACATGGACCCCAGAGCCAAGTTCATGGTGATCATGGTAATCTTCGCGATCTCACTTCTTTTCACAAACATCTTGGTGCTGCTTGTGGTATTTCTGGCTCAGCTACCGTTAATATGGCTGGCGAAATCCATGAGACGCTGGGCGGCCTCAATGAAAGGCGGATTGATTCTGGCGCTATTGATCTTCGTTATGAACTACCTTACCGGGTCAACATTGACGCACTCCCTCGCGATGACGGTAAGGTTCATGGCCTTGCTATCGTCTTTTTCGATATTTTTCATGACCACTTCTCCAGACGACCTAG
>Ga0315280_10003749_pt1 | contig 23034 bp, 25 predicted proteins | sample YL17G06_40_MG_FD_203697 | JGI IMG/M metagenome (GOLD analysis project Ga0315280, IMG submission 203697) | Sediment microbial communities from Yellowstone Lake, YNP, Wyoming, USA - YL17G06_40 | ecosystem: Environmental > Aquatic > Freshwater > Lake > Sediment | place: USA: Wyoming | collected... | reverse complement strand
ACCGCCTAAGTATGGTTCGATTCAAAGGAAGGCTAATCCAGAGGGCTGTGATAGGTGCAGCTCTGATAATATCAGCTGTCTTAGTGATCTCTTAGAGCTAAGAGAGTTCTTGATTGTTGTTTGTAGGTTGACTACAGCTTAATGTGTGGCCCCAGTTCTACCGCTCCTTCCGTTTAAAGAGCAGCCAGCCTCTATCTGTATTCACCATTATATATCTGCCTTTCAGCCGCTGGCCCTTCAACATGAACTCGATCTTCTTCTCGGGTTTCAATTGGATCAACTCATACTCCCCTTTATCCCAAATCTCAACCGTTCCTGCACCATAGCCGTTAGCTATCTCGCCCTCGAAAGCTGCGTAAGACATCTCGTGGTCGACTTGAGGGATACCGAGTCTACGTATCCTGGGATCTGCTGGAGGTTCCTTCCTGAAAGCCCACGATTTCAGAACACCGTCCATTTCAAGCCTGAAGTCGTAGTGTAAGCCTGCCCGACGAGCTTTGTGGGCTTGTACAACGAAAACTGGCATAATGCTGCTCAGCTCTCTTAGAGTTGGATGCTCCAAGCTCTGTAGGCTTCGAATATTCTCCGCAATTCTTTCACTGGGTCTTCATGGTAGTCAACTCTCAAGTCGATGAAGGGCCTAACCCCCTTATACTCAGGCCGCTTCATCACAAGGAGGGCTGCGGATCGTTTACCTCTCTTATCGCCTCCAGCCTTCTGCCCTGCCTCAAGAGCTCTCAGCAGTCTCTCCTCAAGCTCTCCCCGACTGGTTTTGAATGCTTCAGCCATCGCTTGGATAACTTGCGCGCCGACAAGCATGTTCCCTGCGACGGCATAGTTCTCGCCTACCAAGTGTCCTTTCCAGCTCACGCATGCTTTTCCTGTGAAGGCTGCAGTTCTACCGTGAGCGTCGATCATTATCACCTGCCTCGACTCTCTTTCAGGGTCTCCCCTCAGCATTCTCTCCAATGCTTCTTGCGGCGAAAGACCTGACCTCAAGAGTTCCAGCCCCCGCGTTCCATAGATTACATTGGTTAACGCTTGAGTTGCAATCGCGCCGACGCCTACCTCCGCGTAAGGAACCACACTCCCTACGGCTGGAATGGCTGTCGCTACGCATACACCCATCTCCTTCGTTCTAGAACATCTTGCAACCAAGGAGAAAGTTGCGCTTAGCTGCTGAATCAATTCTCTTATAATATTCTGTGAGGGAATTGCTTTTAAGAACACGCTAGCACTTGTCATTTGGAAACTCTGGGCCGGTGGTCCAGTCTGGCCAAGACATCCGCCTCACACGCGGAAGATCGAGGGTTCGAGTCCCTCCCGGCCCACCAAATCCTGCTAAGGCTCAGCGACTTCGAGGCCGAGACAAGTAACGGTGGCGTAGAGTTCACCGAGATGCCAACAGTATTACTGGTAAGGAAGAGCCTAAGCCAAACTAACAATCCATACTTCACTTTCGCATCGTAGCCATACGGGGATTGTGCGTGTTCCGCACCGCGCAGACCCCGTTGAAGCGTACTGGACACCCACCTGCCTCATTCAAAAAATGGAGCGCCATTTGAGTGTCTTGCTGACTCTATATCCAAGCATATGCTATGAATTTGCTTCCCTGTCTTTGACTGAGGAATTTCCGGAAAGACGTGAAATCAGGCTACGGTATGAGGACGGTTTTCACAGAGGATTGGTCTTCCATCTCCTCCTTGAATGCATCCGCAATCTGCGAGAGGTGGTACCTCCTGTTCATGAGGGGTTTTATGTTAAATATGCCCTTCTTAACCAGCCTGAACACCTCCCTAACATCACTGACAATCACTTCTCGGGTACGATGCATTAGACAAGTATGTACAATGTTTAAACAGTCTTCATGCCATCGATACATGTTGACTATGAATGGCTTCATATAGTGGCTGTAGATCGCGATCGTTCCATTATGTCTTACAATTGCGGAGGCTGTGTTCAACCCATTTCCAGAACCCGAAGCCTCAACCACCACATCGACTCCCCTCCCGTCAGTTACGTCCATTACTGTCTTGCCTACATCCTCCTTCTGTGCGCTAATCACTATGTCAGCTCCGAGTCTCTTTGCCAGGCCAAGCTTCTCGTCTACAAGGTCTATCGCGATCAATTTGTCAGCTCCACCCTTCTTCACACCTTGCGCGATCACTTGCCCAGCGAAACCCATTCCGACTACAGCGACAACATCCCCTACTTGCATATTCTTACTCACAACCTGAGCAGCGTAAACAGCACAAGCCAGTGGTTCACCCAGACATGCGATATCCATATCCACCCCCTCGGGAACTGGTAGGCAACCATAGGGCACAGTGAAGAGACCGTAGTCAGCGTATGTCCCTGCGCGCTCAAAAGACATCACCTTGTCCCCTGCGGAGAACTCCCTGACCTTTGACCCCACTTCGACTACAGTACCTCCCCCCTCATGTCCCCATGGAAAAATTGGCAACTTCACCTCTGCGGGAATCTCTCCACTGTAAAGAAGCTTGTCGGTTCCGCAGATGGATGCTTGATCTATCTTCACGAGAACTTGATTCTCGGCAGGTTTCAGATCCAGTTCCTTCAACGATACTTTGCATGCACCCTCAAAGCAAGCCGCTCTCGTTCTAACCAAGGTAATCCCACCGACAGCAGAATTTAGAGGTTACTTAACATAAGGCTTTCACATGCAAAAGAGATGGAAGACATAGTTATCTCTGAGGCATCGAGAAGGAGCCTACAGGATACATGAGAACAAGGTGTGAGCTGATGAGGCAAATTGCCTCATGACAAAGAGAATTCCATATGATTCTTACGCGACTGGGGAGGGTTACTCTACAATGTCTCCGCAGCGGATGCAGTACTTAGCCCAATCAACCTCGTAAAAGTCTTCAGACTCGGTGATCACAAGCGTATTCTCAGCTTGTGGCCGATCCCACTGCAAACTCTCTCCAGCAGACTCATCTTCGAACGCCTGTAAGGAGCACTGATTTTCCAGCTTAAAAGCGATAGGTAGAAAATCGATATAGTTGACGGGAAGGACTTCGCTCAGCGATGGTTCAATTTGAAGCCTCTCAGTTTCGCCCCTCTCGATCACTTATATCATCCTACACGTTACTGCATTCTCTAGGCGTAATCACTTTGGGAAGAACCATCCCATCATACCGTGTGGCGTTAGAAGAAGAGATGAAGGCTTGGAAAGGATTCCGAGATGCGCTTAGAGCTCCAGACCGCGAGGTCTTTGAGAACCTGCTCGATCAATGTAGACTATATGCTTCAGCAGGTGGCATGGCGGTAAGGCCGAAGATAATTGAAGCCATGTTTATGACCGTTCTATTCGCACATCACAAGATGCTTAAAGAATTCGGCAGCATCATACAGCAGATTCGTGAAGAGAAGACTGCGCTGGACAATGAAAGCGAAAGAGGGTGAAAACTCAAAGAATACTAGTCTTCAGCCATAAACCTTACGAATTCGTCTTTTGATCTAGGCTTCAGCGTGTAGTTGTGCTTCTTCTCGTAACCAAGTTTTGAATGCGGTTTGTCTCCATAGTCGTGTCCAGGATAGACTTCAAGCTCATCGTCCAATTTGACCAGTTTACCGAAGAGGCTTTCGTAGAGTTCTTCTGAGCTTCCTCCAGGGAGATCTGTTCTTCCGCACTCGCCGACGAACAGCGTGTCTCCTGTCAAGAGCTTGTCTTCGACCAGTAGACTAATTCCGTCTGGAGAATGCCCTGGCGTATAGATTACCTTGATCTTGAGCTCTCCGACTGAGATTATGTCCCCATCTTCAACCGAGAGATGTTTTGTCCCTCTAGCGTTTGTATACATGATTATCTTTGCACCCGTTGATGAGGCTAATTCTCGGCTGCCTGCGCTGTGGTCTGAGTGAGAGTGGGTGTTGATGATATAGATGATCTTTAAGCCATTATCCTCGGCTAGCTTTAGGATTCTGTTAACAGCCCCAGCGGGATCGACTACAGCAGCCACCCTTGTCTTCTCATCTCCGATGAGGTAAGCGAAGTTTCTCAACGTCTCAACCAATACTTGGATGAATATCATAGTGCACGCGCCACAATGACGATTCTCGAAGACTTCGGAGTGAAAGTCTGCAGTGTACGCAGATGATCATACGCGCCCAGCAGAGTCCAACCCGCTTTGCTGATCATTCCAACCAACTCATGGAAGCTGTACTGCCTTACATTGTACTCAACGGTATCTATATACTTCAGATCGTTCCCATCCCTAGAATAGAATCTCCACTTTGTACTGACTCGAGAAGCAGAATAATCAGGCGTAGGTTCCTCCAAAACCACGAGCCTGCCATACTCATTGTATACTTTCAATCTGTCTAACGAGGACGCTATGAAGGCGTCTCGATTAACGGTATCAATGACAAGAAGCCCTTTCGGCTCCGCCAGCGAACGCGCCTGTGCAAGGATTTTCGTGTCTGTATCCGCGTCATAGCAGCCTATCGAGGTCCATACACTTATGACGAGGTTGAATCGGCCTTCTTCTTTCAGTACTGATTTTAGATCTCTCATGTCGGCAGCGATGAACTTCGTTCTATTCTTTACACCATACTCTTGGGCCTTGGTTTCAGCATCATCGATCAGGACCTTAGAGATATCGATTCCGACAACATCGAAGCCTCTCTTAGCCAATGGTATCGCTATCCTACCGTTTCCGCAACAAATATCCAGAACCTTTCCAGAAGAGACGCCTCTAGCCCGCGCCAATTCGACTATGCCATCAACGATAGGCTCAGATTGATGCCACATATGGTTTAGAATTTGAAGAAAGAGCTCTCCCCTCTGAACGAAGAAATCATTTATCCATTGGGATGAATTTTCCAAGTGCAGATTCCCATTAGAGCGTATATCGCATCATGATTTCAATTTCATGCTTATCGAAAGTTACACAATATTTATAATCAATGTAGTCTATTTTCTGCACTCCAACTAAGGGAGATAAAAGGCGATTGTCAAAGTTCCGCTCAAGGATTACGACTTACGCAGCTCTCTGCATCTTCTTCATAATTTCATCAAGTTTTCTAACGGTTTCTCAGTACTCCCAAACAGTGTTAGGAACCTCCACGGTGTCAGATTTCCCAGAGGTTCCGGAACCGGGCTCTCCGATTCTGAAAGACATTCCGCTAAGAGTGAACGTCATCTTCATGGGAATTCCCGAGAGCTTGATAGATGTCAATGCGATCTCAGAGGAGCTGCCTAAGACCTACAGCCAGATTCAAAGAGAGAAACACTTCATGCTCAACCAGTTCGTCATATTCAATGAATTTAACATAGAATACGACTTCGCATTTTCCGCAGCCAACTTCGCTAATAGCTATGCAGTCTTCATTCAGAATAACCATAGAGAAGACATTGCGCCTTGGTGGCTTCAGGAGAAAGGCGTCGCCAAATCCTGGTATGTCGATGTCGCTAAGGCTCAGTCTTGGGTGACGAGTAATGCACCTTTCAAACTCGATGTTGGATACACATTAATTATTGCCGATACGTTTCACACAAACCCGAAGATAAAGAACTACTACTTCTACAATGCCAGTCGACCAGACTTAGACATAGGCAGGGACCCAGCACCAGAGAGGAACATGTTCAGCATAGCCTTCGGCGGATCTAGCCGATATCTCATACTTGACTTAACAGCTGGACCATCAAATTACCGGGACACGCCGAATATCAAGCTAATTGTCGACTATGCAGAGAACGAGGTAGGCCAATTGAACAAGGACCTTGCTTTCTATATTCAATCAGCAGTTGAGCTCCGGTTCGTGCCGTCGTACCTGTATACTCCTCTTTTTAGACCCTCTTACCTTGTGAATGTGACGATCTTCTCGAAAGATCCTTCTTTAAGCTACGCCAGATATTTCAATAAGCAACGAATGCTTGACGAATTTCATCAATTGCTTCCCTTCTCAACCTTTTCTGGAGAAGTGAGAGAAGTTCCCGCGAAAGACGATGAGGACCTCTTTCAAGTTATCGATCAAGCCACGGACCAGTACGGCATAATGAATCACAGCATAGTTGTAAACTACCTACTGGCGAACAGGGGAAAGTACGTCGCTTCACACGGAGATGACTACGTTATTCCTGTTTTCGTCTTCGGAGGCTATCAATCAGAAATCTTGGGCACAGCTGCCGGCGATGAGAACGGCGACTTCGCCTTCGTTGCTGACGTGACTGACCCGACAACTTTGGGAATAAACCCAATGGATGTTCCAATATTCAGCGGCGAAGGCGGACTTGCGCCTGATAAATGGGCGTACGAGGCAGTTCTAATGAACTACAACATGAAGATGACGATCAGATTGGACGTAAAATCTGGCGAACTCCTCGTATTCGTGGTTGACGCGTACAATCTCTGGCTCTACGATCAGACCGAAGACATTAATAAGATAAGCTTCACGATGGAACCAGAGGTCTGGAAGAAGGGGAGCTACGAGAAGACTGTAACTCCGTCAGCCCCTCAAGGGAAATATTATCTAGTCGTCTCCAATTTTGGGAAAGGAAACGCGATATTCTCAGGCGACATCTTTACTACGAGAACACTTGCCTATGGTTTGACTTGGACTACTGTACATGAAGGTGGCCACTCGCTCGGACTCTCTCATCCCCACGACGGTTTCAGTTGGAAGTTCTACGAAACGGGCATTCCTAAAGACTCGCCTGGAGAGTACGTCTTCTGGCTATGGGACTTCTCAGACACACCAATGACCTATGCGACGAGCAACCCGAAGTTCGACCAACTTGACAAAGATAACATGTACCGTGGGATAGCGTCAACGCTTCTGAATGAGACGTTCACAATCCTGAAGAATGCTAGAGAAAACCTTGAGGAACGAGGATTCGAAAAAGTGCCTTCAGAAGCTACAGACGACCTAAACTCTGCAAGACAGAGCATTGAGAAATCTATTGAACTTTTCAAGCAACTCTCACCGGATTACTCGGACGCGCTTCAAGAAGCCTTGAACGCATTCAGCTCAGCTCAGAAAGCCTTCGCCACGATACAGTCAGCTCCGTTACCGATGCGATTCAGTGAATTCTACTGGCCAATAGCAATAGCTGTGATCGCCCTAGCTGTGATAGTCGTGTTCGTCTTCTTGAGGAAGCGCCGTAGACGCGCTGCGGCGAAAGCACTGATTCAACCTCAAGTGACTGTCTACCCGAAGAAGTACTGCACAAATTGTGGGGCAGAGTTACCTCTTGACGTTGACTTCTGCTTGAAGTGCGGATCAAGACAGGAATGAACCCTCTTCGTGTGGCTTCAACGTGATGTGCCTGCATCTCGTTCTATAACTGGCGCTTGGTATCGCTGGCTCAAATCCTTTTATCTACAGGAGCGTGTACATATAGTAATTACTGTATGCTGAGTGTGCCTATAATGGAAGGACGTAAGATTCAACGTGTAGGCAGAGCTACGCTGGCCGTCTCTCTGCCTAGGTCTTGGGTGAAAGAGGTCGGGATTAAGCAAGGCGATCTGGTCTTCTGTATTCCACAGAAGGATGGGTCATTGAATATAATGTTGAGCACCCTTGTAGAGCGTAAAGCCGAGGCTAGGGAGTACGTTGTGAACTCAGACCTATGTAATGAAACGGGAATCCTTGAAAGAATAATTGTCGGGAACTATGTGCTGGGACGCGATACCATTAGAGTGGTCTCAGCCAAACGCATAAAGCCAGCTCACGTAGCGGAGGTTCAAAAGATTGTCCGAAAGCTTATGGGTATGGGGATAATCGAAGAGACGCCGACTCAAATCATTCTTCAATGCTCAATAGATCCTGCAAAATTTCCGATACCTTTGGTTATGAGAAGGCTATACATAATAGCCTCAACGATGCATAAAGAAGCAATACAGGCTCTAGTAGACTCTGATCGGGAGCTGGCGGAAGGAGCTGCCCGCCGTGAGGATGATGCTGACATGATCTACTGGTTGATAGTCAGGCTTCTCTTCATGGCGCAACGTGACAGAGCGATAGCTGACCAAATGGGTATGGAAGACCCTTCCGAGATAGCGGCAAGCCGAGTACTTGCAGGAATGTTGGAGAGAATCGCTGATTGGGGAGAAAGCATTGCGAGAAATGTTATTATTCTTGAGGATCGCGGGCTTGAGCTCGGAAAACAAACGGTCAATCGGCTATCACAAATCAGCGAGACGGCTTACAATGTATGCTATAGCGCGATGGAATGTGTTTACACTGGGAATGTTGAGCTCGCAAACGGTGCTATAGAGACCTTCAAGAAGACAATCGAGGCTGAGGAGGATGAGTTGATGAACCGGCTACCTGTTGAGGTACCGAATTCGCATGCTGTGGCTCGTTTGACGAGGATTGCTTGGGGGATTAGAAGGATAGCTGAGTTGGGAGCCGAGATAGCTGAGCTCGCGATCAACCGTAGCCTAATCAGGTCAAGTCAGCTCTGCGAAGAGGCCTAGCAGCACTTAAGCGAGCAACAGTCGATCCCTATCTCTCTTTTTCTTTTTCTCCCTTGAATCTGGCTGATATTTGTTTGAGAGAACGAAGCAAATACTGTAAATACCTTTATGAGCAGTATGTGCACCAGATATTTATAGCTGCGCCCCCCTACTTACAACCAGTGATCAGATATGGAACGATTGAGATTGCTTAGGAATCTTGTGGTATTGGCGCTAGGATTTATTGTCGCTGAGATAAGTCCAGTCTACGCCGCTAGTCCACAAGACTTCTCCATCGGATATGGTCTCGCCGTCCTCGGAGCCGGCGTGGTTCTCGGCCTCGCCGGACTAGGAGTCGGCATCGGAATGGGCACCCTAGGCGCCGCAGGCGCAGGCGCTGTAGCCGAGAGACCAGAGGTCTTCACCAAGGTCATATTGTTCATCGTCTTCTTAGAAGCTATCGCGATCTATGCGTTGACTCTCGGATTCATGATACTGATGAGATTGTAAGAAGGAGGGAGTTGAATGGAAGATTTCAGGAAGTCCGTCTGGATAATGGGTCAAAGCTTAGATATCCCGATCATGGCTTTCCTTGGATACTTCTTGTTCAGCTCGACAGGGCAGCAACCAGCTATCGGAGCTTTAGCCGGCACCTTGTTCGGAACACTTCTCCTATGGATCTCAATACTGGCGACGGAAGGCGTGTTCAAAAAGCGAAACGTTAACGTGAGAACTGCTAAATCGAAATGGGAAACGTAGGCTTTCGGTTCGTTGAGCTGGCTCTTCTAATTCAGGTTGCCAGTTAATTAAGGAATGGGACAGTAAATGGGTGGGAGAGCAGAACTGGTTGTTGCTGAACCAGTCAAAGGAGATTCTGGAGTTGTTAGAGTGGACAAGGCTACGATGAAGTATGTTGATGTGAAGCCAGGCGACGAAGTTGATGTCCATGGTATCATACTTAACTCAGCTCAGATCAGGGCCAAAGTTGAGAAAGCCTTAGCGAAGGACGAGGGAGTCGGCATCATAAGAATAGCCGCTGACAAGATGAGAGAGGGCGGCTTTAGACCCAGCATGATCGTCGCAGTCGAAAGATCTTGGTTAGAAACTTTGAAAGTTGCCCTTTCTGAGAAAGTGACGAGCTAACCTTCATGTAGTCCCTTTCGAACCAACATATTTCTCTTTGACTGTTCGCAAAGTCAGCTGTACTTCCTTTAATCTGGATATTATTGAAAAGAACTAGTATAGGACCTCACTTTTCTCTATGGCTTTGGCCATCACAGCATTCGTCCCTGGAGTTCTACCGGGCTAATGCTGCTCTTAGAGGCCCCGAACTGAGTCGTAGAGACACATTGGGAAACTGCATACGAAAAAGGGGGAAACAAAGACCTTTCTCTAGAATCTAATCATGATCATGAACGCTACGACAAGACCGTAGATCGCTATCGCTTCTATGAAGACGATATAGATCAAAGTCTTGCTGAAAACTTCAGGCTTCTCAGCCAAAGCGCCCACAGCTGCTGCAGCCGCTGTTCCCATTCCTAAACCGGCCCCCAGCCCGGCCAATCCTATTGCCAATCCAGCTCCAATCAGCGCATACCCAATCTCAGGCCTCCCCTCCGCTTGCGCATAAGCCGCGACTGCAAAATTCGAAACCATTGCTAAGAGGGTAAAGGATATTAGAGCAACTCGAAACTTTTTCTTCATCTCGATCAGCCTTCTCTACGATTCGGTAGCGGTCCAGTGGCGAGCATGTAATGTAATGAGAAATAGGTACTGTTTAAAATGCTTTTGGTCAACTGAGACCGTATGAATCATGAAATCTCATATCCTTACGTTGTCGCTCGGGCACGAACGATTATGACGAATCTTCAAGATTATCACGCCCTCCTAGGATGCTCTAAACCTATGCATGCAATTGATGTGCCAACTCAAACCGGTTAGAGATAGCACCTCAAAGTACGACCAACTCATCTGGAATACATGCCTGAACTAGCCCCATCTCTGCCTTCTCGCGTTTTGAATGCTTTTAGTAAATGCATAAATATACAGTAAATGCATACACTCCACCGGGGATAGTTGTGGGTCTACAATGCACTAGATGTGGAGTCAAGCTGGTTCTCGAACGTGATAAAATGGATAGGCCGATCGCTTGGAACTGCCCAACCTGCGGAAGTGTCCGAGAATACTGGAAGATAGATAACATCGTATGGACACTGCTGTCCGCCATTACAGTTTTTCCACTTCTACTGCTGGCGCTATATTTCATCATGCGTTAGCCGATTATCTGCTGCAGAAGAATCGTCTTGCGTTGCGTAGTGAGTTCATCGAAAGATCTGGTTATAACATCTCTTCACCGATCTTCGAAGGATTGATGACGAATTCTCTAAGCTTCTTTGAGAAACTAGAGATATCCAGTTTGTAGCCCTGAGCTTTCAGTGCAGGAGCGACCTTCGAGAGAGATTCCCAAACTACTCTTCTACTGATCCAGCAAGCCTTCTCATCTTGCATAAACCAGACTTCATCGTCTATAGCCCTTATCTCTACGTCATCTATCTTAGCTCTATAATTCATTCTCGAGTACCATCTTTCCGTAACTGAAGATTTCTAGGCGTTTAACAATCTAGATGTGGATGCCGAAGATAATATAGCTTTTTAATTCTATATTTTCAAACTCGAAACTGGAAGCGCAACTGCGGCCCAGATTATTACTTGTAAATACGCCAGAACAGATATTGACCTTCGAATGAGCTACGAATATCTGATTGCACGGATAACCTCAGTTCGTTAGGTTGATTTGTTGAATATTCAGGGTCTCCACTAGTACAGACAAAGATCTTGCAATATGTGAACTCGTGCGGCTTAGAAATTATACAATAGCCTGGGTTGCGTAGGAATCCTCGCTTCCTTCAACTCAAGCACCGGAGCATACAATCGCAGTCTCTCTGAGAGCAGGCTCATAGTCCTTTCCGGTTCCAGCGCTAAAGCGGCTTCTAGAAGCACTTGAAGACCATATTCTGTAGCTAGTGCACCCCTCTGCCAATTGAAGAGTATACGCTTCATAGCTTCGTTTGACATTCGTTTAACATTCGGTGAATTGATGAGTATATCAACAAGTTTCTCGGCGGCGACTGATCTAAAGTGCACCGGTATCTCCAGAGCAAGTCTTTCTAGTCGTTTATCAAACTCGGCTTCAAGCTTTCGCGTAAGGGCTTGAGCGGCAACAAAGAGCGGATCCCATACAGATGCAACAGGCGGGGCATAGCAGGTTTCCATCTTAGCGAACTGGTTGACATCTTGCTGCATGTGGATGGCGTGTGCTGCAAGGTTTGCTCTTTCTGAAACTCCATCTTCGCCTATTATCTGCACCCCGATTAGCCGTTGGTCTCGCCGATTCGATAGTAGCTTCACTATACAGCTCTTGTGAGATGGAAAATACGTTGGCCTCACCGGAGCTGAGACTCTCGCCGAAATCGGAGTCATTCCAACATCGCCAGCGAACCTGGTTGTTATCCCTGCAGAAGCCACTTCAATTCCGAATAGTTCAGTTGTGCATACACCTGTAGAACCCAAGTACCTTTCATGTCCGCCTACGGCGTTAGCTCCAGCGACCAATCCTTGCCTAACAGCTGTAGTTGCCAGTTGAACCAACGTCTTTCTTCCCGAGACAACGTCACGTGTCTCAACACAGTCTCCAGCAGCATAAACGCCCTCTACCGATGTTCTCATATATTCATCTACATCGATCGCACCGGTCTTTCCCATCCTGATCCCGCTTCTTTCAGCCAGATCGACGTTCGGTTTCACCTTCGCAGCTATGACAACGGTCTCAGTTTCAATTTCACCTGTAGAAACCTTCACTCTTCTCACTCTGTCGTCGCCCAGTATCTCTTCGACAACCGCCTCTGTCAGAATCTTGACTCCAGCTTGTTCGGCTCTTTCACGAACGATAGCTGCCATATCCGGATCGAGGACCGCTTGAAGAATCTCCGGAAGGATTTCAACTACCGTCACTTTCAGCTCCTTCTTGAGCAGAGCTTCAGACATCTCCATTCCAACCATGCCTGCGCCTATTATCACAGCCGACTTGACTGTAACTATCTTCAGATGGTCAAGCAGAGATCTAACGTCTTCAATTGTTCGAACCGCGAAGATGCCTTCTTTATCAACGCCTCTTATAGGCAATAGAACAGGCCTTCCTCCACATGCTAGGATTAGCGAGCCGTAGTGAAGAGAGTCTTCATTTCCAGTCTTCAGGTTTCTAGTTGAAACGGTCTTCTCCTTAGGATTTATCTGGTAAGCTTTTGTATTCAACATAACCTTGATTCTACCTGTTCGTTCATAGAATTCAGAAGGATGAGAGATCAGCGACTCCAAACTTGATACTACTCCTGAAACCACATAGGGCAATCCGCATCGAGAGTATTCCGGATGAGGTTCTTCGGTCAAAAGGGTGATTTTAGCTCTCTTGTCAAGTTTCCGCGATTGAAGGGCCGCGGTCGTGCCAGCCGGACCAGCGCCTACGACCAATATCTCCTTTATCATTCTGTGATCGCCTAACTCTTACAGTAAATACTGATATGGATAACATATAAAAGCTGCTGAGCTCTCATAGATTTTACGTGCCTTTGAATGAAAGGACTGTGTCTACTCAACTAATGGTTGATGATAGGTCATGGCTCTAAGAGCGTACGTTTTAGTCAAAGTTGAGGTTGGGAAGGATAAGGAGGTCTTTGCTGAGATTCAGAATCTTCAGAGGATCTACAGGGTTAGAGAGATCGCAAGCGTCTTCGGCGTCTACGATTTGGTTGTGAAGGTTGAAGCTGAAGCCCACAAAGATTTAGAGACGGTGATATTCGATGCGCTCCGCCAAATACCGGGAGTGAGAGAAACCGTTACCCTCGTCGTCGTAAGATCATCTGAAGAATGAAGTGCGGCGGAGTCACGCAACATCAACCTATACTAGCAGTTTCCACCGTTCAGAACAGATCTTCTCTGCTACTCACAATTCAAGACTATTAAGCACGTCAAGTCAAAACGGCAAATGCCAACGTTTGGGTTATAAGAATTACTCCTAAAATAACTACAACTATTCCTACTACCATTCGAAGCGTTTCTCTCGAGATCCTATTAGCTACCATCACTCCGATTAGTGCAGAGCAAGCGCCGGGAACTCCTAGCAAAAGCAGGGCTTTCAAGTCGACTAGGTTCATACTTATGTAGGTTAGCGACCCAGAACAGTCAAGAAGTAGTCTTATCACAAGAGAAGAACCGACTACTAGAATTGGATCAAGTCCTAGAAGGATGAACAGCCCTATTCCTATAGGCCCCCATCCTGCGCCAAAGAATCCTTTGGCAAATCCTGCAATGGTGCTTACTACTATGAGCCGTTGAATCAAACCTTTGCTGAACGGCTTATCCAATTTCTTATACTGGGGGACGCCCCTGACTGTCATAACTGTTATGAGAACACCCATCAACACTTCGAAGAAGCCAATGGCAAGTCTCATTTCCGATACGGGAACTTCAATGGAAACTCTCGCACCTATGATGACGGTTAATGCCCCAGGAATGTACACCGCTACTATTCGTTTATCTACGTTGCCGAGCCTCCTATGGGCTACGACACTAGTGACTGTCACCAGCAATTCGCTTGCGAGCATAGTGCCCCTAGCGATGTCTGTAGAATACCCTAGGATCAGTAATAATGGCAACACGAAAGGCCCTATTATGCCCACAGACGCTAGAATAGCGCCGCCTAATAATCCTATTACTAATGTTGCAATGTCAATTAATGTGAGAAACAAGTTGATCTTCCCTTACAACGCGTACGAATCAACAGAAAACCTTTGCTCTGTGCAAGATAATAAGTACTAAGCATCTAAGGAAACTGATTATTTTCGACGAGTAGGCCAAGGATTAGAAAGAGTGGCTTCGAATCCGGGATGATCGTCGCAGCCGAAAAATATAGTCAGAACATCTCTTCCCCGATCTTAGAAGGATTGATGACGAATTCTCTAAGCTTCTTCGAGAAACTGGAGATATCCAATTTGTAGCCTAGACCTTTCAGTGCAGGAGCAACCTTCGAGAGAGATTCCCAAACCACTCTTCTACTGATCCAGCAAGCCCTCTCATCTTGCATAAACCAGACTTCATCGTCTATAGCCCTTATCTCAACGTCATCTATCTTGGCTTTATAGTTCATTCTCGGTACCCGTGTCCTTAACCGGAGGTTTACGCACGTCTAATAATTTAGACATAGATGTCGAAGATAATATAGTTTTTTAGTCGGACTGTCAAGATTAGAAAGTAGACGATCGATTGGTGTAAAATCATGGAAATAGAGGTGGGAAAGCTCTTCAGAGGGAAGTGTAACGCTCGGAGATCTGTTGGAGACGTAACCGAACTGGCGAGATCGATCGAAGAGAAAGGGATTCTACAGCCGCTCATAGTCAGACCTGTCGGCAGCAGATATGAAGTGATCGTAGGTTCACGTAGGCTTGAAGCTGCGAAAGTTGCGCAATTGAAGAAGATACCTGCGATCGTTAGAGAGATGGATGATGGAGAAGCGATCTCGCTCTCTTTGATGGAGAATATTCAGAGAAGTGATCTCGAACCTGAAGAAGAAGCTGAGGCCATTCTCAAGCTTATGAAGCTGGACGTAAAGAGATTCGGAAACATCAAAGGGGTCGCCAAAGCTATTGGTAAGTCTGAAAGTGCTGTTAGAGAGTTACTGGAAGCCTACGAGTTGACGTTCAAGCTTAGAGAGACGGGAATGAAGGTTCATGTGGCTAGAGCACCATCAGAAGAAGAGCGGAAGACAGTTGAAGCTCTTCCGCTGAGACACACCCGTATGGTCGCTCAGGCGATCAAGAGTGAGGAAGTAAAGAGACTTCCTGAAAGGGAGATAGAGATGAAAATACCTGAAATCGTGAAGACGATCGCGCCTCTACCAGAGCGGGAAGCGAGAAAGGTAATCGATAGATTCAAGATGTTTCCTGAAAAACCTGTGGAGAAGATAAAGGAAGAAGCTCTCGCGCGAGAGCGAGGTGTAGCTGTCCAAGTCTACTTTGCACCGCACATCGCCAGAGCTTTGGATAAGGCTTCGGAAGACCGAGGACTATTCATGGAAGAATTGGTCTCAATCGCTGTTGAAGAATGGCTGGTTCAGAAGGGCTATCTCAAATAGATCTCTAGTCAACGATCAATGCGCTAGTTCGGCTGACGAACTGCCTCCTCTAGGTCACCGGCTGCATGTTGTGCTGGACCTCTTCGAATATTCGATTGCTTGATCTTTCTTCTCATCAAGTCTAATGCTTTGTCAAGGTTCTCTCCAGTCTTAGCGCTTACGTCCACTATATCGACGCCGAGCATATGCTGCTTAATTATTTCGTTGGCCCTTCTAGCATGTTCGCCGTCAACCAAGTCCACCTTGTTTGCGCAAACGATCATTTCGCTCCTTACGTCTATCTCTCTAAGAATCTTGTTGGTAGAAGCGATTCTTCTATTCACAACGCCCAGGTCATCAGATAGGTCCACGAAAAGTAGAATCAGGTCTGCATTTGTTATTTCGCTAAGTGTTGCATTAAACGCCTTCAAAATTATAGGATGCATATCTTCGATGAAGCCAATCGAATCGACAAGTATGAAATCAATGTTGCTCGTTTCATCTGCTAAGCTCATTCGTCTTGCGTATGTTGATAGTGTTGTGAACGGGCCGAGACCCACGCTTTTGGATTCTGAGACAAGTCTATTGAAGAATGTTGTCTTCCCGCTTTGAGTGTACCCAGCTAGTGCGACTATGGGGTAGCCTAGCTCTCTCCTTCTCTCGCGCAGAATAGCCTTCTTTTCATGGACTTCTTCCAATGCTTCCCCGAGGCGGCTTATTCTCTTCCTAGCTTCTCTCTCATAGTCCTTGTATGGATAGTCTCCAGGGCCGCTCCATCCAACTTGCTCCCCGAGTATCCCTTGAAGCTTTATGAATTCACGACCCCAAGAGAACGTGTACTTCAACTTCGCCAGTTTGATCTGAAGCTTCGCTTCTTTCGTCATAGCTCTTTTGTCAAAAACCTCTAAGATGAGCATGTTTCTATCGGTGACTTTGATGTTGCCGCCAAGTTCCTTCTGGATCTTAAAGATCTGGCTGCTCGGCAGGGTGTTCGTGAAGATAGCTAGATCTATCTTCTTCTCTCGGCATAGCTTATTGAGTTCATCAAGTTTTCCGGGGCCTATGCAAAACGAATGATGAACACTGTTCCTTCTTTGAATTACTGAGTCCGCTACCTCGTATCCTATATTCTCTGCCATCGATTTCGCTTCATCGACTCGCGAAGGAAGACTAGGCAGCTTACATTCAACAACGACTGTTCTCATTCTCTCGATTTTCCGCTTTCTGTAGGATGCATATTGTCACAGCAAGTAATCTTCTTATTGAGCCTTGTTAACCGTCTAAATAAGTATGTCCCTTCGCTCCACAGTCTCAGAAGCATGAATATGACAAGCTATTGGGAACCTATCGCAATACCATTCAAGGCTTTGACTTCAATAGAGCCTGAAGCCGTGACCCGTACTTCTCCTTATACGACTGCAAACACGTTTCGCAACAGAAGTTTCTAGCTTGCTCCCCAACCTTAAACGTTACCGGATCGCCTTCAATCTCGCGACCGCAGAAATCGCAGTTCAGGCGGATACCCAGTCCCGCCCGAATGATCACTCCTTGCTCCTCTTTTACGATCCTCGTTACAACGTTGGTTGAAACTATTTTCACAGCTGGTTTCGCCAGCTCCGTAGTCAAGAAATCTTGGAGTGCCTTCATGTCATTCACAAGCACTCTTATCGTCAAGTTACTTTCACCGGTGACAACACATATGTTCCTAACTTCTTCTAGGTCCGCAAGTTTCTTCGAGACATCGTCCAGTTCCGAAGTTTCTACCTTGAGATTGATTATTGCGGCGATGCCTTCCGAAATCTTCTCAGGGTCGAGCAGAGGGACTATCTTCTTTATTATCCCCATATTGAACATTCTTTTGACTCGGCTCTCGACGGTAGGAGCGCTGACCGAGGCGACTCTAGCTATCTCTCTGAATGATTTACGGCCATCCTCCATCAGCGCTTTGATGATAGCGACATCAGTTTCATCCAGTTTAGCTGGCAAGAGGTTCACCACGTTGTTAACCATACTTTACAAATGAAAACTCTTCGGTCTCTCTGTTTTCCACTTGTAAATAGGCATGCTAATGCCAGTTTCCGTCCGTTGGTTCTCGATAGAGTGAATGAACAGGGAGGTGAAAACTCTATGTCGGAAGTGAAGCAGGAGAGTGGGAGAGCTGGCGCAACAGAGAGACTCTTCGCAGGAGTCTTCCTAACGATTGTTGGTCTGCTTGGCTTCGGTGGAGGATTCGGAATGATGGGCCTTGGAGGCTTTAGACATGGTTACGGAATGATGGGTGGTTGGGGAAGCGGCTATTCGCCGTTCTTTGGTGGTTTCAACATATTCTTTAGTCTAGTCAGTCTAGTATTCCTCGGAGTCGCATTGTTCGGAATCTACTTGATCCATGATGCAGTGAGGAAGTGAGAGGAAGAAGCTCTTGGCGAAAGATCCCGTCTGCGGCATGTATGTGGATGAAGAGACAGCCACCATCAAGAGAGTAATTCGAGGGAGAACCTACTACTTTTGCAGTGAGACCTGCGCGAGAACCTTTGAGAGGCCTGAGATAGAAGTTCGGAACCTGAAGATTCTCGTAGCCTTCAGTTTAGCCCTCGGTATACCAACACTGGTCTTCAGCTATCTTCCAATCTTGCCTTTTCTATCTACAAACCTTTGGCTCTTTCTTCTCGCTACACCGATCCAATTCATTGCTGGCTGGAGATTCTATAGAGGGGCATATGACGCTCTAAGAAGCAGAACAACAAATATGGATACGCTAATCGCTGTAGGAACTTCGGCGGCATGGCTGTACAGTACGCTGGTAACATTCTTCCCGAACGTCTTTCCTGGAGAAGCGTACTTCGATACTTCAGCGCTTATCATAGCTTTCATTCTACTTGGAAAACTCTTTGAAGATCTGGCTAAAGGGAAGGCTTCTGAGGCGATTCGAAAACTCATGGATCTTCAAGCGAGAATGGCGAAAGTCGTCAGATCCGGAGTAGAGATCGAGATTCCTGTTGAGAAGGTTGAGGTTGGCGATATAGTAGTCGTTAGGCCGGGAGAGAAGATAGCTGTCGATGGAGTGGTGGTCGAAGGTCATTCGTCAGTAGACGAGAAGATGATCACGGGCGAAAGCATTCCCATCGAAAAGAAGCTCGGAGACGAAGTAATAAGTGCAACGATCAATAAAGCCGGCATGTTAAAATTCAAAGCGACCAAGGTCGGGGCTGATACAACGCTCTCACAGATCATAAAGCTAGTTGAGGAAGCGCAGATCTCTCGGGCACCTATACAGAGACTGGCTGATGTTGTCTCATCCTACTTTGTGCCAACTGTCATAGTCATCGCAACGCTTTCGCTAGTCGCTTGGTACTTCATAGGGAGGATGAGCTTCATCTTCGCTCTCACTACCTTCATAGCAGTATTGATCATAGCTTGCCCTTGTGCTCTAGGTTTGGCTACTCCAACTGCCATCATGGTGGGGACCGGGAAAGGCGCTGAGAACGGCGTACTCATCAAAGGAGGAGAATATCTCGAGAAGGCCTACAAGCTTCAAACGATAGTCTTCGATAAGACTGGAACTCTAACTAAGGGTCAACCGTCAGTCCTCGACATAGTTACCCTTGAAGACTGGAAGACGAATGATGTGCTTAAGCTGGCTGCTATCGCTGAGAAGGGTTCAGAACATCCGCTTGGAGAAGCGATAGTGGAAGCCGCAAGGGAGAAGGGAGTCAGGGTCCCTGATGCTGAGTCTTTCGAAGCGATCCCCGGGCATGGCGTGAAAGCCACTTATGATAGGAAGAGGATTCTCCTTGGAAATCGAAAGTTGATGGTAAGCGAGAACCTGAGTATTGAACAGCTTGAAGATAGAGTCAGAGGACTTGAAGAAGAAGGAAAGACGGTGATGCTGGTAGCGTTTGAGAAACGAGTTATCGGGGCGATCTCAGTTGCAGATACATTGAAGGAACATTCTGCCAAAGCGGTTAGTGAACTCAAGAAGATGGGAATCGAAGTAATAATGCTCACTGGAGATAACACGAGAACTGCGAAAGCGATATCGAAGCAAGTCGGCATTGAACGGCTTCTAGCTGAAGTACTACCTGGACAGAAGGCTGATGTAATCAAGAAGCTTCAAGTAGAAGGCAAAATCGTGGGCATGGTCGGCGATGGAATAAACGATGCACCCGCTTTAGCTCAAGCAGATATTGGCATAGCTATTGGAGGCGGAACGGATGTGGCCCTAGAGACAGGAGGGATAGTTCTCATCAAGGATGACCTCAGAGATGTCGTTGCAGCAATCAAGTTGAGTCGACAGACGATCAAGAAGATCAAGCAGAACCTCTTCTGGGCATTCTTCTACAATGCAGCGTTCATCCCGGTCGCTGCAGGGCTCCTATATCCAATCTTCGGCATCATGCTAAACCCGATCCTAGCAGGGATAGCGATGGCCTTCAGCTCAGTATCCGTCGTCACCAACTCACTCCTTTTGAAACGCTACAATCCGAAAGCATAGATGAAGGAGGTGAATCTTGTTGGCTAAGGATCCTGTCTGCGGAATGCAGGTCGACGAAAAGACAGCGAAGTACAAGACAGTTCACGAAGGAAAGACCTACTTCTTCTGCGCTCCCTCATGCAAATTTGAGTTTGAGAAGAACCCGAAGAGATACGTCAAGTAGAAGCTACTGGAAAGAAAGCAGTTCAGAAGTCGTTAGCACACCTTTGTACAGGAACACTATCTGGCGGAAGGCAAACTCCTGATCGACATCATTAAGTGCAGCGACACAATCCACAGGAACAACGGATTCGTATCCTCTCAAAGTAGCTCCTGCGACAGCATGAAGCACGCAGATGTTTGAGACCGTTCCTGTAACAACCATAGTCTTAATCTTCAACCGTTTTAACAGTTCTTCAAGTTCTGTCTTGAACCAAGGGTCATAGCTCTTCTTTCTAACGATGAAATCTCTACTGACCGGCTTGAGTGATTGGACAATCTCAGCACCAACTGTCTTCTCAACACAATGAGCGGGCCAGACTTTAAACTCGGGATCGTCTTTTCCATGCCAATCTTGAGTATACACCACCGGAACGTTTGTCTCTCTCACTTTCGCTAGCGTTCTCTGAATATTCGGAATTATCTTCCTAGAGTCTCCAACAAACAGTTTCCCATCCTTGTCGACGAAATCATTTTGCATATCAACAACCATAACTACTGTGCCTTCTCTCGGCAGGATGAGTGCCTTCGGTTCAAACGTCGTAGACTTCTCGGTTGGCATTTGCAGCTCCTTGAAGTTTCTCAGAAATTCACATATTATTAAGCTCTTTCTACGGAAATGATCACTGTATGCGTGGAGAAGCTTGCGAAATGATAGTTAGAGCACATGTGTGGGTGAGCGGTTTTGTTCAAGGCGTCTTCTTCCGGTATGAGACGAGAGTTGAAGCCACGAGGCTCAAAGTGAACGGTTGGGTTAAGAACCTGAGAGATGGGAGAGTTGAAGCAGTATTTGAAGGAGAGGAGAAGACTGTTGAGAAGATGATTGAATTCTGTAGGAGAGGCCCTCCAGGCGCTGAAGTTTCCGGCGTCGAGGTCAAATGGGAAGAATGGAGGGGAGAGTACAAGGACTTCAGAATCGTTTATGACTGATCTCTCTAGCGGTATGTTTGAAATTGCTCTATGTTCAGGCTGGGGTTGCCGGATCTTATCTTCGAGTTTTGGCTCCGCCTTTGTAATTATTACATTTTCCTGACGTATTCTTCATGATTTTTCGCATAATTTATGATTTATTTTGCAAAAAACTTAACACGCATCCCCTTGGACTCACTGATATGTCCAGCTTCAAAGGTGACTGTATGAGCGGGAAACGCGCGGCCCTTCAGGAGAGTTTGGCGTTTGCTAGAGAAAGGCTAATTAAGATGCCGAAGCCTTTGGAGCAGTTGTCTGAAAACGAAATCGAAAGAAAACGATGTATCAGCAGAGTAATGACCCACGCACTAAAATATCTTACTTGCAAACTCGTGAATGATGGGTTTGAATGGCTGCTACCAGTAGTATTTTCCAAGTCAACCGACCCTTTATGGCCGGATCCAGGAGCATCCATCGAGAAACGCATTGAAGAGGAGATTTATGGACAGACCGTTAGAACAACGTTAAGTATGATAGTTCACAAAATGGTTGCGTGCTCCTTATCCTACCCCAAGTTGTTCATACTATCCCCAAACGTAAGAATCGAAAAAATGGAAAGGGCAAACACTGGAATACACGTCTACGAATTCACACAACTGGATTTTGAAGTTAGAAACGCCACTTTCAAGGAAATCGAAAGCCTCGTTGAAGACATAACCTGCGGCTTAATAACCAGCTTAAGGAGGCATATGAGCGAGGAGCTAGTTTGCCTCGGGAATCTCAGTTTAAAGGTCCCGGGAGCACCGTTCAGAGTCTACGACAGAAATGAACTTGAGAATAGGTATGGAGTAAACTGGGAAACTCAATTAGTCCTTGAAACTTGCGAACCTGTATGGGTAAAGAATATTCCTCGAGAATTCTATGACTTTGAAGACTTTGAAGAAGGCACGTGGGATAATTACGACCTGCTGCTGCCCAAATATGGAGAGGTATTATCCGGTGGCAGAAGGGAGTGGGAGTACAGCAAAATCACTAGAAAAATGGAGAGAGACAGTATAAGAAAGAAAAACTACGAAATACTGTTGAAGTTAGCGAAGGAAGGAAGGCTAAAGCCTTCAGCTGGCGCCGGAATCGGTGTAGAGAGGCTGGTCAGCTGGATAGTAGGGGCCAAGCATGTGGGAGAAACGCAACCGTTTCCCAAAATACCCGGAATAGTTTACGACTTGTAAACAGCATGATTCTGGTTACGAGAATACGGGTATAAGCGGTCACATATTAGGCGGCTAATTGACGAGGTGAAGTAGACACCCTATTGTTCCTGTATCCGATGGCCCAGCCGTTTACAACCCAGTTGCGATAGGTTTACCATACAGGATATTAGTTGTGAGAATTTACCGTTGAATGGCGCTCCGGGCTGATGCGAGGGCTCCGGTGGAGAAGACTTCGCCGCCGAATGCAGCCCGGTTTAGAATATTTTGCTTAAAGGTCAAGGGACCAAGCCCCATGGAGCACAGCGCCTTGACTCGTCAAAGCTATCACTTTCGCCTCTCTAATCTATTTATCTAATGCCTGAATCGCTATGTGATAATCGTGAGAGCGCAAGGAACCCGCATCGTGGAGCCCAGAGCAATTTGCGATAATTCCACTCTAGAGAACTCTATCAGGCGTAACTTTGGTTCTAACAGAGAACTTGCGAGTTTTCTGGGTGTAAGTGAAACAACCGCGAGATCCTATCTTCTGGGAAAAACATCGGTACCCTTAAGCCTGTTTCAAAGGTTAAATGCAATCGATTCTGATTTACGGCTATTGGAAGTCAAAGATCAGTTTGGGGACAAAGAAAAGGCGGA
>Ga0315280_10003748_pt1 | contig 23037 bp, 34 predicted proteins | sample YL17G06_40_MG_FD_203697 | JGI IMG/M metagenome (GOLD analysis project Ga0315280, IMG submission 203697) | Sediment microbial communities from Yellowstone Lake, YNP, Wyoming, USA - YL17G06_40 | ecosystem: Environmental > Aquatic > Freshwater > Lake > Sediment | place: USA: Wyoming | collected... | reverse complement strand
CTCCCCCGGAAGGACTCGAACCTCCGACCTAGTGATTAACAGGCGCCCAAAGTAGTTGCCAACTGCGAAATTAGCCAACATAAGGGCCATTTGTGCCGGAAAAGGGCTATTTTTTTGCCTTTTTTGCCATGTTCGCCACCCAAGCCAGAAATCTGCAAGAACTTTTGCAAGGACTCATTCCCGCTGCCGCCGCATCCGTTCGCCCGCCTTCCGGTCCCGCTCCTCTTGTTCTAAGACGACCAAGCCCTTGCGTATCGCATAGATCACCATATCACTGAACGTGCGCTGTGTTTCTGCAGCGAGCTGCATCAGCCGCTGGCGCAGCGGCTCAGGAAAGCGGATGCCGCGTGGCTTGGCTTCTTCGCTTCTCGCCATCTATTCCCAAAGAATGGTGCACGTGATATGCGGATTGCTCGCGACGAACGCGCGGACGCCTCCCATTTCCATAGGGCTGAACTCGCTTTGGGTAATGAACTTCACCTCCGGAATCTTCCCATTAATGGGAGTCGCCAGAAACTCGTCGAGCTTCTTTTGATAGTCCGCCACGACGTTTTTCTGTTGGCGATGCTCGATTTGGATCACCGTAGCTCTCATGAACTCACCTCCTTAGAGAAAAGAGCCGCGCGGGCCTTCTTGAAGTCTATGATGCGCCCAGCCGACGGCCCGTCCTCCGGTTGAGGCATCACGAACCCAGTTTGCGTCTTTCTGCCCTCCTTCGCTCAACACCATTCCATGCGCTTAAGCTTTCCACATACGGAGCCTCTCCGCTTTCAATTGGAAGCACTTGTCTTTCATAGACATTCACTCCGATATGGATCAGGCGGCGCAGAAAGTCGCTGAATGGTTTTTCTCGATCGTTGGACTTTTCCCAAGCCTCAATGCAGCGCCTTTTTAGCTCCTCGGAGAGGCGGACTTTTTCCGGTTTGCTGAGAGCGGCCCGCTTTTTCAATACCGGCATCTTAATCTCCTTTTTCCCTCCCGCCTAACTACAAGTGTAGCATGGTTAAAAATCTTTGCAAATTTTTTTCCAAAAAAATATTGACAAGACCACAAGTGTGGACTATACTCCAGACTGATGAGCGGCAGAAAATATAGCTACATTCCGGTGCGCTTACCGGCCAAGCTCCGCGCGCGGGTGCTCAAGATCGCCAAAAGCGAGAACCGGGGGATTGGCAGGCAGGCGGAGATCCTCGTCGGCCTCGGATTGGCCGAATATGAACGGCGGCAGGCTGGAGAGAAGGCGGGCGGCGATGGCCAATGATTGGAGAGCTCGGCTCATTCGCAGGGCCCGCCGTCGCCATGGCGCCATCCGGCCCTGCGCCGGCAAGCGCAGCCTGATGGATTGCTTTACGCGGCTGCCGGATGGCGAATTGGCGCTATGGTTCAACACGCCTGATGGGAATACGCATTTAGTGAGAGCCAGAGGATTTAAGTCACCCAAAAAATATGAGCGAGCCATTCTGAAAGAGTTACCCATCGTAGATGAGCGAGCCAGGAACCCAGAGTCACCCATCTTGATCGAGCGAGCCGGCATGAAAGAGTCACCCATGGTTTGCGAGCGAGCCACTTTAGAAGAGTCACCCACTAAAAATGAGCGAGCCGGCATAGACGAGTCACCCAGGCAATGCGAGCGAGCCAATGTGGCGGAGTCACCCAAGGCACACGAGCGAGCCATGTTAAAAGAGTCACCCAAAATAACTGAGCGAGCCAGCTTAGTAGAATCACCCACGCGTAGTGAGCGAGCCATCGCGAAGGAGTCACCCAGACGAGAGGAGCGAGCCATGCCTAAAGAGTTACCCAATACATACGAGCGAGCCATGGAGCCGGAGTTACCCGTCATTAATGAGCGAGCCAAAAGTCAAGAGTCACCCAGGAGCTATGAGCGAGCCACATGTATAGAGTCACCCACGGATTGTGAGCGAGCCATGGAAATCGAGTCACCCACGAGCTTGGAGCGAGCCAAAAAAATCGAGTCACCCGTGTCAAGCGAGCGTTCTTAAGGAGGAGCCATGATAGAGCAGATCATCCGATTCAGTGAGATCGAAGCAAACGAGCATTACAAAACGCGGCCCACCAATCCCGAGGATATCAACAGGATCGTAGAGCTGATCGGTCTCGGCGAATATCCACCGCCTATGATTGTGTGCAAGGCCGGTGATCGCTATCTTCTGCTCGACGGATTTGACCGGCATGAGGCTTGGGCGCGAGCTTTCAACGGCCATGACGAGGAGATCAAGGTCGCCGTCGCCGACTGCCCAGACGAATCATCAAGATTCACTGTTGCCATCGAGAGCAACATCAAGAATGCTCGCAACTACACTATTGGGCAGATCGGGGCGCTCTATATGCGCCTTACGCGGGAATTGGGCTTCTCAAAGAGCGAAGCCCGCAAACTCTTGCGGCTGACCACGGAGCATGCGGAACGCATCGACCAGGGCATGATTCGCATGGAATCGACAGAAGAAGAAGCCGAAGAGACTGAGATATCCGGCACGAGAGAGCGAACCGCTGCGCAAGAGACACCCATCATAATAGAGCGATCCGAAAAAAGAGAGATACCCGCCCGCGTGGAGCGAGCCGCAGAAAGCGAGACACCCAGTCTTCTAGAGCGTCCTATCTGTAACGCCATCCGCTTCCACGTCGAACGGCTGCAAAACCTGGTGCCGGCGGCGTGGGCGGATGCGCGTCGCGTCCTCGAAATCCTAGCCGATATAATCGGCAAAATCTTAAACGAGGAGAGTGACAAATGAGCAGCACAAGCATAGCGATCGCTGCCCCGGCTAGCGATCAGGAGCAAATCCGCGCGAGGCTGAAAGTCTTAGTGCGGGATTACACACACTATAAGCGCTGGCAGACGGGCTATCGAAACGCGCTGAAGTTGAAGCGTGACGGCGAGGAGCAGAAGCGCCCTACCCCTTATGTGCTTACATCTGAATATAAGCAGCGCATGGAAGGTCTGCTGGCGCAAAGCGATACATGGGCGGATGAAATCAAGAAGGAAATCGCCGATCTTGCGCATCAGCTTCCGATCTGGACGGAATGGGCGGTTGCGGTCAAACCCATGGGCGAGATCACCATCGCCTATTTGGAGGCGCTGGTCGACTTGGAGGAAGCGAGTGACAATCAAGGGCGCGTGGTCATCAGCAAGGTCCGTCGTTTCTGCGGATATGGGCCTGCCGAGGATAAGAACGCGCCCGGCAAGCGGAAATATTGCGCCTCCCTCAAGTCGCAGCTCTATCAATGGGGCATGTCACTGGAAAAATTGGGTGAGTCGTGCGAGAGCAAATACCATGCGATCTATCTCGGCATCAAGGAGCGTTATGCGAATAGCGACCGCGAAGTATTAGAGCGCAGCAAGATCAACGGCGCAAAGAAGATCCCCTGGAAAGATGCGCGGCCCGGGCATCGGCGGAATGCGGCGATCCGGCGCGCGGTCCAGGAGATGCTCATAGACTATGTGAACGCGCGTGCGGCGCTAGAAGGGCGCAAAGTGCGCCCGCCGTATGCGGAGGAATACCTCGGGAAGAAGCATGAGTGAGCCAGAAAATAGGAGAAAACCAATCGCAGCGAGTGAGCCATGCCGCGCGAGAAAACCAACAAGGTCGAGCGTTTTTATGAAGCCGAGCATGAAATCCGATGACGCATCTGGCAATACGCACCTGATTCCGGCGGCTCCGGATTCCATCTCCTTGCCGGGGCCGCCACTTTGCCCATGAGCTATGACGGCTGGCTTGAGTCGGCCGGCGCGTATGAACGGTTTGCGGGGCTGGACGGCCCTACCGAGGAGGAGCGGGATGCGGAGGAAGCGGAAATCGAGCGGGCGATCGACCGGGCCATGGAGCGCGATGATGAACACCCTGGAGCGACACAAGCGCTTCATCCTGATGCGGCGGCTGTACAAGATCGCGCCCCTGATGCGCCTGGCGCTGATCTTCCGCGCGCAGGCGGGAGACCGTGAGGCGCAGCGCGCGGTCAGTATCGCCGAGGCCGAGCTATATGAGCCGGCGGCGACATTCGCCGAGTTTCTGGCAATCAACGACCTGCCGGCGTTCGAGGAGGTGCTCAGATGAGAGCCATTAGATTCTATCGCCACGATAATGGCGCCTGGTCGCTGTACTGCGGCCGGCTGGCCATCCTGCGGCTGCCCAATACCTGCCACCTGTGGCTTACGCCCTGGCGCGGCAGTAGGGCGCTATTCTGGCTACGCTTCGCCTTCGAGATCACGGCCCGATGATGGCGGATGAAATCCTCCGGCCGAGCGAGGCCGCCCGAATGCTAACGGTATCGCTACGCACGCTATACCGCCTGGTGGAGGAGGGCAGGATCGGCCATATCCGGGTGAGCGAGCGGGGTCTGCGGTTCCGCCGCGAGCAGCTGGCCGCGTACCTGGAGGCGAACACCCACGAGGCGAAGGAGGCCAGCCTTGGGTAGCAAGCCGGTCGGCTTGAGCGCCAGCCGGGGGGCGGCCGTCCTCGGGCTCTCTGAGTACCAGACCCCCTTCACTGTCTGGCAGCGCATCTGCGAGGAGCGTCGGCCCGGGTTCAACGCCGAGCGCGGATACCTGCTCCCCGAGGAGCCGGACAACGCGGCGATCCGCTGGGGCGGCGCATTCGAGGACGCGATCATCGAGCTGGCGCAGGCCGGCCGCCTCGGCTGCCAGATCCGTGACCGCGAGGGCTTCTATAGCATAGACGGCGCGGGGACTGAGGGAGGCGAGGACCGCTTCATCACCTGCCACATCGATGGCCGCTATGACGGCGGCACGCTCCACGAGGGCAAGACGACCGGGCTATTCAACTATTGGGATAACTGGGGGGAGCCCGGATCGGATCGCGTGCCGCAAATCTACCAGGTGCAGGTCCAACACCAGTGCCTATGCACGGGCGCGCGGGAGGCCATCGTCAGCGTGTTGGTGTTTCCGCGCCGGCCGGAGGAGTGGGAGGCGGAGGACTGGCGCTGCGAGCTGGATGCGGAGACCGGACACTGGCTCCTGCGAAACGACCGCCTGCCGGAGATCGCCGAGCCGATTACCTGGGCGCGGGTCCTGGCCGAGATGGGCCTCTTCCATCAGTATCCCGTGGCCGCCTCGCCGTCGCTCCAGCGGCTGCTCGTCGATGCCTACTCCGACTTCTGGCACCGCTACGTGCTGCCGGAGCGAGAGCCGGACCTCGCCAGCTACGAGGACGTGCGCCGGGCATTCCCCCAGCCAGTGGGCACGGTGGTGGCCGACGAGCAGCTGGAGCGCTGGGCGCGGGAGTATCGGGAGATCGGGGAGGAAATCTCGCCGCGCGGGCGGCTGGGCAAGCGGCGCGAGGAGCTCAAGGTGTTGATCCTGAAATCCATGCGCTCCTCGGACCGCGCTTTTGACGATGAGAGCCGGGAGCGGACCGTGCTGCGCGATCGACAAGGGCAAAAGCTCGTTCAGTGGAACGGGAAAATCTTTAGGTAAGGGGTGAGAGAAATGGGAAACGAGACGACTGCGATTGCCGTCACCGAGAAGGCGGTAGCCGATTTCGTGCGCGGCGCGCTACCCAACCTGATGAACTACGCGGTGCGCGCCTACGCTCCGGACGCCTGGGCCAAGACCGCCATGCTCTGCATCGTGGACAACCCGGAGCTGCTGGCCTGCATGGCCACCAGCGCGGGCAAGGCGAGCCTATACCATGCGCTACGCTACGCGGCCACCACGGGGCTGAGCCTCAATCCGCAGGAGGGCAAGGCGGCCCTGGTGCCGATCCAGGGCAAGGTCCACTACTGGATCGAGAAGGGCGGGATGATCGACCTGGTGATGGAGACCGGGGCGGTGAAGCTCATCCGGGCCAACTCCGTGCGCTCCGGCGACAAGTTCCGGCTCACGGAGACGCTGGATGGGGATAGCTACGAGTTTAGCCCCTCTCCGCGCAACAGGGGAGAGATCATCGGGTTTTTCTGCGCCATCCGCCTGCGCGACGGCGGGAGCCTCGTGCACTGGATGAGCCGCGAGGAGGTGGAGGCGCACCGTGACGCCTACGGCAAGGGCCTCGCCAAGACCGACAGCGCCTGGCGGAAGTCCTTCGAGGGCATGGGGATCAAGACCGTGATCAAGATGGCCCTGCGTCGCATTGCGCTGCCCAAGGAGGCCGAGCGCGTGATCGGGGCCGCCGAGGAGGCCGAGGCCCAGGAGGAGGCGATCCCCGGGAGCTTCGAGCAGATGCCCGGCTCGGGCGCCGCCGAGCTCGAGCGCAAGCTGGAGGAAAAGCAGGCGCAGATGGCGGAGGCGCCGCAGGCGGCCTCACCCTCCGCAGAGGCGAGCCCGACAGCGCAGAGGGATAAGGGAGAGCTGGATATTTTCTGAGGATGATAGCGGAGCAATCGGGGGGGCGCGCATCCTACACGCGCAGCTTTAGGGAGGAGACCGCCATGGAGGCAATCGCCGATCTGATCGTGCTCGCGGCCATCGTGATCCTCGCGGTAGGCGCGGTTTTAAGAGCGTTCGATGGCCGATGAGCAGAAGGAGCTCAGCGCCGAGGACCTCGATGCCCTGGATGAGGCGGGCTTCCAGGAGTTCATGGATTGGGACCGGCGGCGCACGGGAGACGGTAGCGATTATCACCTGGGCGAGTATAGCATCCCGCAGGTCTTCTCCTATCTGCGCTTCCTTAAATGCTACTGCATCCGGCTACGGCATCGGCTGGCCGAAAGCAAGAGCGCCAAGCGCCTGGCGAGCCTGGAGAAGGAGTGCATGCGCCTGAGCGTGAAACTCGCCAATCAGGACATCCGCCTCCAGCGCATGGAGTACCTGCGCCACCAGAGCACCCGCCTGCGCGCGGCAAACGCCAAGCTGCGGCGATGGGTCGCGCTTTATCGAAGGAATCACAAGACTGAGGAGGACATCCATGGACTCACTTGATCGGATGAAGCGGCTATGGATCATGAGCTTGGCCCTTGCGGCCCTTCTCGCCCTCGGCGGCATGATGGCGTTCAACAGGCGCCTCGCCGAGCGCGAGGCGGCTCTCGCGGCCAAGGAGCGGGAGCTGGCGGAGCTGGCCTCGGTCCTCGGCGCTCTGCGTTGGCCGGTAGACGGCTGCGCTCTTACCTCGGCCATGGGCTATCGGATGTCTCCCATGGGCGGAGGAGAGGAGTCGCTACACCGCGGCATAGACCTGGCTGGCCCGATAGGCGCTCCGGTCTACGCCTCCGCCTCGGGGCTCATCCGGGAGAACTGGCCGGCCCCGGGCCAGCGGCGCTCCGACGGCGTGCTCTTCCGCGGGCATCCGGAGTTCGGCGGTTATATCACGATCGACCATGGCGGGGGCCTGATCACCTGCTATGGGCATCTGTCGCTCAGTCTAGTGCGCACGGGCCAGCGGGTCCGGCAAGGCGAGCTGATCGGACTGCTCGGGGCTACCGGGAAGGCGACCGGACCGCACCTGCACTTCGAGGTCGTGGCGGACCCGATGCTCTTCCTGGGGGCGCAGATCGCGCGGCAATCGTAGCCTCCTCCCGCTTCCATGGAAAACCTCCAGCGCTACCGCAAGCAACTGCGCCGCTATCTACGCCTGAAGGGCATAGAGGTCGGGGCCTCCGGCGAGCTGCGCTGCCCCAATCCGCAGCACTCTGGCGATACGCTGGCCCTGCTTGAGGAGGATGATCCGGGCCGCGATTGGATCGAGTGTCCGGCCTGCATGGACAAGCGGGACATCTACGACGTATGCGGCTTCCTGGAGGGGATCGAGATCCACAAGCATACCTTTCCCCGCCGGGCCGAGCTGGTGGCTTATACGCTGGCCGAGGTGGAGGCGGAGATCCCCGCGGAGCTGGCCTCCAAGCCCATCGCCCAATGGACCGACGAGGAGCTTAAGGCGCAGGTCGCCCGGCAGAAGGTGGCCGCCAAAGCTACCCGAGAAAAGCGGCGGGAGCTGGACTCGCTCAAGGTCGCCGAGCGCCGCCGGCAGTACGAGGACAAAGCGCAAGACCTGCCCTTCCGCGTCCTGGGTACTGCCGACGACGGGCTGACCTACGTCCTGGATCGCTCCCAGCGCCTGCAGGCCCTGCGCCTGGGGAGCCTCAGCAAGACGCAGCTTCAACTGCTGGCGCCCATCACCTGGTGGCTAACGCAGTTTCCCGGTAGCCGCGGGCGCCTCGATACGGAGATCGCCATCGACTTCGTGATCGACATCGCGAACGGCCGGGATTTTGATCTTGCCTCGCTGCGCGGCCGGGGCGCTTGGCGGGAGCGCGACGGATCGCTCTGCTATCACGATGGAGCCAAGACCTATGGACGGCCAAATCCACGGCGAATATATCAGAAAAAAACGCGCATCGACCTGGGACTGGACTCCCCTGTCGCATCCCCCGAGGCGCGCGCGGGAATGCTGGACGCGGCTGCGCAGATGTCGTTTGAAACACAGGCCGACTGCGCGCGCTTATTGGCATGGAGCGCGCTTGCCCCGTTCTGCGGAGCGCTTCCCTGGCGGCCGGCCGGCTTCCTCACCGGAGCCAGCAAATCGGGGAAATCCACCATCCTTAATTACGTCGTTACCAAGCTGGCTCATCCTCTATTCATCTCCGGCGACTCCACCGCGGCTTTTATCCGCCAGGAGACGGGGAACGACTGCCTGCCGGTGGTGATCGACGAGGCGGAGGCGCAGAGCGACTACGAGCACCGCCGGATGACCGATGTCTGGGCCCTGATGCGCCAGTCCACGAGCGATGATGCGCCGCGGATCGGCAAGGGCTCTACGAGCGGCCGGGCGATCAGCTACATGACGCGCAATATGTACCTGTTTAGCGCGATCAGCCCGGGAGTGGAGAAGCAAGCCGATGCCAACCGCATGTTCGTGGTGGACCTCAAGCGGCCGGACAACGACTGGAGCGCCGTGCGTCGGCTGATCAACGAGACGTTCACCGATGAGGCCTGCGCCGGCGTCAGGGCCTTCACCTGGGCGCACCTGGCTGAGATTATCGAGCAGGCGGAGGCCATCGCCGAGGCGATCCAGGACGTGGCGGGGCTGGATACGCGCTACGCGCTGCTGGAGGGGATCCTCTGGGCCGCGCACTGGCGGGTATGGCGCGACCGCTTCCCCGAGGATGCGGAGTTGCGTGAATGGCTGGAGCGCCTCTACCGCCTTAAGGCCCCGGAGCAGCCGGAGGACGACGCGGTGGTGCTCCTGCAGCGGGTCCTGGCCGAGGTCGTGCAACTCCAGGATGCCCCCAGCCGCCGGCATACGATCCAGCACATGGCCCTGGCCCTATCTACGAGCCTTGAGGCGCGGGCTGAGGAGGAGCTACCGGCCATGCCCCTGTTCGAGGAGGACGCTACGCGCTACCAGAAGACGCTGCATCTATACGGGATGCACGTGCCGCGTCGAGGGGAATATGAAGGCTGCCTGGCGCTGTCGATCCGCCACCCGTGGCTTGCCCGGGTGATGGCCACCACGATGAGCTATGCCAAGGTCCTCGGCCGGCATCCGCTATGCCTGAGCAAGAGCATGACGATCACCCCTACGGGGGAGCCGAGCAGGAAATGCCTCATGTTCTCCCGAGGAGTCCTGGAGGGGGAGCCACCGATATGAGCGAGCTGCGCGAGGCGCTTATCGCCAAGGTCTGGAGCTGGGACCGGGCGGCCGTGGAGCGGAGGCTCTCGCCGGAGACGCGGCGCGGAATCTGGCGGGTGCTGGACGCCCTGTACGACGACATGCCGATCGTCCGCACGCCCGGCTACCGCGAGCGGGTGAGGCAATTCCTGGCCTCGCTTAAGCAGGCGCCGGACGTGGAGGCGGTGAGAAAGGATTTGGGGCTGTGAGGAGCGGGCGCATAGGGAAGGCGGCGGCGAGACGCGGTCCGATACATCGCCGGCTGGCCATTAAGCGGCAGCTCCGGCGCTCGGGTGTCAAGGTGCCCAAGGCGGCGCTGCTCGACCTGCGGGCGCTGCGGGCGTTGAGGGCGAAACTGTATGTGCGCTGGAATTGTGCGCATGATTAGGCCTTATCCGACGCTGCTTGATCTGTGGGCGTTGAGGCGGAAAGTATATGCGCGTTGAGCGCATAGGCGACGCCACGTTGTACCTCGGCGACTGCCTACAGGTGCTGCCTACCCTCGGGCCGGTGGACGCCGTGGTCACGGACCCGCCATACAACTATGGCAAGCATTATGGCATCCACGACGATGCTATGCCAGAACTCGAGTTCTGGACATGGCTTGAATCCCGCATGGGATCCGTTCCTCTCCGTGAGGGCGGGGTGGTGTATTTCACATGCTCTACGCAAATGATGGCAAGGTGTGAAGTGTGGCCCTTTTTCCGTTTCCGCCAGTGGCTGATATGGCACCGCCCAAATTTTGTCAACATATATAATCATTCGGACTGGAAGCAGACATGGGAACCAATTTATTACGGTGGACGGGGAAAGTTCAAAGCGATAATGGGTGTGTTCCCGGACTCGGCTGTGTTCACCGTTCCTACTCCGCAGAGCAATTTCAAAGAGGGCAGGCAGCACGTTTGCCAGAAGCCCGTTGCCCTTCTCACGGGGATATTGAAACGTGCCGACGCCGACACCATCCTTGACCCCTTTATGGGCTCCGGCACAACTGGCGTGGCATGCGCGCGGCTTGGCCGAAAGTTTATCGGCATCGAGATTGAGCCGCGCTACTTTGACATCGCCTGCCGCCGCATACGCGATGCCTACGCGCAGCCGAGGCTCCCGCTAGAGGAGCCGAAGCCCGAGCCGGCACAGGGGGAGTTATGCTAAATGCGCGTTGGAATTGGCGGCCGCCGGCGACGCGCGGGCGATGATACGAACTGCGGAGTAGGATAATGCGCTATCTTTCCGCGTGCAGCGGCATCGAAGCGGCTACTGTGGCGTGGCATCCGCTGGGCTGGGAGGCGGTGGCTTTCTCAGAGATCGAGCCATTCCCCTGTGCGGTGCTGGCGCATCACTACCCCGAGACGCCAAACCTCGGCGACATGACTGCATTTAAGGAGTGGCACATTGGACCAATTGACCTTCTCGTTGGAGGCACCCCCTGTCAGAGTTTTAGCATCGCGGGGCTGCGGTGGGGACTCGATGATCCGCGAGGTAATCTCATGCTCGTCTATTTGGCAATTGCTCGCCGCTTTACTCCCCGATGGGTGGTCTGGGAAAATGTCCCTGGCGTCTTGTCCTCTAACCGAGGGCGGGATTTTGGCGCCTTCCTCGGAGGGCTGGCGGAATGCGGGTATGGGTTCGCCTACCGGGTTCTTGACGCTGAGTTCGTCCGAGTGGAATCACACCCTCGCGCCGTTCCTCAAAGACGAAGGCGTGTGTTCGTTGTCGGATATCTTGGAGACTGGCGACCTCCCGCGGCGGTACTTTTTGAGCGCGAGAGCCTGCGCGGGTATCCTCCGCCGAGCCGGGAAGCGGGGGAAAGAGTTGCCCTGCCAGTTACGGGCCGCGTTGACCGAGGTGGCGAACGCAGAGAAGCGCACGGAAACAATCTCGTAGTGGAGCCGATCAAAACGAGAGGCGGCAATCATGCGGGTCAGGATGTGGATAGTGGCGGGAATCTAGTCATAGCCGCTCCCTGCATCCCTGCGCGAAGCTCTGCGGGTGGTGGCCTTGGCACCGACTTCGACTGTGACGGCGGACTCGTAGCTTTCGCCGTAGAGAACAGTAGCACCACGGCGGTACAGGCGGGCATGGCCGTCCGCCGCTTGACCCCCAGGGAGTGCGAGCGCCTCCAAGGACTGCCTGATGATTATACCGCCATCCCATACCGCGGCAAGCCCGCTGCTGACGGCCCGCGCTACAAGGCGCTCGGCAACAGCATAGCCGTGCCAGTGATGCGGTGGATCGGAGAGCGAATCCAGGAAGTCGAAGAGGAAAAACAGCGATTAGAGAAAGGAGAGGAGCATGAGTGAGTACCCGCCGGACTGGCCTGAGATCGCCCTGGAAGTGAAGGCCGCAGCAGGCTGGAGGTGCGTCCGCTGCGGTGCCCTTAATTCCCAGGAGGGATGGCGAATCCTGACCGTCCACCACCTCGACGGTGACAAGTCCAACTGCCGGTGGTGGAACCTCCCGGCGCTCTGCCAGCGCTGCCACCTGTCCGTGCAGGCGCGCGTCGTGATGGATCAGCCCTACGTCTTCGAGCACTCCGCTTGGTTCCGCCCCTACGCGGCGGGCTTCTACGCATGGAAGTACCTGCACCAGGACCTGAGCCGCGAGGAGGTCGTGGAGAGATTGGACGAGCTCCTCGCTCTGGAGCGGATCGCATGATTAGGCGCTATCCGGCACCGCGTCCTGGACGTGTTCCGGAGGAGCCGCGAGCCATTACTTTGGGGGTGCAGCGGAAAGCGGAGGACGCCAACTGTAGCTATTCATACCCGCGCCGCGGGGAGCGCAAAACCCCGCGGCGTCTTACAAGGAGGAGGAATTATGAAGCGGTTAATAATGTGTCCTCTTGGAATTGGCACTATTGTAAAAATGAGAACCGATACGGCGTACTGGAATAATAAAAGAGATTGGGAAACCTATACTGTTATCGGTATAGAACGCGATCCGAGCGCTCAGGGCGGTTGGATGATTCACGCTCTGAGTGAAACAGGACGCAAGAATCCTTGGATGTCGATTGACTGGTATAAGAAGGCATGACTAATGGGAGACGACTTGTAGCGAATAGGTGCGAGTGGAAGAGGAATTAAGCGATGGCTACCACACTATTGAAGGCTCTTGATGAGATGATCGCGGCGCACCCCGGGTGCGTGATCTCCGACGGGGGGCTGAACTGGAACCCGGTTAGCCTGATCGGCACGATCATGGAGGAGATAGGGGATCATGAGGGGCCGGGGCCCCATCCGGCCACCAAGGATGAGTACGTGTACAGCGACGGTCCCTCCGGCGACCGGCCGGGGGTATACCGGCTCTATCCGGATGACGACCTTGACGATGACGGCGTCCTTGGCTGGGTGCTGCTGTATGAGCCGCGCCTGCCGGGCTAATGCCGCCGAAGCCCGAAGGAGAAGGGATTATGCGGAATCGGCAAAATAATGCGGATTACACAAATCTGCTGCATTGCTGCATGGAGCTGCGCGATGCGCTGGCTGCCGCGATGCGGGTGATATTGATCTATGGCCGCGCAGGCGAGTTATTTGAAATCGAGCTGTACCGTATCGGTATTCCTAACGGCATCGGCAAGCGCGCCGATGAGATAATCGCCGCCGCAAGGAGGAAGATACAGGCGGGCGGGAAGGAGGAGGGATGAGGATCATGCGTTGGTGGATTTGGTTCGCCCTGGGTTATGCGGCCCGGGCTACGCAGCGCCTGTGGTGGACTCCGGTGGGGCGGGCATGGCAATGGCTCATCCGCCTGATCCAGAGTGGAGGTAATTCATGGAACTCATGAAATCCGACGGCTCGCTTGCGACGGGCATCCTGTGTCTGTATCTGCATACGCAGGGGCACTTCATCTATAGCGAGTGCGCGATCGAAAGTAGCGAGGGCTACACCTTCGAGGCCGCCAAGAGTCTCATCATAAAGGTGGGCATGGCAAATAAGGACGGGCAGACGCCCTATCAGCTCTTCAAGATGGCCGGCGGGCTGTTCGCTCCCAGCAAGGTATTCGTGCCCAAGGCGCTGATCGTCCAGGTGCAGGACACCACAGACGCGCAACTGATCTCACTCGCCCGCTCTACGCTGTCGGGAATCGTGCTTCCGCCGGGGCCGAAACTGAACTGATGCTCCGCGACTATCAGGCGGCCGACGTGGCCGCCCTGAGCCCGCTGGTCCGGGATCATAGCACGGTATTCTACCAGCTACCAACAGGCGCGGGCAAGACCGCGATCGTCGCCCATATTACCTCGGTGGCCTTTAGCCGCTCCTTCCGCGTCTGGTTCGTGGTGCCCCGGAACGAGCTACTCCAACAGGCAAGCGCGCATCTGGCGAAGTGGCGCGTGCCGCATGGATTGATCGCCGCGGGCATCGAGGAGTCGCGCGCCTACCGCGTGCACATCGTGAGCAAGGACACGCTCCTGCGGCGCCTCCAGCGGATCAAGAACTGGCCGGATCTCCTGATCTTCGACGAGGCGCACCTGTACTACGACGCGCAGCTTCTGATCATCGGCTCACTCCCGCCGACCGCCCGAGTCCTGGGGATCTCCGCGACTCCAGAGCGGCTCGATGGCCGGGGCCTGGCGGACATCTATGAGGCGATCCATTATGGCCCCTCGATCCCTTGGCTCACCGAGCGAGGATTTCTGGTGCCGCTGCGCTACTTCGCTCCACCCATCGAGGGGTTGGAGAAGATCCACCGGCGCGGCACGGAGTACGACGCCGATGAGCTGGATGAGCTATTGGAGAAGCGCAAGGTCTATGGCGACGTGGTGCGCTACTACCAGAAGTACGGGATGGCCGGCGGCCGGAGGCGCTCGGCCCTGATCTTCACGCGCTCCGTGCGCTCGGCCCACGAGACCGCCAGCCGCTTCCAGGAGGCGGGCCTGGCCTTTCACGCGGTATGGGGCACCATGCCGTCAGGGGAGCGCAACACGCTGATCACGGGGCTGCGGGAGGGCCGGATCGACGGCCTGGTGAGCTGCGAGCTTCTCACCTACGGCCTGGACGTGCCGCGCGTGGAGTATGGAGCCTCCATCCGACCGACTTTGAGCCGGGCGCTGTACTTCCAGATGGTGGGCCGCATCCTGCGGCCCGCCCCTGGAAAATCCGAAGCCCTGTTTTTCGATCACGCGAACCTTGTGGAGGAGCACGGCGAGCCGTCTGCTCCGGGAGTTCCGCTATTCTATCTGGACCGCCTGACCTGGAACTTCGAGGGCCGGGAGCGCCGCGAGCGGGCGAGGGCCGAGGTCTCGGTGCGCCTTTGCCCGTTTAAGGACTACCAGTACTGCGCGGACCCGGCCTGTCGCACAGGCTGCAAGATGGACCCTCAAGCCGCGCTCAGCCGTGGGCGCGCCCTGGAAACGGTGGATGTGCCCCTACAGGAGCGCACGCCGGCGCGCGGATGGCATGAGCTACAACCAGGGGAGCGCCGGGAGGTCCAGGACCGGATCGGGGCGGCCACCGATGCCTACCTTGAAGCCTTGGCCGAGGACCCGCCGCGCATCGACTTCGGGCCGATCGGGGAGCTGCTGCGGATCGCCGAGGAGCTGGGGCGCAGCCCAATGTGGGTATACTGGCACCTCGTGGAGCGCGAACAACCGCGACATCGCGGGGTGAATGTGCCGCTACTCCATGAGATCGCGCGGCAGAAGGGCTATAAGCCCGGATGGGCCTGGTATAAGCGGAAAGAAATCGAGCGAGGGATCAGGGAAAAGGAGGAGATGACCGTATGATCCGGTACTCTCCGCCCATGCGCAGCAGGCAGTCGCGGAAAAGGCGCTGTACCCGCGACAATCTCCCGCGCCCCGTCTTGACCTCCTCGCCTACGGCCACCGCGATCACCGTGCCCACCATCTCGGGGGTGACGATTACCGCGTCCCAGCCGAACAGGTCCGGCCAGCCGGGGGGCGCGGCATGAAACACGCGAGGCTCTTTCAGCGTAATCGTCGTGGCCGTGCGCCGCAGCACCTCTCCCGTCCAGCCTGCTCCCGCATTAATGCGGAAGCGGCGCTCGTGGGGCCGGAGGGAGGCGAGGCGAGCCTCGATGATTGAGCGCTCTGGGGCGGCCACGGCCTCCAATATACCACGTGCACGGGGTAATTGACAAATATCCGTTCATGCTGTACTATGTACAATATGAATGCCAATGAGATAGCCGCGCTCCGCAAGCGCTTACATTTGACGCAACGCGCCTTTGCGCGCAAGCTTGATGTGAGCCTTTCCACGATCCAGAGTTGGGAGATTGGACGCCGGGTGCCTCTTGGCCCGGCTATGCGCCTATTGGAAATACTGGCCAAAAGGCCGAGGAGGAAGAGATGAACGGAAAATTGAAATGGGGGTGGATCCTCGCGATCCTATTGCTGGCGCTGGCGTGTACCCTTTCCGGACCCGGGAAGGGCGCCCCGTCGCGAATTACGATCTCCGGGGCGAAGGGGTTGTTCCTCCAGAACTCGGGGAAGGCGATGAACCTCTTGCGGACGCTCCAGTCGCGCGCGGTGATCTCGGCGACCGCCGGGACTCTCGGCGCGATTACTACTGCGGGCATCCCCGAGATCGCCACCTTCACGGACGACATGGGCGCCACGGTCGACGTGACAGTCACGAAGGCGCTCCAGCTCACCAGTACCTTCGTGCTCCTGTCCTACACCTACGCCGGCGGATCGAAGACCGGGATCCTGGACATGACATCGGGGAATCTGGCTTCGCTCTCGCAAGTACCCGACAACTGGGCCAACATCTATAGCCGGGGGACGAGCGCCTGGTACGTTAGCGCGGGCTCGATTTGGAGGACGGACCTGACTACAGGCGCGGTGGCCGAATTGAGTAGTGGATCCACGACCTGGGACACGGACAGGGCGACGGTCAGCGGCTATGCAGCTTGGTCATGGAGTACGTGGATCTATGCAGATGTCGCGGGGAATGCTTACGCGATCTACGCCGAGAACTCAGCGAGCATGATGGCCCTGTGCATGAAGGCGGATGGCGGGGCGGTGGACTTCGGGGACGAGCCGGCGGCGTGGGTGTTCTTTAATGCGATTCAGAAAATCCCCACGGGCAGAGCATGGGTCAATCACGTGGCAGTCGATCTGGCATCTGGGCTCTGCTACCTCCTCCGCGGGCAGGATATCTGGGATGGGGACCCGCTCGCTGTGGGAGGCACCACGATCACCGGAATGGCGCTCAAGGCCTACGCCGTGACCTTCGATCCGGAAGACCCCGCGGTCCTCGGCGTCGCCACCTATCCGACGGCCGCTAGCGTCATGACCCTGTACCTCGCACCGACCACCTACGTCGGATTCGCCTCGGCGCTGGATAGTTCCATCTGGTCGAACGGCACGGACACTTTCCGCGGGGCGGTGTCTGCCGGCCAGATCGCGCTGGAGCATTTCGACACCTCGACTGTGCCCGCGATGGGCGGGGAGAACGTGGCGAACTGGAAGTGGAGCGGGGGACACGTGTACGCGGGGCCGGCCAGCGAGCAGAAGATCGGGATCATCAAGTTCTCCGGCGGCAGCGGGACTTGCACCACGCTCGTCAATGACAGCTCCACGATCAGCGCGTGGGACGTGGTGGGCGGGGTGCTATTCTACACTGATGACACGGGCACCTACCAGGCGACGGTTGATGCCGAGGCCGCCACGATCTCCACACCGCAGATCTACGCGGGCGGGCCAATTCAAGCTATTACGCAATAACAAAAGGGGCCCTTGCGGGCCCCAGGTGAGAGAGAGCGGGGCTGCGAGCCCCGCTTTTTCATAAGCTATACTTCGCCTCGATCGCCGCAAGTTCGCCTTGATAGTACTCCTGGCTCTTGGCGAGGGCATCAGGATCGCCGGCGATCTCCAGCTGCGAGCGCATCTGCGCGGCTTGAGCGAGCGCCTGCGCCCTCGCCCGCTCGGCCTCGGCTGCCAACTCCGCGCTCGTCAGGGCCGCCAGGCGGTCGGCTTCCTGCTGCGCGGAGATCTCCTGCCGCTGCTCGTCGGTCAGCGCCTCCGGCGGGATGCCGCCAGCCGGCGGGAGCTCGCCAAGCGCCTGGATGAGCCTCCGCTCCCATCGTGCGCCCTTGATCCAGTACTCGCGGCCGCGGAAATCCGCGATATAGTCTCCCGTCAACAAGAGCTGCCGATTTGCTCCGCGCGCCTCATATTTCGCCCGTAGCTCCGCCGCCTGCCCATCGGTGATCAGGTCCTCGCCCTGCGGCGGGCCGAAGTAGGCCGCGGCCTCGGTCACGATCCGCGCGCGCGCCCGCTCGAAGGCCGCGACCCGCGGAGCGAGCTGCTTTTCCAACTCCGCCGCCTCCAGGAGTTTCGCCTGATACTCGGCATTCTGCCGGGTCATGGTCGGAGAGTCTCCGGCCCGGCGCGCCTGATCGGCCAGGGCAAAAGCCTGCCCCGCCTCTTGCCGTCGGGCGTCGATCTGCCGATTGAGCGCGCTCATCTGCTTCTGCTCCTCACAGGCGGCAAGCAGGGGCGCGATCTTCACGGCCGTAGCCACCGGATCGATTAGTCCATGCGCCTCGCCGAAACCCAGCACGACCTCTTGTCCGTCGATGTTGGCGTGAAATACTGTCTTCATGATTTCCTCCTAATACCGGATGCCGATGTAAGCGGCCATGTTAATCATGCGGGTCTCGCTCGACGTGAGCGGGGTGCCGTTTACGCCATCGGTTTGCGCTGTTCTGGCCTTAACTCGCGTCGAGTTGTCCGACGCTGCCCATGCAACGCCCGGGTCTCCTGCCGCGCGCCCCGTCGTGCTATAGCCCTCATAATGGCTAGAATCATCAACAACCTCGTGCCAGTGCCCCTGCATCGCGTACAGCTGGATGCTCCCGCAGGGATAGTTGTTCGGGTTGGTGCCGCCGCGGTGGTTGCCCTGAGGGTCGCGCGTCTCGCCGATGTCGATGCCCCGGATCGTCACGCCGCGCGCATCGGGCAGAGTGAAGTAGGTACCCGCCGTATTTCGGGTCGCGCCCCCGGAGTCGCTGGACTTGTAGAACGGGACGTCAGCGTAGTTGTTGAGCGCGTCCCCGCAGTAGGTGGCGGCCACCAGGTCCTTGTAGTTGGCGATGGCAATGGTCTGCCCTTGCAGTAGCAGGATGCGCGCGCCGACCGTGGCCGGCGCCTGATTCCGGCACCAGAGCACCAGCTCCCCTGGCGAGCCGAAAGCCATCTGCAGGGCCGTGCGCGCTTGCGTGGAGGTCGTGCCCAGCGGCAGCGCCCCGGTCTCCGCCGCGTACTGCTCCGCGACCCCCGAGGGCGTGAGTCCCGCGCGCTGCATCAGGTCCTGGACCATGCCCCAGAGGTTGCTGACCCAGTTGGCCAGCAGCGCCGTGCCGTCAGTGGCCCCCGCGCCGGATGTGTTCTTGGCCAACACGTTCGGGTAACTCCCGATGATGTTCCCGCCCTGACCCGTCACGAAATCAATCATCGTATCCTCCCATTAGCTAAACGTCACCAGTAGCGCGCACCACGTGCCCAGCGGCTTGTAGCGCATGATTAGCTCGATGAGCGCCGCTCTCTGATTATCCGGGATCTGCGCCATTTGTAGATCGGCGAGCGTGCCGCCCTCCTTGGCGATGAAAAATACCAGCGGCCACATCCAGCTCTCCGGCGGAGAGTCGTACTCGATGGGCATATAGCTCAGCGTGTAATAGATGCCGCATTCGGCCATGATCTTGTTGCCGCCCGCGGGGATATAGCCGCAGAGCATCGCCGGGTCTCCGCAACCCAGGTAATTGGGCAGCGTCGGGATGAACACGTCTCCATTTACTACCCAGAGGCCGCCGCTCACTCCGGCCACCGCGAGTATCGGACCGCTCGTGTAGTATCCGCATAGGGCATCCGCCTCTCCGGCCATTGTGATGAAGGCGTAGTTCATGTATGGCCCCGGATCGACAGGGGGATCATTTATATAGACATGAAGGCCGTAGCCTCCGGCGCCGAGCCCCGCCCGATCGAGGGCCTGCTGCAAGTCATCCCGCGTGCCCCGCCTGCGGCGCGCGTATTTCACCAGGGCAAGCGTGGCCCTCCGTTGAGCCGCGGTAAGCTGGACGTTGGGGCTGACGCCGTACTCCCGCTCCAGCTCATCCAGATACGGCGTGGTCCAGGGATCGCGCACGCGCGCCAGGTTCGCCAGGAAATCGCGCACCACTAGCGCGTTATCCCCAAGGCCATCGAGGAGGCGGTCCAGGTCTCCCCCGGGCTTTGGCTGCCAGGCCGCTCCAGGGGGGAGCGCCGCGTCGAGGAAGGCCCGCATCAGGGTGCGCTCAGACATAGGATACCGCTCCGAGCTTGGCCTTCTCGCCGGCGGACATCGTATATACGGATTGGAACGAGTCTGCGGACAAGCCGAAGCCGATGTTAGAGGCCGAGGCCCCGTAGGCCGTGAGGACGGACTGCACGATCTTGCCGACGCTTAAGTTGGTGATCGAGTCGTTGCGGCTGAAGGTCGGGTCCAGCCCCGAGATGAAAGGGGTGATCGACAGGAAGTAGGCCGCGAGCGCCGCCTCGATGGCCGCCTTGCACTGCGCGGTCTGTCCCGAGGGCACGATGAGGCCGGTGATTTGCACGTAGATCGGCGTGCGCGTGATCGCCTGGACGTATAGCGTGCCGTCGGTGAGGCCCAGCGGCTGCCGCGCCAGGCCGGTATCCGGGTCCGTGGTGAGCGCCTCCCGCACCTGATCCAGGAGCCCGGAGGGCGCGATGCCATCCGCCTGGATCGAGGGATCGCACTCCACGTACACCGTGCGCATCGGAGGATGGGAGTCGCCGCTCGGAGGCCCGGAGTAGGGGTAGCAGCGCGCGACCCCCGCCACCTCCTGGCCCCAGTTGCGGTAATCGGCGGAGTTCCCCCCGCCGCCTTGCGAGCGCTGCGCGTCCAGCACGCGCGCGCGGTAGGCGTCGTCGCTCTCCTCATCGGCTCCGGTGGTCACGGTGGATGCCACGGTCGGCACACCGGTTGCCCCGGCGATCTGCGACTGGAGGGTGAGGGTCTCCCCATCGTTGAGGTTGCCCGAGACCCCGGGGATCTGCGCGCGGATAGTGAGCGTGACCGTGCCGTCGGCGATCTCGCCCAGCGCCTGGTTCGTGTACAGCTCGCCATTCGAGTCTCCGATGAACACGGTGCCGGCCGGTATCTGCGTGCCGTTGGTGCCGGTGAGGCTGATCGTCAGCACGGCGGCGGTTGCCTGCTGCCGCGGAGTGTCGTACTCTCCCCCCAGCAGGTCGAGGTCAGCGCCGCGGGCCGTCTGCGCGAGCGCCGCCAGGATGCGATCCGCGGCATACTTGTACAGCGAGGTATAGGCCATGCCCTCCATGGCGGCCAGCACCCGGTTAAAAGAGCGCTCGGCGGCGGGGGTGCTCTGATTGAGCCGGGCCTCAAGGTTGGCGATATTCTGGTCGATGATCTGCTGGGTTGTAGGTAGCTCGATACTCATCGCGCCTCACTCCTCCTTCACCAACCGACGGTAAGCGGGATTGCCGGCCTGCGCGCTCCATAGCATGCCCCGGCGGTCCAAGAGGAGCGCCCGTCCCGGACCGAGCGTCACGCGGATCGCCAGGTCATAGCTCTGCGGATTGCGGACCTCCACGGAGCGCTCCGGGAATAGCTCGGAGGCCAGCGCCCGCTCGGCGGCGTTGGGGATGTCGGCGGTGATCGCCTGCAGGGTAATGGCGCCCTGGCAGGTCTGCTGGAAGTCGCTCCCGATGCGCGAGGCGCGCGGCAAAAACACGTTCCCGCACCAGCCCGGCTCCGTGAAAAGGCTCAGCAGCGCCTGGTTTTCCAGCCCCTGGTCCATGGTCGGCTGCCCGCCGGCATAGTCGAGATCCGCGCCCTCGGCGGTAATCAGGATGCGCGGATCGCCGGAGTAACGGTCGCTCATGGCGATGAGTCCAGTAGCCCCTGGATCTGCGTCAGGGCCAGCGCGATCTTGCCCGTGGCATCCACGATCGGGTCCCCGCCGGCGGTGGCCCCTTGGATGCCCTGCACGAGGTTTTGGAGCGCGGCGCGTAGATTGTAGGCGGGTCCGCCTATGTACAGGGTGCCTCCGGCCTTGAGTCTGATGCGGGTCTTCTTCGAGCCGCCGGAGCTGGAGTACAGTTCCCGCTCGCCCTCGCCGACCTCAGGCGCGATCCCATCGAAGCTCGCCACGGCGAAGCGCAGGACCCCGGATTCCAGGACCATGGCAAGGGAGTCCGTCGGCGGATTGACATCCTCGCCCGCCCCGGGAGCAAGCTGCACGATCTGTAGCTGGGGTCCGATCTGCACCTGGAGCAGTCGCGCCTGTCCGCTTCTTGCGTTGGTCGGCTTACCGAGCTTGCTCCCCTTGATCTTCCCCACGCGGATCATGCCCAGGGCTCCTCCAGCGGCTCGCCGGTATATACCTGCGGCGGCACCAGCTGCAGCATCGAGGTCTGCCCGTCGGTCTCGTGCAGGTACTCCACGGAGCGGACGAGGAACGTGAATCCGTCGGCGATGTGAAGGCTGGGGGCGACCACGTTTACCAGGGTGTTGGGCGCCCATAGCTCGCCGCGCGGAGTGTACCAGCCTATCACGGGGAAGGAGATCGAGAGGGCCTCCGCGAGCTGCTTGCTCCGGCGCCATGCCGCGTTGATCGATGCGCCGCCGGAGCTCACCTCCGGCGCCATGAAATTAATGGTCCGCGAGGAGGGCACCCGCTCATCGACGGCCTGGGAGCTAATCTCATCTCCCATGCCGCCCTGACCGTATACCGTATAGCGGTAGAAGCGCTTGCGGCCGTCGAAGGTAGCCCCAAGCTTCTGCGCCGGTGGGGATCCCTCCTGTAGGCTGGCGACGATCGGCCCCTTGGTCCGCGCGGCGGTCAAAAATAGATTCCCCTGCTCGTCGTTGCTCACCAGCAGGCCGCGTTGCGAGGCCAGGCGCGCCAGAAGCTCGGCGTAACTTTCGGTGAGCTGCGCCTTGATCTCCTCGAAGGGCTCGGTGACGCGCGTGGATTGTCCGGGAAGCGTCACGTTACCGATGTCGGTCTTGACCCCTATGCCCAGGGATGCGCCGAAGGCAAGGGCCAGATTCCAGACCGACAGATTGGACCATTGATACTTCCAGCTCCCGGGCGGGATGTGCGAATCCACGAGGTCCGCCGTGTAGCTCCAGCCTTCCAGCTTCTTGAGGATGCCCGTCTCGCTTACCTCGTTGGCCATCGTATACAGGCGCCCGGTGTTCACCAGCGTCGAGCCGAGATAGACCTGGGCCTTCGGATAGGCGTAGGGGGCCAGCCGCGCGTCCAGCGCCCGATCCTTGCCCGGCATCCAGGCGATCTCCGCGCTCCAGCCGTCGGCCACCGTGTCCAGGGTGCGGGTCACGCGGCCTGAGATCACGGGCACCTCCAGGTCCGCAAGCACGAGCGTGAATGCCTCCCGCGGCTTGGAGCGTAGCGATTCCTGGAATGCCCGTAGCCGGGCCTGCTCGCGAAGCTGCGCGGGACTCAGGCCCTGTAG
>Ga0315280_10003747_pt1 | contig 23038 bp, 18 predicted proteins | sample YL17G06_40_MG_FD_203697 | JGI IMG/M metagenome (GOLD analysis project Ga0315280, IMG submission 203697) | Sediment microbial communities from Yellowstone Lake, YNP, Wyoming, USA - YL17G06_40 | ecosystem: Environmental > Aquatic > Freshwater > Lake > Sediment | place: USA: Wyoming | collected... | reverse complement strand
CAAATGGTCTAAAGATGGTTGATTTTGAATTTTGTCAAAAGATGAGAGATGCGGGGATGAATACGATTTATCTTCAGTTTGACGGAGTGCGCGAAGAAGACTATATCTCAACAAGAGGAAGAAAACTTTTAGATGTGAAATTGAAGGCAATTAACAACTGTAAAAAAGTAAAGCCGAAACCACTGTCTACTGTGTTAGTTCCGACGGTTGTTAAAACCCTCAATAACGACCAAGTTGGAGAAATTGTTAAATTTGCGATAAAAAATGCCGATGTCGTTCGTGGGGTAAATTTCCAGCCGGTATCCTTTGCTGGAAGAATTGATAAAGAGCAGTTAGAAAAACAACGATACACTATTCCTGACCTTATAAAGGATTTAGAACAACAAACAGATTTTCTACAAAAAGATGATTTTTACCCAGTGCCAACTGTTGCGCCGATATCTGACCTTGTTTCCGCTTTATCGGGTCGTGAAGAGATCATCTTCACGTCTCATCCGCACTGCGGTTATGCAACGTTTGTTTTTATCAACAATGGAAAGGTAACTCCCATCCCGCGATTTATTGATGTTGAAGGACTCTTCGACCGGATGAACAAACTGACAGGGACTGCAAAGAAATATCATTTTTTCATTAAACTTGCAAGGAAGTTCAAGAAAAAGACCGATCTAGCAAAGGCATTTGACAAGTACTTCGGAGAATTTATTGATAAAAACAAGATGCCGGAGGGGCTTGATATCGTCGAGATACTTTCAAATGTGGCCTATAAAAAGGATAAGAAATCAGTCGGAGATTTCACCTGGAAGACCATGCTGATTGGTGCAATGCATTTCCAAGATTCATATAATTATGATATCGAGAGAGTGAAACGCTGTGTTATACATTACGCAACCCCTGATGATCGAATTATTCCTTTTTGCGCATACAATGGTGGACCGACCTACCGAACAGAAGTCGAACAGAAATTCGGTACTCCCCTCGCTGAATGGAAGAAAACACACAAAGAATGAGTTATGTGCCTAGGCGTGGAGTTTACTTTTCTTAGGACCATAATATCTCTCCCGCTTTTCATCCTTATTGGATACATCATGGAGAAGCTGGTAGGAAAATCATTTGAAGTAAAAGAAGTTCATCCCACATAAGAACAGATGATTCTACCTTTCTGTTATCATCTTTTAACAACACTCCGTGATTGATGGGAAAAACCGAAATAGGGGTTTGTATTTCATTGCAAGCGTTTCACAGAAGTGATGACATCGAAAATCTTCAGGTTCGATACCTTAATTAAAAACCTTGTTCCTTCTTTTCGCACGTCAACGAGACCAGCGTTTTTCAGTACCTTCAAGTGTTGTGAGACATTTGGTTGCGATTTTCCTGTATAAGGAATGATTTCACAAATACATCGTTCACCATTTTTAAGACATTCAAGAATCTTCAACCTTGTGGGGTCAGCTAATGCTTTTAAAACATCTACTTCATTCATTTGGGATTCAAATTAAATTCGAATATTTAAATATTACGAAAATTGATACATTACTTATAAGGGGGCTTTTTACTCTGGCTAGAAGAGCCCCGTGCGGGATTGCATTTTTAGGGGCATCCAACAGGAGAAAAAAAGTGGAATTAACCGCAGGAGGGCATACTGAGCATGAGTGTAATGCCCCCCAGTATTTTTCCTTAGACTGTTTTGCTACTAGGACCATAGCTTCCATCTCCACTTTAGGATGATCCTTATTCTTTTTTGTTATAAAGATATAACGCGATAACAAGTGCCATCAATACAAAGACTAGTTCAAATCCGGGTGTACCAACGGAGGTAGTTGGTGCCTGTTCCTTTGATGCCGTTATGGCATAGATGGAGAATCCAGGTGAATTCGCTGAAAAGTACAAATCTGATGCATCTTCATTGAGCTTGTTTGTAGTCAAGATACTCCAGGTTCCGTCATTGTATCGTTGAATCTTGACTGAATTCACATCGATATTATTAGAAGAAATCCATGACTTGGCAATTTTAAAGGTAATGGCTACATTATCCACATCGCTGTCAACGATATTTTGAGCAGTTATTTCGAGATACGAATACACTTCTCCAGTAACATTTGTTGTTACCTCTGCTGGTTTGCTATCGAACTTTAGAACAGCTATGCTTACATTAGAAGCTTGATTTTTCATGTGCAGTGTTATGTTTTCGATATTCTCTTTGTTGACTTGGATAAATCCTGGCGTTTCCTGAGATATGGAAGGAATTGTTACAATATCTGGTGTCTGTCTTTGGAAGAGGTATTTCAGGTTTGTAACGGTATCTTGAATCTTTTGTTGTACGATTGTAGATATTTCTTGAGCTGGTAGAGTCTGAATCTTCTCGCGTTTATACATGATGAAGAGTGATCCGGAAAGGGAACCTTGCATAGTGGATGCCGAGATGATCTTACCTATGTATCGATAAACTTGCGAAGCCCCGTTCACATAAGTTATCGCCTTATCTTGATGAATAGAAGAGGCGCCGATGGAGAGCAGAGTCTTTGATGGTATTTCGTTGATACTCGATGGAATAGGCCTCGACCAGATAACACTTCCATGGAGTGTAATATCAACAGGAACTGATATTCCCAATGATCCGAGAATACTTTTTACGCTGACATTGACACCTATATCGGACCCTTCAAAAGTTACAACCTTACCATTATACTGATCTGGTGAAGCGGTAATCGCCTCGATTGTGGTGGAGATGCCTTCCGGTTCAGTGTTCACGTTATACAAGTAAACGAGATCTCCGGATGGTAGGGCTACTTCTTTAATCGAGCTTCCTGCAACAGTATTGAGAAAATCATTAACGAGCCTGGAGTCGAGTACTATGGCATTGACTGAGGCCTGTGAATCGATCCAGTAATCGGTGTGTTGCAGATCTACAATTGCCAAGTTATCTCCCAATGAATCGAAAAAGTGCTGGTAATTTGCTGTGTTCAAATTTTGATTGAATGCATAGATGTTGTTGATGAACTGGGAGAAATCCATGATGGATGAACCGCTACATATTTTTCCGACGGTGATTGGTGTATGGAGGAGGTTCACATCGATTTGGAATGGGCATTGTTGAAGGTGAGCGTTGAGTTTTACCAGTTTGAAAATGTAAGCATTAGGATCTGCTTTTATCGCTGCAATCGTCGTTTGTGTTCCATCGGTGCTTACGCTGACTGTTTCGGCTTGTACTATTCCTACGGTGAGGCCTTCCCAGGTGGTGTCAAGATAACTCAACCCCTTGACGTTTGCTAGTCCATTCTGAATTCTGCTGTTTGAAAAGACCAAGTAAAATTTGTCACTAGCTAGTATCAGGGATGTATAAGGCATCTGTAATGGTATGCCTTCATTGGTTGGTAGGGCGGCAATAAGAGAGGTTGGTACCGGGAAGACCGCACCATGGAATGAAACATTTTCAAGGACATGGATGTCGGTAACGATCATTGAATAGGTAATGGCGTCGGTGTTTCCAGTTTTATGGGCCGTTATAGAATAGGTACCGGTATTGGTAAAAGAATGAGTTACATGGCCGTTGCTGTCTGTTGTTCCGATTATTTGTCCATTGGAAGAAACTGTCGCTCCTTGGACTGGAACTAAGTTTGCTGTGATTGTGAATACCACCTGGTCTCCAATGTTGCATGCTGGCGGATTCGCTGTGATGACCAAGAGTGGCTCGATGGAAGTTACTATTAACGAATAAGCGACGGCATCGGTATACCCTGTTTTATGTGCAGTAATCGAGAACGTTCCTCCTGTTGAAAATACATGAGTCACGTGCCCATTGCCATCCGTTGTTCCAATCGAGGCTCCGTTTGAATAAACCGTAGCACCTTGGACATTGGCCAGGTTTGCGGTAACTATGAATGTAACTGAATCTCCGGCGTTGCAAACTGGAGGATTTGCCGAAATAATCAGTAACGGATTTATTGCAGTAACAATCAGTGAATAAGGTACGGCATCGGTGTATCCAGTTTTATGTGCCGTGATCGAGAATGTCCCTGCACTGTCGAAAACGTGTGAAAGATGCCCATTACTATCTGTTGTTCCAATGGATGCCCCATTGGAGGATACTGCAACGCCTTGAACTGAAGCGAGATTTGCCGTTACTGTGAATTCAACAGAATCACCGGCGTTGCATGCAGGTGGATTGACAGTAATGACGAGTAAAGGACTGATGGCAGTTACAATAAGTGAATAGGGTACAGCATCAGTATATCCAGTCTTATGCGCTGTAATGGAATAGGTTCCTGCTGAGGAAAAAGAATGTGTCAACCTTCCGTAACTATTGGTGGTCCCTATACTCTCTCCATTTGAGGATATTACGACACCTTGAACTGCGGCAAGGTTTGCTGTTACTGTGAATTCAACAGAATCTCCTGCATTGCAAGCGGGGGGATTAACTGTAATGACGAGTAAGGGACTAATGGCAGTTACGATTAATGTGTAATGTATCGCATCGGTATACCCTGTTTTGTGAGCTGTTATGGAATAGGTTCCTGCAGTCGAAAACGTATGGGTAACAATGCCGTTTCCATCTGTCGTTCCAATGGTTTCCCCATTTGAAGAAACAGATACACCTTGAACAGGTGCTAAATTGGCCGTAATCGTAAACGTTACCGGGTCTCCTGCATTGCTTGCTGGGGGATTAGCCGAGATGATCAAGAGAGGATTGTTTATAGTGATTGTATGGACATCAGACGGCCAGTATCCTAATTTGGTTGCAGAGATTGAATAAATTCCCATGACCGAAAATGTATAATGAACTCTTCCATTACTGTCCGTATCACCGACAGGAAATCCATCAACAAGAACCGAAGCACCACTTACGGGATTCCCATTAGCATTGACTGTTATAGTGATTTGTTCACCTACGTTGGCGGTATCCGGTACCGTTATTGTCAATGTATCTATAGCTTGAACAGGCATTGTGTTGATGAGCAAGAACATGATGAAAATAGGGACAATAATTGATATTTTGCCGTGCCCTAGTTTTTTTTCGATTATCTTTAACATACAACCTCCTCCTTTCGTGAGACATCATTTCCAACATATTAAACTTTTATATTGAGTGGTTAACTAACAAATCAATTTATTAGTTTACTATTAAGGAAGTGCAGGGGACGGGATTTGAACCCCACTTTAATATTAAAAAAGTATATGTTTCTCCTGTTGACATAAAAAGAGTTAGACCGCAGTGATTTGAACCATATTTTACCAGCATGACAATAATTAACAGTTGAAAATTGTTCCCCTGATAATTAATAGATTATCATAATAATGATTGACAGATACTTTTTTAGAAGAACTTCCACACAGTGATACCAACAGTTTTTGTTATATTGGTTTTACTCACTGCTGTAACTGCAATGCTATGACGACCAAATGATAAAGTAGACCACGTCCATTGATATGGTGGGCTTGTTGCTTCGTATTTTTTTACTCCGTCAATGTAGAATTCAACCATGCTGACGTTCTCTGGTTCGGGATGTGTTACTTTAATGGTGATTTTTCCAATGATGATAGTGTTTTTCTGGAGTGTTACTCCTGTCTCTTTGTCGAAGAGATAGAGTTTTTTTGATTTGGGTTGTTCCAACACCGGCGTGTCAAATTGTATTCCATTAAATGCATAGAGTTCACCGTATGGTGTCGTTCCCATTGATGAGGAACCGATGTAGACAGTGCCATCGCTGGATATAGCAGGTGAGGACCAGACCCAGTCGTTGGCAATGATTTCCCTCCATTTTTTAGTTCCGTTTGGGTTTACAGCGACGATATCTCCTCGTGAGGAGTACATAGTTACTGCATAATAGATAGTGCCATCACTGGAGATTGCTTGAGAATCAGACGATGCTATAAATCCTGGTCCTGCATCATATGCCCATTTTCTCGTGCCATTTGGATAAATGGCATAGAGTTTGTCGCCCCCGATGATGATGGTACCATCCATGGCTATAGATGGACAGTGGGCGCATCCTTCGCCGATGGGGCTTTCCCATTTCTTAGTACCGTTCGGTTTGATCGCGTAGAGATAGCCGTTCCAGCAGGCTTCGTAGATCGTCCCGTCGTTACCAATGGTCGGACTTCCAAGGAAGTCACTTGTCGGGAAACTCCATTTCAAAGTGCCGTTCGGGAAGAGTGCATATAGGTGTTTATCATTTGAAGAACAATAAATGGTTCCATCTTGTCCTATTGCAGGTGATGTAAATATCGCGTCCCCGGTTGTGAAATGCCATTTTTCAGTTCCATTAGGTGCCAAAGCATAGAGTCTTCCTGAGTCTACCGTTCCAAAGTATATTGTTCCCTCCTGATCAAGAACAGGTGGGGAATCAATCATACTATCTGTTGGAAACAGCCATTTCATGGTTCCATTCGGATTTACGGCATAAAAGTAACTTTCTTCGGTCCCGAAATAAATTACCCCCTCGTGGTCTATAGCGAAGGAGGATGTTCCAATGAGTCTGGCGGTGAACGACCATTTTTCTGTTCCGTTTGGATTGAAGGCGTAGAGGTAGTGATAACTTCCAAAATAAATTGTTCCGTCCGCTGCGATTGTCGGGGATGATTCGATACCCATAATTGTTGTGTTTGTCCACAGTATTCCGCCATTATTGGTCGAGGTACTGTATGGACTTTGTGCTTGATGTTGAGCATTATAACCGTACATTGGCCATAGAGTATCATCAGATTGTTTTTCTGCTGTATTAGTATCATTAGTTACCTGATTTGAAACACCCACAAAAGAAGTCGATAATAACAAGAATAGAACCAGTAACGAGATGAGGTGTTTATTCATCTTTTTCTTCCTATATGAAAATAAAGACCCCTTCTCTATTTAAAATCTCCGTTCAAGTGATTTATCAGTAAATGTACCGGTATTTAGGAGTTCAAATCATTTTTTAGTCCCATGGCAAGTTTCTCCTGTAAAAATAAGAAAAAAGTGCAGGGGAAGGGATTTGAACCCATACCAATAGATCCCCGTGCGGGGATATCAATAATGATGGGTGATTTTGGGAAGATGTTGATGAAAATGGTTTAACTAGTATTATAAATCATATACTAGACTTTTTCTCCATATAAATACTTGTTTTTCAATAATGCTATAATTATAAATAGCTCAGAACAGTGTTTCATATATAATAAAAAAATGATATTGACCGATACCTTTTTTTCGTAAGAATTCTCCTGTTGTTACAAACAACTTATTTGTAATGTTCTACATTTTTTTGAAAATTTCCCATTTTTTCCTATGGGCATTCTGTCTCATTATATTTACATACAAACACGCACGAACAGAAAATTGAGGCGGTCGATATGAGATTGAAATCGCACACAACACACATGCCGAAGCGAAACTTCGAGGATGATGAATCCGAGTTTAGCAAACTCTATCCAAATATTACCTACTTTCGGGAGAAATACTGCGATGATTGTGACAAGAGGTGCGAGATTCCGTCCATGGAAGTTTTTTCTTGTATGCTCAAAAAATTATCAAATAAGAAAAACAAGGGGGATGCAAAAAAATGATGATCTTGAAAATTGGGATCCTAATTGAGAACGATTCACGGCCTTGGTTCCGGGTGTCAAATAGGTGGTGGAAAACGAAGTCCCAACTTCGTTTTCTTCCCTTTAAACGAAGCTCGGACTTCGTTTTGGTTCTTTTATGGATGGGGACAATCTATGAACTGTTTTGAGTTTCTTAAAGTCAAAGATTGGCACAGCGAATACGAATGTATCAACAAACCCCTGAAGTATTTAAGGATCAGTAAAGGTAATTCTTCACAGACTAAAAACAATGCATTAGAAATAATTTACCTATTCTGTGTATTTCTAGGGATAATGAATCCGAGTGAATTGCTCGTTTGGGACGGAAGAAAAATAGAAACTCAGATGGAAAAATTCCTCGCAAGATATTCGAATAATAAAACGAAAAATGCATACACTACTCTCATTAAAATTTTTTTTCGAGAAAATGATAGAACGGACATAAAATACGTTAGATATCATGAACCATCCCGTCCAACATTAAAAATTCTTCCATTATCTCTAGCGGATGGATGGAAGATGGTCGAAAGTGCTGATTATAAATTTTCAGCTTTCTTATCACTTGATCTTGTAACAGGTTTACGCGATTCAACAGCTCTATCAATTCGATATGGACAGGTTATTACACACAATTCACTTCTTGATCAATTTACCTTGAAGAATGAACTACAAAATGGGATAAAAAATCCGATTATAGTTATCTATCCAGAAATGAAAAAAATAAGGGATGGAGCATGCAAGGGAAAAGTACCCTATTACACCTTTTTACACGAAAGAGCTAGAGGTTATTTAGCACGTTATATACGGAAAAGAATAGTAGATGAAGGGCCAATCAAAGACAATGACCTTTTGTTTCCAACTGAAAATCGTTCTATTCCTAAAGACGAAAGGTCTCTCACCCCCATGACATTAGAAGGAGTAAACTATCAAATTAAACGTATAGCGAAGATAGCTGAACTACAAAACGCCGATGACCTGTCGTGCCAATCTTTTCGCATCCTATTCGAGAATGTAATAGATCGCGATCCAAATACAAAGAATGTCAGTGATATCGATCGTAAGTTCTTCTTAGGCCGTGTGCTCCCGAAACCACAAGAAAATTATCATCATTGGGATGATATCGAATATATGCGGGAACAGTATTCAAAATTGCTATTCTTGCCAGGGGAGTTCGGACCAGATAACTATTGGGAGCCAGTAGCACGATTTCATAAAATTCCATATGAATTTGTAACTGATACAGTACATCAGCATTACGGTAAAAACGCATCCAGAGATCATTACGAGGCTGTTCTGAAAGACCTTATTGATAAAAGAATGGTTCCTATTGTCGTGGATGAAGATAAACTTATTGAGTATATGAGCAAGGGCTGGAAGCACGTTAGCTGGACCCCAAGTGGTAAGGCATTATTGACGCGAGATATTCTTGTACAAAATACTGAAAATAAAAAAAACACTCAAGATGAAAAAGAGGCTATTATGTTTGATTCCGGAACTTGGGAGAAACATTTTATCGATTTCAATATAAAAATATGTGAGCCGAAATCTAAACGTCAACAATCCCTGGATTTCGACTCAAATGAGGATACTAACTGACTGGATTCAATGATGTTTTTATCCTGTCTTTTCGTTTGACATAATCGTTAATTAAATCCTCGACGTTTATTCCTGTTCCGTCAAACGCTTCAGCGACCGCACGCTGCATTCGTTTGAACTTGTTTTCTATGACCACGCGCTCAAACTTAAGTTTTGAATATTCCATCCGAAGGGTTTCCGGCCATGTGGCATCAAAATAGTTGTCCATACATGCTTCCAAAACATGTCCAATAAAAAATTCTTGCGTCTTAATTGAAATATGGTTGCCATCTACAGTCTCACCGTGAAGAACGGATTCATTTGCTTTTCTCAAACAATGTGGTTTGACATCTTTCCATCGTTCTATTCCACAGGCCTTTGCCGTTGATTTGACGATAAGTTGTATCTGTCGTGACGTCAATATTTTGGATGATCGGAGTTCTCGTTCTATCTGGCGGCATTCTGATGCAAATAGCGGATCGTTATCATCGATAGGACCATATTTCTCTGTTCGTTCTTGTAGATACAACCTAATAGCATCTGATGCTTCTTCACCAATAAACGTATAATACGGCAGATTGTTTTTGCATGCATCTGGATCTATTTTTTTCATTTCTGGGTATACAGGTATTTTTATTACAGATAAACCTTCGAGTAATTCGTTTTTAATATCTTTGTATCGAAGAGCACGTAACGTTGAATTCCTCACACCAGATTGATAGATAGTTAGGATTATTGCACGGTCCCGTAATGATCCTGCATTGTCCGCCATGTAATATATTTCGTGTTTTTGCGGGATAAAATCATTTGTTTTTCGATATCTTTTTGGCGTGTAATATCCTTCGACATTCAGTGCATTTGCCCCACGGTATCCGTTGGATTCAAAGTAAGATCTGAGAATGGTAATAACATTGTTGGCTGTTCTTCTGCTGTATTGAGGAGTATTATATGTGTCAGCAAATTGTTGCACCAGTTCCTCGATCTTTTCCTTGGGTAGTTGCGCTAGTTGGTCCGGTTTCATCGTCGACCATAAACAAAATGATCTCAGATGATGTAGGTAGTTTTTCCGTGTTGATGTGCTTCTGCTTCTTCTTCCGAGATGACGCAACAACATAGTAATGCAGAGGTATTCACTGGTCCATCCGTCTCTGTTAATTTTGAAAAAGTCGCTCAAGCGCACAGAAAGGCCCGGAATAACATACTTTTTCCCGTTGAGCACGTCATGAAACGTTGAAGCGCAGAGCGTGTTTTTCTTGGTGTTGCAATCCTTGCATATAATGAAGACATTTTGAAGGGAATTATCGCCGCCATTGTGAATTGAAAGTTCGTGTTCGATGGTGAATGTTTTCGAAGACGGTGTACTCTCATGAATTTTCATTTTATTTCCACAGTAGTCGCACTTGAAACCGCCATTCCAGCAATCCATCACCTTTTTCCAAAGCGCTTCCTTATCTGGTAAAGACAACCCTACTCGCAACGACCGTGTCAATAGGTTTCTCCATCGTTGCTCAAACGCTTCTCTCAACAATTTTATTTGTGGCAGCTCGTATTTTATTTCCGGGAACATCTGATTGGTTTGCTGCAATGGTTGTTCGCTGATCTCTCCAATGTTAGGAAAAACCGTTGTGTTTTCAGTTATTTTCGTATATCTCACCCTCCATTACAGAATGAATAAGCTCCCAAAGCTCAAAAGTAATTTGCACATCGTTGCGGTTATATCGTAAAATCTCATCGATCCGTCTTTGACGATAAAGTTCTGGAATTGAGGCGCCATTGAGTAACTTTCCTTTTCCCAATAAAAATCTTGACCATTCATCCAACGTCCCCCATCGAAATGAACTGTTCAATCGTTTGTATCTGTTAAGTATTGCCATCAGATCTGTACATGTAGCTGTAAAAAATCCATTTGCCGTTATTTTATAATGTAAGCATTTTCCAACAAGGTAACGAATATCAAAATCAATATTGAAACCGATGATTTCATCAAAATTCCTTTCACAATAATAAGCAAAAAATCTCTTGAGCATGGTTTCCTCGTGATCATCTTGGAAAATAAACGTTTCTCCCGTCTGTACGTCTTTTATACCTACACAAATAACACGTCCCTGGAATGGATGAAAACTCGTCGTTTCGATGTCGATAACGCATTTTTTATTATGATCGATAGATCTCATACAAGTAACCTCCTCTGTTAATCACCCGAACATAATCGAACTGCTTTCTTTTTTTAGAAATTCTTTTATGGGCGCTTTCTTTTTTTCAAACCTATTAAAATCAGAGATTAAGTCGGCCATTGAACTAATGATATTATTGAAACCTGAATATGTCACTCTCACTTCAATAATCGCTTTATTTCTTAATGGCGTTTTTTCTTTATCACCACGATCAGATCCAAAATCTATTATCGGAATGTTGTGAAAGAAAAGTAAACGGATTTCTTTATCTTGGAAATCTATATCCGTTAAAACGCCATCCGCCGATGCTACCACCAGATCGCTCGTATCATAATACACATTGCATTCTTCTTGTTTGTTCGTATTCGTATCTTCATATTTTTCATTCGATTGTTCTTTTACTCCGACGGTTTTGTTTCCTTTGATTAATCGTTTTTTATTCTTCATTTTCTCACCTCCGGTGACTTTTGTTGTTGACCTTTATTTTTCATGTCGTTTCTGGAATGATTCCATGTGGCTGAAAATGGTTGATTCCATGAAGGTTGATCTACAAATTGGAATTGGTAACCGTAGATCTCCTTTTGCAAAGAATCTATGTCAAACATGGCGTGTTTGCTTCTGTTTTTTATTTTCTGCAACATTTTTCTGGTGATTTTTTGTTTCTTGTCCATAAATACATGCCTCCATTTTGTATACATTTAATTATTTGTATACAATTAATATGTATGCAAACGAAATATTTAAGTGTTTCTGTGGTATATGTATACATAATGTCTCCTAGAACAAAAAAAAAGCCAAAAGGCGAAACACATTCTGTACGAATCGACAAAGACCTTGATGACTGGGTTGAATCCAAGATTACATCTAGTGAACTTGGAAACTGGTCTCATGCGATCCAGTGGGGAATAATTCTATTAAAAGAAAAACTGGAAAAGAAAAAATAAACAATTAGCCTAGGTTATAACAGCTTCATCTGATTTTTCATTTTCACTTGTTCGATTTCTTCAAAGAGTTCATCATCTTGTAAGATACCTGCTAATTCTGTAGATGATACTGCGATCTCTGTTGTTCTACCGTAACGCCCCTTTGAAATCACTCGTGCAGTAATGATACCTAGAGCATCAAACACAAAAAGGAAATCTGCCACCCTCCGCTGTGTGAGAGGCGTGTAATGTGCTGCCTTTGCTAGTTCTCTATAATGACTATAAATCTCCCCAGTTATTATTGCACCCGCTTTTTTCTTCCGTATATAGTATTGTTGCAGACGATTGATCGCATGCAATACGAGCCGTTCCTGAGTTGGAAGGTTACGAACGACCTCTGCGATTCGGTCTTTTTCGATTTTGTTCTGTGCAAGTCTTACATATTTAGCTGATACTAAATGATCATGGCTTCGTTCCGCAAGTTCAACCGAGACCCTAAGAAGATCCAGTGCTCTTCGTGCATCTCCGTGCTCTTGTGCCGCTAATGCTGAACAAAGAGGGATGACGCTGTCCGACAAGATATTTGGTTGAAGCGCCTGCTCGGAACGACTCGTCAGAATATCTCGAAGCTGTTCTGCATCGTACGAGTTAAATATTATGTTCTCTTCGCCTAAACTCGACCGTATACGAGCATCCTGCAGCTCTACAAATTTCAAATAGTTAGAGATACAGACCAAAGAAACCCGCGCCTGGCGGAATTGTTCATTAATCCGTGTCAATGTATAAAGTGCATCGTCACAGATCTTGTCGGCTTCATCAAGAACGAGAATGATGATTTGCTTACATGTATCGATGCGTGTGGTGATCTTGGTGAATAGGGTGTCGATGGAGAGACCATTTAGGGGGATGATATCTTGCGAGTTGTTAATGAGCTGTTGACCGAGATGCTGAAGAATTCTGTACAAGGAATTGCATAATTCGCAGTTGATGTGAAGGACATAGATCCGTTTCCCTTGTGCCTTTCCATGGGCTTGGAGTTCAGCTCCGACAAATTTCATTGTCGCAGTTTTCCCAGTGCCAGGTTTGCCGTATAAAAGGATATTTGATGGCGCTTGAATATCCAATGCGGGGAATAGGATTTGTGCAAGTTCGTTTATTTCTTTTTCTCTATGCGGAAGTACCTCAGGAATGTAGGATGGACTGAGTAGTTCTCGGTTGATAAAAAGATGTTTTTGCTGGGGAGTGCGATCAAATAGGTGGATAGTAGATCGTTTGTCGTCAATCGGGGAACAAGATTGGTTCTGCTGAATTAAAGTATTAGTTGATAATGATTGTTCAGCGGTTTTCGGAACAACTTCGATTGATGGTGTGGATACCATATTATTCTTCTCCTCCCGAGAGCATCCACCCTGAAGAAGTTGGTTTCATCTGATATTCCAAAAAGACTAGAAATCAGGTGTTGTTCAGGAGAAAATTGCCCTCGCATCATTGGATAACATTACCGGTTTAAATTAATGTTGCTTTTTTCAAGTAAACCGTCAACTGTCCGCTATTTTTTTTGCTTCATTTGACAATAGAGTTATATGGAATTATACAAGAGATGATCTCGATATATAAACACTTTACCGAGGTACGCCACGTGAGTAGTAATAGATTGGTGAGAATGACTTTTGTTGTCTGGTGTAGATGCTTTGTCCTTCCCCAAAGTAATTATCATAAAAATGTTGAAAAGTAGTTTCGCATTTTTGGTGGTAATCGTCCTGGTTGTAGGATTTCGGTAGTCCATTGTCTAGTTCGATTTCTATTTCTCTTTTCACTGAGGCTCGTGTTTGTTGTTTTTTTCTCCAGTCCACCGCCGAGAGTCCATTGTGTTTGAGTTTATAGAGGAGATCTTGGGCTACTTTTTTTACTTGATTTTTGTCTTTTTCTGTAAGCGTTGGTTTTTTAAGTTTATCGAATAATGCAAGTTCTTCTTCTGTTAGCCCTTCGGTTATGACTCTACGTTCCTCTTCTTTTAGATTGTTGGAGAATTTCATCAGTTCGTTGAAAAAGGTTTCTTGGTTCATTGATCCTGTATTGTATGCATCAATGAGTGTTTGGAATTTTTCTTGGTAGTCAATTCTCATGCTGTTGAGTCGTATCATTTCTTTGAGTTTATAGGAGAGGATGTTTTTGAGTCGTTCGATATCTGCGTTGCTTCTGTTTTTTTCAAATTGTTTTCTGAGTGCGTCGAAGTTGATTTTGCTTAAATCAATGATTTCTTTTTTATCTGGATCCTTAATCTGGTATCCTTTTGACGCTATTGATTTGTCTAGTACGGTTTGGATGTCTGCCAGCACACCGGTGATATCGACTTCTGGGTCAAGTGAGCGGATTTCTTTTACTAAATCTTGGTACAGGGTTATTGCTGCGCTGAATTCTGTTGCGTCTTTATGTGGGAGGATTGCTTTGTATATCTTGATGACGTTACCTGCTTTTATTAAAAAGTTCTTTTTTATCTCTTCTTTTTCTACAAGGGCCGAAACTGCTTGGTCGAGCATCGCGTTCTTTTGTAATCCTCTGCTGGTGATGATGCGTTCGTGGTCTATGTTGTGTTGTTGTAAAAGTTTGTTAAGTTCTATGATATATTCTCGTAGGGCTTGTACGAGTTTGTCTTTTGATTGTATGGGGAGATCTACTTGTCCGCCTTCTATTGGAGCAGCATAGATGGCGAGTGCTTTCTTGAGGTCTCTGAACACGTTGATGTAGTCCACAATGAAGCCTGCTTGTTTTTCTTGGAAGACTCGGTTTGTGCGTGCGATTGCTTGCATGAGTGTGTGGTTCTTCATAGGCTTATCAAGATAGATTGTGGAGAGGCAAGGAACGTCGAAGCCGGTCATCCACATGTTACAGACAAAAACGATTTTGAAGCTGCTTTCTGGGTCTTTAAAGAGTTTTGCGAGATCTTCCGTTACCATTCGTTTCCTATGGGGGATGATGTCGAGTCCTTTTTCTCTGAATTTTTTTGCTTCATTTTGTTCTTGACTGATGACAACTGCCATATCTATTTTTTTGAGTTCTGCGATTTTATCTTTTAGTGATTTTGTATCGTCGTATTTTGTTTTTTTAAGTTGTGTGTTGAGTTTGTCGATGTATTTCTGCAAGTAGTATCGTACTTTGTCATACATTTTTACGGTGGTGAATTTGTCGATACAAACGACCATTGCTTTTCCTTCGTATCCTCTGTTGACGAAGTGTTTGACGATATCTTCCGCGACGGTGTTGAGTCGGTCTTCTCGGGTGATGACATGGTATTCTCGTGCAAATTCTTTTGTGAGTTTTTCTTCCTGGTTTTCATCAAGCATTGCATCGTCGATTGCGTTATAGATGTCGTCGTTGAGATCCGGGTTGATGAGCTGCATTTCTGGGACTCTGTTTTCGTAGTAGAGCGGGACGGTTGCTTGATCATCTATTGATGCTTTGAAATTGTAGGTGCTGACATAGTCTCCGAAGGTGTCTTTGGTTTTTTCTTCTCCTGCGATGAGTGGTGTTCCGGTGAAACCTATGAATGATGCATTTGGTAGAGCGGTTCGCATGTTCAAGGCCAGGATATCGTATTGTGTTCGGTGTGCTTCATCAGTGATTATTATGATGTCGTCTCGATCAGAGAGTTTCGGGTAGATTTCTCCTTTTCCTGTATTAAATTTGTGAATTAAAGTGAAAACGAGTCGGTGGTCTTCTTTTAAGAGTTTTTTTAGGTGCTCTCCGCTTTCTGCTTGGACTTTTTCTTCTGTGACGACCCCTGAGTTTTGGAAATTTTGGTAGATTTGTGTGTCGAGTTCCTGTCGATCGGTGACGACAACGAAGGTGTAGTTACCTTCGAATTTACGCAGGACTTTTTGGGTGAAAAAGATCATGGAGTAGCTTTTTCCAGATCCTTGGGTATGCCAGAATACTCCGAGTCTACCATGGTTTTGTTTTCGTTTTTTAAATGATTCTATTGCGTTGTTCACTCCTAGAAATTGGTGGTTCTTTGCGACGATTTTGATTTGGTTGCCTTCGAAGGTGCTGAAAAGTAGGAAGTTTTCTACAAGGTCAATGAACCGGTTTTTTTCACAGGTTCCTTTCAAGAGCCTGTCTAAGGAGATGACGCCTGCTTCTTTTTCATTGCTGATTTTTTTCCATTCTGAGAAGTGTTCGTATCCGCTGGTGATGCTGCCGATTTTTGATTCTCTTCCGTTTGAGATGATGATAAATGCATTGTACCAGAAGAGGTGTGGGATAGCGTCTTTGTAGTCGGTGATGTTGTCATCAAATGCTCTCTTTACGTCAACGCCTCGTGCTTTTAATTCTACTACAATAAGTGGGAGGCCGTTGATGAAACAGACGAGGTCTGCTCTTCTGGTGTAGATGTCACCGGTGACCCAGAACTGGGATGCTAGGAAGAAATCGTTGTTTTCTGGGTTGTTGAAGTCGATGATTTTTACTGAGCGGTATTCGTAGTTTCCATCCTTGTTCTTTGTTTTTACTTTGACGCCATCTCGTATAAGTTTGTAGACTTCTTGGTTGGCTTTCACGAGGGATAGTCTGCTTCGATCTCGTATGAGTTCTGCGATTGCTTCTTTTTTTGCTTCAGCTGGTAGATTTTCATTGAGTTTATCAATTGCCATGGATAATTTTCTAATGATAACTACTTCTGATTTGGTTTCTCTCCCTATTGTTTGTGGGAATTTTTCTTCATAACAATTCAAATGTTCGTATTTCAAGTCCTTGATAAAAACATCAATGGCTGACTGCTCAACTAATAAATCTTCAGAATATTCAGTCATGCTTCTACCTCAAGGACTTTAATATCAAGCTCAGAAATATCTAACTCACCAGAAATCAACTTTGGCAAGATAGTATCTCTACTACAAGCTAAGTCTATATTTTTATCTAATAAAACATTAATTTCTTTTCTGATAGGTGTAATTAAATTATCAAATAGATTCATGATTTTAATGTCAGGTATACTCAAAGACAATTTGTAGATATTTCTCACATTTAATGCATCCATTATTGTCCCTGAATCAACCTTTAAAGATTTTTCCTTAAGCATATGTGTTGATAAAAGATATTGAATAAGGAAAGATGCAGGAATTCTAGTTGGTCTGATAGCTGTCATATTTCTTCCAATAGCTGCTTTTATTTTTGCAGGTATCTGTGCTACAGCTCCAACTCTCCCAACATTAGTTATAACGCAATCTCCCTCACTAACTTCAATTCGCGACGTCCATTTTTGATAATCTTCATCGCTAATATAGAATTTTTTTGTGAGATTTATTTTTCCGTTCTGACCAATATTTTCTAGTTGAAGAAATAGATTACGACCAGATCGTAAGACTTCTGGTTTTTTAGCATGAAGGCAATCAATAACTTGGGACATATCTTTCATCGTTTTGACTTGCCATCCCTCAGGAATCTCTCCAAGTTCAGAATCGACCATCTTCAAATATTCATTTCCTGGGAATTTGAATTTAACAAACCATTCATCATAGATGAGTTTAGCCATTTGTTCGAGAAGTTGAATTCTACGATTATTATTCTCGATGAGGTCGTCATATGAAGATAAAACATAACCGATTTTTTTTTGTGTGTCATATTCTGGAAAGAGCCATTTTCTTTTTGATAATGCTTTCCAATTAGCTCTTGGCATTCTTGTCCCATTTGAAAAGTTGGTAGCTATATCAATGAAATCACGATTTGCAATAAAGTAAAATAGAAAATTTCTATTGTTATCTTTACGTGGTCTCAATACAGTAATATCTGTTGAACAGACACCTGAAAAAAAAGGACGATATACCTTACGAAAGTAAGGTCGTAAACTTCCAAACAGTATTGTAGTTGAATCAAATTTTTTTTTCGTACTTTGCGTTTGAGAAGAATCACCAACACCATTTATTGTAAGAGTATCTTGATTAATATGTTCAAGACCTATGTACGGCAATTTTTCATCTTTTTTTGGTTCATAAAGCTCTCTAACGTCTCCGGCAATTTCTCCGAGTGCTTTATAATTCCATTGTTGTTGATTTATCATCAATTCTTACTCCAATAATTTATTCACATTTTCCATTATCTGTTTTTCGAGCTTGTGAGATTGATCATTTAGTTCTTCAAGCTCTGTATTTAATTCTTCCAAGCGTTCCTTGAAATCGTAATCTTCTTTCTTTCGTTCAGTGACTCCAACATATCTCCCTGGATTAAGCGACCACTCTTGCTGTTCTATCTCTTCAAATGTTGCAACCTTGCATAGACCCTGAACATCTTGATATTGTACACTGCTTTCCTTGTGATAACTTCGAACAATTCCCGTAATCTGATCTATCTGTTCAGGTGTGAATTCTTTATGTGCCCTGTCAATCTGCTTGAATATATTCCGAGCATCAATGAAAAGTATCTTTTCCTTTCTATCTGTATGCACTTTGTTCTTGTCCAAGAACCATAATGTACACGGCAACGTCACCGTATAAAAGAAATTTCCAGAAATCGCAATCATCACATCAATAGCACTCTGTTGTAACAGTTTCTTTCTGATTTCTGCTTCTCCACCTCTAGCATCAGCTGCTGAATTTGCCATCACAAACCCTGCACGACCTTTCTGATTCAATGCAGAATAAAACAACTGAATCCACAAATAATTCGCATTATCTGTTGAAGGAAAACCAATTGGAAAACGAGAATCTCCCTTGATTTTTTCAAAATCGACTTTTTTTACATTAAAGGGAGGGTTCGCCATCACAAAATCAAACTTCCCAACAGATTTGTGAATATCCTCATAATAGGAATTCCCCTCACGAATATCACCAGAAAGCCCATGCACTGCAAGGTTCATTTTACATAAATTCACTGTGCCAGTCACTCGCTCCTGGCCATAAATCGACAGCTCTGCACTCGGATTTTTCTTGTGTTCTTCTACAAATCGAGCACTTTGAACAAACATACCACCAGATCCACAAGCAGGATCCAGAATCTTCCCATGAAACGGTTCGATAACCTCAACAATCAACTTAACAAGTGATGTTGGTGTATAGAACTCACCGCCTTTCGAACCTTCATTTTTCGCAAACTCACCAAGAAAATACTCATAAATCTTACCGAAAACATCTCCTTCGATATCAGATGAAACCTGAGAAAATGTCTTAAGAATCGTAATCAAGAGATCATTTTCAAATTTCGAATATCCCCGGGGCAACGTCCCTTTAAGATCTGGATTCTCTCCTTCGACGGAATCCATAGCATCATCAATCGCCTTGCCAATATCTGCACCTTCAGGAAGTTTTAACAGATAGGAATATCGTGATTTTTCAGGTAGATACAGGATACCTTCTGCTTGATAATCTAACTTGGTAATACCTCTCCTGGAACCCTGGATTTTACCTTCTAGTTCCTTCTGCTTCGTGGTAAATTTAAAATCAGCATGACGAAGAAAAAGCAATCCCAATACAGGAGTTGAATACTCAGACGGACCTAACTTCGAATTTGCACGTAAATTATTCGCAACGTCCCATAGCCGTTTCTCAGTCTCCCCATTAGTCATACTTATCCTCTCTGCGTTTGGAATATCAAAACAAACCTTAAACGTTTCTCCTGATATTTTATATTTGGACAAAATAGGGTTTATAAGGAGATATCCGATTAGATTTTGAGAGGAGCTGAAGTGGACATAAAAAGATCAGAGGAATTACAAAGGTCAGTCATAGGAAAAAAATTCACCAAATATTCTTATGACAATCCCGATTTTAACACATTGGAAACATTTCAGAATAGATATGCTAAAAGAGATTACATCATTCACATAAAAATACCAGAATTTACATGTTTATGTCCAGTGACGGGACAACCTGATTTCGGGACCATTTACATTACGTATATTCCAGATCAAAAATGTATCGAATCTAAAGCATTAAAGTTATACGTATGTGCTTTCAGAAATTATGGTATTTTTTATGAAGATTGCGTGAATAAAATATTGGAGGATTGTGTAAAAATTAGTAGCCCTCGATGGATGCGAGTAACTGGGGATTTTTTCCCCCGAGGTGGTATCTCAATATCTCCAGTTGCAGAGTATAAATTGAAAGGATTCAAAATTCCTGAATTAACGACAAAAGTATCACCAGAAATATAATCATATAATAAGGAATGTGAAAAATATGAACCGGGAAGAATTCGATAAATATCTAAATGAAAGATATAAACCTGAATTGAATTGGTATGATACTAAATCAGCGTCTAACAAAAAATGGAGTTATGGATTCCAGCTATCAATCATTGTCATTGCAGCTATTGTACCGATTTTCGCAGCTCTAGAATTAAAATGGATTACTGTCATTCTTTCCGCGTTTGTTGCAGCCGCTACAGGCATTTTTAGCTACTGTAAGTTTGAAGATCATTGGCATAACTATCGAACAACATGCGAGACCCTGAAGAAAGAAAAATTTTTTTATGATTCAAAAAGTGGAGAATATCAAGAAGCGGAGGATCCAGAAAAAATTTTTGTTGAGCGAGTAGAAGACCTGATTTCTAGAGAGAATACCCGGTGGGCGTCAATTCGAAGGAAGGCAAAAGAAGAAACGGAGACCAATAGGTGACAACATTGGAGATTCTTAAAAACACATCTAGATCATTTTCAATAAATATTGAAGAAAAAACATTTGAGACCCCATTCTTTTTTCCAGCCATTTCAAGCATAAAAACTAACTTAACGATTAGCGAATACCTTGATTTTCTTAAAACCGTTGATTATCCAAGTTTTCTTATTTCAGCATATGATATTTTTAATTCAAAAAAAGACGAAAGAACCAACATTTTGAAAAAAGTATCAGAATCAACAAAAAAAGGAACTATTACCTTTCTTGATAGTGGAAACTACGAATCAACATGGAACCGAGATAAAACATGGGGTATACAATCACTAGAATGCGTATTAAAAGACGTTGACATAGATTTTTGTTTTTCATTTGATCTATTCTGGCATCAAACTGATATTGATGATTATGTGAAAAACAATATTAGATTAGTTGCAAAAACTGCAGGAATGCAAAGGAGTGGAACAACAGTTCCAATAGTACATTCCCCTCCAGACATGTTGCCTAAAATAATAGGTAAAATTATTGATGGTATTAATCCAGAGATTATTGCTGTTGCTGAAAGAGATCTTGGCTCAAGTATTATTGAACGAGCAAAAATTGTAAAGAAAATACGTGATGAATTAAATAAAAAAGAAAAACCATTACCACTACATCTTTTAGGAACAGGAAATCCAATCTCACTTCTGATTTATACTGCATGTGGCGCAGATATGTATGATGGATTAGAATGGTGTAAAAATGTCGTAAATCAAAATACAGGCCATCTATTTCATTTTGTACAAAAAGATCTAATCGAATGCGATTGCCCGGCATGTAAAGTGAACGGAATCCCATATCATTTTCAAACCATGGCGCATAATCTAATATTTTTTGAAAAATTTTTAAAAAAAATACGAAGGGCAATCAAAGATAATTGTTTTAATGACATTTTATCAGAATATATCAATGAACAGAACGCTAAACATATAATCAAAATAGCGGGATTATGATGAGTTATACTATTGAGGACTTTGAATAACCCGCTTGTATTTGGTTTTTACTGTTTTCAGCCATAGAAAACAGCCTGAAATCACTTTTTTCACCCGTTCTTACCTTATCTTTTCTTGATTTTTCCAACAGATTTTCTGATTGTCTACATAGCTACCGCTAACCGCTTCCGATCTAACGTGACCAGTTGATACAAATCGTACGCGAAACACTTGAACATCTCCTTGATTTGGACACGTTCAAGTGTTTTCACCATTGTCCGATCACCATGAAACACTCGTTTGATGACACTGAACGGACGCTCACCCGGTGCTCGTACTCTCCCAATCGCCTTGTTCCTCTTCTGTTCTCCACCATTTAACTTCCGGCCGCGGACCGCACGTTTCATCGTCTTATCAACAACACCCGCTGCCTCAAGCTGTTTCCCGAAATACCCTTTATCCCGATAGGCGGCCTGGTCGCCTTCTTCGACCAGGTCGACATCACCGTCATGCAGATTCGCAGGTGTCACATCGAGGTCACGGATCAAATGATGATCGACATCGATCTTGAGGTGTGATTTGTACCCGTAGTGGATCTGCCCGTGTTTCACACTATATCCACCGTCTTTGTCGATATGCTGCAATTGCTTCTCAGTGTACTCAACGGGTTCACCCTGACGTCGTGCTCTCTTCTCCTGCTGAATTCGTTTCTTCCCTTGGTCCGCTTCAATGAAACTCGCATCCTGGATCACTCCTTTCTTCACCCGATACCCCTTGACGTTCAGCTGCCGCTGCAGTTCATCCCAGATCTTTGTATCGACACCGGATTCCTTGAGTCGATCCCTGATCTTCCAGATCGTGGTGAAATCCGGGATTCGTTCTGGGAATCCCAGAAAATTCCTGAAACTCAACCGGTCGTGACATTGGAACTCTAACTCCGGGTCAGAAAGTCCATACCATGATTGCAACAACATGGAACGGACGACAATAAGCTCATCCGTATGCGGACATCCACCAGTGATCTTATTATCATGGAACACACTCTTCACCAAGGGGATGAACGGCCTCCAATCAATCTGTTGTTTCATCAGCTCTAAACGATCCCCAAGTCCCTTTACTTTTTGATATTGCTGCTTCAAAATAAATTTATCAAAACTCACCATCATCACTCCTTATGTATCAGGAATAATGAAGGGTCAAATAGAGGTTTCTATGAGGGGTTATTCAAACCCCTC